>Ga0222419_100165_pt1 | contig 112813 bp, 98 predicted proteins | sample 1B20Ametagenome_FD_182474 | JGI IMG/M metagenome (GOLD analysis project Ga0222419, IMG submission 182474) | Enriched microbial communities from leaf-cutter ant dump, University of Wisconsin, Madison, United States - 1B20A (version 2) | ecosystem: Environmental > Terrestrial > Nest > Insects nest... | reverse complement strand
ATCATTCTTGCTCGACCATCGGCAAGACGGTATCCACGCAGAAGCCGCCGAGGTACGCGGCAATCGCGTCGTGATCGCCCCGACTCCGTAGGGCGGGCACCGCCCGCGCCGCGGAATGGCGGTTGGCAGAAGAGCCGCGGGCAGTGCTCGCCCTACCGCACGGAAATCACCCTTGCTCGACCATCGGCAAAGCGGTGTCTACGCAGACGCGGTCAAGGTACGCGGCAAGCGCGCCGTGATCGCCCCGACTCCGTAGGGCGGGCACCGCCCGCGCCGCGGAATGGCGGTTGGCGGAAGAGCCGCGGGCAGTGCCCGCCCTACGCCGCGCGGAAATCGTTCTTGGTCGAGCATCAGCAAGGGGGTATCTACGCGTTTTTCGAGTGGGGTGGCTTCGGGACTCCGCCTGGTGGTGGTGCTCACGGATCATGTCTTGAGGGCGCGGAGTGTTTGCTGCGGGCGACGCCGGGCTGATTTTTCCACTTGGCGCAGATGGCGCCATGCTGCGGTTTTCATGCCATGATCGTGGTCTGACGGCGACGACGCCGGCCAATGGCAGGGGGGCATCACGATGACGTATCTGCTGCGTGCGTTCTGCGTTTTCGTGTTGCTGGTGGTCGGCATGCCGGCACACGCGCTCGATCCCGCGATGAGCCTGTCGCAATACAGACACACGGCCTGGCGGATGCAGGACGGTGAACTCGTCAGCCAGCCGGGGCCGATCGCGCAGACCCGTGACGGTTACCTTTGGGTGGGTACCCTCGATGGCTTGTTCCGCTTCGACGGCGTGCGCTTCACGCGCTGGACACCACCCGAAGGGAAATCCCTGCCCGGCAAGAATATCATCAGCCTGCTCGCCGCTCCTGATGGTGGCTTGTGGATCGGCACCAGTGTGGGGCTGGCGCGTTGGTCGAATGGTGAGCTGCAGACGTTTCCGAAGCTGCCGGGGCAGGGTCATGGCATAGTCAGCGGCATCGTGCTTGATCGCACTGGCAGCGTGTGGATCACGCGCTCCCGGCATGACCCGGGCGCGGCACCGCTGTGCCGCATCTCGGGTGACGGGGGGCAATGCTTCCAGTCTGGAGCGGGCGAGCCTTGCCAAGGAGCGAGGTCGTTGGCGATCGGTGCCGACGACAGCCTCTGGCTGGGTTCGACCGATGGGCTTTGCCGCTTCCGGGATGGCCGGTTTTCGTTCTTTCTTCGCGAGGAAATGGCGCCGCAGAGTGGATTGAGCGGTATCGATGGGATGGCGGTGGACCCGAGCGGCGCGCTGTGGCTGGGCAACGCCCACGAGGGCGGCGTGGGCGGGTTGACCAGGTTCGAGAACGGCGTGCTGACGCGCCCCGGGATACCGGGTCTGGATACGCATCTTCCGGTCGCCAAGTTGATGCCGGATCGCCAGGGGGCGCTCTGGGTGGCGACCGGCAAGCACGGCATCTACCGGGTCCGAAACGGCAAGGCGCAGCACTTCGGCAGTGCCGACGGCCTCACCAGCGATACGACGGCCGGTCTTTTCGAGGATCGGGAGGGCAATGTCTGGGTGACGACCTCGAAAGGCATCGACCGCTTCAGTGACATGCATGTCGCGACCTACTCGATGCGTGAAGGCCTTGCTGCGGACAGCGTCGGCTCGGTGCTGGCGGCCAGCGACGGTTCGGTCTGGATCGGCAATGCGGGGGGACTGGACCGGATTCGCGACGGCGTCATCTCGACGTTCGACCGGACCGATGGCCTGCCCGGTGCCGATGTCACCTCGCTGCTTGAGGACCATGCCGGGCGCATCTGGGGCGGTGTCGACCTCAACATGGTGATCCGCACCGAGCACGGGTTTTTGCCGGTGGAGACCGATGACGGTGAGCCGGTCGGCCTCATCGTGGCGTTGGTGGAGGACCCGGCGGGCGATGTCTGGGGATTGGATCCACGCCACGGGCTGGTGCGCTTCCGCGGGGATCGACTGGTTCAACGGATTCCGCTCGGGGCGGGTGGATTCGACATCAGGCCGGATGGCTCGGGCGGCCTGTGGGTGGCGACGACCAAAGGCATATGGCGCTATCGCGAGGGCAAGGTCGAGGCATTCGAGCCGGCGCGCAGTGTGCTGGCGGTTTCCAAAATAAGCGTCGATGCGGATGGTTCGCTGTGGGCGTCGAGCAAACGGGGGCTGGTGCATGCGGTGGGTGACCAGGTGCACCTGCTCGATTCGCACAATGGGTTGCCGTGCGACGGCACCTGGATTTTCGTGAAGGATGACCAGGGTTCGATGTGGCTCAGCACGCCGTGTGGCTACGTGCGCATCTCTGCTGCGGAACTTGATCGGTGGCGGCTCGATCCTGATGCCGTGATCCATTCAAGGCTTTTCGATGCCGTCGATGGCGCTCAGCCGGGGTGGGCCGATTTCAGTCCCCGCGTCAGCAAAGGGCCCGATGGTCGCCTCTGGTTCGCGAACGGGTCGCTGTTGCAGATGATCGATCCGGCACATCTCAACGAAAACCGGATCGTTCCGCCCGTGCACATCGAGGCGTTCATGGCGGACCGGAAGAGCTATCCGGTCGGCGCTCCGGTGCACATCCCTCCGCTGAGCGATGACATCCAGATCGACTACACGGCACTCAGCTTCGTCGCGCCCCAGCACATGAAGTTCCGTTACCGCCTGGAAGGCCACGACACCGACTGGCAGGACGTGGGGACCCGGCGTGAGGCGTTCTACAGCGGGCTGGCTCCCGGCAACTACCGCTTCCGCGTGATCGCGTCGAACAATGACGGGCTGTGGAACGAGGAGGGCGCCACGCTCGATTTCAGCATTGCGCCGGCCTGGTACCAGACGCTCTGGTTCCGCGCACTGTGCATTCTGGTTTTCATCGGCATCATCTGGGGGCTGCACGGGCTCCGCCTGCGCGCGGTGGCGCACTCCATGGATGTGCGCTTCAACGAGCGCCTTGCCGAGCGAACGCGCATCGCGCGCGAGCTGCACGACACCCTGCTGCAGGGCGTGCAAGGCTTGCTGCTGAACATCCACGTCGCCGCGAAGAAGCCGGAGGCGGAGTCGAAGCCGATGCTGGAGCGGGCTCTGCTCACCGCGGACAACATCATCATCGAGGGGCGCAACCGGGTCAGCAGCCTGCGCGTGGAGCACCTGACCGATGACGAATTGATCGCCTCGATCGATAGCGTCGCTCATGAACTCTCGCCTGTTGCGGACGTCGGTTTCGTGGCCACGCGCAGCGGATCGACGTCGCAACTGCGGGCGCCGGTCGCCGACGAGGTGTTCTACATCGTGCGCGAGGCACTGACCAATGCGTTCCGCCATGCGCGGGCGACGCAGATCGAGGTGAAGCTGCACTACGGGCTGCGCCACTTCGTGATGAGCTGCGAGGACGATGGCTGCGGCTTCAATGTCTCGTTGCCGGAAAAACCCGGCCACTGGGGCCTCGGTGGCATGGCCGAGCGTGCGGTGCGGATCGGCGGCGTGTTCGAATGCAACAGCGCACCGGGCGAGGGCACCACGATACGCGTGCGGATTCCTTCGTACCGCGCGTATTCGCAGTCATCGAGATTGCTGTTCCATCTGCGTGGTCTCGTCAGGCGGCGGATCTGACGGGGCGCTTCACTTCCCGGGCTGAGTGTTGATGATTGGTCTTGTCCCTGATGACAGGGGTCCTCGGGGGACGGACCGTGTACCTGCCCCGTTATCCAGCATGTCCGGGGGGCAGCTCGTGTTTACCGGCGTGCGGGCCAAATTCAGGGGCGAGTAGCGCGGCACGCGCTACAATCCGCCGGGTTTTCCCCCTCTCCCCGCTACTCCCCCACGACAACTGTTCCGGCGATGACTTCGTCATCGGCCCGTGATCGTTGCGCAGGACAATCCCGATTGCCGCTGGCCGTGGCCAGTCTGTTCCGGATGGGCCTTGCCCGTGGCGGTGTGGTTTTCTTTTCGATTTTTCAGCGCACGATGAATTCTTTCCCGGCAAACACCTCTTCTTCCGAGGCCCTCGCCTCCGGTCGCCGCTGCTTCCTGTGCGTCGTGCTGGCGCTGGGCATGGGCGGTTTCAGCATCGGCACCGGCGAGTTCGTGATCATGGGACTGTTGCCGGATGCCGCCCGTGATCTGCATGTCTCGATTCCTTCCGCCGGCCACCTGATCAGTGCCTATGCGATGGGCGTGGTGGTGGGGGCGCCGGTGCTGGCTGTGCTCGGTGCGCGGATGGGGCGGCGGGCGCTGCTGATGGCGTTGATGTCGTGTTATGCGCTGGGCAATTTTGCCAGCGCGGTGGCGCCCGGTTATTTCGCCATGATGCTGATGCGCTTGGTCAGCGGATTGCCGCATGGCACGTATTTCGGCGTGGCGGCGCTGGTGGCCGCCAGCATGGCGCCAGCCGGGAAGCGGGCGCAGGCGGTGGGTTACGTGATGCTGGGGCTGACCATGGCGACCCTGGTCGGTGTGCCGCTGGCGGCCGGGCTGGGTCAGTGGCTGGGTTGGCGTGCGGCGTTTGCTCTGGTGGGGGCCGTCGCGCTGGTGGCCGTGGTGCTGATCGCCTGTTGGATTCCCGGGCTTCCCGCCGCTCCCGGCGCCAGTCCGTGGCGGGAACTGGGCGCGTTGCGGCGCAAACAGGTGTGGCTGACCCTGGGCATCGCCGCGATCGGTTTTGGCGGCATGTTTGCCGTTTTCAGCTACGTGAAGCCGACCCTGATGAATCTGGCACATCTGCCCGAAGCCGGTGTGCCGCTGGTGCTGGCATTGTTCGGTGTCGGCATGGTGCTGGGCAATGTGGTGGGTTCGTATCTGGCGGACAAGGCGTTGATGCCGACCATTGGCGGTCTGCTGGTGTGGTCGGGGCTGGTGTCGGTGCTCTTCAGTTTTGCCGCGTCGCACCTGTGGCTGGGCTCGTTCACCGTGATGCTGGTGGGTACCGCTGTCGCACTGGGGCCGGCCTTGCAGATACGCCTGATGGACGTGGCCGGTGAGGCGCAGACGCTGGCGGCGGCGCTCAACCATTCGGCGTTCAACATGGCCAATGCGCTGGGTGCCTGGCTGGGTGGATTGGCCATTTCGGGCGGACTGGGCTGGGCCTCGACCGGCTGGGTCGGGTTGCTGTTGTCCGTGGGTGGCCTGGTGGTGTTCGGGGTGTCGCTGGTGGAGATCCGGCGTGACGGCCCGCGCTCGGGTGATGCGGGAGAGGCTTCGCTGGCTGCCGTTTGATCGGTGGTCAGTGGCGGCGTGTTGGCAGGGAGTGCCGCACGCGGCGGGCAGTGTCCGCCCGGTGTGGTGGTGGGCGCTTGCGGGGGCTTTCAGCCGTAGGCTTTGCGCGGTTCCGGGCAGGGCGGGTAGTAGGCGAACACGTGGCTGTGGCTGCCGTAGAAGTCCATGTCGTCGATGTGTTCGCCGCCCAGTCGTTCGGCGACCCGGTCGGAAACGTCGTTGCCGACCTGCACCAGGCTGATCACGCGCGGGGCGTGCAACTGTTTCCAGGCGAAGTCGAGCACGGCGTTGCCGGCTTCGGTGGCGTAGCCGTGATGGCGGTGGGCGGGTTTCAGCATCCAGCCCATTTCCAGGTCGGGCCAGCCGTCGGGGTACATCAGGCCGGCGCGGCCGATGAATTCACCGCTGTCTTTCAGCTCCAGCGCCCACATGCCGCAACCGCGCAGTTGCCAGTGGCCGAGCAGCATCGCCAGCGAGCGCCAGGCATTGGTGCGGTCCAGTGGTTCGCCGTCGCCGATCCAGCGGGTGCTGTCCGGGTCGGCCAGCATCAAGGCGTAGTCGTCGAAGTGCCTTTCGGCCAGTGCGGTCAGGCGCAGGCGCGCCGTTTCGATGGTGGGAATGTCGGATATCACGATCAATGGCGGCCAGCAGTCCGGTCGGGCACAGACTGCCGGCAGGACTCTCATGCCAGGACAAGCGGGGGATTATCTCACCAGAGGCGGAATCGACAAAATCTTCGAGCTGGCCGGTTGGCAGCTGGTGGTGGCAATCGATGGCTGGCTGGCAGGGGAACGAAGGCCCGGCCTGCCGATGTTCGGCTCCTTGCGCTTGCGGGGGATAACGGGTGGATCCGTGTGAAAGCGCAGGCGGCGCAACCCATCGTGAGTTGCGCCGCCTGGCTTGAGCGTCGTGTTGCGGTTGGTGAGGCTTATTCTTTTGCGCTGTTCTGGGCCGGGTCGGCCGCAGTGTCCGTGCTGGCGACAGCGGTGTCGTCGGTCAGCAGGATGGCGTCGCGGTTGCGGTCGATGGTGGCCTTGCCGATGCCTTTGACGTGGCGAAGGTCATCGACCTTCTTGAAGGGGCCGTGTGCTTCGCGCCAGTCGACGATGGCCTGTGCCTTGCTGTTGCCCACGCCGTCCAGCGATTTGGCGATGGCGGTGGCGCTGGCCTGGTTGATGTTGACCGGCGTGGCGGCGAACAGCAGCCCCGGCACGGCGAGCGACAGCGCGAGGACGATGGCGGCAAGTTTGTTGAGCATGGTTTTCCTCCTTGGACGATGACGGTTGTGCGCGGGCACTGACGCGCCGCCCCGCCACTTTGCGCGGCGGTGGCGTGGCGCGCAGTCGGTGTCATCGTCCGGTGGCCGTGCGCGCGGCATGTTTGCCGTTGTGGGAGTTGTCCGTGGTTGTGTCGGTGTCGTGCCAGTGCTGCTGGAGGGCACTGCTACAATGCCGCGCTTGATCGCCCGTAATTGCCTGTAATGGAGTGACCCATGGATACCGCACGCCTTTCGAACTTTGTCAGCGGTTTGTGGGACGACGAGATCGTTCCGCAATTGGTTGAATACATTCGCATTCCCAACAAGTCGCCGATGTTCGACAAGGACTGGGTGGCGCACGGCCACATGGCCGCGGCGGTGAAACTGATGGAAACCTGGGCGCGCTCCAAGCTGGAGCAACTGCCGGGCGCCACGCTGGAAGTGGTGCAACTGGAAGGGCGCACGCCGCTGATCTACATCGACGTGCCGGGTCAGGGCGATGACACCGTGATGCTGTACGGCCATCTCGACAAGCAGCCGGAGATGACAGGTTGGAGTGAAGGCCTGGGCCCGTGGACCCCGGTGATCAAGGGCGACAAGCTGTACGGCCGCGGTGGCGCCGACGACGGCTACGCGATCTTCGGTTCGCTGGCGGCGCTGCTGGCGCTGCACGAGCAGGGCATTCCGCATGCACGCTGCGTGGTGATGATCGAGGCCTGCGAGGAGTCGGGCAGCTACGACCTGCCGTTCTATGTTGACCATCTGGCCGATCGCATCGGCAATCCGTCGCTGGTGGTGTGCCTGGATTCGGGCTGCGGCAACTACGACCAGCTGTGGCTGACCACCTCGCTGCGTGGCATGACCGGCGGCAACCTGACCGTGCAGGTGCTGGAGGAAGGCGTGCACTCGGGCGACGCGTCCGGCGTGGTGCCGTCCAGCTTCCGCATCCTGCGCGAGCTGCTGTCGCGGCTGGAGGATCCGGAAACCGGCAGGATCAAGCCGGAGGAGCTGTACGTCGAGATTCCGCAGCAGCGCATTGAGCAGGCCAAGCTGTCGGCCGAGGTGCTGGGCGAGGACATCTACAGCAAGTTCCCGTGGACCGAGGGCATGCAGCCGGTCAGCACGGACCTTTCCGAGCTGGTGCTCAACCGCACCTGGCGCCCGCAACTGGCGGTGACCGGCGTCGGCGGCATTCCGCCGCTGGAGAGCGCCGGCAACGTGCTGCGCCCGCAAACCTCGGTGAAGCTGAGCCTGCGCGTGCCACCGACGCTGAATGGCGCCAAGGCCGGCGAGTTCGTGAAGCAGTTGCTGGAGAAGGATCCGCCGTACGGTGCCAAGGTCAGCTTCACGCTGGAGAAGGACGGCTCGGGCTGGAACGCGCCGGCGCTGTCGCCGTGGCTGGAGCAGGCGGTGAGCGATGCTTCCGAGCATTATTTCGGCGCCCCTGCGGCCTACATGGGCGAGGGCGGCAGCATCCCGTTCATGGGCATGCTGGGCGAGAAGTTTCCGCAGGCGCAGTTCCTGATCACCGGCGTGCTCGGCCCGCATTCCAACGCGCACGGCCCCAATGAGTTCCTGCACATTCCGACCGGCAAGAAGGTCAGCATGGTGGTGGCCGAGGTGGTCGGGCGGCATTACGCGCAGGGCGCGCAGAAGTAACAAGTGGAGATGGGAAAGAGCCGGGTTTCCGGCTCTTTCCGTTTGGGTCATGACGATGGACGATCACGCACATCTGGCGGCGAACTGGGAGGATATCCGACGGCGGGTCGAGGAGGCCTGTCGGGCGTCCGGGCGTGATCCGTCCGGGGTGTCGATCCTGCCGGTCAGCAAGACCTTCGGGCCGGAGCTGATCCGTGCCGGGGTGGCGCTGGGCATGCACCGGCTCGGCGAAAACAAGGTGCAGGAGATCCGCGACAAGGCGCCGGTGCTGGCCGATTGCGGCATCGACTGGGTGATGATCGGTCACCTGCAGACCAACAAGGCCAAGGACGTGGCGCGACTGGCCAGCGAGGTGCAGTCACTGGATCGGCTGGAATTGGCCCAGGCGCTGGATCGCCGGCTGCAGCACGAAGGCCGCGCGATCGATGTGCTGGTGCAGGTGAAGACCTCGCACGAGCCGAGCAAGTACGGTTTGCCGCCGGAAGAGTTGCCCTCGTTCCTCAATACGTTGCGTGGCTTCGACACCCTGCGCGTGCGTGGCCTGATGACCCTGGCCATCCACACCACCGAACCGGACGTGGTGCGCGGCTGCTTCCGCCTGCTGCGTGAATTGCGCGACCGCGCCGTGGCCGACGGCCATGAGCTGACCAGACTGTCGATGGGCATGAGCGGCGATTTCCCGCTGGCCATTGCCGAAGGCGCCACCGAGGTACGCATCGGCACGGCGATCTTCGGCCGCCGCGCCTATCCGGACTCCCATTACTGGCCCGAAAATCCGTAGATATCGCTGCGGTTGCGCTTTTGCGCCGTGTCGTGCGCTGTTCTGGTGCCGCGGTGGCAGTGCCCACTGACGTTGTGGCGTGGGGCGGGAATGGCCGGAAAGGCGTAGCTTGCGGACAGCTTTCCAGAGCTTTCCGGTGGGCGGATTTTGAAAACGACGGAGTTCAGTTAACTCCGATCCAACAAATACCCGGCTTCTTCTTGTTAACTTCACTGAATTCTCACGTCGTCGGCTCTGCTGCGCGGCCAATCCTGTGAACGTCAAGGGATTTTTCCCGGCATGCCGATCAAGTACCTGACCGTTGTCGCTGCACTTTTGCTGGTGTTGCTGTCATCGGGCCCGCTCCACGCCAGCTCCATCGAGGCTTCCGCTGCGGCCACGCCGGCTGCTCCGGCCGATGTTGCCGCGTCCATGACGGATGGCCTGTCATTGATCAATCCGGCAGCGGTACTGGCGAAGTCCGCCGTTCCGGCCGATGTCGGTGCCCTGGTACCGGACAACACGACCACCGTCGATCCGGCACAGGAAGTCACCGAGCTGCGCAAGGCGCTGCTGGCGATGGCGATGAAGCTGCGTGATATCCGCTACGCGTACGGTGGCCGCGACCCGTCCACCGGTTTCGATTGCAGCGGATTCGTCCGTTACGTGTTCGCCCATGCCATCGGCCTGCAGTTGCCGCACAATTCGGCCTCGCAGTTCCTGGCCGGCCTCAAGGTGTCGCGCGACGACATGCAGCCGGGCGATCTGGTGTTTTTCCGTACCCACGGCAAACGAAGCATTTCGCACGTGGGCATTTACATCTCGAATGGTCGTTTCATCCATTCACCGTCCGCAGGCAAGTCGGTGGAAATTTCCCGGCTCGACCAGGGTTACTGGGCCAAGCGCTTCGCCGGCGCCAAGCGGCCTGAAAGCATGGCCCTGGTCAGCAACAAGGGCTGAGCGATAACGTCGAGTGCCGTGACAAAGCCGCCACAAGGCGGCTTTTGCGTTTCTCCTGCCGGTGAACGATGGCCTTGATGGACGGCCGACTGGTGGCGCTGGCGGCATCGTGCCGTCGTCGTTACGCTAACCACTGCTTTCCGGGAAACTGCCTGATGCCTCTCAATCTTCCGCCGGTCACTCGCAATCTGCTGATTGCCAACGTCGTGGTGTATCTGCTGCAGCAGGTGATGGGGCCGTTCCTCCTGCAGCATTTCGCCTTGTGGCCGTGGGGCGCGGACCAGATTTTCCGGACGGACGAAGGGCTGGCGGCGATCGGTTTCCGGCCGTGGCAGCTGGTCACCTATGCCTTCATGCATGGCGGCGTGACCCACATCCTGTTCAACATGGTCGCCCTGTACATGTTCGGGGGCACCATCGAGCGCACGTTCGGTTCGCGCAATTTCGTCGTCTACTACTTTGTCTGCGCGATCGTGGCGGCGCTGGCCCAACTGGTGGTCGTGCACTGGTTCACCCACGGCTTCTATCCCACGCTGGGCGCGTCGGGGGCGGTCTTCGGCCTGCTGCTGGCTTTCGGCATGCTGTATCCGCACGAGAAGGTGATGCTGATGTTCCTGCCGGTGCCGATGCCGGCGTGGCTGTTCGTGATCGGCTATGCCGCGGTCGAGCTGGTTCTCGGTGTCACCGGCACCCAGGCCGGCGTGGCCCATTTCGCCCATCTCGGCGGCATGCTGGGCGGCATCCTGCTGATCCAGTACTGGCGGGGGCGCCTGCCATTCAAGCCGCAACGGCGCTTGATGCGCTGACGGCGGCACTGCCGTGGATCGCCGGGGCCGGATTGCCCGCATGTGGCCATGAAAGTGGCCGCCGCATTCATATGCCCGCCGGGTCGCAGGCCCTATGATCGGAACAATTGACCGCCGGATTTCACCACGTTGGCCTTGATGACCCGTACTCGCTCGTTCGCGCGCCGCTGCTGGCCCTGGTTGCGCATCCCGTTCTGGATCGGCCTGGGCCTGCTGGTCGGCTTCGTGCTGCCGTACACGCTGGTGTTGAACAAACGTGTACAGGATCGCTTCAACGACCTCGTGTTCGCGGTGCCGACGCGTGTCTACGCTCGGCCGTTGCCATTGGCCGTGGGTGAGCCGATGACGCCAGCCGCACTGGAGCTGGAGCTGACATTCGCCGGCTACAGCAATGACGGCAAGGGCGAGGTGGCCGGCAGCTGGGCCAGGCAGGGGAACCGCTACACCATCGCTTCGCGCGGTTACGCCGGCCCGGATGGTGGCGAACTGCCCAAGCGCGTGCGCGTCACGCTGGGGCGCGGCATGATCCAGTCGGTGCAGGACGAGGCTGGTGGCAAGGCAATCAAGCTGGCCCATCTCGATCCGGCGCGCATCGCCACTCTGTATGGCTCCAGCCAGGAGGAGCGCCGTTTTGTCCGCCTGGCCGATGTGCCGCCGCTGCTGGTGGCCGGTCTGCAGGCGGTCGAGGACCGCGATTTCAAGCATCACATCGGCATCGACTTCAGCGCGATCGCGCGCGCCGCCTTCGCCAACCTGCGGGCCGGACATACCGTGCAGGGCGGTTCCACGCTGACCCAGCAACTGGTGCGCAACCTGTTCCTCAGCCGCGACCAGAACCTCACGCGCAAGATCAACGAAGCCCTGATGTCGATGCTGCTCGAGGCCCACTACGACAAGGGCCGCATCCTCGAGGCCTACGTCAATGACGTTTTCCTCGGGCAGAAGGGTTCCCAGGCCGTGCATGGCTTTGCCGCCGCGTCGGAGTTCTATTTCGGACGCCGGCTCGAGGACCTGAGGACACAGGAGATCGCCCTGCTGATCGGCATGGTGAAGGGGCCCAGCTACTACGATCCGCGCCGTGCACCGGAGCGCGCGCTGACCCGGCGCAACCTGGTGCTGCAGGAGTTTTTCAATACCGGCCTGATCGATGCCGGCCAGCTCGAGGCGGCACGTGCCACGCCGCTGGACATCGTCAAGAACGGGCAGTTGCCGCACAACCGTTTCCCGGCCTTCATGGAACTGGTGCGCAAGCAGATCATCGCGGACTTCGACGAGCAGGCGCTGCGCGACGGCAATCTCTCGATCTTCACCACGCTTGATCCTGCCGCACAGCTGTATGCCGAGCAGGCCATCACCAGCACGCTGGAAGGACTGGGCAAGCGTGGCGATGGCGTGCAGGCCGCCGCCGTGGTGACTGATGCACACAGCGGCAGCGTGCTGGCCGTGGTCGGCAGCAGGACGCCGGGTGATCCGGGCTTCAACCGCGCGCTGGATTCGCGCCGGCCGGTGGGCTCCACCATCAAGCCGTTCGTCTATCTGGTGGCCCTGACCCAGCCCGAACGCTGGAACCTGGCCAGTCTGATGGATGACAGCCCGATCAGCATGCGCCAGCCCGATGGCAGCTTCTGGAACCCGCAGAATGATGACCATCGCAGCCATGACCCGCTGATCATGGTCGACGCACTGGCGCATTCGTGGAATCTGGCGACCATCCATCTCGGGATGGATGTGGGCCTGCCGCGGATCCAGTCGTTCCTCAAGTCGTTCGGCATCGGCGACGTCAATCCCAGCCCGTCGCTGCTGATCGGTTCGCTCGATCTGGCGCCGCTGCAGCTGACCCAGCTCTACCAGTATCTCGCCGCCGATGGCCATGCGTTGCCGCTGGTGGCGGTGCGCGGGGTGCTTGACGGCGACAGCCGCACGATCAAGCGCTATCAGGTGCAGGGTGGTCGCGGTGAATACCAGGAGGCAGTGCGCCTGACCACCTGGGCGATGCAGCAGGTGGCCGCGTACGGTACCGCCAGCGCGATCGGCAACTCCTCGCTGGCCTCGCTGCATGCGGCGGGCAAGACCGGTACCAGCAACGACATGCGTGACAGCTGGTTCGCCGGCTTCACCGGGCAACATCTGGCGGTGTTCTGGATGGGGCGTGACGACAACAAGCCGACGACCCTGTTCGGCGCCAGCGGTGGCCTGCGGGCATGGCGCGACCTGTTCGCCAAACTGCCCAGCCGGCCGTTGTCGGCGGCACCGGGCGCCGGGCTGGAAATGGCCTGGCTCAATCCGGCTACCGGCAAGCGCACCGAGCCACAGTGCGAAGGCGCTCAGCAGGTGCCGGTGATCGCTGGCAGCCTGCCGGCCGATACCGAAGGCTGTTTCTGGCAAGGTATTCAGGACCTGTTCGGCGGCAACCGGCAGCCTGCCGATGGCACGACTCCTTCTTCACCCGGCATTCCCGACGGATATTGACCATGCAACCCACGATCAGGCGTTTTTTCATCGCATCAGTATGGCTGGCGGCCGGCCTGCTGGCCGGTTGCGGCATGTTTGCCACCACCGGGCCCGAGCCGGTGGCGGCGCCGGCGCCGGCGTATGACCAGGTGGCCGCGATCCGGGCTGCCGGCGAGCGCGAGCAATCCATCATCGATGTCACCCCGCTGCGCGATCCCGGCGTTGCGTCGCTGCAGGATGCCGCCAGGCTTGACGAGCAGGCCGGCAGGTATGCCGATGCGGCGGCCAAGCTGGACCAGGCGTTGAAGCTTGGCCCGGACGCGCCCGAACTGCTGCAGGAGCGCGCCGAGATGGCGATACGTCTGGGAGACTTCCCGGGCGCCGAACGGCTGGCCCATCGTTCGTGGTCGCTCGGCCCGAAATTCGGTCCGCTGTGTGCGCGGAACTGGCAGACCATCGTCGAGATCCGCTTGCAGGCCGGCGATCAGGCGGGTGCGGAAACCGCCCGCAAGTGGGTTGGCCAATGCCACAAGCCCGGCGTGCCGAGATACTGATCGCAGTTTGCGCGTCGGCAGCTTTGCCGTACATGCGGCGATGGCCTGATCGAAGGTTTCGCCGGACAGGCTGCTCGGCGATACTGACGCGATGATCGACGACGATTTCGCGCCCGACGAGGTGGCTGAGCTGCTTGGGGGCGACGGCCCGTTTGCGCGCGAACTACCGGATTTCGCACCGCGTGAAGCGCAACAGCACATGGCGCGATGCGTGGCCGAGGCGATTGCCGGGCGCGACATGCTGGTCGCCGAGGCCGGCACCGGCACTGGCAAGACCTACGCTTATCTGGTGCCGGTATTGCTGTCGGGCGAGCGGGTGATCATCTCCACCGGCACCAAGACGCTGCAGGACCAGTTGTATTTCCGCGACCTGCCGAAGGTGCGGTCGGTGCTTGGCACGCGCCTGAAAACCGCCCTGCTGAAAGGGCGTGCGAACTACCTGTGTCTGTACCGGCTCGACCAGACCGTGCGTGAAGGCGCCACTTTCGAGCGCACGCAGGCTGCGCAACTGGCCACGATCCGCGCGTGGTCCGCACGCACCCGCCGGGGTGACCGCATGGAGCTGGCCGAGGTGCCGGAAGAGTCGCCGCTGTGGCCACGGGTCACCTCCACGCCGGAAAACTGTCTGGGCGTGGAATGCCCGTTTTTTGACGACTGCCATGTGGTGAAGGCGCGTCGCGAGGCGCTGGAGGCTGATGTGGTGGTGGTCAACCATCACCTGCTGCTTGCTGATCTGGCTCTCAAACAGGAGGGCTTCGGCGAAATCCTGCCCGGCGCAGCCGCATTCGTGCTGGACGAGGCGCACCAGTTGCCCGAGCTGGCCGGGCAGTTCTTCTCGCAGAGCATCAGTGCGCGCCAGCTCACCGAACTGGCGAGGGATGCGCTGGCTGAATGCAACGGCATCACCGGCGCCATCGGCCTGCTGCTGGAACCGGTGGAGGCGCTGCAGGATGCGCTGCGCAAACTGCGGCTGGCGATGGAGCCGCTGCCGGCGCGTGGTGCATTCCAGCAGCTGGAGGATCATGCCGGCGTGCGCACCGCGCTGCACGGGTTGCGGGAATTGCTGGACACGCTGGCCGAACTGCTTGCCTCGCAGGCAGAGCGTTCGCGTGGCTTTGCCAACCTGCACGAGCGTGCCGGGCTGTTTGCCGGGCGGCTGGACCGCATCGTCGAGTCGCACGGCGATCAGGATGTGCGCTGGTATGAGACCTTTCCCCGCGGCTTTGCGCTGCATGCCACGCCGCTGGATCTCGCGGTGCCGATGCGCGGTCTGCGCGAGCGCACCGAAGCGGCCTGGATCCACACGTCGGCCACGCTGTCGGTGGCCGGCAATTTCGATCACTTCACGCGCCAGCTGGGTCTGGACGAGCCCCGGACCCTCAGCCTGGAAAGCCCGTTCGATTACGCACGCCAGGCGCGATGCTATCTGCCGCCCGACCTGCCCGATCCGAATGCGCGCGATTACACCGCGCAGGTGATCGAGGCAGTGCTGCCGGTGCTGCAGGCTTCCAACGGCCGCGCCTTTCTGCTGTTCACCTCGCATCGCGCCCTGCGTCGCGCCGCTGAACTGCTGCAGGGCAGCAACGTGCCATGGCCGCTGTTCGTGCAGGGCAGTGCGCCGCGTCCGCGGTTGCTGGAGGAATTCCGCGCCAGTGGCCATGGCGTGCTGCTTGGCGCGGCGAGTTTCTGGGAAGGCATCGACGTGGTCGGCGAGGCGCTCAGCGTGGTGGTGATCGACAAGCTGCCGTTTGCCGCTCCTGACGATCCGGTGCTGATGGCCCGTCTCTCGGCACTGGAGCAGTCCGGCATCAATCCGTTCATGGGGTGGCAGGTGCCCAGTGCGGTGATTGCGTTGAAACAGGGAGCCGGGCGCCTGATCCGCAGCATCCACGATCGCGGCATTCTGGTGCTGTGCGATCCGCGACTCACCACCAAGGGTTACGGCAAGCTGTTCCTGGCCAGCCTGCCGCCGATGCCGCGTACCCGCGAGTTGGCGGATGTCCGGGCTTTTTTCGATGGGGCGCTGGTTCCGGAATGATCGTCTCGGAAGCCGTGGCCGGAGCGGGCCGACGTCAGTCATCACATGGTCGGCGTTCCGCCTGGGATTGCCTGCGGAATGACCGTTCCGGCTGCTCTGATCGGCGTTCCAGTCGAGAGGATGCACACGATGATGCCTGCATGGATACGAAGGATGGCGGCAAGGGTGCTGGCTGCCGCTATGATGGGTGGATCATGAATCTGCTCGCGATTGAAACCGCCACCGAAGCCTGCTCCGTTGCCCTGATCCACGGCGACACGCTGATCACCCGCAGCGAGATCGCGCCACGCCGACATACCGAACTGGTGCTGCCGATGGCCGACGAACTGCTGGCCGAGGCCGGTATCGGCCGCCATGCGCTGGATGCGATTGCCGTGGGGCGTGGCCCCGGTGCGTTCACCGGCGTGCGTCTCGGCATATCGCTGGCGCAGGGCATGGCACTGGCGCTGGATCTGCCGGTGATCACGATCTCCTCGCTGGCAGCGTTGGCGCTGGAAGCACCCGATGACGCGGATGCCGCCATTCTCGCCGTGATTGACGCCCGCATGGGCGAGATCTACGCGGCCAGCTACCGCCGTGACGGTCATGGCGGTCTGGTCGCGCTGGATGAGGAACGCATCTGCACCGCCGGGACGCTGGTCCTGCCGGAGGCCGATGCCTGGCAGGTCGTCGGCAGTGGCTGGGGCACCTATGCCGATGAATTGTCACAGCGACTCACCGGCACCCTGCTGTCAACCGACGGCCAGCGTTATCCGCAGGCGGCCCATGTTGCCGAACTCGCGGCGCATGAATTCCGGGGTGGCCACATGCAGGCGCCTGAATCGGCGTTGCCGGTGTATCTGCGCGACAAGGTAGCGTTGACGCTGGTGGAGCAGGGGCGGGCCTGAGCGAGTCACCCGCACCGGCAGTGGCATGCGTTATTCTGCCTGTCTGTTCCGACTCACCCGGGGAATGTCGTGATGCTTCGCAAGATGCTCATCCTGTCCGTGTCCGTTTTCTGCATCAGTGCGCCTCTGGTGGTCTCCGCGCAGAGCGGGCTCAGCGGGATCGTCGCCGCAGTGGACAAGCTGGACAGGAATTTCGACGCTGCCGACCGCAACCGTGATGGCCTGCTCGACCGGCAGGAGGCGACTGCCGGGCATGTTGCCTTCATCGTCAGGAATTTCGACGCCATTGATTCGGCCGGACAGGGCCAGGTGTCCAAAGACGACGTGCACACCTTCATCCAGGACTGGCTGTTGCGCCGCCAGCCGGTATCCGCCGAGGCTGGCCCGGGCGGCGAATGAATGCCTCGCGGGTGCTGATCTTCTAGAGCTGTCCGATCAACCACTGCACCAGCAGGCTGCTCACGGCCACGGCGATCCACACGCCCAGTCCGAGCAGGATGGGGCGTGCGCCGCTGGCCACCATCCGGCGCAGGTTGGCGGACAGGCCGATCGCGGTGAGCGCCACGATGATCAGAAACTCGGCCAGCATGTGGATTGCCGGCTGGATCGCCACCGGAATCACGCCGGCGGTACGTGCCGCCGAGGCGGCCAGGAACCACAGGATGAACCAGGGGAAGATGCTGGCGAGGCTGAAGCGGCCGGTGCTGCCGGTTTCGACGTGCTTGCGTTTTTCACGGGCAGCGACCGCGAAAGCCAGGATCAGGCAGACCGGGATGATCAGCGTGGCGCGGGTCAGCTTGACGATGGTGGCGTAGTCGCCGGCCGCCTTGCTGTAGCTGTAGCCGGCCGCGACCACCGAGGACGTGTCGTTGATCGCGGTGCCGGCCCACAGGCCGAAGCCGAGGTCGGACAGATCCATCAGGTGGCCGAGCAGGGGAAACAGCAGCACCGCGACCACGTTGAACAGGAAGACGGTGGAAATCGCGAAGGCGGTGTCGTGATCATCGGGGCGGATGATCGGAGTGACCGCGGCAATCGCCGAGCCGCCGCAGATCGCGGTGCCCACGCCGATCAGGATCTTCAGCTTGTCATGCACGCCGAGCCAGCGGCCCAGTGCCCAGGCGGCAAGAAAAGCCGTGCTCATGGTGATCAGGGTGACCGACAGTGATTCCAGCCCGGTTTTCGCCACCTGGTCCAGGCTGAGTCCGAAGCCCAGCGCGATGACCGACCATTGCAGCACTTTCTTGCCGGCAAATGCGATGCCCGGGCTGTAGCGTTCGCCTGGCGACAGCAGGTTGCGTACCGCGATGCCCAGCACGATGCCGATCACCGGCCCGCCGATCAGCGGTGCCCAGCGGCCCAGCACCAAGGCAAGCAGGCCGAGCGCGACCGCCAGCACCAGGCCGGGAGTGCGCTGCCTGAGCAGAGAGGGAGTGATGGCGGCAGATGTCGTGTTCATGTGAAAGGCTCCGGCAACCGCCGCATTGTCCGCGCTTTGATCCATCAGTGAAACTTTGAATATGTGATTGCATGTATAAAATTGACTGATGATAAATATCAGCCCGCGTCAGCTGGAAGTGTTCGTGCAGATAGCGCTGCATGGCAGCGTGCGTGCCGCTGCCGGGCAACTGCACCTGACCCAGCCGGCTGCCAGCATGGCGCTGGCGGAAATGGAGCGGCAGCTGGACGCGCCATTGTTCGATCGTGAACGCGGTCGCCTGCGACTGAATGCGCGCGGTCGTGAACTGTTGCCGCTGGCGCAGGAGCTGCTGGAGCGGCATGCGGAGTTCGGTCGGCGAGGCCGCGAGGAAGGCGGCGCGCTGGAGGGTGAGTTGCGCATCGGTGCCAGCAACACGGTGGGCAATTATCTGGTGGGTGAACTGTTGGGCGGTTTTGTGCGGATGCACCCGCAGGTGGCGATCCGCCTGCGCGTGGCCAACACCGAGACGATCGCCGCGGCGATGATCGAGCACAGCCTGGATGTCGGCTGTGTCGAGGGGCCGGTGGCGCATCCGCAACTGGAAACCCGGCCGTGGCGTGACGACAAACTGGTGGTATGTGCACCGCCGGAACATCCGCTGGCGCGCCGGCGAGGCCTGAAGCCGGCGGATTTCGCCGGTGCCCGCTGGGTATTGCGTGAGCCGGGTTCGGCCACTCGCGCTACCAGCGAGCGGGTGCTGGCGCAATTGCCGCCGGGTGAAACCGTGCTGGAGCTAGACCAGATCGAGGCGATCAAGCAGGCGGTGGTGGCAGGGTTGGGCATCGCCTGCCTGCCTGCGGTGGCGGTTACCGATGCGCTGGCGGCAGGGCGATTGAAGGCGCTGAGGACGCCGTTCCTCGACTTGCGCCGCAAGCTGTCACTGCTGCTGAACCGGCGCAGATATCGTGGCGCCTTGCTGGAGGCTTTCCTGGAGAGTTCGGCTTTCGGCCAGATGGACTGAGCCATCCGGCGTGGCGGTTCACGCCTTCGATTGCTCGATGATCTCGCCCAGCATGGCTTCAGCCTGCTCGTGGGTATGCGCGCGCAGGATGCGCGGTGCATGGCGGCGGAGAGCGGCGTGATCGAGGGAGGCGAGGCGGTCGCGCACCTGCAGTATCTGCGCCGGATGCATGCTGAACTCGTTGAGGCCGAGCAGCAGAAGCAGGGCGGTGAAATTGGTGTCGCCGGCGATTTCACCGCACAGGCTCACCGGTTTCTTCGCGCGTCGGCCGGCACCGAGCACGTACGAGATCAGTCGCAGCAAGGCCGGTTGCAGCGGGTTGTAGATGTTTTCCAGTGCATCGTTGCCGCGATCGGAGGCAAGGACGTACTGGGCCAGGTCGTTGGTGCCGACGGCCAGGAAGTCGGCGTGTTCGAGCAGTGCGTGCACGTTGATCGCGGCGGCGGGCACTTCGATCATCGCGCCCAGCGGAAGTTTTTCCGGCAGGTCGATGTTCTCGCGCTTGAGATCCTGCCGCGCCAGCTTGAACAGCGTGCGTACCGCGATCAGCTCGTCGGGCTGGGTCACCATCGGCACCAGTACCCGGACGGGGCCGTAGCAGGCGGCGCGCAGGATGGCGCGGATCTGGGTGGTGAATACCGCCGGATAGCGCAGCGACAGCCGTACGCCGCGCACGCCCAGGGCCGGGTTGTCCTCGCCGCGCAGGCTGAGTCCGGCCGCGTCGGCCTTGTCAGCGCCGAGGTCCAGCGTGCGGATGGTCACCGGCAGGCCACCCATGCCCAGCACCAGATCGCGATAGGCGATGAACTGCTCGTCTTCCGACGGCAGGCCCTTGTGCTTGAGGAACAGGAATTCGGTGCGGTACAGGCCCACACCATCGGCGCCACGGGCTCGTGCCATGGCCACGTCGGCGGGGGTCTCGGCGTTGGCCAGCAGGGCGATCTCGACGCCGTCGCGGGTGCGCGTGGGGGCATTGGCCAGCTTGGCCAGGCGCCGGCCTTCGTTGGCCGCCTCGCGCTGCCAGGCACGGTAACGCGAGAGATCCTGTGCGGCCGGATGCACGATGGCTTCGCCTTGCTCGGCATCGAGCAGGATCAGATCGTCGTCATGGATGTTCGACAGCGCGTCGCGGGTGCCCACCAACATCGGCAGGCCGAGGCTGCGGGCCAGGATCGCGCTGTGCGAGTACGCGCTGCCGGAGCTGGCGACCACGCCGAGCAGGCCGTTGCCGGCCAGTTGCGCCATGTCGCCCGGGGCGATCGAGTCGGCGATCAGGATTTCACCCACGCGAGCGGCCAGCTTGCGTTCCTCCTGGCTGGTTTCCCGCTGCAGTATGGAGATCACCCGGTTGATCACCTGCTCGACGTCTTCCTTGCGGCTGCGCAGGTAGGGGTCGTCCATCGCATCGAACACGGCGGACAGCCGGTCGCGCTGTTTTTTCAGCGCGGCACCGGGGCGGTAGCGGCCGATCCGCACCAGATCGTCCAGCCCTTGCAGCAGTTCGGCGTCGTCCAGCAGCAGGCTGTGCGCATCGATGAACTCGTCGACTTCACGGGCCAGGGCACCGTGCAGCTTGCCGCGCAGCTCTCGCAATTCCTGCCGTGCCGTGTCCAGCGCCTGATGCAGGCGCACGATCTCGCCTTCGACCTCCTCCTCGGCCAATGGCCGGGTATCGACCGCGTAGCGGCTGGGCTGCACCAGCCGTGCGCGGCCCAGCGTCATGCCGTGGGCTGCAATGGTGCCGGGCAGGATGTGTCTCATGCCCGCCCCCTTTGGGGAGCCGGTGCGAGGTTCGGGATCGGGAGGCGGAGATTCGCAAGAGAGAAGATGGCGCAGCGTGCGTCACCGCGCGCAGCTTTGCCGGACACTGGATCCCGAATGTCGAATCCCGTCCCCATTCACGCGCCCTCGTCGAATTTGCGATCGAACAGATCGACCACGGCGGTGATGGCGGTTTCCTCGTCGGGGCCTTCGGCGCGGACGGTCAGCTGGCTGCCGAGGCCGGCGGCCAGCATCATCACGCCCATGATGCTCTGGGCATTGACCTCACGCCCCTGGCTGACCAGCCACACGGTGGATTTGAAACCCTGCACCAGTTGCACCAGCTTGGCCGAGGCGCGGGCATGCAGGCCGAGCTTGTTGCTGATGACGATGTTTTGTTCACGCATAAATGATGTCAGGCATGGTCGATGAAAATTCCTCCGCGGCCGCCGCTGGCCGCGATCTCGGCCAGTTCGTCGAGCGGTTTGTCCGCGTAGTTGAGCACGCGCAGCAGCATCGGCAGGTTGAGGCCGGATACGCAGCGCAGGTGGATGCCGAGGTCGCCGAGCGACAGGCCGATGTTGCATGGTGTGGCACCGTAGAGGTCGGCCAGGACCAGTACGCCATCACCACTGTCGAGGGTACGTGCATGGTGCGCGGTGAGCGTGCGCATGGCGTCGGGGTCGGCGCTGGGCGGCACTTCCACCGCAGTCACCTGCAGCGGCAGCGTCGGCATCACGTGCTGTGCGGCGGAAATCAGCGCCTGGCCGACTGCCTCGTGGGTCATCAACAGCACGCCGACGCTCATGGGCGGCAAACCGTGGGAGGCGCGGATATCGCCATGGTCAGTCCAGCTCGCGGTGGAAGGTGAGCACGCCTTCGCGCTGGCTGCGGTAGTACGCGGCCAGTTTCTCGACGAGATAGACCGAGCGATGGCGTCCGCCGGTGCAGCCGATCGAGATGGTCACGTAGCTGCGGTCGTCCTGTTCGAAGCGTGGCAACCAGGCATCCAGCCAGCGTGCGGTGTCGGCGAAGTAGTCGGCGACCAGCGGTTCGCCATCGAGGTATTCGCGCACCGCAGTGTCCTTGCCCGACAGTGGTCGCAGGTGCGGCTGCCAATGCGGGTTGGGCAGGCAGCGTGCATCGAACACGAAGTCCGCATCCAGCGGCAGCCCGCGCTTGAATGCGAAGGACTGGAACATCAGGGTCAGTCCCTCGATGGCCTGCGCGTAGCCGGTGGCGACGAGGCGGCGCAGCTGGTGCACATTGAGTTCGCTGGAGTCGATCACTTTCTCGGCGATCGCCATCAGCGGGCGCAGCAGCTTGCGCTCCTCGACGATGGCATCAGCCAGTGATACGCCGCGGGTCGCCAGCGGGTGGCGTCGGCGGGTTTCCGAATAGCGCTTGATCAGCACGTCGTCGCGGCAGTCGAGGAAGACCAGATGCACCTGTACTCCGGCGGCGGCCAGTTGCGACAGCACATTCGGCATCAGCGCGAAGTCGGTGCCCCGGTTGCGTGCGTCCACGCCCACCGCGATGAGTCGGCGCTTGCCACCGTTGCCCTGCACCACGGCATCGACCAGTTGCGGCAGCAGCGCCGAGGGCAGGTTGTCGACGCAATAGAACTCCAGGTCTTCCAGCGCGCGCAGCGCCACCGTCTTGCCGCCCCCGGACAGGCCGGTGAGCACGACGAGGTGGGTTTCGCGCGGGTCGATCGGCGGTTTGGCGGGGGTGTCGTTGTTGCTCATGCATTCACCATGGAGGAAGGCGGCGCAGTTGATGCGCCTGCCGGTCGATGAAAGTCTGCGCCGGGTCGATGCCCTTGCTCTTCAGCGCATGGCTGCGCACCGCGGCCTCGACCAGTACGGCCAGGTTGCGTCCCGAGGCTACCGGAATGGTGATCATCGGCACCTGCACGTCGAAGATCTCGCGATGGCCGATGTCGCCGGTGAGGCGGGTCAGGGCGTCGGTTTCCTCGTCGTCGCGCATCGGCTTGAGGTGGATCACCAGGCGCAGGTACTTGGACGCCTTGACCGACATGTGGCCGAACATCTCGCGGATGTTGAGCACGCCCAATCCACGAACTTCGAGCAGGTCCTGCAGCAGCTCGGGGCAGCTGCCGTCGATCACGTCCGGTGCGATCAGGGTGAAATCGGTGGCGTCATCGGCGACCAGCCGGTGACCGCGGCTGATCAGTTCCAGCGCCAGCTCGCTCTTGCCGGAGCCGGCCTCGCCGGTGATCAGCACGCCGACCGAGAACACTTCCAGGAACACGCCGTGCAGGGTGATTCTGGCCGCCAGCATGCGCGCCAGGTGGTATTGCAGGTAGGTCAGCAATTCGTGGCCGCGCTTGGCGCTGGTCCACAGTGGCGTGCCGGTTTCCTCGGCCACCTCGCGCAGGTCGGTCGGTACCGGCTGGTCCTTGGTGATGATCAGTGCCACGGGTTGGTGGGCGGCGATTTTGTGCATCACTTCCCAGCGCTGGCGCGAATCGAGGCTGTCGAGGAAGTTCAGCTCCTCCGAGCCGATGATCTGCACCTTGTTCGGATAGATGACGTTGAGATAGCCGATCAACGAAGGGCGCCGTGCCTGTGCCGCGCCAGGTTCCAGCAGGCGCGACTCGCCGCGCATGCCGGCTGTCCAGCGCAGGGCCATGCGTTCGTGGACGCCATCGTAGAGTTGTCGTGCGCTGATCCGGTCCAAAACCTGCATTCCTTGCGCCGCATGAAGGTCTGGTCGACCGGGCGCGGCAGCCCGCCCATTGTGCCAGTTTGGCCGTTGTCGCGTGACCGTCATGAAAAACGGCCCGCCTCCGGAGAGAGCGGGCCGCGGATGGAAAAAGAAGCTCGTGATCAGCCGTACTGGCGTTCTTCGCGGGCTTCGCGCTGGTGTTTGTCGCTGACCTTTTCCCGATGCTTGCGCAACTGCGCGACCAGTTTGTCGAACAGCACGTCGATGGATGCGTACATGTCGGCCTCGTCCGCCTCGGCGTGCAGGGTGACGCCAACGGCGCCCAGCGTGCCTTCGGCGCGTTGCCGGAGCTTGTCGACCGAGAGCACGATGGCCAGGCTCATCAGCTTGTCGTCAAGGCGTGTGAGGCGTTCGAGCTTGGCAGTGGCGTGATCGCGCAAGGCCGGAGTGACTTCGATCTGCTGGCCGCTGAGTTGGAATTGCATGGGGCGCCTCCTCTGGTGGTGCAGTACCGCTTTCGCGGCGGAATGGACGTGCCGGGGCCGGCTGGCCGAGGCACATCGACAGTCATTCTTTAGCAGGTATGGGAGCGCTTTTTCGTTAACCAAGTTCCCTTGCCGGTTTTCGTGGCTCAGCCGGCGCGCTGGCGTTCGCTGGAGCTGGGAATGCGCAGGCCCTCCCGGTATTTGGCGACGGTGCGGCGGGCCACCTGGATACCCTTGCGCTGCAGTTCTTCGGCGATGGCCAGGTCGGACAGCGGCTTGCGCACGTCCTCGGCCTCGATCAGCTTGCGCAGCATGGCCTGGATCGCGGTGGCCGAGGCGCTGCCGCCGTCTTCGGTGGCCACGCCGCTGGAGAAAAAGTACTTGAGTTCGAAGGTGCCACGCGGGGTGTGCAGGTACTTGCGGGTGGTCACGCGCGAAATGGTCGATTCGTGCATGCCGACCTCCTCGGCGACTTCGCGCAGTACCAGCGGGTGCATGGCTTCAGGGCCGTAGTCGAGGAAGGCGCTCTGCCGTCGCACGATCGCCTCGGACACCTTGAGCAGGGTCTCGGCGCGTGATTCCAGGCTCTTGATCAGCCAGCGGGCTTCTTGCAGCTGGCCACGCATCCAGCTGGCATCTTCGCCGCGGGCCTTGGCAATCAGGCCGCAGTAGTGCTGGTTGAGCCCCATCCGTGGCTGCGTGTCCGCGTTCAGGCTGACCCGCCAGCGGTTGCCGTCGCGTATGGCATAGGCGTCGGGAGCGACGTACTCGACCGGCGTGGTGTCGAGCACCGCGCCGGGGCGCGGGTCGAGGCCACGGATCAGCAGGGCCGCGGCGGACACTGCGTCTTCGCTGGCACGCAGGCGCCGGGCCAGCCGGGCGATGTCGTTGCGTGCGAGCAGGTCCAGTTCGCTGTCGACGATGTGCAGTGCCAGGTCGCGATGCGGCGTGTCCCGATCGAACTGCTCCAGTTGCACGCGCAGACAGTCACGCAGGTCGATGCTGCCCACGCCGGAAGGATCGAAGCCCTGCAACTGGCGGCGGACGGCTTCGATTTCCGCGATGCTGGATTTGAAGTCGGCGGGCAGGGCGGCAAGTATGGTGTCCAGCCCTTCGGCAAGGTAGCCGTCGGGGTTGAGTGCATCGATCAGCACGGTGGCGATCAGGTGCTGGCGCGGATTGAATGACGCCAGGTTGAGTTGCCACAGCAGGTGCTGCTGCAGGGTTTCGGGAGCGGCATTCTGCGGCTCGAAATCGTCATCCCCACGGCTGCCGGCAGAGCTGCCCGCGCTGCTGGAGAAATCGATCGGCGTTTCGACCACGCCACTGTCCGACCACTCCACGGTGTCGTCGTCTTCGATGGTGGCGACTTCGGCGGAGGGAGATTCGTCGTCGATCCGGGCCTCCGTGGTGCTTTCGTCCTCGTCCTCGATTTCTTCGGAGAACTCCAGCAGCGGGTTGCTTTCGGCGATCTGGCGCAGCTCGGCTTCCAGTTCCAACTGCGACAGCTGCAGCAGGCGGATGGCCTGCTGCAGCTGCGGAGTCAGGGTCAACTGCTGGTGAAGACGAAACTGCAGTGCGGGTTTCATGCCGACCGGACTGAGTGGAAACGCATCCATCGTACCCCGCGACTGCTGATGCGGCCATAGTCCGGAGTGCGGACGCCGCAGGCTGACGGGAGGCAGATCACAGCCGGAATTCGCGGCCCAGGTAGACTTCGCGCACCTTCTCGTCAGCAAGGATGTGCGCAGGGGTGCCACGCGACAGTACTTCGCCGTCGTTGAGGATGTAGGCGCGGTCACAGATACCCAGGGTTTCGCGCACGTTGTGGTCGGTGATCAGCACGCCGATGCCGCGTTCCTTCAGGTGTCGCACGATGCGCTGGATCTCGCCGACCGAGATCGGGTCCACGCCGGCGAACGGTTCGTCCAGCAGCATGTAGCGGGGGTTGGCGGCAAGCGCACGGGCGATCTCGACACGGCGACGCTCGCCGCCGGAGAGGCTGATGCCTTTCTGTTCGGTGATGTGCGTGATCTTCAGCTCGTCCAGCAGGCTTTCCAGCTCGGCGGCGCGTTGTTTCGAGTCGAGATCGTCACGCAGTTCCAGCACTGCCATGATGTTGTCGGCGACGCTGAGCCGGCGGAACACCGAGGCTTCCTGTGGCAGATAACCGATGCCGAGCCGGGCGCGTGCATGCATCGGCAGTCCGGTGATGTCGCTCTGGTCGAGCCGGATCGTGCCGGCGTCGGCTTCGATCAGCCCCACCACCATGTAGAAGCAGGTGGTCTTGCCGGCACCGTTGGGGCCAAGCAGGCCGACCACCTCGCCTTCGCGGATCGAGAAGCCGAAATCGCGCACGACCTGGCGCGCCTTGAAACTTTTTTGCAGACCTTCGGCGGAAAGCATGGGTCAGGGTTGTTCCTGGGCGTCGGGGTTGCCCTGTGCCGGGGCGGGAGTTTCCGGGGCCGTGGTGCCTGCCGGTTTCGGCTTGGGCGTGAAGGTCATGTGCACCATGCCGTCACCGGAGCTTTCGCCGGTCATCTGGCTGGTCTGGGTGTTGTAGGTCAGCTTGTCGCCGCGGGCTTCGCCACGTCCCTTCTGCTTGACCGAGGCGTTGCCGGTCAGCACGGCGATCTGCTTGACGTTGTCGTAGTCGATGGAGGCGGCATCGCCCTGCATCAGGTTGCCGCTGTCGTCGAGTTGTTCGATGTGCGCCGGCGAGCCGGTGATGACGACCCGCGTCACGCTGTTGTCCGCGTCCAGATAGGCCGTGGCCAGCGCGCCGGTCGCTTTCAGCGTGCCCTGGGTAAGCAGCACGTTGCCCTTGTAGCGGATGGCGCCATTGGCCTGCTGGGTCGCGTCGAACGACTTTGCCGAGATGTTCGCCGGCTTCTCGCGGTCGTCCTTGCGGGCGAGTGCGGGCTGGAGCATGACCAGCCCGAGTCCGAGGATCGCCAGCTTAACGGCGAGGCCTGGCTGGCATGAACGTGCTGTGGACATCATCGAGCAACTCCAGATGCTTGTTGGTGAGGTTGGCACGCATGCCGACCCCGCGGATTGTAGAGGCGCCCTGGGCAATCCGTGCCGGCGCGGCGGTTTCCAGACGGTCTTCCTTGGGCCAGGCGGTCACGTCGGCGGTCTGTATGCGGGCGGCAGGGGCCGCATCGTAGGCCGCGCGCTGCAGGTCCACGGGGCCTTGCAGCTTCAGTTGGGTGCCATCCTTGTTGACCCAGCCGTACAGCGATTTTCCGCGCCAGTCAGGCACGCCGGCTTCTTTCGCCGGCAACTGGAAGGTGGGCGAGTTGAGATAGAGCGAGTCGTCTCCTTCGCGGCGCTCCAGATGCGGCGTCTGCAGGTGGAAGCTGGGCCGGCCGGCTTCGTCGTATTCGGTCAGCCTGGCGTCGGTGAGGGTGTAGCCCGACCGCGGCGGGCCCACGAAATCATCGGCTTTCGGCGGCGGGCCCAGCCACCACAGCAGCAACTGGCCCAGCCCTGCGGCCAGTGCGATCACGATGGTCGCGGCCGGCAGGCGCCGGTCGCGCAGGTAACTGCGCAGGCTCACTGCCAGCGCTCCCGCTCGGCGGCGCTCTTGCCCTGGGCGTGCAGGATCATGTCGCAGACTTCGCGTGCCGCGCCCATGCCACCGTTGCGGGTGGTCTGCCAGTGCGCCGCCTCGGCCACCCACGGATGCGCGTTTGCCACTGCCACCGCCAGGCCGGCCACGCGCATCGGGGGCAGGTCGGGCAGGTCATCGCCGATGAAGGCGGCCTGTTCCGGGGCCAGCTTCAGCGCATCGAGCAGTTCCCGCAGGCAGGCAAGCTTGTCGCCCTGGCCCTGGTAGACGTGGGTGATGTCCAGTTCCTCGGCGCGCAGGGCAACCGGGTGGCTGATCCGCGCGGTGATGATCGCCACCTGCACGCCATTGGCCTGCAGCCGCTTCAGGCCCAGGCCGTCGTGCACGTGGAACACCTTGGTTTCGCGGCCGTCTTCGCCGTACCACAGGCGCCCGTCGGTCAGCGTGCCGTCCACGTCGAACGCCGCCAGGCGGATGCTGCCGGCGCGGGCGAGGATGTCGGAGGACAGGTTGGCGAAGTCGGTGGCTGGCACGGGTTCGGGCGTCGTATCCGGGAAGATGGGGCGAGGGGCTGCCGGCGTGAACCGGATCAGACCACGCGGGCGCGGAGCAGGTCGTGGATGTTCAGGGCGCCGATGACGTGCTGGTCCTCGTCGACGACCAGCAGTGCGTGGATCTGGTGTTTTTCCATCAGCTGAGCGGCTTCCGCCGCGAGCTTGTCCGCGCTGATCGTCTTCGGGCCACGGGTCATCAGCTCGGCCACGGTGGCGCTGCGCAGATCCACGTCCTCGTCGTCAAGGGCGCGGCGCAGGTCACCGTCGGTGAACACGCCGAGCAGGCGCTGTTCGTCATCGACCACGGCGGTCATGCCCAGATGCTTGCGGGTCATTTCGACCAGCGCCGCGGTAAGGCTGGCGTCCTTCGGCACCCGCGGCACGTCGTCACCGCTGTGCATCACGTCGCTGATCCGCAGCAGCAGCCGGCGACCCAGTGCGCCAGCGGGGTGCGAGCGGGCGAAGTCGTCGGAGGTGAAACCGCGCGCCTCGAGCAGCGCGATCGCCAGTGCGTCGCCGAGCACCAGGGCGACCGTGGTGCTGGTGGTGGGCGCCAGCCCCAACGGGCAGGCTTCGTTGGAGATGCTGCCGTCCAGGTGCACGTCGGCCTGCGAGGCCAGCGAGGAACCGGGCTTGCCGGTGATCGCGATCAGCGGAATGCCCTGGCGTTTGATCACCGGCAGGATGAACAGCAGTTCGTCGGTTTCGCCGGAATAGGAGAGTGCCAGCACCACATCCTGCGGCAGGATCATGCCCAGGTCACCGTGGCTGGCTTCACCCGGGTGCACGAAGAATGCGGGCGTACCGGTGGAGGCGAGGGTGGCGGCGATCTTGCGCGCGATGTGGCCGGACTTGCCCATGCCGCTGACGATCACCCGGCCCTTGCAGCCAAGGATCAACCGGCAGGCTGCCACGAAATCCGGCCCGATCCGCGACTCCAGCGCATTTACCGCAGCCGCTTCGGTGGCGATCACGGTGCGGGCATTGCGCACGATGGCGTCCGGGTTCAGGTCGATCGAGGCGGGCTGGGCGATGCGTGCGTTCATGGGAACTCGAGGGGGAAGGGGGCGGCTGCCATGCGCTGTCGTTTCTGTGCCGGCGGATTTCCATTACCATGGCATATTCGCATTTTAACGTCATGGGGCGGTGCAAGTGGGTTCCGGCAGTCACGGAATTCATTTTCGCGCCACCCGCGTTCATGGAACACCCCCGATGGATCCAGCCGATATCCAGGCAATGATTGAAAACGGCCTGCCCGGTGCGCGTGCCGAGGTAAGCGGGCCGGATGGCGTGCATTTCGAGGCCACCGTGGTTGCCGAGCAGTTCGCCGGCAAGCTCCCGCTGGCGCGCCATCGCCTGGTCTACGCCACCCTGGGTGACCTGATGGGCGGCGCCATCCACGCCCTGGCCCTGAAAACCCTGACCCCGGAAGAAGCCACCAGATAGAGCGGGTGAGCCTCCTGTGCTCCGCCGGTTTGCACGGCTTTTCCGAATCCCGAATCCCGAATTTCGAATTCCAGCTCCTATGGCCAAAATCCTGATCAGTGGCGGTACGCCGCTCCATGGCGAAGTCGGCATTTCCGGCGCCAAGAACGCGGTGCTGCCGATCCTTGCCGCCTGTCTGCTGGCCGATGAACCGGTCAGCATCGGCAATGTGCCGCACCTGCACGATGTCACCACCTTCATCGAGCTGCTCGGCCAGATGGGCGTGCAACTGGTGCTGGACGACCGCATGAAGATGCACGTCGACCCGCGCACCACCAGCACCTGCGTGGCGCCGTACGACCTGGTGCGCACCATGCGCGCATCGATCCTGGTGCTCGGCCCGCTGGTAGCCCGTTTCGGCCAGGCCGAGGTTTCCCTGCCCGGTGGCTGCGCGATCGGTTCGCGCCCGGTCGACCAGCACATCCGCGGTCTGCAGGCGCTGGGTGCCGACATCAGTGTCGAGAACGGTTACATCAAGGCCAAAGCAGGGCGGCTGAAAGGTGCGCGCATCGTGATGGACATGGTTACCGTCACCGGCACCGAGAACATCCTGATGGCGGCGACTCTGGCCGAAGGCACCACGGTGATCGAGAACGCCGCACAGGAGCCGGAGGTGGTCGATCTGGCCAACTGCCTGATCGCGATGGGGGCGCAGATCGAGGGTGCCGGCAGCTCCACGCTGGTGATCCACGGCGTCGAGCGGCTGCATGGCGCCGAGTACGAAGTGCTGCCCGACCGCATCGAGACCGGCACTTTCCTGGTGGGCGCGGCGATGACCGGCGGCAAGGTACGCGTGCGGCATGCACGTGCCGGGACGCTTGAGGCGGTGCTGGCCAAGCTGGAGGAGTCGGGCGCGCACATTTCCACCGGCGACGACTGGATCGAGCTGGACATGGGCGGGCGCCGGCCCCGGGCGGTCAACGTCAGCACCGCACCGTATCCGGCGTTTCCCACCGACATGCAGGCCCAGTTCACCGCGCTCAACTGCGTGGCAGAAGGTACCGGCGTGATCACCGAGACGGTGTTCGAGAACCGCTTCATGCATGCCCATGAACTGCAGCGTCTGGGTGCGGATATCCGGCTGGAAGGCAATGCGGCGATCGTTCAGGGCGTGAGCTCGATGAGCGGCGCACCGATCATGGCCACCGACCTGCGTGCCTCGGCATGCCTGGTGCTGGCCGGGCTGGTGGCCAAGGGCGACACCACGGTCGACCGCGTCTATCACATCGACCGTGGCTACGAGAACATCGAGGAAAAGCTCGGCGTGCTGGGTGCGAAGATCCGCCGCCTGCCGAATTGAGCCTTGTTGCCGCGCACTCCGCATTCTGGCGGAGTGCGGTGGTTTTGACGTTTCAGTCGGTTTGGTAGCTGACCAGTTCCATGGTCAGGTTGCCGCCGTCGCTTTGCGACAGCTTGACCGGCAGCAGGTATTTCTCCGGTGCGTACCACGCGCTGAAGCCGAGTTCGGCGTCGGTGCGGTCGACGCGCTCGGCATGGAAGCTGCCGGCGGGCACCTTGATGTCCTCGCGACCGGTGACCTCGAAAGTCTGTGTCTGCACATCCCGGCGTGACGCGACCGGCAACGATATTTTCCGCTTGTCCTGACGCAGGGCCACGCCCAGTGCCAGCGGCAAGGTGTTGCGTTCGACGATGCCGGGTCGGGTAGGGTAGGTCTGCGCCCCCTTGCCCTCGTCGACCGAGACTTCGTGGTTGGCCCAGTCCACCTGCATGTGGCGTTGCTTGTTCTTGAAGCCGGTCCGCAGGCGGTAGTCGTAACTGATGGCCTCGGGAAGATCGCCTTTCCAGCGGAAGCGCGAGCTCTCCGTGATGCTGGCCCCCAGCATGGCGGCAAGCCCGGCGGTGCCTTTGACGTCCTTGCTGTAGATCCATTCGCCATCATCGGCTGCACGCAGTTTCACCGTGGCGGTACCCATCGCCTGGCGCCCCTGCAGCACGTTGTAGGTGGCGGTGAAGGCGGCTGGCGTGGCTGCCATGGCCGGTACGGTACTCCACGTGGCGATGGCGAACGCGGAGATCAGCAGGTTTCGGATATTCATGCGCCGAGTCTGCCGGGGCCGGACTGAACCACGGGTCACTCCGGCAGCTGCAGGCCGGCGTCGCCCAGCCGCAGTGGTGGATCCAGCCGGCGGCCGTCGAACCATGCCGCGTGATCGCGCCACTGCAGCCGCTGTTCCACCAGCAGCTCCAGCACGGCGGGCAGCAGGCGGTGTTCGAGTGGCAGCAGGCGTTGCGCCAGTTGCTGTTCGTCGTCGTCGGGCTGGATCGGCAGCCGGGCCTGCGCGATCACCGGCCCGCCGTCGAGTTCCGCGGTGACGAAATGCACGCTGGCGCCGTGTTCGTGGTCGCCGGCTTCGAGGGCGCGGCGATGGGTGTGCAACCCGCGGTATTTCGGCAGCAGCGAGGGATGGATGTTGATCATCCGGCCGACCCACGGGGCCAGCGCCTCGCCGTCGATGATGCGCATGAAGCCGGCCAGCACCAGCCATTCGGCGCCGCTGGCGCTGATGTGGCCGAACAGATCCAGATCGAAGTCGCGGCGGCTGGCGTAGCTGCGCGGGTCCAGCGCAAGAGTGGGGATGTGTGCCGCCTCGGCCAGGCGCAGTGCGCCTGCGTCGGCCTTGTCGCTGCCGACCAACACGAACTCGACCGGCAGCGCTCCGCGGTCACGGGCGGCGAGCAGGGCGGCGAAGTTGCTGCCGCGCCCGGAGGCAAGCACGGCAATCCGGGCGGGTTTTGCAGCCACGTGCGGTCAGCCGATGTGCACGCGCTCGTCGCCACGGGCCGGCACGACTTCGCCGATCGGGGCGCTGGACAGGCCGTGTTTTGCCAGCAGTGCCGATGCGGCGGCCACGGCGTCATGCGGCAGGATCACGGTGAAGCCCACGCCGCAGTTGAATGTGCGCCACATCTCCTCGCGCGCCACCTTGCCTTCACGCATCAGCCAGTCGAATACCGGTGGCAGCACGATGGCGGAGGCATCCAGCGCCAGGCCGAGGCCGTCCGGCACCACGCGGATGATGTTTTCCTGCAGCCCGCCACCGGTGATGTGAGCCATGCCGTGCACCGGGCTTTCCTTCAGCAACTCCAGCATCGACTTCACGTAGATCGTGGTCGGCGCCATCAGCGCGTCGGCCAGCTTCACCCCGTCGATGTCGAGGTCCAGCGGGTTGCCTGCGCGCTCGAGGATTTTGCGGATCAGCGAGTAGCCGTTCGAATGCGGGCCGCTGGAAGCCACGCCGAGCACGACGTCGCCGGCGGCGATGCTCTCGCCACCAAGCATCCGCGATTTCTCCACCGCACCGACAGTGAAGCCGGCAAGGTCATATTCACCAGGCGGGTACATGTCGGGCATTTCCGCCGTTTCACCGCCGATCAGTGCGCACCCGGCCAGCTCGCAGCCCCTGGCGATGCCGCCGACCACGGCCGCGGCCGTGTCCACGTCGAGCTTGCCGGTGGCGAAGTAGTCGAGGAAGAACAGCGGCTCGGCACCCTGCACCAGCACGTCGTTGACGCACATGCCGACCAGATCGATGCCGATGGTGTCGTGGCGGCCCAGCGTCTGTGCCAGCTTCAGCTTGGTGCCCACGCCGTCGGTCCCGGAGACCAGCACCGGTTCGCGGTAGCGGCCGGAAAGGTCGAACAGGCCGCCGAAGCCGCCCAGTCCGCCCATCACTTCGGGGCGGGAGGTGCGCTTGACCAGCGGTTTGATGCGTTCGACCAGTGCATTGCCGGCATCGATATCAACGCCGGCGGCGCGGTAGGTAAGAGCGTCAGACATGGTGGAAACCGGCGTGTGGGAAGCGGGCAAGTTTAACAGTTCGGGCACGGATGCTGACTGAAAACCGTTTTCCGTGATGGCCGGGCCGCCACTTTGATGGACGCTGGATGCGTGATTGTGCAGACTTCCCGCAAGCTTTCCTCGAAGATGCCATGTTCATGCGCCTGTTCCGCCCGTTGATCGTTGCCCTGTTGTTGGGTTCTGCCGCCTTGCCGTCGCTGCATGCGCAGGGCTCCGGCTCGCCTTATGCCGTGGTGGTGCCGGTGGCTGACACCAGTGATGCGCAGCGCGATCAGGCTTTCGCCACCGCGCTGGGACAGGTGCTCACGCGGGTGGCCGGCGGTCAGGACCTGCGCGGCAACGAGGGTTACGGCGAGGCGCTCGGCAAGGCGGCGTCGCTGGTGCAGAAATTCCAGTACCAGCGTGCCGAGACCGGGCTGGTGCTGGATGTCGAGTTCGAGGCAGGCGCGGTGCGCCGGTTGGTGACGTCTCTGGGCGTGGCCAGTGCCGGGATCAAGCCGCCGGTACTCCTGCTGGTGCGCGATGCTGATGGCCGGCTGCTGGGCCAGGAGGAACTGGCCAGCCTGGCTTCGGCCGCTGCCGCCCGCGGTACCGGCGTGGTGTATCCCGGTGAGGACGAGCTGCCGGACACGGCCAGCATCGAGGCTGCCGACCCGTCAGCGCTGGCGGCGATCAACCGGCAATACCGCACGGGTCTGGTGCTGCTGGGCAAGCTGCATGGCAACGATGCCGAGTGGACGCTGGTTTCCGGTGGCCAGCCGCAGCACTGGAGCAGCCAGGGGGACAGCATCGATGTCGTGCTGGACGATGCCGGCAACGGCATGGTCGACCGCATCGGGCGGAAGCTCAACGTGATCGGATCCACGCCCAGCGAAGGCCGGCTGTGGATCAGCGGGCTGGATTCGGCCACCGACTACGCGGACATGGTGGCGACCCTGCTGAATGACCCTGCGGTAAGCCAGGTGGTGACCCTGGCCGCCGATGGCAATGGCGTGCTGCTTCATGTCAAGGCCAACGTGCCGATGGATGGGCTCGCCGAGAACCTGGCGGCTGGCGGCCGGCTGCTGTTGCAGGGCACTCCGCACGAGGGCGCCGACGAAAATCTGCGCTGGCTGCACTGAGTGCGCTGCGGATGCGGCCGGTCCGGGGCCGGTACATTCATCCACGATCTTGCTGATCCGGCCCGGCCGGATTTTTCCTCAACGCGTCCACGAGCATGCCCATGACGTCCGACACCTCCCGCCGCTGGCAGATGCTCGCCATCGCTGCCGTCATCGTTTACCTGCTCTGGTTGCTGGCGCCTGTGCTGATGCCGTTCGCCATTGCCGCGATGCTGGCCTATCTCGGCGACCCGCTGGCCGACCGGCTGGAGCGGATGGGGCTGAACCGGACTCTGTCGGCAACCATCGTGTTCGTGGTGCTGCTGGTGGCGGTGAGCGGCGTGCTGCTGCTGCTGATCCCCCTGATCGCGCGCCAGATCGAGAATCTGGTGACCAACCTGCCGCGTTACGGCGACTGGGCGCAGAACACCGTGTGGCCTTGGCTGCAGGCCCGGCTGCATCTGGATCCACACACCTTCGACAGTGACCGGCTGCTGGCTGCCGTCAAGGAGCACATCGGTTCGATCGGTGGTGTCGCATCGGCGGTATTGGGCCAGGTGTCGCGCTCGGGGCTCGGCATCGTCGCGTGGCTGACCAATGCCGTGCTGGTGCCGGTGGTGGCGTTCTATCTGCTGCGCGACTGGGATCGGCTGGTGGCCACGATCGACCGCATGCTGCCGCGTTCGATCCAGCCGACCATCGCGCATCTGGCGCGTGAGTCGGACAAGATCCTCGGCGCCTTCGTGCGCGGCCAGTTGCTGGTGATGCTGGCGCTGGGCGTGTTCTACGGCGCCGGCCTGGGCATGGTCGCCGGGTTGGGCGTGGGGCCGTTGATCGGCATGGTCGCGGGCCTGCTCAGTTTCGTGCCCTACCTGGGCTTCATCATCGGCTTCGCGGCGGCGGTCGTGGCCGCGCTGGTGCAGTACGGCGACTGGACCCACGTGCTGCTGGTCTGCGGGGTGTTCGGTGTCGGCCAGTTGCTGGAAGGCTACGTGCTGGTGCCCAAGCTGGTCGGCGACAAGATCGGCCTGCATCCAGTGGCGGTGATCTTCGCGGTGCTGGCTGGCGGTTATCTGTTCGGCTTCCTCGGCATTCTGCTGGCGTTGCCGGCGGCCTCGGTGATCATGGTGCTGCTGCGCTACCTGCTGGAGCGTTACCGGCTGAGCGAGCTGTACAACGAAGAGGGGCCGGAAGATCCGGTGGTGGCCGAGGCGGATGATGTTGCGCCGGAGGATATTGCTGCCGGGAGCGGGGCTGCGGAAGCCGTGGCCGGGCCGGCAATGCGGGACGATCAGGACGGTTCATGATCCCGCAACTTCCGTTGGCGCTGCGCTGGCCACGACGCCAGCGCTTCGAGCATTTCCATCCCGGAGCCAATGCTGCCGCCTTGGCGGCGGTGCAGGTACTGGCGCTGCAATCCGGTGCGCCCTGGGTCTATCTGCATGGCCCGGCAGGCAGTGGTCGCAGCCACTTGCTGATGGCCGCCTGCCAGGCGGCCAGTGTCGCTGGCCGGCGAGTGCAGTATTTGCCGCTGGGCAAACTGCCCGCTCATGCCGAAGCCCTGCGTGGCGTGGTTGGCAGCGAGCTGCTGGCGTTGGACGATCTCGGTGCGATCGCTGGTGATCGCGAGGCGGAGCACGCCTTGTTCGACCTCTACAACCGCACCCGCGCCGAAGGCGGCGCCCTGCTGTTCGCCGCTGATGCCTCGCCGACCCAGCTGGGCATCGCATTGCCCGACTTGCGTTCACGCCTTGGTGCCTGCACCCGCTTCGGATTGACGCCGCTCAATGACGATGAGCGGCGTGCCGTATTGAAAGCGCAAGCCAGCGCCCGCGGCATCGAACTGGACGACAGCGTGCTGGACTGGCTGTTCGCCCGCTACGCCCGCGACCTCGGCGCACTGCTCGACCTGCTCGATCGGCTGGACGTGGCCTCGCTGGCCGCGCAGCGGCGCATCACCGTGCCCTTCCTACGCGGTTTTTTGCGCGAGGCGGAGAAGCCGGCGGAATAAGACGCTTGCGGAAATTTCGTGGCATGCGATAAAGCTCGAAAACACCGGTAGGGGGTGAACCCGGATTGCACGTTTGATCGAGTGTCAGGGAAGCGTTTCGATCGGGTGGCGCGAAGCTGGAAACCCTGCAGAGCCATCCTGTCACGTGCCTGGAAGACTGGTTCGGCAGGCTGGGAATGGCGGTTTGATTCGACGCAGTTCAAGTCCGGCGGGAGGCATGATTCCTCGCCGTTTTCGTTGCATCCAGGGAACGTGGAGTGGCGAATGAAAAAGCTGTCATGGGTGGTATTCGGGGGAGTCCTGTTCGCGTCGTTGGCCATGGCACAGGTCCAGGCGCAAACGTACAGCCGGACTGAAACCATCGCTTATTCCGACAACACCGCCAAATGGGTGTTGGGTCAGGTGGCCTCGGTCACCTGCACGGCATCTGTGCCGGCAAGCACCGCCTGCGATGGCGACGTGGTTTCGCAGATGACCTACGACAGCACTTACGCCTTGCCGACCCAGATCAAAGCCTTCGGCAAGATCCGGCAAACCCTGGCCTATGACACCGCTTCGACGGTAGCCAGTGGCCAGCGTGGCATGCTCAAGACCGTCAAGGACGGCAACAACAACGTCACGGCCTATGCCGGTTGGAAGCGCGGCATTCCGCAGACCATCACGTTTCCCGCCACCACTGATCAACCGACCGCCGTCACCATGAAGGCCGTGGTCAATGACGCAGGCTGGATCACCTCGGTCAATGACGAGAACAACAACAAGACCTGCTACGACTACGACACGATGGGCCGGCTTGCCGGCATCACCTGGCCCTCGGAAGCGGCGACCAATACCTGCAATACCAGCACCTGGGCCAAGACCACCCGGACCTTTGCCAAGGTCGCTTCGGCCGAGTACGGCATTCCTGCCGGCCACTGGAAGCTGACCGAGAGTACCGGCAATGCCCGCTCGGTGACGTACTACGACGCCTTGTGGCGTCCCCTAGTGGAAGAGCGCTACGACAACGCCAGCGCCGCGGCGACCCGCAGCGTGGTGGTCAAGCGTTATGACATGGGCGGGCGACTGGCCTTCCAGTCCTGGCCGATGGCGAGCGTGAGCAGCTACGCCACCACCACGCTTCCGGGCTCCAGGACTTCCTACGATGCACTGGATCGCCCGACGAGGATGGAACAGGACAGCGAGCTCGGCGTGCTGGCCACCGTGACCGCGTACCAGACCGGGTTCAAGACCAAGGTCACCGACCCGCGCGGCAATGCCACCACCACCAGTTACATGGCCTACGACGAGCCGACCACGGACTGGCCGATCGCCATCACGCATCCGGCCGGTGTCTATACCGACATCGTCCGTGACGCGTACGGCAAGCCGACCGCGATCACCCGGCACAACAGCGCCGGCACGACCAGCCTGACCCGCAGCTACCTCTACAACGCCAACCAGGAACTGTGCCGCCAGGTGGAACCGGAAACCGGCGCCACCCTGATGGGCTACGACGGCGCCGGCAACCTGGCCTGGACGGCGGCAGGCCTCCCGGCCGCTACGGCCTGCAACGCCGGCGGCACCACCGCCGCGATTCTGGCGCGCAAGGTGGTTCGCGGCTACGACGCCCGCAACCGCCTCAAGACCCTGGCCTTCCCGGATGGCGACGGCAACCAGCTCTGGACCTATACCCCCGACGGCCTGCCAGCCAGCATCGTCACCACGATGCTCAGCGACACCCACGTCGTCACCAACCAGTACGCCTGGAACCGCCGCCGGCTGCTGTCGGGCGAAACCCAGAAACTGACCAGCTGGGGCACCTACGCGGTGACCCGCCAATACGACGCCAATGGCCACCTGTCCAGTCTGGTGTACCCGGCCAGCTATCTCGGCTCGATCGTGGATTACGCCCCCAACGCACTGGGTCAGCCGACCAAGGCTGGAACCTACGCCAATGCGGTAACGTATTTCCCAAATGGCGGGGTCAAGTCGTTCACCTACGGCAACGGCCTGAAGCACACGCTGACTCAGAACGTGCGTGGCTTGCCGGATACCAGTTGTGACTTTGCCAGCAGTTGCAATACCTCCGCAGTGCTCAACGATGGCTACGACTACGATGCCAATGGCAACGTGGCGGCGATCAGCGATGGTCGCACCGGTCACGTGGGCGACCGGGACATGACCTACGATGCGCTGAACCGGCTGACCCAGGTCGTTGCACCAGGAATGTTCGGTACGGCCAACTACACCTACAACACACTGGATGACCTGGTAAGAAGCAAGGTTTCAGGTGGCAACCAGCCCCGCAACTACTACCACTGCTACGACGCCAGCTGGCATTTGGCCACCATTCGTACCGGAAGCTGCACCGGCACCAAGGTGATGAGCTTTACCTATGATGCGCAGGGCAATTTGGCCAGTCGCAACGGCGTCGCCTACACCTTTGACTACGGCAACCGGCTGCGCCAGGTGGCGGGGCAGGAAAAGCAGTACTTGTACGATGGTCACGGTCGGCGCGTGGTGTCGACCCGACAGATCAACGGCAGCGGCACTCGCCGTTCGATTTACGCGCTGGATGGGACACTGCTGTTCGTGCAGGACTCGGGCGAGGCCAAGCGCAAGGAATACATTTACCTCGGGAACAACCTGATCGCCGAACGAAGTCTGCCCAACACGGGCGAAGCCACCCCGCAGGCCATCCGCTACCAGCACACCGACGCCCTGGGCAGCCCGGTGGCGATCACCAACGAAAGCAAGGCCGTGGTGGAGCGGACGGCGTACGAGCCGTACGGATGGACGGCGGATCGGGCGTCACGCAGTGGTCCGGGCTTCACCGGGCATCAGGAAGATGCGGCGACCGGGCTCGTTTACATGCAGCAGCGGTATTACGATCCGCTCAGTGGTCGCTTCTTGAGCGTCGATCCCGTCATCGCATATTCCAACCCGGTTGGCGCGTTCAACCGGTACTGGTACGCCAACAACAATCCCTATCGTTTTACCGATCCGGATGGTCGACAAAGCGTTGGCGAAATGATCGACTCCGGTGCGCAGGGATGCGGGCCTGTCTCGTGCGCTGGGTGGGCCACGCTGAATGCAGCGTGGAAAATGTTCGGCGCGGAGGGTGTCAGCCAGATCGCCGACAAGGGTTGGTCGAATACGGGTGGCGGTGACTGGGCGGGCGCGGGTCTTGAAGTTGCAGCCGTCTTGCCGCCCGTGAAATTGCTTCGCGCTGCGGAGCCAGTATTGCGCGGCGGTGCGGAAATGGTTCGGATCGGGCAAGCTGGTGAGCGTGCCGTTCGAGCGGCTGTTGATATTGGCCCCAAGGCTGGAATCAGGGTCAACGGCGTCAGTCGAATTCCTGATGGTCTGACCGATACGGCGGTCAACGAAGTGAAGAATGTGGCGTCGTTGAGCTACACATCGCAGCTTCGTGACTTCGCACAGTTCGCCAAGGATACCGGGCGTGAATTCAATCTATACGTCAGGCCAGGCGCAAAACTTTCCGAACCCTTGTTGAAAGCACGCGAAGCTGGCGACGTAATCATCCATGAGATTCCTTTCAAATGAGTGGGCAGAAAAAGAGCGGATACATGACGCTTGCTGAGCATGAAGCAATGCTCAAAGCCGAAGGCAAGTGGGATGAGTACCAAGCGAGAATTAATCAGAGGAGCGAAGAGCTGGCGAAGCGCAAAGCCGAGTGGGCTGCGGCAGAAGTTTCTCTCGTTGATGCGCTTAGATCGACGGGGCTTGATGTGCGTTCGGTGTGGGACTTGGTGAATACTGCCGAGCCATATCCGGAGGCGATTCCGGTCTTGTTCCGGCATCTGCACAAGCCTTATCCGGAAAGGATCGTGGAAGGCATTGTGCGCGCATTGGCAGTTCCGGAGTCTCGACCCCGATGGGACGAACTACGTGATTTTTATGAGAGCGCGCCGTCGCGGGCAACGGGCGGCCTTAGGTGGGCCGCTGGTTGTGCCTTGGGGGCTGCCGCAGATGACGGGGTGATCGGAGAAGTCTTGCGTATCGCCGGCGATCAGGGCTATGGCTTTGATCGTGCGCCCTTGCTTCCTGCGCTTGCGCGTTCCAGTGACGCGCGAGCGAAAATGCTGTTGCATGAACTGCGCGACGACCCTGTTTTGGGAAAAGAGGTCAAGAAGCTACGGCGGGCAAGTCGAAGCGCGAAACAGAATCAGTAGCTACACCAAGACCCGCATCTCGAGCAAAGTGAACAAAGGGGACGGAGGGAATTAATTCAATTCGTGACTCGCCAGTACGACGCCAACGGCCAACCGCCCAATCTGACGTATCCGGCCAGCTACCTCGGCTCGATCGTGAACTACGCCCCCAACGCGCTGGGTCAGCCGACCAAGGCTGGTACCTATGCCAGCGCGGCGACGTACTTCCTCAACGGCGTGATCCGGTTTATTGCCTTCGTCCCCTTTGGTAGGCAGCAGAATCATCGTGAAATTATTGAGGCGATGACGGGTAAATAGTTATGAGAAATTTTTCGCTGTTTTTATTGATTTCAGCTGTGGCACTCGTGTCTTTGTATGTGCTCATTAAAATGAGGTATGGATGGTATATAGATGATGATCAAGTCATCTTTCTGAATTCAGGGTTTATTTTGATTGCGGTTGGAATTATTGTTGCATGGAAGTTTTTCCCTAGTTTTATTTTGGTTGTACTGCTTGGGGTTTTGGCCTTGTGCTTTCCTCCTTTGTTTAGGCCTGATAGGTTTGTTGGAGTTGATTTATGGTTTTGTGTGTTTTCATTGATTCCACTTGCATTTCTCTTGATTGCGACATTTATGAGAAAGCGTCATGGTTGAGTTTGTGAAAAAAGTTTTGTGGGCATTTTGTTTGATTGGTTGTGGGTGAGATTGTGCTCGATATTTTGGGGTGGTTCTGGATATTAACGGCCTTGTTGATGGCGACTTGTGCATGCATCGAACGATGAATGGTTTTGCTGTCAATTCTGTCTTTCAAGGTGAGATATCAAGGGTTGCTGGTTCTGTGTGTGCGTGATTCACAGGGAGTATCCGCCATGCGAATGAAAGTGCTGTTGGCAATGGTTGCGTTGACGATCTGCTGCAGAGTGATGGCCGTGGAGGTCTATTCAAGCTATGAGGAGCGGTTGGGCTCGACCAGGCATCTGGCCTCCTTGGCTGGTGATGAGGCCTTTGGTGCGAAAATAGACCCGGCGACAGGCGAGGGCGTGTTCTATGTTCCTGTGTTGAACATTCCCGGGAACAATGGCCTGGATATATCGGTGGTCTACAGGCTTGGTATCCGCAATGTGGCCGGCTACACCCAGTGGTATTTCGAGCAGGATGAGCCCTATATCGGAGGAGTGTTCAGTCAGGAGCTTGGTTGGGTGACCTATTCGGGGAGTGCGTCCCGTTGTTCGCAAGCGGGCATAGCGAGCGGAAAGCCGCCACGAGTCAAAAGCTCAAATGGCCGGAACGGTTGGTTCGAGCCGGACGAATACTGGTCGGGGTATCAGCTGTCGGTGCCGGGAGGTGGTGGGTCTTCGCTTTATCAACTGGGTTCGACCTCTCCCATCCCCTTGCCGACGAGTGGTGGGCCGTTCCGTTGGGCGGCCAACGATCACTGGTATTTTTCATGTATTTCGTTGTCCGCAGGGACGGGGGAGGGGTTCCTCGGGTATTCACCGGATGGCCTGAAATATCACTTCAATACGATGCGCAGTGCCGTTCTTCCCCAGTTGAACAAGTTCGATTATTCCGGCAAGGATCTGGATCTCGACAGGCGCGAGATACGAATCTATGCGGGGAAAATCGAAGACCGTTTCGGAAACTACGTTTCTGGCTTGACGGGCAGTGACGGCCGGGCCGTGACAAAAACGGTGTCAGGAAATGTCGTGACCTTCAAGTACGGTTCTCGGCAATGGGTTGTCAATACATCGGCCCCCTATACCGTGACTTATCCGGATGGGTCTCAGTGGAAGGCGAGTGTCGCGGGGACCATCCAAGACACCTTTTCGTTGAAAGGAGGGTGTCCTGGCGCTGGTCCCTCGACGACGAACTCCACGACCACGGCGACGATTGTTTCTCCTTCGGGGGCGACCGGAACCTATTTGTTCAAGCCGACGAAGATCGGCTACTCCTATGTGCCTCAGTCCTGTGTGCCGACCGATGATGGTGGCTCGGTGTCGGTGCATCCGAAGTTCCTGATCAGGACGAGTCTGGCGCAGCGGACCATTTCCGGTCCGGGTTTGCAAACTTCAACACTCACCATAAGTTATGGTGCTTCCAACGATTGTTTTACAAATGGTTGTACCTCGACTTCGCCAACCACGCGTACCGTGACGTACAAGGAGGCGAGTGGGGCGTACCGGAAATACACCTACGGAAATCGATATGCCGTCAATGCCGACTTGTTGTTGAAGTTGGAAGAGGGGCAGGGCAGCGCGTCGCCTCTGCGAACAATCAACTACGAGTACTCCTTTCTTCCTCGGGTCGGGAGTTACGTTGGTGCGAACTCGGGTACTGCGCTCTACTTTCCTTCCAGCAGCAAGAGGGTGGTGAATGTCTCGCGGGTGACTACCGAGGCAGGGACGCTCTTCAGCTGGAAGGTGGCAAAGACATGCGGTACATCCGGCAAGGATTTGTGCATTGACGCATTCGGCCGCCCGACCAAGGTCGTGAAGAGAAGATCGCCAGCGACCTGAGGTGAGGTAGCTGCCACGGCATGAAAAAGGCGCCGAGGGGCGCCTTTTTCATCTTGATGGTGGTGTGGTGAATCCTCAGGCCTTGAGCAACGACGGCGTGGCCTGCTGGCCGATGGCATCGGTGAGCGCCTTGGCCACGTTGAGGTTGCCGGCGATCAGGTTGCCGCTGGCGGGTATGCCGTCGCGGCCGGCGAAATCGCCGTAGCGGCCACCGGCCTCGTGCACCAGCAGCACGCCGGCGGCCATGTCCCACGGCTTCAGGCCGATCTCGAAATAGCCGTCGTAGCGGCCGGCGGCGACGTAGGCCAGGTCCAGCGCGGCGGAGCCGGAGCGGCGGATGTCCTCGGCCTGGCCGAGGATGGCGCGGGTCATGTCCAGCTGGGCGTTGAGGTGTTCGCGCTGGCGGTAGGGGAAACCGGTGGCGATCATCGCGCCTCCCAGGCTGTCGCGGCGCGAGACGCGCATGCGGCGATCATTGAGGTAGGCGCCATCGCCCTTGCTGGCAGTGAACAGCTCGTCGCGCAGCGGGTCGTAGACCACCGCGTGCACCGGCACGCCCTTTTCCAGCAGCGCGATGGAGACGCTGAAGTGGGGGATGCCGCGCAGGTAGTTGTGGGTGCCGTCCAGCGGATCGATCACCCAGGTCAGCGGGCTCTTGCCGATCGCGCCGCTTTCCTCGGCGAGGATGGCGTGGTCGGGGTAGGAGCGACGCAGCTCCTTGATGATTTCCGCCTCGGCCAGCTTGTCGACCTCGGAGACGAAGTCCATCTGCTGCTTCTCGACGACGTTGAGGCCATCGATGCGGTTCATGTAGCGCAGGATCACATTGCCTGCGGAACGCGCGGCACGCGCCGCGATCGTGACGTGGGGTCTGGCCATGGGTGTCGACTTTGGAAGAGAGCGGGGGGTGCGGCGGGCGATTCTAGCAGAGCGCGGGCCCGGTCGCTCCGGGTCGATTATCCTTGGCGGTTTCCGTTCAGCAGGACCGCCTTCCCATGACCGACCTCCCGTCGCTCGCCGCCCGCATCCGCTACGTGCTGGTGCGTACCTCGCACCCGGGCAACATCGGCAGCGCGGCGCGGGCGATCCGCACCATGGGTTTTTCGCGGATGGAACTGGTCACGCCCTACCGTTTTCCCGATCCGGAGGCCAATGCGTTGGCGGCGGGTGCCGACGACGTGCTGTCCGGCGCCGGCATCCACAAGGAACTGGTGGACGGCCTGGCTGGCACCCGGCTGGCATTGGGCCTGTCGGCACGCCGGCGCGGCGTGACCCTGCCCGAACTGAGCCCGCGCGAGGCGGCGCGCCGGGTATTGGCTGCCGCAGCGGCGGGCGGCGAGGTGGCGCTGGTGTTCGGCAACGAGCGCACCGGCCTGGAGAACGAGGAACTGGCACGCTGCCACGCGATGGTGCGGATTCCCAGCGTGGACGATTTCAGCTCGCTCAACCTGTCGCAGGCGGTGCAGGTGATGGCCTACGAGCTGCGCATGGCGATGCTGGGTGACGACTTGCCGGCCGCTCCGCCTGAACACGACGAGCCGCCGGCCGATGCGGCGCAGATGGAACAGTTCTATCTGCACCTGGGGCAGACCCTGGACGAGATCGATTTCCACAAGGGCCGCGAGCCGACCACGATCATGCTGCGCCTGCGCAAGCTGTTCCAGCGCGCCCAGCCGGACCAGCGCGAACTGCGCGTGCTGCACGGCATTCTGGCCGATGCACGGCGCATGGCCGGGTTGGCACGGGGGAAAAGCGAGGAGTGAGTTCAGAGAAGTGAGCAGTGAGAGAGAGCCAAAGCGGGCAACCCGGCAGCTTTTCTCTCACTCCTCACTTCTCTGAACTCACTCCTCGCTCTTTGCTCGTCTTCGGAGGGTTCGAGCTCCGGCGCGGGGGTGACCAGCCAAGCTCGACGGTTCGTAGGTCGGGCATCGCCCGACATCGCGGAATCCAGCGCCACACGACAGCGGCGGGCAGTGCCCGCCCTACGTCATTGCTCGTCTTCGGAGGGTTCGAGCTCGGGCGCGGGGGTGACCAGCAGTTTGTCGATGCGGGCACCGTCGAGGTCGGCCACTTCGAAGCGGATGCCGCGCCAGGCGAATACCTCGCCGGTCTGTGGCACGCGGCCGAGTGCGGTCATCACCATGCCGGCGGCGGTGCGGTAATCGTGCTCGTCTTCGCCGGGCAGGGTAGTGATCTTCAGCAGTTCGCGCAGGTCGTCGGTGGACAGGCTGCCGTCGACCAGCCAGCTGCCATCGGTGCGCTGGATGATCGGGCTGTCGTCCTGGCTGCCGGAGTGGCCGATCTGGCGGGCGCCGACCACGGCGGCAAGCAGGTCGTTGACGGTGACCACGCCTTCGATGTCGCCGTATTCGTCAACCACCAGCGCCAGCGGCGTCTCGGCGTCGCGGAATTCTTCCAGCAGATCCAGCGCCCGTGCCGTGGCCGGCACGAACAGCGGTTTGGACAGGTGCTCGAACAGCTCCGGCTTGCCCTCGGCGAAACTGTGCAGCAGCCGTTTGACCTCGACCACGCCGACCACTTCGCTTTCGTCGCCGCGGTACACCGGATAACGCGAGTAAGGCGTACCCCGCAGTGTCTCGATGTTTTCCTCGCGGGGAGCGGCCATGTCGAGCCAGGCAATGCGCGTGCGCGGAGTCATCACGCTGTCGACGGTGCGGTCACCCAGGCGCAGCACGCGGTTGACCATGTTGTGCTCGTCCGCGTCGAGCACGCCCTGTTCGGCGCTTTCGGCCACCAGCAGGCGGATCTCCTCTTCGGTGACCACGCCGCTGTTTTGCTGCCGGATGCGCAGCAGGCGCAGCAGCAGGTTGCTTGAGGCATTCAGCAGCCACACGAAGGGTGCGGTCAGGCGCGACAGCAGCAGCATGGGGATCGCGGCGTACGAGGCCAGCTTTTCCGGCGCAGCCAGTGCCAGCCGCTTGGGTACCAGCTCACCAATCACGATCTGGATGAACGAGATCAGCACGAAACCGAGCACGATGCCGACACCGTGCGCGTACGGAGCCATCCATGCGAACGTCCCGGACTGCAGCAGTGCGGCGATTTTCCCGCCCAGCGCGTCGCCGGCAACCGCGCCGGTGACCAGGGTGACCAGGGTGATGCCGACCTGCACGGTGGACAGGAAGTGTTCCGGCGTTTCGGCATGCCGCAGGGCAGTGGCTGCCTTGCGGCTGTTCCGTGCCATCTGCTTGAGCCTGCTCTTGCGTGAAGCCACCAAGGCCATCTCCGACAGCGCGAAGAAGCCGTTGCACAGGGTGAGCACGAGGACGAGCGCGATTTCGGTCAGCATCGCGGCGGTAATGGGGGAGGTTGCATGGGCACAGTGTAAGGCCTGCGAGGGGCCGGTTCACCAGTGCCTTGGTGCATGGCAACACGACAGTCCTGTAATATCCCCGTCATTTCGCACTCTCAGGCATGGCCCGCATGTTTTCACTGCAGACGATCTTCGGCAAAGGCGACAAATTCTACGGATTGCTCGAACAGAGTGCGGCCACGGTCAGCGAAAGCGCCAAGGCTCTGCACGAGCTGCTGACCCAGCCCGATCGTGGCGCGGTGATGGCGGCGTTCACCGCCAGCCGGGTGCGCGAGAAAGAGCTGGCCGCGCAGATCAGCGAAGAACTGGTGAACACCTTCGTCACCGCGCTCGACCGCGAGGACATCGAGGCGCTGAACTCGGCGCTGTACAAGATCCCCAAGAACATCGAGAAGTTCGCTGAGCGCTATGAAATCGTCGCCGACCGCCTTGCCGGCGTGGATTTCGCCCAGCGTGCGCTGGTCCTGCAGCATTCCAGTGAGGTGGTTGCCGAGATGATCGGCGAGCTGCGCCACGGCCTGCGCATCGACCCGGTGAAGAAACTGCAGGACCGCCTGCAGGCGCTGGAGTCCGAAGGCGACCGCATGCTGCTGGCGCCGTATCGCACGCTCTACCTCGAAAGCAGCGACGTGATGCGGGCGATCCTGGCCAAGGACCTGTTCGAGCTGATCGAGAAAGCCATCGACAAGTGCCGCGACGTCGGCAACATCGTCTATTCGATTGTCCTGAAGAACTCCTGAGGCTGCGCCCGTGACCCTGCGTCTTTCCGCAAACCCGGTGCTGCCAGAGGCGCCGGGCATCCGCTTGTCTTCATCGGGGGAGCGCGCATGACCATCGTCATCGCGGTAGTGGTGATCGCGCTTGCCTTCACTTACATCAATGGCTTCCACGACACCGCCAACTCGATCGCCACGGTGGTGGCGACCAAGGTGCTCACGCCCGGGCAGGCGGTGCTGCTGGCGGCAGGCACCAATCTCCTGGGGGCGTTCATGGGCACCGCGGTGGCGGTGACGATAGCCTCGGGGCTGATCAACGCCGGGGTGATCGACATGAGCTCCCAGTTGCTGGTCTGCGCCCTGCTGGCGGCGATTGCATGGAATCTGATCACCTGGTGGCTGGGCCTGCCATCCAGTTCCAGCCATGCGCTGGTGGGGGCGCTGGTGGGTGCGGCGCTGGCGGCATCCGACAACAATTTCGGTGCGGTGATCTGGGCCCAGGGCGGTCTGGTCAAAGGCGAGGGCGTGATCCCCAAGGTGATCGTTCCGATGGTGCTGTCGCCGGGGGCCGGCTTCATCATCAGCTTCATCCTGATGGGGGCGCTGTATGCCCTGTTGGCATGGTGCGCGAGGCAGCGTAACTGGTTGCGCTGGCTTGGTCGCACGCCGTTCGTCAATTCGTTTTTCGGCAAGGCACAGATCGCCTCGGCCAGTGCGATGGGCGTGGCGCACGGGATGAACGATGCGCAGAAGAGCATGGGCATCATCGCGCTGGCACTGGCCGGTGCCACGGCGGCACACCAGTTTGATCACCTGCCCGAATGGCTGAGTTTCCTGCGCATCGACGGCGACCCGGCCGGCGGGTTCGAGATCCCGGTGTGGGTGAAGGTGGTTTCCGCGCTGACCATGGCGGCCGGTACCGCCGGTGGTGGCTGGCGCATCATCAAGACGCTGGGCCACAAGATGGTCAAGCTGCATCCGATCAACGGTTTCGCGGCCGAAACCAGTTCCGCGCTGGTGATCCTCAGCGCATCGGCTTTCGGCATCCCGGTGTCGACCACCCACAACGTGTCGGCGTCGATCATGGGCGTGGGAGCGGCCAAGCGTTTCAACTCGATCCGCTGGTCGGTGGTCGAGCGCATGGTGTGGGCGTGGATCCTGACGTTGCCGATCACCGCTTTGCTGGCCTACGGCCTGGTGGTGCTGTTCCGGCTGGTGGACTGACGGGCTACAGCGAGTCGTCGTTCGAGGCGATCAGCTGTTCCAGCTGGTCGCCGAGCGTGCCCACTTCCAGTACCACGCGTTGCAATTCGGTGCTGCTGAGGAATTCGTAGGGGCGGTTTTCGCACAGGTGAAGATAGGGCGAGCCGTCGAGGTCGGTCACGGCCAGGAAGCCGATGCGCTGCTGCCAGTTGAAGCGCAGGCAACGGATGGGGTCGGCACCGGCCAGTGGTCCGATCGGGGTGGATATGCGCAGGTAGCGGCGCCCTGACTCGTCTTCGAGTTCGGCCAGATAGATGCCCTGGTGGCGGTTGTGCGCCAGTGCGAGGTCGAAACTGATCAGATAGGGATCGTTGTGGCGCAGCTGGTACTGGCTGTTGACGTGCGACCTCACGGCTTCGAAGTGGCGCATGCTCCGGTCTCCGTCGGCAATGGAGGCTGCTACTCTGACACGTATTCGTACCCGAGTCGCGCATGAACGACAGCCACCAGCGCATTTACGCCGCGATTGCCGCGATTCCGCGCGGTCGTGTCGCCAGCTACGGCGCGATTGCCGCACGGGCCGGCCTGCCCGGCCGGGCGAGGCTGGTCGGCCGCCTGCTTGGCGAAGTGCCCGACGGCATGGATCTGCCGTGGTACCGGGTGCTGCGCTCCAGCGGGCACATCGCGATGCCGCCGGGCAGTCGGGGTTTTCGCGAGCAATCGCGCCTGCTGCGGGCCGAGGGCGTCGAGGTGAAGAACGGTCGCGTGCCGCTGTCGCGCTTTGGTCTGGATGGCGATCTGGACCATGCGCTGTGGGGCATGCCGGACGTCTGAGAGCTCATGCTGCCGACTTCGCACAGGGTTGTTCCCGGCTGCACGGGCGAGCCGGTTTGCTAGCATTCGCGGGATGAATTCCTCCCCTCTCGAACTGCTCCAGAACGTTTTCGGTTACCCCGGTTTTCGCGGCCAGCAGCAGGCCATCGTCGAGCATCTGGCCGAGGGCGGCGACGCCCTGGTGCTGATGCCGACCGGTGGCGGCAAGTCGCTGTGCTACCAGATTCCCGCGCTGCTGCGGCAGGGCACCGGCATCGTGGTGTCGCCGCTGATTGCGCTGATGCAGGACCAGGTCGACGCGCTGCGCGAGGCAGGCGTGGCGGCGGCCTATCTCAACTCCAGCCTGGGCAGCGAGCAGCAGCGCGAGGTCGAGCGGCAACTGCTGGCCGGTGAGCTGAATCTGCTCTACGTAGCGCCGGAACGCCTGCTGACGGGGCGCTTCCTGGAGTTGCTGGAACGCACCGAGGTGGCGCTGTTCGCCATCGACGAGGCGCACTGCGTGTCGCAATGGGGCCACGACTTCCGTCCGGAATACCGCGAGCTGGCCGTCCTGCACCAGCGCTTTCCCCATGTGCCGCGGATTGCGCTCACGGCCACCGCCGACCAGCGCACCCGCGAGGAGATCGTCGAGCGGCTGGCGCTGCAGCAGGCACGGCAGTTTGTTTCCAGTTTCGACCGGCCCAACATCGGCTACCGCGTCGGCCTGCGCCACAACGCCAAGCGCCAGTTGGCAGAGTTCCTGCAGGGCCATCGGGGTGAATCGGGCATCGTGTACTGCCTGAGCCGGCGCAAGGTGGACGACATCGCAGCATGGCTGGCCGAGAACGGCGTGGAAGCCTTGCCCTACCACGCCGGACTGGATGCGGCGACGCGGGCGGCCAACCAGCAGCGCTTCCTGCGCGAGGACGGCGTGGTGATGGTGGCCACGGTGGCCTTCGGCATGGGCATCGACAAGCCCGACGTACGCTTCGTGGCGCATCTGGACCTGCCGCGCAGCATCGAGGGTTACTACCAGGAAACCGGTCGTGCCGGCCGTGACGGCCTGCCGGCCGAGGCGTGGATGATCTACGGGTTGTCCGACGTGGTCACCATGAGCCAGATGATCGCCCAGTCCGAGTCGGCCGACGAGCGCAAGCGGGTCGAGCGGCAGAAGCTGGAATCCCTGCTCGCCTATGCCGAGGCCACCGGATGCCGCCGCCAGCTGCTGCTGGGGGCCTTCGGCGAAAGCTATCCGCAGCCCTGCGGCCATTGCGACAACTGCATCGCGCCGCCGAAGACCTGGGACGCCACGGTACCGGCGCAGAAGGCCTTGTCGGCGGTGTACCGCACCGGCCAGCGTTTTGGTGCCGGCCACGTGATCGAGGTGTTGCGCGGCCTCGACAACAAGCGGGTGGTCGAGCTGGGCCACGATCGGCTCAGCACCTTCGGCGTGGGTACCGACATGGACGAGAAGCAGTGGCGCTCGATCTTCCGCCAGTTGCTCGCCGCCGGCCTGCTCGAAGCCGACGCTGAAGGCTACGGCACCCTGCGGCTCACCGCCGCCAGCCGTGCCGTACTCAGTGGCGGCCGACAGCTGTATCTGCGCGAGGATGCCCGCCCCGAACGGACCCGCCGCCGTCGCCGTGACAGTCAGCTGGTTACCGGCGGCGGCAGTCTGGGTATCGAGGCCTACGAGCAATCCACCTGGGACGCACTGCGCGCCCTGCGCACGCAACTGGCCAAGCAGCAGGGTGTACCGCCCTACGTGGTGTTCCACGACGCCACCCTGCTGGCAATGCTGCGGGCGATGCCGGCCAACGAGGAGGAACTGGCTACCATCAGCGGCGTGGGCGAGGCCAAGCTCAAGCGCTATGGCCGCGACTTCCTGGCGGTGATCAACGCGCCAGCCTGAGTCGGTGCGTTGATCACTTGCCCCGGCATGGTCTTGCCGCGTACCGTCACGGTTTTGGTCAACCGGGGAAACACGATGAAACCTCTGATTGCCGCGCTGCTGCTTGCGCTGGCGGCCACGCCCGCATTGGCGACCAGCCAGGTCGATACCAGCTTCGTCAAGGCCGAAGGCCCGCACGCGTTCGATGTGCGCGACCTGGTGATGATGGATCGGGTCGGTGATCCGCAGTTGTCGCCCGATGGTCGTTACGCGGCCTATGCCGTGCGCAGCACCGACTACGAGGCCAACAAGGGTGTCAATGCGGTGTACGTGCTGGATCTGCAGGCGAAAGGCAGCCAGCCGGTGAAGGTCATCGACCAGGGTGGCTCGGCACGCTGGTCGGCCGATGGCCGCAGCCTGTACTTCGTGGCTGCGGCCGATGGCGTGGCGCAGTTGTGGCGACAGGATCTCGGCGGCAAGGACGGTCTGGATCTGGCGCAGCGTCCGGCTGCGGTGCAGATCAGCCATTCGGTGCTGGATCTGGGCGGCTACAAGCTGTCGCCGGACGGCAAGCAGGTGTTGCTGTCGTACGAGGTGTTCACCGATTGCGCCACGCTGGCCTGCACCCGTCAGCGGCTCGATGAGCGGGGCAAGGACAAGGCCAGCGGTACGCTCTATGACAAGCTGTTCGTGCGCCACTGGGACACCTGGGCCGATGGCCGCCGCAACCAGCTCTACATCGGCAGCTTCGACGCCAACGGCAAGCTGGCGGTCGAACCGACCCTGCTCAGCCGCGGCATCGATGGCGACGTGCCGAGCAAGCCGTTCGGCGGTGACAGCGAGTTCAATTTCTCGGCGGATGGCAAGAACGTGTATTTCGATGTGCGCATTGCCGGCACCACCGAACCTTGGTCGACCAACTTCGACGTGTACCGCGTGCCGGCGGATGGCTCGGCCGCACCGGAGAATCTCACCGCCGACAACCTGGCCTGGGATGCTTTCCCGCTGGCCTCGCCCGACGGCAAGACGCTGTATTACCTGGCGATGAAAACCCCGGTATCCGAGGCCGATCGCTTCGCCATCATGGCGATGGATCTGGCCAGCGGCACGAAACATGAAGTGGCGCCCGACTGGGATCGCTCGCCCGGCGGATTGTCGATTTCCGCCGACGGCAAAACCCTGTACGCCACCGTGGACGACAACGGCCAGCATCCGCTGTTCGCGATCGACGTGGCCACCGGCAAGGCCAGCCAACTGGTGGGCGAGGGTACGGTGGGCGGCTTCTCGATGGCGAACGGCAAACTGCTGCTGGCGCGTGACGACCTGAAGCGGCCGGCCGATCTTTACCTGGCCGACAGCGACGGCAGCGGCCTGCGCCAGGTGACCCATTACAACGCGGATGATCTGGCCAATGCCAAGGTCGGTGATTTCGAGTTCTTCGAATTCAAGGGCGCCGACGACGCCACCGTGCAGGGCTATGTGGTCAAGCCGGTCGATTACCAGCCCGGCCACAAGTACCCGGTGGCCTTCATCATCCACGGCGGCCCGCAGGGGGCGATGAACAACGGCTGGAGCTACCGCTGGAACCCGCAGACTTATGCCGGTCAGGGCTTTGCCGTGGTGACCGTGAACTTCCACGGCTCCACCGGTTACGGCCAGGCTTTCACCGACTCGATTTCCGGTGACTGGGGTGGCAAGCCGCTGGAGGACCTGCAACTGGGCTGGAAGGCCGCACTGGACAAGTACAGCTTCCTCGACGGTGATCGTGCTTGCGCGCTGGGCGCCAGCTACGGTGGCTACATGGTCTACTGGATCGCCGGCGTGTGGAACGAGCCGTGGAAATGCCTGATCGACCACGACGGCGTATTCGACACCCGGGCGATGTACTACGACACCGAGGAGTTGTGGTTCGAGGAACGCGAGAACGGCGGCACCCAGTACGAGCAGCCGGAGAACTACGAGAAGTTCAATCCGCTCAACCACGTCAAGAACTGGCGTGTGCCGATGCTGGTGATCCACAGCGACCAGGATTTCCGCATCCCGCTCACCCAGGGGCTGGGCGCCTTCACCGCGCTGCAGCGCCGCGGCATCCCCAGCCAGTTCCTGACCTTCCCGGACGAGAACCACTGGGTGCTGAAACCGCACAACAGCGTGCAGTGGCATGATGCGGTCAATGCGTGGCTGAAGCAGTGGACGGCTACGGATGCACCGAAAGCCGCGACGAAGTGAGTCGATGGATGCATGAATGAAAAACGGCGCCTTCGGGCGCCGTTTTTCATTCGAGGAGTGAGTTCAGAGAAGTGGGGAGTGAGAAAAAGCATCGTCGGCACCATGCTTTTCCGAACCCCCAATCCCGGCCTCTCAAAGCCACCGGTTGCGCTTCAACCCGATGTAGATCCCGCCGACGATGCTGGCCATCACCACCACGATGGCCGGATACGCCCAGGGTTTGTCCAGTTCGGGCATGTGATGGAAATTCATGCCGTACCAGCTGGTGAGCAGGGTGGGGGCGGCCAGCATGGCGGCCCAGCCGGCGAGTTTTTTCATCACCTCGTTCTGGCCGAAGGTGACGAGTGAAAGGTTGACGTTGATCGCGGCGGCGAGCATTTCGCGCATGGCGCTGATCGATTCATTGACGCGGAATACATGATCGTAGACATCGCGAAAGTAGGCGCGCAGTTCGTCGGGAATCAGGTTCGGGTGCAGGCGCACCAGCTGGCTGGTGATGTCCTGCAGCGGTGCCACGGCCAGGCGCAGTGTCATCAGGTCGCGCTGCATGTCGTAGAGCCGGCGCACGGTGTCGCGCTTGAAGGTTTCGGTGAAGATGTCCTGCTCCAGTTCCTGCAGTTCTTCACGGAAGTCGCGCACGATCGGCAGCAGGTTGTCGACGATGAAGTCGAGTACGCCGTACAGGCCGTAGCTGGGGCCGTTGGCGAGCAACTCCGGCATCTGCTCGCAGGCGCGCCGTGCCGGCGCGTAGGAGAGCGAGGCGCCATGGCGCACGGTGACCAGATAGCGCGGGCCGAAGAAGATGTGTGTTTCTCCGAAGGCCAGTTGCCCCTCGATCAACTGCGCGGTCTGCACCACCAGGAACAGCGAGTCGCCGTAGGCCTCGATCTTGGTGCGCTGGTGGGCGGCGTGGGCGTCTTCGATGGCCAGGTCGTGCAGGCCGAATTCTTCCTGCAGCTTGAACAGCAGTTCTTCGTCCGGTTCATGCAGGCCGACCCAGACGAAGGTGTCCGGCTCGGCCAGCACTTCGTTGATCTGGTCGAGGCTGATGTCGCCGATGCGGTTGCCGTTCTGCCGGTAGGCGATGCAATTGACCACCATCGGCAGGTCGGCATCGGACGGCAGCGCGGGGGAAAGATCGGCGGAATTCATGCGCGCATCATGCCCCGCGCCCGGGAGCGGGGCAATTCGCGCTGGTCAGGCTTTCCTGCGCAGGCTCCAGGCCAGGGCAACCCAGCACGGCAGCGCGAACAACAGCCAGGGCTGGTTCTGCTGCACGGTGCCAGGCAGCAGGTGCAGCAACAGGGCGACCATGCCGGCGAGCAGTTGCACCACGATCACGGCATCGGTGAGGCGGCCGGGGGCGATGCCGCGCCGGCAGCGCCACAGCGCCGGCAGCAACACGAAGGCAAGCGGGTTGAACAGCAGCAGGTTGGCGTTGGCCCATGCCGAGTGGTGGGTGGTCAAGGTCCACAGTGCCAGCAGGATCAGGCCGACCAGCCCTGCCACGACCAAGTACAGGCTGCCGAGCAGGGCGAAGGCGGTAGGCCAGTGGCGGCGGGCCAGCACGATCAGCGTGGCGAGCAGCAGGCCGGCAAGGGCCAGCGGCGGGCGCAGGTCGGGTGGGTTGGCCGGAGGCGCATCCAGCCGGCTGGGTGATGCCAGTTGCTCGGCCAGCAGCAGCGGGCGCGATCCGCCGTGGCCGTCGTCGATGCGGATGTCGCGCAACTGCGCCTGCAGCACTTCCGGCAGGAAACTGGCCTGCCATCCATCCAGCGGTTGGTCGGCGTAGGGGCCGAGGCCGAGATCCATGACCAGCATCAGCCAGGGCTGCGCGCTCATCAGGCGTGCGGTCTGCTGCCGGTAGGTCATGCCGCCGGGGCGGGGTTTCATCTGTGTCGCCAGCACCCCGCCGAGTGCCTGATTCAGCGCGTCGCGCACGCGGGTGCTGCAGTTGTCGGTGTAGTAGTCGTAGTTGTAGCCGGCGTTATCCGGGCGCAGGTTCCACAGCAGGAAATCGCGCAGGGCGGCTGCCTGGCTGGCATCGAGTGCCAGCGACTGGCGGGTCACTGAGCGGCCGCTTTCGATGTAGAAACTCTCGTCGATGCTGCTGGGGACGGCGTCCATCAGGTAGCGCATCCGGCCGCGGGCGAAGTTCAGGAAGAAATTGGACTCACTGAAATCGAATACGCCGTAATTGAAGTTGACCGCTTCGCCGGACACCGTGTCGCGCAGTTCGATGGCGTCATGACCGAACCGCTCCCAGTAAGTTTCACCGGGGCCGTAGGTGACCAGGGTCACTTCGAGCCTGTCGCCGGGGGCATCGGCCACGCCGGCCCGGGCGACCGGAGCCACGCCCAGCATCAGCAGGACCAGTAGCAGGAGGTGGCGGCAGGCCGTGCCCATCCGTCTAGCGCTTGACGACGCGGAAGGCCTGCACGCGGCGGTCGTCGGCCTGGGTGACGTGGAACAGGTAGTCGCCGATGGCTACTTCCTCACCGACCTCGGGCAGATGGCCGAATTCCGAGGTGGCCATGCCGCCAACGGTGTCGTATTCCTCATCGGAGAAATCGGCACCGGTCCGCTCATTGAAATCCTCGATCGGGGTCAAGGCGCTGACCAGCCAGTCGCCACCGGGTTGCTGGTGCATCAGCTCCGGCTCATCCTCGTCATCGTGTTCGTCGTCGATCTCGCCGACGATCTGCTCGAGCACATCCTCGATGGTGACCAGGCCGGCAACGCCACCGTATTCGTTGACTACCAGCGCCATGTGGTTGCGGGTGAGCCGGAACTCTTCCAGCAGCACATTCAGTCGCATCGATTCGGGAATCAGCACGGCCGGGCGCAGGATCGAGCGGATGTCGAAGTGCTCCTCGGCACGGAAGAACTTGAGCAGATCCTTGGCCAGCAGGATGCCGAGGATTTCATCCTTGTCCTCGCCATGGACGGGAAAGCGGGAGTGCCCGGATTCCACCACGGCGGCGAGGATGTCGGGCAGTGGCGACCCGGCTGCCAGCATCACGATCTGCGCGCGCGCGACCATCACGTCGTCCACGCTCAGTTCGGTGACCTTGATGGCGCCCTCGACCATGGTGAGGGTGTCGGCGGACAGCAGACCGTTGGTCTGGGCGGAGCGCAACTCTTCAAGCAGCTCGTTGCGGTTGCGGGGTTCGCCGGAGAACATGTGGCCCAGTCGATCCCACCAGGTGCGGTGGGCCGGGCCGCTGGTACTACCAGGGTCGTCGTTCATCACTCATCGGGATTCAGCCCGAAACCGGGCGGAAGCCGGATTCTAACGGAAAAATCCACTCTCGTCGGGCGAGGTGTTTGAAGGAGATCAAGGGCAGGAAGGTGGCAAATGCCCGCCTTGCGTGGATCCGTCGAGCGTGTGGCGGTTATTGGCCGCCTTCGCGGGCTTGCGGCACCCGGATCAGGCGTACGGATCGGCGATGCCCAACCCGGCAAGAATGCGCGTTTCCAGCGCCTCCATCGCTTCGGCCTCGTCATCCTCGATATGGTCGTGGCCAAGCAGGTGCAGCACGCCATGAACGGTGAGGTGGGCCCAGTGGTCACGCGGCGGCTTGCCCTGTTCGGCCGCCTCGCGGGCTACCACCGGGGCGCAGATCACCATGTCGCCGATCAGTGGCAGTTTCAGGCCGGGCGGCAGCTCGGCCTCGAAGGACAGCACGTTGGTGGCGTAGTCCTTGCCGCGATAGTCGCGGTTGAGCGCACGGCCCTCGTCGGCATCGACGATGCGGATCGACAGTTCGGTGGCTTTGCGCCGCTTCGCTCCGCGCAGTGCCGCCTCGACCCAGCGCCGGAAACTCGCGGCGGCGGGAATGCCGGCGCGCGGCACGGCGTAGCCGAGGTGGACAGTCACGGGATTTGGAATTCGGGATTCGGGATTCGGAAAGGCGGTGCGCGGCACGGCGATATTCCTTGGATGACGTGGGGGTCGGGTTAGCGAGGGCCGTCTTCCTGAGCCCCGCTGCCGGCTTCCTCGAACGCCTCATAGGCCCGCACGATCTTCGCCACCAGCGGATGGCGCACCACGTCGCGCGAGGTGAAGAAGGTGAAGCTGATGCCGTTGACGCCGCGCAGCACCTCGATCGCCTGGCGCAGGCCCGAGCGGGTGTTGCGCGGAAGGTCGACCTGGCTGACGTCGCCGGTGATCACCGCCACCGTGCCGAAGCCGATGCGGGTGAGGAACATCTTCATCTGCTCGACGGTGGTGTTCTGCGCCTCGTCGAGGATCACGTAGGAGTCGTTGAGGGTGCGCCCGCGCATGTAGGCCAGCGGGGCGATCTCGATCACGTTGCGCTCGATCAGCTTGGCCACTTTCTCGAAGCCGAGCATTTCGTACAGCGCGTCGTACAGCGGGCGCAGGTAGGGGTCGACCTTCTGGCTGAGGTCGCCGGGCAGGAAGCCCAGTTTCTCGCCGGCCTCGACCGCCGGGCGCACCAGGATCAGCCGCTGCACCCGGTTCGCTTCCAGCGCCTCGACCGCACTGGCCACCGCCAGATAGGTCTTGCCGGTGCCGGCCGGGCCCACGCCGAAGTTGATGTCATGGGTGCTGATCGCGTGCAGGTAACGCACCTGGTTGGGGCCGCGGCCCTTGATCACGCCGCGCTTGACCTTGATCACCACCTCCTGCGCGCTTTCGGCGGCCTCGTCAGTGATCGCGTCGATGCCGGACTCGGCCAGCTGCAGATGGATCTTCGCGCCGCTCAGTGTTTCGCCTTCGGTATCGGCATAGAGCGTGCGCAACACCTTCTCGGCGGCACGGCAGGGCGCATCCTCGCCGATCACCTGGAAGATGCCGCCGCGATGGTTGATCTCCACGCCCAGGCGCAGCTCGATCTGCCGCAGGTGCTCGTCGAACGGACCGCACAGGTTGGCCAGGCGGGCGTTGTCATCGGGGTCGAGGGTGAAGTCGCGTTGGTTGAGTTCGGTCATAAGGGCGCGAGAGTAACGCGCGGAGGCGCGGAGGGCCATGATGGGAGGTGTCGTGCCGCGGGGCGGCACTGTCTGCGGCTTTCGCCGGGTTCGGGGCTCCGCGACCGCGGGCAATCCCCGCCCGATGCACGAAATCTCCGCAGGAGCCCGCTTGCGGGAGATGCTTTTTGTCTTGAAGCCAAAGCCAAAGCCAAAGCCAAAGCTTGAAGATCAAGAGCTTTCGCCCTCCTTCGGAAGCCGAGTTTTTTTCTCTGTTTGGCCAGAGAAAATGAACCAAAAGAGAGGCCACCCCGCTTGCGCGCCGGTCGGACATCCTGTCCGCCCGGTACGCGGTCGGGCTACGGGGTTTTTCGACAGCCCATCGGGCAACCGCTCCTGCGTTGCCTCAACTCCGGCATCCATGCCGTCGCCATGGGCTGGCGAAAAACTGGCTGACATCCCTGTCAGCCACCCCTGCGGGGCTTTCCTTCGCCCACCCGCCGCTTCAGAGGGGCCCCGGGTAGAGCAGCGGGCCATCGTGGCCCGCACTTTTCGAACGAGCCAGAGCAAGAGCGCGTAGGTCGGGCACCGCCCGACATCGGTGACGCCGCGCACCTGCATGCAAATTTGTAGGAGCTCGCTCGCGGGCGATGCTTTTGAAACATCGGAGCCAAAACCTGGGTGAAGCCGGATTCGCTTTGCAATGACGGGTGGCGGCAGGTATTGCGATGAATTAAACATGTGATTAATTTATGTCGATGACCCGAACCTCTTCTCCTTCTGCGAAGCCACGCCGTCGCCCGGGGCGCCCCGGTGGTGACGAGCAGGCATTGCGTGCTCACCTGCTGGACACGGCACTGCTCCGCTTTGCCCGTACCGGCATCGCTGGTACCTCGTTGCGTGCGATCGCCATCGAGGCCGGGGTAACGCCGGCGATGCTGCACTACTACTTCGGCGACAAAGTGCGACTGCAGCAGGCGGTGGTCGAAGAGCGACTGTTGCCGGTGCTGGCGCCGCTGCGTGAACAACTGGAGCAGGCTGGCGACGATCCCGTCGAGTTGATTGGACTGTTCGTGCGCGGCATCGGCTCGGTGGTGGCCAGGCATGCCTGGCTGCCACCGCTGTGGGTGCGCGAGGTGCTGTGCGAGGGCGGGGCATTGCGCGAAGTGTTGTTCAACCAACTGGTGCCGGCCGTACCGCAGTTGCTGGCGACACGCTTCGCGCAGGCACAGGCGGATGGGCGGTTGAACCCTGCGCTGGATCCGCGCCTGCTGGTCGTCTCGCTGGTCGGCCTGACCCTGTTTCCCGCTGCCGGTGCGCCGATCTGGCAGCCCGCGCTGGATGCTGGCGGGATCGGGCCGGACACCATGCTCAACCACACGCTGGCTCTGCTGCAGCAGGGCATTGGCGTCAACCCGTCAGGAACATGCTCATGAAGCACTGGCCAGCGCGTCACCTGCTGCTGACCCTCGTACTTGCCGTCAGTGGCTGCGGCAAGGCGCCGCCGCAGGCACTGGGGACGCTGGAGTTCGACCGGATCACGTTGCCGGCGGTGGCCGCCGAGCGCATCGTGGCTATCGACGTGCATGAAGGCGAACAGGTCAGGGCCGGGCAGGCGCTGCTGCAACTGGATCCTGCGCATGCCCGCGCTGGACTCGAGACGGCGAAAGCGCAACTGCAACAGCAGCAGGAGATGCTGGCCGAGCTGGAAGCTGGCCCGAGGCAGGAGGACATCACCCGGGCGCGGGCCAGCCTTGCAGCGATCGAAGCGCAAGCCCGCGAGGCGCGCGCCTATTACGACCGCATGCGGCCATTGATGGAGAAGAACTACGTGGCTGCCGCCGATCTGGATCGTGCCCGTGCCGCCGCCGACAATGCCGATGGCCAAGTGGGGGCGGCTCGTGCGGCGCTCGATGAACTGTTGCATGGCACCCGGCCGGAACAACTGGCGCAGGCGCGGGCGGCAGTCGTGGCAGCGCAGGCGCAGGTCGAGGCGCAGCAGGTGACGCTGGACAAGCTGGCGGTGGTGGCGCCCCGCGCGGGCCGTATCGACAGTTTGCCGTACAAGTTGGGCGATCAGGCGCCGGTGGCTGCCCCGGTGGCGATCCTGCTGGCCGGCGGGGCGCCATATGCGCGCATCTACGTGCCGGTGCAGCAGCGCGCGGGCCTGCACATCGGCGATGCGATCAAAGTGTTCGTGTACGGGCGCGAGCAGCCGTATGCGGGCAAGATCCGGATGATCCGCAGCGAGCCGGATTTCACGCCTTATTACGCGCTGATCGGTGACGACGCGGCACGACTGAGTTATCTGGCCGAGGTGGCGCTGGGCGAGGATGCACGTGAGTTGCCGGCGGGCCTGCCGGTGCGCGTCGAGTTTGCCGGGGCGGCGAAGTGATGGCAGCTGTCGACGCGCCTGCCGCTGCCGACGGCATCGCGATCCGCTCGCGCGGGTTGACCCGGCGCTTCGGCAAGTTGGTGGCGGTCGATCACGTCGATCTGGAGGTGCCGGCAAAGCGGGTCTACGGCTTCCTCGGCCCGAACGGCTCGGGCAAGTCCACCACCATCCGCATGCTGTGCGGCCTGCTCACGCCCAGCGAGGGCGAGATCGAGGTGCTGGGTCTGAAGATTCCCGCGCAGGCCGACGAGTTGCGCCCGCACATCGGTTACATGACGCAGAAGTTCTCGCTGTTCGAGGACCTGAGCGTGCGCGAGAACCTGGAGTTCCTGGCCGCGATCCAGGGCGTGCCGAAGGCGCAGACGAAAGGCCGCATCGACGAGCTGATCGAGCAATACCATTTCGGCGATCGCCGGAAACAATTGGCCGGCAGCATGAGCGGTGGACAGAAACAGCGCCTGGCGTTGGCCTGTGCGGTGATCCACCGGCCGAAATTGCTGTTCCTCGATGAGCCGACCAGTGCGGTCGATCCGGAATCGCGCCGCGACTTCTGGGAAAAGCTGTTCGAGCTGGCCGACATCGGCACCACCTTGCTGGTGTCCACCCATCTGATGGACGAAGCCGAGCGCTGCCACCGGCTGGCGATCATCGATCGCGGCAAGCTGGTCGCCGATGGATCGCCGGGCGAACTGACCACCGAACTCGAAGGCCGCACTTTCGCGGTGGAAAGCGCCGATCCGCGTGCCGCCCAGCGTGTACTGGTCGACGTGCCTGGCGTACTCGGCGTGGCCCAGGTCGGCACCCTGCTGCGCGTGTTGACTGCTTCCGATGCAGATGGCGTGGCAACGCGCGTGAGGCAGGCGTTGCATGCCGGGCCGGCCAGTGGCGAGGTGGCTGCGATCGAGCCTGATCTCGAGGACGTATTCGTTGCCGCCACGCGCAAGGGCGAGGCGCAAACGGAGCGGATCGCATGAGCTGGCGCCGGCTGTGGGCCATCGTGATCAAGGAGCTGCGCCAGATGGCGCGCGATCGCATCACGCTGGCGATGATCGTCGGCATTCCGGTGGTGCAACTGGTGCTGTTCGGCTACGCGATCAACACCAATCTGCGCGGGCTCGATGCCGCCATTGCCGATCAGGCGAACACCGCCGGCTCGCGTGCGCTGGTGATGGACATGCTGGCCACTGGCGTGGTGACGCCGGTAGCGCAGGCCGATACGCCGGATGAGCTGATGGCGATGATCCGCCGCGGCGAGATCAGCATCGGCATCACCATCCCACCGGACTTCGAACGGCGCCGCATCGATGGCCGGGCGGTGGCGCAGGTGCTGGTCGATGGCAGCGACACCGCGGTGCAGGGGGCTGCCGGCCAGTTGGCCCAGGTGCCACTGGACAGCGCCTTGCCGGACACCCGTGCGCCGCTGGCCAGTACGCCACGTGAAGGACGGATCAGCGTGGTGGCGTTCTACAACCCGCAGCGCAGTTCGGCGATCAACATCGTGCCCGGTCTGGTCGGGGTGATCCTGACCATGACCATGGTGCTGTTCACTGCCATCGCGATCGTGCGCGAACGCGAGCGCGGCAACATGGAACTGCTGATCGCCACGCCGTTGACCAGCGCGGAGTTGATGATTGGCAAGGTACTGCCCTACGTGGTGATCGGGCTGGTGCAGACCAGCGTGATTCTGGCGCTTGGCACCTGGCTGTTCGACGTGCCGGTCCGCGGCAGCGTGCTCGACGTGTACTTGGCGTCGGGCCTGCTGATCCTCGCCAATCTCGCACTGGGCCTGCTGATTTCCACTCGTGCGCAATCACAGTACCAGGCGATGCAGATGACCTTCTTCATCTTCCTGCCGTCGATCCTGCTGTCCGGCTTCATGTTCCCGTTCGCCGGCATGCCGAGGGTGGTGCAGTGGTTTGCCGAGGTGATGCCGTTGACGCACTTCCTGCGGCTGATCCGTGGCGTGATGCTGCGCGGGGCGGGGGTGTGGGAGATGTGGCTCGACGTGGCAGCGCTGGCCGCGTTCACCGTGGTACTGATGGCTGCGGTGATCCTGCGCTTCCGCAAGCGGCTGGATTAGGTCCGGTCGCAGGGCGGGCACGGCCCGCCATCGCGGAGTTTCAGGCCTTCACCGCAAGTTGCAAGTCTCCGACGCGGGCGATACCCGCCCTGCGGGGGGCAAATCCTTTTCCGCGTGACGGTATCAGGCGGCTTCTTCGGCCAGGGCGTGCACGCGGCCGCGCAGCGAATTGGTCATGGCGTCGGTGATCAGCACGTCGACGAAGCGGCCGATCATGCGGGCGTCGCCGGGGAAGTTCACGTAGCGCATGTTCTCGGTGCGGCCGGCCAGCTCGTTCGGGTTCTTGGTGCTGGGTTTTTCCACCAGCACGCGCTGCACGGTGCCGACCATCGCCTCGTTGATCTTCTTCGCATTGGCGTTGATGGTGGCCTGCAGCCGCTCCAGCCGCTGGTGTTTGACCGCCATCGGCGTGTCGTCGGCGAGATTGGCCGCCGGCGTGCCGGGACGTGAGGAGAAGATGAAGCTGAAGCTCTGGTCGAAGCCGACGTCGTCGATCAGCTTCATGGTCTTCTCGAAATCCTCGTCGGTTTCGCCGGGGAATCCGACGATGAAATCCGAGGAGATGCAGATGTCCGGGCGCACCGCGCGCAGCTTGCGGATCTTCTGCTTGAACTCCAGCGTGGTGTAGCCGCGCTTCATCGCCGACAGGATGCGGTCCGAGCCGGCCTGCACCGGCAGGTGCAGGAAGTTGGCCAGCTTGGGCACGTTGGCGTAGGCCTCGATCAGCGAGTCGGAGAACTCCAGCGGGTGCGAGGTGGTGAAGCGGATCCGGCCGATGCCGTCGATCTGCGCGATGGCGTGGATCAGCACGGCCAGATCGGCAATGCCGCCGTCATGCGTCGGACCACGGTAGGCGTTGACGTTCTGGCCCAGCAGGTTGACTTCGCGCACGCCCTGCGCGGCCAGTTGCGCCACTTCCACCAGTACGTCGTCGAACGGGCGGCTGATCTCGGTGCCGCGGGTGTAGGGCACCACGCAGTAGCTGCAGTACTTGGAGCAGCCTTCCATGATCGAGACGAAGGCGGTCGGGCCCTCGGCACGCGGTTCGGGCAGGTTGTCGAACTTCTCGATCTCGGGGAAGGAGATGTCAACCTGCGGCAGGCCGCTGGCACGCTGTTTCTCGATCAGATCAGGCAGGCGGTGCAGGGTCTGCGGGCCGAATACCAGATCCACGTAGGGCGCGCGCTTGACGATCGCGTCGCCTTCCTGGCTGGCCACGCAGCCACCCACGCCGATCAGCACCGGCTTGCCGTTCTGCTTGTGCTGTTTCCAGCGGCCGAGCTGGCTGAAGACTTTTTCCTGGGCCTTCTCGCGGATCGAGCAGGTGTTGATCAGGATCACGTCGGCCTCGGACTCGTCCTGGGTCAACTCCATGCCATGCGATGCCTTCAGCACCTCGGCCATCTTGGCCGAGTCGTACTCGTTCATCTGGCAGCCGTGGGTCTTGATGAAAAGCTTGTGTAGGGCTGGCTTGCCGCTCATGGCGTGGTTACCGTGGTTCGTGGTTCGTGGGGCAGGGCGTCGGGTCCGCTGAACCGCGCAGTTTACCTCTGGCGGGGCGCGCCTGCCAGTTGATCGCCATGACGGATCAAGCACTTGCAGAAGGATGGAAGTGGCTGCGGGTCGGGGTGCGCTGGAGTGAAGAGCTGTCCTGGCGCACGGAATCGTCATCCTGCCCTTGGCGTCGATGTGGCATGGCGGCACACTGCGCGCATGTTCGTCGTCGCACGTCACGGGGGCCGCGTCGATCGGCCTGCCAGGGGTTTCCCATTGCGCCAGGTCCTTTGCGGGGCCGCGCTGGGCTGTGCGCTGCTGCCGTGGTGGCCGGCCGCGCATGCCGGCACGCTGTACCAGTGCACCGGCTCCAGCGGCGAGACCGTGTTCAGCAGCAGCCGGACCGGTTATCGCGACTGCAAGGCGATCAGTTCCTATGCGGAGCCTGCGCCCGTGCGGCGTGCGCCGCCGCCGGCGCGGGCGTCGTTGACCGGAGTGACCGGTTCGGCCGAAACCACGGCGGAAAACCTCTCGGCGGAGCGGGACAGGCCTGTCCGGGCCTCGCTGGCCGAAGTGCACGGCTCGGTCACGAGCAGCGCGCGGCACGTCGATGAAAAGTCGATGCCGCAGGTGTCGCTGGCGGCGGTACGGGGTTCGGTGGTGAGCAGTGCCGCGTCGTCTCCGGCCAAAGCAGCCGACGGCACGCCGGGGCAATGGAGCTACCGCGAGTCGGCTGTCGCAGCCACCGCAGAGGCAAAGCCGGCGGCATCGGCTGACCGGGTGCTGCGCGGCTCGGTCTATCGCGTGGTGCGCGCGGACGGCAGCGTGGAATACACCAATCTGCGGCCGGCCGGCGGCAAAGGCCGCGCGGTGACCATGTTGTTCAGCTATATCGCCACCTGTGTCGCGTGCAATCTCAACTCGACGATCCGCTGGGGCAGCGTGCCGCTCAACCTCACCGCCTATGCCGACACGGTCCGCGCCGCGAGTGTCGAGTACGGCGTGGACGAGGCGTTCCTGCGCGCGATCATCCATGCCGAGAGCGCCTTCAATCCGCGGGCGCTGTCGATCAAGGGCGCCCAGGGGCTGATGCAGCTGATGCCGGGAACGGCCAGTGACATGGGCGTGCTGGATGCCTTCGACACCGACCAGAACATTCGTGGTGGCGCGCGTTACCTGAGCCAGCTGCTGCGCAGCTTCAATGGCGACGAACGGCTTGCCGCGGCCGCCTACAATGCCGGACCCGGTGCGGTGCAGCGTTACAACGGCGTGCCGCCGTACGCCGAAACCAGGGTGTATGTGGAGCGGGTGGGTACCCTGCGCAAGCGCTACGGCGAGGCGATCCGGCAGCCATTGGCGTCGCGCGGGCCCGGCTGAGCCGGATCAATCGCCCATGGAGCCCATCTGTGGCCGTTGCGCCAGGGTGACCTCGACATGGAACGGATTGCCGTTGCGCAGGCCGGAAACCTCCACCTTGCTGCCCGGCTTGAGTGCGGCTTCGTGCCGGCGCAGGTCGGCCGGGTCGAGAATGTCGTCGGAGCCGATGCGCAGCAGGATATCGCGGGGCCGGATGCCGGCCTGGGCGGCCGGGCTGCCCGGATACACGGCGGTGACCTGGGCGCCCCGCGCCGCTGATGGCAGGCCGCTGTCGGCGGCCACGGCCACGAAGGCGTAGTCGGCACCGATCCAGCCGCGCACCACGTGGCCGGTGCTGATCAGCTGGTCGAGCACTTTCCGGGCGGTGGCCACCGGGATCGCGAAACCGATGCCTTCCGCACCCGCGGCCTTGCCGATCAACAGGGTATTGATGCCGACCAGTTCGCCCTCGGCATTGACCAGCGCGCCTCCGGAGTTGCCGACATTGATGGCCGCGTCGGTCTGGATGAAGTCCTCGGCGCTGGAACTGTTCAACTGGCGGCCGATGGCGCTGACGATGCCCATCGTGACGGTCTGGTTCAGGCCCAGCGGATTGCCGATGGCCAGTACCACGTCGCCGGGGCGCAGCGGTTGCCGGTCCGCCATCTGCATCACCGGCAGGTTGCTGGCGTCGACTTTCAGCACGGCCAGGTCGGATTCCTCGTCGGCGCCGACCAGGGTGGCCTTGGCGATGCGGCCGTCGTACAGCAGCACCTGGATGTCGGCGGCATGGGCGATGACGTGGTTGTTGGTCAGCACGTAGCCCTGGCCCTGCGCACTGACGATGACGCCGGAGCCGAGCGTCTGCTCCCGATGCTGGAACGTGGTCGGCTGCCCGCCGAACAGTTGCTGAAGCACCGGGTTGTTGTACATCTGGATGGCCTGCTCGGTGACGATCTTGTTGGCGTAGATGTTCACCACCGACGGCGCGGCTGCGGCCACGGCGTCGGCATAGGAGACCGGGCCGGCAGGAACCGGGGGCGCAGGCTGACGGATTGTCGCGGGGGGCTGCGCGGCCAGGCCGAACCGCGCACGTAGCCGCTCGCCGCTGCCGGGCCAGAACAGGCCGACCACGAAAGCAAGGGCCAGGCCCAGAATGGCGAAGCGGGCGATGAAAAGCAGTGCGCCGGCGGCATGTTTCATGTCGAAGAAAGTATTCCGGCAATCGTGGCTGGCATGGTGGCTGGATAGTCTCCGCCACATGCGGTTTATTGTACGGGGCGGGGCCTGACGCTACACTAACGCGATTTTTGCAGGCACCAAAACCTGCGTCTCAATGGCAAGCTAAGTAATCCGGAGAGCCTGATGGCGAACGAAGTCGTCGATCACGGCCGCCGCCGCTTCCTGACAGCGACCACTGCGGTGGTCGGTGGTGTGGGGATCGTGTCGGCAGCTGTGCCCTTCATCAAGTCGTGGGAACCCAGCGCACGAGCCAAGGCCGCTGGCGCTCCGGTTACACAGTCACTGACCAAGATCGAAGCCGGTCAGATGCTGACCGTCTCCTGGCGCAGCAAGCCGGTATTCGTGCTCAACCGGACCCCGGCCCAGCTGGCGACCCTGCCGCAGGTCGAGTCCCGGTTGCTGGACCCGAAGTCCACCGAGGGCTCCGCCGAGCAGCAGCCGGAGTACGCACAGAACGAGGCGCGCTCGATCAAGCCGGAATGGCTGGTGATGATCGGCCTCTGCACCCATTTGGGCTGCGTCCCCGACTTCGTGCCGGAAATCAAGCCCGAGCCGTTCGATCCGGAGTGGAAGGGTGGCTTCTACTGCCCCTGCCACAAGTCGCGTTACGACCTGGCCGGCCGCGTCTACGCCGGCGTGCCGGCGCCGAAAAACCTGCCGGTGCCGCCGTATCACTTCATTGACGACGAGACCATCCAGATTGGCGTGGATCCGAAGGAGGCTGCGTGATGGCCAAGGTATTCACGAACATCGGCAATTGGTTCAATGAGCGCGCCCCCGGCCTGGCGCCGATGTACCGCGCGCACATGACCGAGTACTACGCGCCGAAGAACTTCAACCTCTGGTACTACTTCGGTTCGCTGGCACTGCTGGTGCTGATCAACCAGATCGTCACCGGCATCTTCCTCACCATGAACTACAACCCGAGCGCGGCGGGAGCCTTCGACTCGGTCGAGTACATCATGCGTGACGTGGAGTGGGGCTGGCTGATCCGCTACATGCACTCCACTGGCGCCTCGCTGTTCTTCGTGGTGGTGTTCCTGCACATGTTCCGCGGCCTCATGTACGGCTCGTACAAGAAGCCACGCGAACTGGTGTGGCTGCTCGGCATGTTGATCTTCCTGGTGCTGATGGCCGAAGCCTTCATGGGCTACGTGCTGCCGTGGGGCAACATGTCGTTCTGGGGCGCCCAGGTGATCATTTCGCTGTTCGGCACCATTCCGGTCATCGGCGGTGATCTGGTGCAGTGGATCATGGGTGACTTCCTGCCCGCCGATGCCACGCTGAACCGCTTCTTCGCACTGCACGTGATCGCGCTGCCGATCGTGCTGCTGCTGCTGGTGGTGCTGCACATCGCCGCACTGCACGAAGTGGGCTCGAACAATCCGGATGGCGTGGAGATCAAGAAGGGTCCCAAGGGCAACCGCTGGGATGCGCTGAAGCCGGCCGACGGCATTCCGTTCCACCCGTACTACACGGTGAAGGACATCGTCGGCGTGGGCTTCTTCCTGATGATCGCCGCGTTCATCATCTTCTTCGCGCCGACCTTCGGTGGCTGGTTCCTGGAGCATGACAACTTCATTCCGGCGAACAATCTGGCGACGCCGTCGCACATCAAGCCGGTGTGGTACTTCACCCCGTTCTACGCGATCCTGCGCATGATCCCGTCGCTGTTCGGCACCGCCCTGTGGGGTGTGCTGGGCATGTTCGGCGCGATTGCCCTGCTGTTCCTTCTGCCGTGGATCGATCGCGGCCAGGTCAAGTCGATCCGTTACCGCGGCACCGGTTTCAAGGTGGCGCTGGCTCTGTTCGTGGTGTCGTTCATCGCGCTGGGCGCGGTGGGCGCAGGCGTCACTGCCGAAGTGATCCCTGCCTGGTTCGGCGATGTCGACGTGACGTTCTGGGAGAACCTGTTCGGTCGCACGATGACGCTGATCTACTTCGGATTCTTCGCATTCCTTTGGGCTTACACACATTACGGCTGGGAAAAGACCAAGCCGGTTCCGGAACGGGTGACCACGCATGACTAAGCGGCAGCTACTAATGAAGCGATACATCTTCCCGGTGGCTCTGGCGTTCAGTCTGATCGTCGGCAGCGTGTCGGTGCATGCGTCGGAAGAGGGCGGTCTGCCGCCGGCCGGCACCAACGTGCACGATCAGGCTTCGTTGCAGCGTGGCGCCAAGTTGTTCTTCAACTACTGCGTCGGCTGCCATTCGCTGAAGTACATGCGTTACGAGCGGATCGCCAACGATCTGGGCCTGTCCGAAGAAGACGTGATGCAGAACCTCAACTTCACCGGCGCGAAGTTCGGTGAGCCTGTGGTTTCGCACATGCCGGAAGCCTCGGCGACTACGTGGTTCGGCAAGGCTCCGCCGGACCTCTCGCTGGAAGTCCGGGCGAAGGGCGTTGACTGGGTCTACGCCTACCTCAACTCGTTCTACCTGGATCCGAGCCGGCCGGTGGGCTGGAACAACACGGTCTTCCCGAATGCCTCCATGCCGTTCCCGATGTGGGAGTTGCAGGGCCTGCAGGTTGCGGAGATGAAGCCTGCCGAGGCGGGTGAGGAGCCGGTTGTCGAGAAGCTGGTGCTGTCGCAGCCGGGCAAGCTGACGCCGGCGCAGTTCCAGCAGGCCACCCGTGACCTGACGGCTTTCCTGGAATACGCAGCGGAGCCGGCTGCGCTGCAGCGCCATCACTACGGCATCTGGGTGCTGCTGTTCCTGGCCTTCTTCACTTTCCTGGCATACCTGATGAAGAAGGAATACTGGAAAGACGTCCACTGAATCCGGGTGGCCTGACCTGAATGGCCTGACCCTGGTGGCACTATCCGATTGCGGCGGCCACGAGCCGCCGCAATCGTCTTGATGATGGGGAATCGTGCATGGTCCCGAACGCGCGCTCACGTACCGTATTGACGCTCTACACCACGGCCGATGACATCCAGTGTCATCGCGCGCGTCTGGTGCTGGCCGCCAAGGGCGTCAGCTACGAGCGGGTACTGGTCGATCCGGCCAATCCGCCGGAGGACCTGCTCGACCTCAATCCGTATGCCGGTACGCCAACGCTGGTCGATCGTGACCTGACACTGTTCGACACGTCGGTGGTCTGCGAATACATTGACGAGCGTTATCCGCATCCGCCACTGATGCCGATTGATCCGCAGTCGCGGGCGCGCTTGCGGGTGGCAGCGGTGCGCATTGAGAAGGACTGGCTGACCGAGGTTGACACGATCCGTGCCGGTGGCCGTACGGCGGATGCCGCACGCAAGAGGCTGCGTGGGCAACTGCTTTCCACGGTGCCGCTGTTCAAGGCCTCGAAATTCTTCCTCAATCCGGAGATGAGCCTGGCTGATTGCCTGGTGGCGCCGGTGATCTGGCGGCTGCCGTGGTTGGGCGTGGATCTGGGGCGTGAGGGGAAACCGATCGTCGACTATGGCGAACGTTTGTTCCACAGTCAGGGTTTTGCGCGCAGCATGACCGATCAGGAAAAGGCGATGCGTACCAGCCCATGAGTACCAACGAAACGGTTTCGATGAGTTCCAATCGCCCGTACCTGCTGCGTGCGATCTACGACTGGATCAGCGACAACGATCTGACTCCCTATGTGCTGATCGACGCTGGTGTGGCCGGCGTGCGGGTACCGCCGCAGGTGATCAAGAATGGCCAAGTGGTACTGAATCTGGCCATGCGCGCGGTGGCCAACCTGGATCTCGGAAACGACTGGATCCGCTTCCAGGCCCGTTTCTCCGGGGTCAGCCAGAACATCCAGATTCCGGTGCAGGCTGTGCTGGCCTTGTACGCGCAGGAAAACGGGCAGGGCATGATGTTCCCGGCCGAGGAGGACGGTGGCGACACGCCGCCGCCATCGGGCCCCGAGACCGACGAGGAAACATCAGCGAAACAGGGTGCGGATGACGCTGAAGGCAAGCCGCGGCGGGGAGCGCCGCACCTCAGGGTGGTCAAGTAGCCGGGAGCCTGCGTTCAGTGCAGCCGGTTGCCGGTTCGCGGGCGCAGCGGCACGACATTGCTGCCGGTTGCGGGCAAGGGTCTGTCCGGCGCCGGTTCGATCGAGGGCAGGCTGAGGCTGGTGAGTTCGTCGCCGATCATCCACAGCCGGCCCGGCTCGCGATCATTGCCGCTGACGCTCACTTCGAAACCGTAACCGAGTTCGATCATGCGCAGGCCGTTGATGCGGCGCAGCCGGATGCCGCGCAGGCCCACGGTTTCGTCCAGCAACTGCAGGCCGTGCTGCTCGCACAGGCGTCGTGCTTCGCGTACGGCACGTTCGCGCGCCACGCTGAGCTTGAGCCACAGCCCCACGACGGCAGCCAGCGCCAGCAACAGCAGGAGGTTGGAAAGATCGCTCATGCAGGCAGTGTGTAGGCGCCGTCTGCCGCGTGCAAGCCGGAGCCGGCTTCAGACCAGCTGCAGGCGCAGCGAAAGATCCACCGCGCGCACATGCTTGGTCAGTGCGCCGACCGAGATGAAGTCGATGCCGGTACGGGCAAAGTCGCCGATGGTCTGCAGGTCGACGTTGCCTGATACTTCCAGTGGCACGCGCCCGGCAGTGTATTTCACGGCTTCGGTCATCTGCTCACGGGTGAAGTTGTCGAGCATGATGCGGTCCGCACCGGCTTCCAGTGCCTGCCCGAGTTCGTCGATGTTCTCGACTTCAACTTCAAGCAGCAGATCGGGGTGCTGCTGTCGCGCGGCCTGTACCGCAGCGGCGATGCCGCCGGCGGCGATGATGTGGTTTTCCTTGATCAGGATGGCATCGAACAGGCCCATGCGCTGGTTGTGGCCACCGCCGCAGCGCACCGCGTACTTCTGGGCGATGCGCAGGCCGGGCAGGGTTTTGCGGGTGTCCAGTACGCGTACTCCGGTGCCGGCAACGGCGGCAACGTAGTCGGCGGTGACCGTGGCCGTGGCGGACAGCAGTTGCAGGAAGTTCAGCGCCGTGCGTTCCGCCGTGACCAGCGAGCGGGCATGACCGGACAGGCGGCAGATCACGTTGCCAGCCTCGACGCACTGGCCGTCCGACACCAGCCACTCGATCCGGACGGCCGGGTCGAACCGGCGGAAACATGCATCGAACCAAGGCGTGCCGGCAATGACTGCCGTATCGCGGCAGGTCAGCTCGGCATGGGCCCGTGCCTCGGGTGGAAGCAGGGCCGCAGTGGCATCACCAGTACCGAGGTCCTCGGCCAGTGCATGTTCGATGTCCTGGGCAATCTGTGCGGCATCGGGAGCCGCAGGCAAAGCAGAGAGGGTCATTCGGAATCCGTTGGCGGGGGCGGGGCCGGCTGGCTCAGCTTGCCCACGATCGCATTCATCGCCCGGTCGAACAGGGCATTGGCGGCGAGTGCGCGGGCATGGCCGGCGGCGAACAGCATGGCCAGTTCCCGTGGCGCGTAGTCAGCCACTTTCAGGCCACGACGGTTGACGAACAGGTAGCGGCCGCTCATCGGGCTGATCCATGACAGCTTGGCGCGCGTCATGTCTTCGTCGGGAAGGTTGAACTCCAGCCAGGTGCCCGGCTGCAGGGCTTCCACCTGTTGCCATTCCGGGCTGTCCGTTGGTACTTCGACGGTTTCCTCGATGCTTTCCTCGGGCTCCGCGACATGCTCGACGACCGGCTGGATGCTGTCGGGTATGGTCAGCATGGTGGCTTCGTCGTCGACTGCCGCGGCGACTTCGGTGGCGTCAAGTGCCTCGCCGAGCTGTTGCCGGTAATAGGTGTGCAACTGACCGAGCAGGCGCTCGATGTCCTGCTCCTGGAATGCGACGTTGGCCAGCCCCAGGCGCAGCGAGCGCTCGATGCCGGGCAATATCTGCCGCAGGGCTTTCCGCTCCTCCAGGTTCGTGGCAGGGCGGGTACTGGCGATGAAGTCGTCGATGAAGCGTAGCGCACTCCTGAATTCCGGCGATGTCTCGCCCTGGCGCAGCAGGGTCAGCACCAGGTGATTGGCCCAGGCGCGCGAGAGTACGCCGTGTACCAGTGGCGGCAGTTTTTCGTCGCCGATGCGGTCAAGGATTTCGCGGGCGGCGCGGCGACGGGCCAGCTCCAGTTTTTCCCGGCCACGAGTGGATTCGGCGACGCGTTGTTCGGCTAGTTCGGAGCGGCGTTTGCTGGAGTTCTGGAATTGCTGGAAGTCGTCCAGCAGGCGCTCGAAAACGCCCATGTCGTCGTCGAAGTCGTGCAGCAACTGGTCGACGATGGATTTGATCTTGTCGTGGAGGCGGCGGTCGCGGTCCGATTCGTCGGACCAGCTCTTGGCCTGTTCGGCAAGGCTGTCCAGCAGGCGGCGTGCCGGATGCTGGCGGTGGGCGAACAGTTTGCGGTCGAGGATCGCGGCCTTGAGGTAGGGGATCTGCAACCGCGTCAGCATCACCTGCATGGTGGTGGGCAGGTCGCGGTCTTCCAGAATGAATTCGAACAGCATGCTGACCAGATCGATGGTGTCTTCATCGATGGTGGCGACATGGCTGGGTTTTTCGCCGCGCAGCGCGCCGATCTGGTTGAGCAACTGGTCTTTCAGTTGCTGGACTTCCCGGCCGAGGTCGGCGGTGTCGTCGGGTTTCGCATGCAGCACCGGGCCCGAGCTGGCGATCTGGCTTTGCAGCACGCTGAGCGCGCCGAGCAGTTCGTTTGCCGATGGCAGCGGGCCGCTTGGGGCTACATGCGGTGCGCCACCGGCGGGGTTGCGGCGTGCGTTGAACAGCGCATGCAGGGTCTGCAGCAGGTCGTCGGGGATTTCCCCGGTCCCGTCCGCCATCGAGGAAGTGGAATCGACGGTTTCGTTGTGCTCGTGGCCGGTAGCGGCGGCTGTGCCTGCACCTGCACCCGGCGCTCTCCCCGGGGCGTTTCCACGCAGTACTTCGTGGCGCAACTGTGGCAACACGCCAGCTTGCACCAGCTCGGTGTTGATCTCCTGATAGAGGTCTTCCAGCGAAGAGAGCACATAGCGGTCGAACAGTTTGTAGACGATCAGTTTGACCCGCATGTCGGCGGTGAGCTCGTGCAGCGACTGGCGAAATGCATGGGCCAGAGCGGCAGGTGCCACCGGGTTGCTGGCATCGTCGACCTTGTGGCCGCCGCAGATCACCGACAACCGCTGGTTGACCGCGAACAGGTCGCGTGCGAGGCGCGACTCGTTCTTGCCGATCATGCTGGTGATGGCCAGGGATTCTTCCAGCTCGTTGTCGGCAACCAGCGAGAGTTCGACCGCGGCACCCGGTGGCGGCGTGGTCGATGCGGGCGGCTGCCGGGGCTGGTGGGCGAGTTCGCCGATTTCGCGGCTGACCCGGCCCAGGAACTGGCGTTCCACCGCAGGGCGACGCTTGCGCACCTCACGCATGCCATCGAAGTAATGCATCTGGGCCGCGTTGTTCTCGGCCTTCTCGGCCAGATCGAACAGCGCATCATCGACGTGTTCGAACGTGTTCCCGATCCATTGCTGCAGCTGTTTGCCGGCGATGTTGCGCACGGCGCTGAGCAGCTCGCCCACGCGCTCGCTGGGTGCCAGGCGCTGGCTCAAGTCGATGATTCTGGATGGATCGGTGGCTTCGTTCATCGCCAAACCCCTGGAGCTTGCGGCGCGCGGCAGGATCCGGATGACCGCGCAGACCATGACAATAAGTCATCGTGCATGTCCGTGTCATGCACGGGTAGACACTTACGCGATGATCATGCAGCGGGGAAGCTGGTCAGCTGGAGTGTGCCGATGCCTTCTTCGGGCAGCATCACCGGAATGCCGTCCTCGACCCGGTAGATCACCTTGCGATCGGTGGTGATCAGGGCCTCGGTCACGCGCTCGCGGACAGCCACGCCGGCAACCGAGTCGACCTTTCCCGCGCTGATGGCCTCGTTCAATGCATCAAGCTCGCGCTTGGCCATGAGTTGTACGGGGGTCTTGCTGACCGGGCAGCAGAGGATGTCGAGCAGGCGCTTGTCCATGGTGCTTGGCGGGTGTGCCGGGCTGGGGAAAGCCCGTACAATAACGGTTTTTGGACGGTCCGGCCATGACAGAAGCAACCAGGTCGCCGCGTGTCGGCGTCGTGATGGGCTCGCGCTCGGATTGGGACACCATGCAGCACGCGGCCGAGGTATTGACCGAGCTGGGGGTGACCCATGAGGTGCAGGTGGTTTCGGCCCACCGCACGCCGGATCTGCTTTTCAGCTATGCCGAGCAGGCCCCGGCGCGTGGCATCCAGGTGATCATTGCCGGCGCCGGTGGCGCGGCACATCTGCCTGGCATGCTGGCGGCGAAAACCCGGCTGCCGGTATTGGGTGTGCCGGTGCAGTCCAAGGCGTTGAACGGGATGGATTCGCTGCTTTCGATCGCGCAGATGCCCGCCGGCATTCCGGTCGGCACGCTGGCGATCGGTCGTGCCGGAGCGGTGAATGCCGGCCTGCTGGCTGCGGCCGTGCTGGCCCTGCACGATCCGGCACTGGCTGCGGCATTGGATGACTGGCGCAGCCGGCAGACCCGCGCCGTGCTCGAACAGCCGGATCCGCGCCAGTGAGCGGGCATCGACAGCCCGTGCTTGGGGTGCTGGGTGGCGGCCAGTTGGCACGCATGCTGGCACTGGCGGCAGCCCCGCTGGGCGTGAAGACCCTGGTCGTCGACGGCTCCGCCGATGCCTGTGCCGGGCAGGTCGCGCCGCTGGTGGTGGCCGGCTGGAATGATTACGCCGCACTGGAGGCATTTGCCGCGCAGGTCGACGTGGTCACCTTCGATTTCGAGAACGTGCCGGCCGAGACGGCGCACTGGCTGGCCGAGCGGGTGGCGGTATGTCCTGCGCCGAAGGCTTTGGCGGTGGCGCAGGATCGCCTGGCGGAGAAGACGCTGTTCCGTGAGTGTGGCTTGCCCACGCCGGATTTCATGACCGTGGACACCCGCGAGCAACTGGACCAGGCCCTGGCCGAGGTCGGAGCGCCGGCGATCCTGAAAACGCGGCGGCTCGGCTATGACGGCAAAGGGCAGTTCCGGTTGCGCGAGCCGGGTGATGCAGATGCCGCATGGACAGCACTTGGCGCGCAGGCATCGGAGCACGGCTTGATCCTTGAGGCCTTCGTGCCGTTCGATCGCGAGTTGTCAGTGCTGGCCGTGCGCGGTCGCGATGGTGAGTTCCGTGTCTGGCCATTGACCGGCAACTGGCATGTCGATGGCGTACTGTCGATGAGCCTGGCGCCGGCACCGGGCATCGAGCCGCTGCAACAGCGTGCCGCCGCATTGGCGCGCACCCTGGCCGAGCGGCTGGACTATGTCGGCGTGTTCGCGCTGGAACTGTTCGTCAAGGACGGCCAACTGCTCGGCAACGAGATGGCGCCACGCGTGCACAACTCCGGCCACTGGACCATCGAAGGCGCGCACACCAGCCAGTTCGAGAATCACGTGCGTGCCGTGCTCGGCATGCCGCTGGGCGATACCGGCGTGCGTGGAGTTTCGGCGATGTTCAACTGGATTGGCGAGCTGCCCGACGCGGCAGCCGTGCTGCAGGACATCGACGCGCACTGGCACGACTACGGCAAGCAGGCCCGGCCCGGGCGGAAAGTGGGGCATGCCACGGTGTGTGCGCCCGATGCCGCGATGCTGCTCGACCGGGTGATCCGGATTGCCGGGGCGCTGGAGCGTACTGGGCAGGTACAGCCGGTACGGGATGCCCTGGCTGGCTGAACGGCAGGTGGATGTAGCCTGTCGGTTGGCGCAGGCCTAAGCGGCGCCTAAGCGGGGCTTTCCAGAATTTCCGGCTGCAATCCCTGCATCCGGATACACAATGCCTGACTTTTTCATGCCGGCGGCGCTTCGCCAACGCTTCCGGCCTCTTGCCTGGTTCGGCCTGTGCTTTGTGGTCGTCGAGTTCGCGGTACGGCTGGCGCTGTTGTTCAAGACCGGGGCGGGCGTACCGGTGACGGCGGGAAACCTCGCCTGGATTTTCGGCGTCGGCCTGTTCTACGACCTGATCACCTTCATTTACATGGCCTGGCCGCTGTTGCTGCTGCTGTGGCTGGTGCCAGCTTCGAGCGGCCCGCGTCCGGGCCTGTCACGGTGGGCGCTCTACGCATTGGTGCTGCTGTTGCTCTGCCTGCTGGGCATGGGGCTGTTGCACCTGATGTACCAGGCTACTTTCAAGCAGTCATGGCCGCTGGTGTTGCTGATGCTTTATCTGCTGCCGATGGCGGCGTTCACCTACGCGTCGCGAACGGGGTGTTTGGTGCTTTGGGGCTTCGGTTTTGTGCTGCTGTTCGGCGTTCTGTTCGTGGGCATGGCCGAGTGGGTGTTCTGGGACGAGTTCGGCAGCCGCTTCAATTTCATCGCGGTGGATTACCTTGTCTACACCCACGAAGTCGTGGGCAATATCGAGCAGTCCTATCCGCTGGCGACATGGTTGTCGATGCTGGCACTGGGTGCCTTGTTGTTGTTGCTGGCGACGCGTCGCGGTTGGCGCGCCCGTGATGATGGCTCGCGCTGGCAGGGGCGTTCGCTGGTGGTGCTGGCATGGCTGGGGTTGAGCGTGCTGGCCAGCGTCGCGGTCAACGCGGACATGAAGGATCGCAGCGAGAACCCGTACATCAACTCGCTGGCGGGCAACGGCATCTACCAGTTCTTTGCGGCTTTCCGCGCCAATCGCCTGGATTACCGGCACTTCTACCGGACCCTGCCGGAGGACAAGGCTTTCGCGATCATGCGCGAGTCGCTGGACACGCCCGATGCCACTTTCGTCAGCAGCGATCCGCACGATCTGACCCGCGCCATCGCCAATCCCGGGCCGGAAAAACACCTGAACGTGGTGCTGATCAGCGTGGAGAGCCTGTCCGGGGAATACCTGAGCCATTTCGGCAACACAGCCAACCTGACACCAAACCTGGACACCTTGGTCGATCAGAGCATTTTCTTCACGAATCTCTATGCCAACGGAACGCGCACGGTGCGCGGGCTGGAGGCGCTGTCGCTTTCGATACCGCCGACGCCAGGCGATTCGCTGGTTCGCCAGTCCGGCAACGAAGGGCTGTTTTCGCTGGCAGACATTTTCAATGTGCGTGGTTATGCCTCGGAGTTCGTCTACGGCGGTTTCGGCGAATTCGACAACATGAACCACTTCTTCGCGAACAACGGCTATGCCGCGGTGGACCGGAAAGCGATCCCTGCTGACGCCGAGATTCACGGGGAAAACGTGTGGGGTGTGGCGGACGAGGATCTTTTTACCCTGGCCATGCAGCGCATGGACAGCATCCATGCCAGCGGCAAGCCGTTCTTCCTGCATGTGATGACGACATCGAACCATCGTCCATACACCTTCCCGGCCGGCCGGGTGGATGCGCCGCAAGGGCGACGCTACAGCGCGGTGAAGTACACCGACTGGGCCATCGGCGATTTCATCCGGCGCATGCGTGCCAAGCCATACTTCAATGACACCGTGTTCGTGATCACGGCCGACCACTGCGCCGACAGTGCGGGAGATACCGCCATTCCGGTGGACAAGTACCACATCCCCCTGCTGATCTACGCGCCGGAACACTTCCAGCCGCGACGCGTCGACGCGCTGATGTCGCAGATCGACATTCCGCCGACTCTGCTGGGGCTGCTGGACTTCAGTTACCGCAGCCGCTTCTTCGGCTACGACATCAACCGTCTGCCGGCCGGGTGGCGAAGGGCTTTCCCCTCGACCTACCAGAAGCTGGGCTTCCTGCAGGAGGATCGCCTGACCATCCTGTCGCCGCCACGGGTGGCGGAGCAGAAACGTGTCGATCTTGCCGCCGGGAAAGTCGAGGAACTGCCGTCAATGGATCAGGCCTCGCTCGATCGCGCCATTGCTTCGTACCAGGTGGCTGCACAACTTGCCCAGAATGGTGGTCAGCGTTGGCATGCCGAAGATGCCACGATGGTTGGCCCAGAAGCGTCCCCGGCACATGCGACAGGGTTTGAGGATGCAGCGCAGGTAAAGGAGGGGAGCGAGTAATTCGGCCGGCACGCAGGTGCAACATCTGCAGCCTGCGGAGGTGGCAAGGTGCGCCAAACGGTCATCATGCGCCAGTAGCATGCGGCGGGCATGCCGCCATCCCCAGCTGTCACGGGATGGAGTTTTCCGGCCCGCTGTCGTAGTTTCTAAGCGTGCGCTAAGCCGCAGCGTCCAGGCTTCGGGGGGAGCAGATCGAGGGTGAACCGTTGACGCATAAATTTCCGTGCAGAACCTTGCTGGACGACGATGACTACATCGTTGTCCAGACACTTCCTTTTGGCATGGCCAGCTGGCGCTGGGGCTCGACTTATGTCGTGGCCAAGGCCAGTGGTCGGATGGTGAAGGCAAACCCGGCGGAAAAGGCTTTCCTGGCTGCCGTGATACGCGAGCTGGCGCGGCGCGGTGCGCACTTCCCAAGTTCCCCGCATGAGCAACTGTTCCGGCGGTTCGCCGAATCGGTCGCTTCGCGGCCGTCTTCGGGTTGGCAGGCTTTTTTCCGCCGCGAAAGGCCGCGGTCGGTGGCCATGGCGCTGAGCCAGGGCGGCTTGCTACAGGGCTGACCCGCAAAAGCACGAAGCCCCGGCTGGTGCCGGGGCTTCGTGTTGACAGGTCGCCTGATGGCGACAGTGGCCGGATCAGCCCAGGTTCTTTGCCGCGAATTCCCAGTTCACCAAGTTCCAGAACGCCTCCAGGTACTTCGGGCGGGCGTTGCGGTAGTCGATGTAATAGGCGTGTTCCCACACGTCGGTCGTGAACAGCGGCTTGTCGCTGCCGGTGATCGGCGTGGCGGCATTCGAGGTGTTGACGATGCCCAGCGAGCCGTCCGGGCGCTGCACCAGCCAGGTCCAGCCTGAGCCGAAGTTGCCTGCGGCGGATTTGCTGAACTCTTCCTTGAACTTGTCGAACGAGCCGAACGCCTTGTCGATCGCGTCGGCCAGCTTGCCGGTCGGGGCACCGCCGCCGTTCGGGCTCATCGAATTCCAGTAGAACGTGTGGTTCCAGATCTGCGCGGCATTGTTGAACATGCCGCCGGACGACTTGCGGATGATTTCCTCAAGCGGGGCGTCGGCGAACTCGGTGCCCTCGATCAGCTTGTTGAGGTTGGTCACGTAGGACTGGTGATGCTTGCCGTAGTGGAAGTCCAGCGTCTCGGCGGAGATGTGCGGCTCCAGTGCGTTCTTTTCATACGGAAGCGGGGGAAGTTCGATCGCCATGATTGAGGCTCCTTAGCGTGGCTGTGGGAGAAAGGATCGGCGCGACGGACGGAGGCCGACAGGTGACTGATACAATACCGGTCTGCCTGCATTGTAAAGATGAAACACCGAACTATGGACACCAACGAGCAAATCAAGGCAACGCTGGCCGCACATCCCATCGTGCTTTTCATGAAAGGCACGCCGGAATTTCCGATGTGCGGTTTTTCCAGCCGTGCCGTGCAGGCACTGACCCAGGCCGGCGCCGTGTTCCATTCAGTGAATGTGCTGGCTGATCCGCAGGTGCGAGCCACCTTGCCGCATTTCGCCAACTGGCCCACGTTCCCCCAGTTGTTCATCCAGGGCGAACTGATCGGTGGTTGCGACATCATCGAGGATCTGAACTCATCCGGCGAGTTGTCGCGGATGGCCCGTGACGTGGCTGGAGCGGTGTCTTGACGATGTTGCCGTTTTCCCGCCTGCCTGCCGACTGGCAGATGTCCGGTGAAACCCTGGCGGGTCGTGTGGTGCTGGTCACCGGCGCCTATGGCGGGCTTGGTGGTGCGGTGGCCCGCGCGGCATCGCGCGCCGGTGCCACGGTGGTGATCACCGGCCGGCGCAAGCGCCAGTTGGAGCAGTTGTACGACGCGATGCTTGCCGAGGGCCTGGCCGAACCGGTGATCCATCCGCTGGACATGGAAGTTGCCACGCCACGCGAGTACGCCGCGCTGGCCGACGGGCTGGAGCGCGATTTTGGTCGGCTTGATGGCATCGTGCATGCCGCCGTCAGTTTTGACGGGCTGACCCCGGTCAGCATGCACAAGCCGGATGCGTGGCTGCGCGCGATGCATGTCAACGTGAACGCACCATTTGCCCTGACCCAGGCCTGTCTGCCCCTGCTGACCGGAGCCAGCGACAGTGCGGTGGTGTTCGTGCTGGACAATCCCGAGCTGGTTCAGCGTGCGCATTGGGGTGGGTATGGTGCGTCGAAGGCGGCGCTGGAACGGTTTGCCTCGATCCTGCATGAGGAAACGGACAGCGGTCCGCTGCGCGTCCATGCGATGCTGCCGGCGCCGATGCGCACCGCGTTGCGGCAGCTGGCCTACTTCGGCGAGGACATCCTGCAGCGACCGTTGCCGGATGCCGCTGCCGAGGCTGCCGTCTATCTGTTGAGCGGGCAGGGAGCGCCGGCGCGCGGCACGATTCTGGACCTGCGGGTCGATTGAAGTTCAGGTGCCGTAGGGCGCTGATGTTTTTTGTCCTGGAGTCGAATGGCGCTTGTTTTGAGCGTCATGCTCCAGGAAACCGTCATTCCTGCGGAGGCGGGAATCCAGTGTCTTCGCTCTGAAAGGCACGGAATCCCCGCTTGATCAGCCACCGGCTGTTGGAGAGCGCTTCGCGGGAGTGACGAGTCTGGGTCAGGTGTCATTCGTCTTGGAGTCGAAATGGAAACGCAGATGACCACGTTGTCGGCGGGAATGCTGTTGTTCCTGATCATGGATCCGCTGGGCAACATCCCGTTCTTCCTGAGCCTGCTCAAGGGCGTGCCACCCAAGCGCCGGCGCAAGGTGATGGTGCGCGAACTGCTGATCGCGCTGGGCGTGCTGCTGGCCTTCCTGTTTGGTGGTCAGCACATTCTCAAACTGCTGCAGCTGAAGCCTGACTCGATCAGCATTGCCGGCGGCATCGTGCTGTTCCTCATCGGCATCCGCATGGTGTTTCCACCGGCTGATGGCGGGATCTTCGGCAAGCCGGGCGAAAGCGAACCCTTCATCGTGCCGATGGCGATTCCCGGTGTGGCTGGCCCCTCGGCCATGGCTGCGCTGCTGCTGCTGACCAACAGCCAGCCCGGTCGCACTGCCGACTGGGTCATCGCCTTGCTGCTGGCCTGGCTGGCGACCTCGGTGATCCTGCTCAGTGCCACCTATCTGTTCCGCTGGCTTGGCGAGAGCGTGTTGACCGCCCTGGAGCGGGTCATGGGCATGCTGCTGATCGCGTTGTCGGTGCAGATGCTCATGGCCGGCGTGGCTTCGTTTTTGCACATGGGCGTTTGAAACAGCCAGGGTGTCGCAGTTGCCGGGCACACCGCTATGGACGATGGTTCTGCTGTCATAATCAGGCGGCAGGATAGGGCGGAATCCGAGGGAGCAGACATGCTTAGTATCGAACAGTCCCTTACCGATCGATTGCCATGGCTGGCACAGCATCCGCGCCTGCGTCGCCCGGTGGCCGGCATGCTTGGCCGCCTGGCCGACGAACACGGTTTCAACCGGGTGCTGGATCGCGTTGGCAACGTGGAAGGCTTCGATTTCGTCGATCGGGTGCTGGAGGTGCTGGGCACCAGTCACCACGTGAATCCGGTCGATCTCGACAACATCCCCGTCGATGGCCCGCTGCTGGTGGTGGCCAACCATCCGCTGGGGATGCAGGATGCGCTGGCCCTGCTGCAGATGATAGGATCGGTACGCCGTGACGTGCGCATCCTCGGCAATGACTGGCTGGCGACGGTGCCGCAACTGGGCTCGCTGTTGCTGCCGGTGGACGTGTTCGGCAAGGGCGCGGCTTCGCGCTTGCGCAATGCCTACCGCGCGCTGGAACGGGGCGAGGCACTGATCCTGTTTCCCGCTGGCGAGGTATCACGGATGCGTCCGGGGGGCGTGCGTGACGGCCGCTGGTCGGAAGGCTTTGCACGGATGTCACTGCGCAGTCGCGCACCGGTGCTTCCGGTACACGTGGCAGCCCGCAACTCGGCCGTGTTCTACGGCCTCTCGATGCTGGCCAAACCGCTCAGCACCGCCATGCTTCCCCGCGAGGCGGTGGCGGCGGGGCATCGCCGCATCGGCTTCAGCATCGGCGCACTGGTCGGTGCCGATGAACTTGAACAGCGCAGTGGCGGTTCACCGGAGCAGGCGGCCAAGCTGATGCGGCGGCATGTGTATCGGGTTGGCCGGCATCGCGGCCTGGTCTTTGGCGGAGAGGCCCCGCTTGCGTTGCCGGAGCCGGCCGAACAGGTGGCTGCGGAGCTGATGCAGTCCGAAAAGCTGGCTGACCTTGCCGACGGCAAGCAGGCCTGGCTGTTCAGTGGCGGGCTCGACAGTGCCGTGATCCGCGAGATCGGCCGGTTGCGCGAGTTGACCTTCCGCAAGGTGGGCGAGGGCACTGGCGCACGTCGCGACGTGGACGCCTACGACCCGCTTTACGAGCACCTGGTGCTCTGGGATCCGCCGACACAGCGCATCGTCGGCTCCTACCGTTTCGGCCATGGCGGCCGCCTGCTCAACGAACACGGCATGGCCGGTCTGTACACGGCGAGCCTGTTTGACTACTCCCCCGCTCTGGAATCCCGGCTGGCGCAGGGCCTGGAACTGGGGCGCAGCTTCATCGCGCCGGCGTACTGGCGCTCGCGTGCACTGGATCAGTTGTGGCAGGGCATCGGCCTGTACCTGCAGCGCCATCCAGAGCTGCGTTACCTGTTCGGCCCGGTGAGCATGTCGGTCAGCCTGCCGCGCGAGGCGCGCGAGTGGATTGCGGCAGCACACCAGCATTATTTCGGCGTATCCGGCCTGGCTTCCGCACGGCAGCCCTTCGTGGTCTCGCCGCAGGTGCTGGAAGGGGTGCGCGAGACGCTTCAGGGGCTGGATCCGGCAGCCGGGCTGGGCAAGCTCAAGCATCATCTGGATGCACTCGGTGTCAGCATGCCGGTGCTGTACCGGCAGTATGTCGATCTGGTCGAACCGGCGGGGGTGCAGTTCCTCTGCTTCGGCGAGGATCCCGGCTTCTCAGGCTGCGTCGATGGCCTGGTGATGCTGGATCTGGCCAACCTGAAGCCGGCCAAGCGGGCCCGTTACCTGGGGAAATCGGTCTGAGCGAATGGGCCTGGTGATGCGGAATTTTCGCGGCAAAGCCGTTTCTGAACGGCCGCCAAACGGCGGATATAGCAAATTGCCGCGCGAATGTTACAAATTTGTCATATAATGGCGTTAAAATGGCTTAACAAATCAGAGAAATGGCAGAACGGTCCTGCCGCCTGATGTGCCCGGATTCGATCCGGTCGATCCAATCCGCATCACTCCGAACAAGCCACCCAACAACCAAGGGGTCTTCGACTCGAATCGCTGCATCGCCTGGCTCGTGCCGGGCTGTTTCGTGTTCGGGGCCTGAAACGTACTTTCGTTGCGAACCTGAGGTCATTCAAGAATGAACAGCCGAATCCGCGCCAAACTCCTGCCGTTTGCCATTGCCTCGCTGCTGGCTGCGTCGGTACCTGCCATGGCGCAGGACACCTCCTCCTCGATCAGTGGTCGCGTGCTCGACGCCGCCGGCCAGCCGGTGGCAGACGCCACCGTGAAGATCGTTCACGCGCCGTCCGGAACCACCAAGGTGGTGACCACCGACAGCAGCGGTCGCTATGCAGCGCAGGGTCTGCGCGTGGGTGGCCCGTTCGATGTGGTGGCCAGCAAGGACGGTGCGGAAGCCGATGAGGACAACGTCTATCTGCAGTTGGGTCAGGAATCGGCAATCAACATCGTGCTGGCCAGTGCCCAGCAGGCGACCGACCTGGGCAGCGTGACCGTTTCGGCCAGCGCCCTGGCGCAGACCTTCAGCCCGGACAACAAGGGCATCTCGACCAATATCTCCAGCCGTGAGCTCGAAGCCGCGCCGACGCCGGATCGCTCGATCCAGAACATCGCGCGCCTCGACCCGCGCATCGTGGTCACCGACCGCCAGCGTGGCGAGTTCTCGGCCATCGGCCAGAACAGCCGCTACAACAACATCACCGTGGACTCGGTCAGCGCCAACGACCCGTTCGGCCTGAACGCCAACGGCCTGCCGACCCTGTCCACCCCGATCTCGCAGGACACGATCGAGGAATACAACATCTCCACCGCCAACTACGACACGGCCATCCGTCGTGGCGTGGGCGCCAACGTCAATGCCGTCACCAAGAGCGGCACCAACGACTTCCACGGCTCCGTCTACTACGTGTTCCAGAACCAGAACATGATCGGCAAGAACGAGCACGACGTGAAGTACACGGCGTTCGACCGCCAGTGGACCGGTGGTGCCACCGTGGGCGGCCCGATCGTCAAGGACAAGCTGTTCTTCTTCCTGTCCGCCGAAAAGAGCACCAAGGTCGGTGCCGGCAGCTCGTATGGTCCGGAAGACACCAATGCGGTCACCCCGATCATGGGCCTGACTTCGGCGCAGGTGCAGCAGGTGATCGATGCGGCCAAGAAGCTGGGCCTGCCTGATCCGGGCAGCTACGGCGGTGGCAACACCAATCTGGAAGACAAGCGTTACCTGGGCAAGATCGACTGGAACATCAGCGACAACCACCGCGCCAGCTTCACCTACAGCCAGACCAAGGAAACCAAGCCGGTCATCACCGGTTCGAACACCAAGCTGGTGCTGTCCAGTGGCTGGTACACCACCAACGTCGACAACAAGAGCTACGCACTGCATCTGTACGATGACTGGTCCGACAACTTCTCCACCGACACCACCGTGTCGTACGCGAAGTTCGACCAGCTGCGCGGTCCGTACAACGGTATCGCTGCTCCGGACGTGACGGTCTATCCGGTGGATTACGGCTCGGGTGCCTCGGTGGGCTTTGGTTCGGAGTATTCCAGCCAGGCCAACATCCTGAAGACCAAGACCTTCAACTTCGCCGTGGCCGGCACCTACTACGCCGGTGACCACACCATCAAGGGTGGTTTCGACTACGAGCACAACGACGTCTACAACCTGTTCCTGCAGAACGCCTACGGCAGCTACATCTTCGAGGACGGCAATGGCAAGACTGGTCTGGAGAACTTCCTGGCGGGTGATTACTACCAGTTCCGCTACAACCGTCCGGCCGATGGCCTGTCGAGGGATGATGTCGCCGCTGCCTTCCGCATGAAGCAGTGGGGCGTGTTCCTGCAGGATACTTGGCAGGTCACCAACAACCTGTCGGTGCAGTACGGCGTGCGCGTGGACATTCCGCTGGTCTCGGACAAGCCGCTGTACAACGCTGCCTTCGCCGCTGCTCCGGTGCTGGCGGCCGGCCAGCCGGCGCAGGGCGGCTTCGGTCGCACCAACCAGACCACCATCAACGGCAACCGCGTGGTGCAGCCGCGTCTCTCGTTCAACTACGCGTTCGACACCGAGCTGATGACCCAGCTGCGTGGTGGTGCCGGCCTGTTCATCTCCAACCCGCCGACCGTGTGGCTGGGCAACATCTACTCCAACTCAGGCGTCACCCAGACCCAGTTCAACTGCGGTCCGACCCAGAGTGGCTGCAATGACAACCTGCCGGCGTTCAGTCCCGATCCGAACAACCAGAACGACGGCACGCCGGGTACCGGCGCGCAGACCGTCAACACGATCGAGCCGGGCTTCCGCATGCCGAGCGTGTGGAAGATCAGCCTGGGCTTCGACAAGGAGCTGCCGTGGTGGGGCCTGATCGCCACCGCCGACTACGAGCACATCAAGGTCCGTGACGCGATCTGGTACCAGAACTACAACACCGGTGCGCCCACCGCGATCCTGCCGGATGGCCGTAACAGCTACTACAAGGACATTTCGCTGGATCCGCGTGCCCCCGGGCAGAGCAACCGTGCTCTTGCGAACCGCGGCTTCACCGACGGCACGATCAACCTGGCCAACACCAGCCGCGGCAAGGCGGACAGCCTGGCGCTGTCGTTGAAGAAGCCGTTCTCGGAAGACTGGTCGGGCATGATCGGCTTCACCTGGAGCCGTGCGACGGAAGTGAACCCGGGTACGTCGAGCGTGGCCCGTTCCAGCTACGTCAACAACTACATCGTCAACCCGAACGAGAACAAGGCCAGCCCGTCGAACTACTCGATCCCGCGTCGTGTACTGGCCAGCCTGAACTGGCAGCATCGTTTCTTCGGCGACTACGCCACCAGCGCCAGCATTCTGTATGACGGCCACAACGCCGCCCCGTACAGCTGGTCGTTCGGCAACGACGCCAACGGCGACGGTGTGACCAACGATCTGGTCTACATCCCGCGTCCCGGTGAGGTCGCCTTCCGCGACAACGTCAGCGATGCGCAGATCGCCCAGTTCTACGACTACATCCAGCGCAACGATTACCTGAAGGATCATCAGGGTGGCATCGCCGGCCGCAACGGCGACCGTGCGGGCTGGATCAACCAGATCGACCTGAGCTTCAGCCAGGAAATCCCGGGCATCTTCAAGGGCAACAAGGGCATCATCCGCCTGGACGTCTACAACTTCACGAACCTGCTGAACAAGAAGTGGGGCATCGAGAAGCGCGTGAACTTCCCGGGTGGCCGTGCCTTGGCCGACTACTACGGTGTCAACAAGGACGGCCAGTACGTCTACGACATCAGTGGTTCGTTCTACAAGGATGCCGACGGCAACTACACGCCGCGTGAGATCCCGACCTACGCCGACTATGGCGATGACCTCGCCCAGCGTTGGTCGGTGCTGCTGACGGTCAAGTACACCTTCTGATTGTCTGCTGCATTGTTGTCCCGAACCGGCGCCCGCAAGGGCGCCGGTTTTCTTTTTCTTGACCATGTCATTCGTGCGGCGGATGCTTGGGGGTCCGCCACGGCTCTGCATGAGGCAGTCACGCCGTCAGCGGCAGGAGAGTTACCGGATGAATGTTTCCCAGACCGGCGGTGCCGGCAAAACCGGCGTTGTCAGCGCACGCATCTCGCCGATCGGCGGGCTCGACGTCCTTTCCCGCAATGAAGTGGCACGCCTGCGCGGTGCCAGCGACTCGGGCCTGCACGGCCTGTTGCGCCGTTGTGCGCTGGCCGTGCTGACCTCAGGCAGCATCAGCGACGACCCGCGAGCCATTCTCGAGCAATACCCCGATTTCGACATCCAGGTGCTGCAGCAGGATCGTGGCATCAAGATCGAGCTGTCCAATGCGCCGGAGCAGGCTTTCGTCGATGGCCAGATCATCCGCGGCATCAACGAGCTGTTGGTGGCCGTGGTGCGTGACATCGTCTACGTGTCGACCCAGATGAGGCCGGTTGATTTCGAGCTGGACGGCTCGGCCGGATTGACCCAGGGCGTGTTCGAGATCCTGCGCAACGCACGCATTCTCAAGCCGCACGTCGACCCCAATCTGGTGGTGTGCTGGGGCGGCCACTCGATCTCGCGGGAGGAGTACGACTACACCAAACTGGTCGGCTACCAGCTCGGCCTGCGCGGCATGGATATCTGCACCGGCTGCGGCCCGGGTGCGATGAAGGGGCCGATGAAAGGCGCCAACATCTCACACGCCAAACAGCGCCGCCGCCACAATCGCTACATCGGCATCACCGAGCCCGGCATCATCGCTGCCGAGTCGCCGAACCCGATCGTCAATCATCTGGTGATCATGCCGGACATCGAGAAGCGGCTTGAGGCCTTCGTGCGCCTCGGCCACGGCATCATCGTGTTTCCCGGTGGTGTCGGCACGGCCGAAGAGATTCTTTATCTGCTGGGCATCCTGCTGCATCCGGACAATGCCGGCATCCCGTTCCCGCTGATCTTCACCGGTCCGCGCGAATCGGCTGCCTACTTCGAGCAGATCGACCGGTTCCTCCGGTTGAGCCTGGGTGACGAGGTGGCGAACCACTACCAGATCATCGTGGATGACCCGACGGCAGTGGCGCGCACGATGGTGAAAAGCCTCGACAAGGTGCGCAACAACCGGCTCGATACCAAGGACGCTTTCTTCTTCAACTGGGCCCTGCAGATCCCCCTGGAATTCCAGCTGCCGTTCCGCCCCGGACACGAGGCGATGCGCGCCCTGCAGATCCATCGCGATCGCCCGCGGCACGAATTGGCAGCGGACTTGCGCCGGGCCTTCTCAGGCATCGTCGCAGGCAACGTGAAGGAGGAGGGCGTCCGTGCCATCGAGCAACACGGCCCGTTCGACATCGATGGTGACCCCGAGATCATGCGTGCCCTCGACAAGCTGCTGCAGGCCTTCGTCAGCCAACACCGCATGAAGCTCCCCGGCGGCACTGCCTACGAGCCGTGCTACCGGGTCAGGACCGGCTGAATTTTTCGCACAGATCCTCTGCAAGACGGCTTGACAGCAAGCCGTCACCCCGACAAACTACGCAGCTCACGCCCGAATAGCTCAGCTGGTTAGAGCACTTGACTGTTAATCAGGGGGTCGTTGGTTCGAGTCCAACTTCGGGCGCCAGTATCTTCAAGGCCTTGCAGCGATGCGAGGCCTTGTTTTTTTTTGCGTCCGTAAAATACACGTCGCTTTTTTCGTCACTCCGGCGGCGCCCATTGCCGAAGGACGTGGCTTGTGGACGTCCATCAGTGCCTGGCCACGCCATGCGCCACCCGGGTGACCGCCTGATCCTGCATCACCCAACATCTGGCCCGGGTCCCGGGATGTATCCGGTAGTGCTGGCTGGATGCGGCGCAGGTGGTTGGTTCTCTGCCAGCGGTTGTGTTGGTGCATTGATCGTGGCGATTTCATCAGACTCCATGAGCGTCACGGTGTCCGAGGCAGCCGTGGCACACTGGGCGTCTGTCAAACCAACAGGGGGGCGTTATGCGCGGGTTTCTTGTTTTGATGCTTCTGGCGGGATGGATTGCCCCTGCCATGGCTTGGTCTGCGGACACGCTTGGCCTGAAGGGTTTGTATATTGGTCAGCCCCTGAGCACGGTAGATGAATCAGTCTACGATTGCACCGTTGCAGAGTCCGTTGGTGTGGCTCGATGCGTATCGAAAGAGATGCTTTCTTTCGGCAGTCATGGCGTTGCGCGCCTCAATGCCAGCTTTCTCCATGGGAAGTGCGTGGCAATATTCGTGCCGGACATGAAATCCGAATTTTTCGATGATTTGCTTGGCTACCTGACGGCGAAATTCGGCAAGCCGACTTCCCATGATGTCAGTGACGTGAGCACTGCTTCGGGCGCGACATACCAGAACCACGAGGTGATTTGGGATCGCGGAACGGTCAGGGGCGTGTTCAGAAAATACGCGGGGACGATTTATCAAAGCGACGTTTCTGTCTTCGACGTTGAAGCGTACGGAGATATCTACTGGAGAAATCACGGAGCGCTTTGAAGATGCCGTTGCCAACACGTGAAACATGAAGCCCCGCCACGTGCGAGGCTTTTCTTTGGTTCGTCGCGTCTTGTCGGGAAACCCGCCGTACCCATGGCATGTGGCAATCCCGGTATCTTGCTGGTTCGACGAGTGTCAACCTGAATCGGGAAGGGCTCAGTGCGCGTGGTCGTAGTCAATGGGCGTGTTGGCAGGAAGCGGCCTGTTCATCGCTGGCGCGGGTGCCGCGGATGCGGCCGGAGTTGGATACCACCACGCCAAGCACGTCCTTGCCGTCGGGCTGGCAGAACAGCAGGGTAAGATTGCTGCCGCTGGCGCTGCCGTCGGGGTAGAAACGCACGAGGTGCCGGCCGCTGCTGCTGCGAATGGTTACCTGGTCGTGGTAGCCAGGGCCGGTGTACAGCGGGCCATTGTCGGGCTGGTCGTTGCGGTCGGTGTCATGGCCGAGCAGCCAGCCGCGGTCCCAGCGGGTCGTGCCGCTGCAGTGGCTGCCGTCTTCGCTGGGGCAGAACAGGGTGCGTTTGCCGCTCGTGACGGCGGCCTCCCTTGCATGCCGCAGCGCCGCGATGAAATCGGTCTGTGCTGTCCGCAGCCGGCTGCTGCGCATCATGTCGCCCAGCGAGGGTAGGGCCACGCAGGCAAGCACGGCGATGATGGAGATCACCATGATCTGTTCGATCAGGGTCGAGCCGCGTATGGGGCCGGGTGTCCCCGGGGATCTGGGTGCCATCGAATCGCTTCCTGCGATGCACGGAATGCCCATGCTATGGCGGCGCTTGTGCCGGCATCAGCGGCGCGGCGCGGTATCAACGTGGGTTTCTGCTGACGCGGGCTGTCAGCAGGTCCGATTTAAAATGGAGCATCGCACCCACATCTGTAGCCGATGACTGACCGTTTCCAGCTCGTTGCTCCCTATCAGCCCTCCGGCGACCAGCCGCAGGCGATCGCCCACCTGACCGATGGTTTCGAGGCTGGCCTGGCCGCGCAGACCCTGCTTGGCGTGACCGGTTCGGGCAAGACCTACACCATTGCCAACGTGATCGAGCGGGTGCAGCGGCCGACCATCGTGATGGCGCCGAACAAGACGCTGGCGGCGCAGCTGTACGGCGAGTTCAGGGAATTCTTCCCGCACAACGCGGTGGAGTACTTCGTCAGCTACTACGACTACTACCAGCCGGAAGCCTATGTGGTGGCGTCGGACACCTTCATCGAGAAGGATGCTTCGATCAACGACCACATCGAGCAGATGCGGCTGTCGGCGACCAAGGCGCTGCTGTCGCGGCGCGATTCGATCATCGTCGCCACGGTGTCGGCGATCTACGGTCTGGGCAATCCCGAGGACTACCTCAGCCTGCGCCTGATCCTGGCCAAGGGTGAGCGGATCGAGCAGCGCAAGCTGATCCACCAGCTCACCGAGCTGCAGTACACCCGCAACGAGACCGAGCTGCGCCGCGGCACCTACCGTGTGCGCGGCGAGATCATCGACGTGTTCCCGGCCGAATCGGAAACCGAGGCGCTGCGCATCGAGCTGTTCGACGGAGAAGTGGAGAACATGGCGTTGTTCGATCCGCTGACCGGCGAGGTATCGCGCAAGATTCCCCGTTACACCGTCTACCCGCGCACCCATTACGCCAGCACCCGCGAGAGCGTGCTCAACGCGATCGAGACGATCAAGGTGGAGCTGAAGGAGCGGCTGGAATACCTGTATCGCGAGAACAAGCTGGTCGAGGCGCAGCGACTGGAGCAGCGCACCCGCTTCGACCTGGAGATGATGGCCGAGGTGGGCTACTGCCAGGGCATCGAGAACTACTCGCGCCATCTCACCCGCCGCGCGCCGGGCGAGCCGCCGCCGACCCTGTTCGACTACCTGCCGGCCGACGGCTTGCTGGTGATGGACGAATCGCACGTCACCGTGCCGCAGCTGGGTGCCATGTACAAAGGCGACCGCTCGCGCAAGGAAACTCTGGTGGAGTTCGGTTTTCGCCTGCCGTCAGCGATGGACAACCGCCCATTGCGCTTCGAAGAATGGGAAGAGCGCGTGCCGCGTGCGATCTACGTCTCAGCCACGCCGCGCGACTACGAGCTGCAGAAATCCGGCGACGCGGTGACCGAGCTGGTGGTGCGCCCGACCGGCCTGGTCGACCCGGAAGTGGAGGTGCGTCCGGTGCGCACCCAGGTCGACGACCTGCTCAGCGAAGTGCACAAGCGCGTGGCGATGGGTGACCGCGTGCTGGTCACCACGCTGACCAAGCGCATGGCCGAGAACCTCACCGAATACTTGTCCGAGCACGACGTGAAGGTGCGCTACCTGCATTCGGACATCGAGACGGTGGAGCGCAGCGAGATCATTCGTGACCTGCGCCTGGGCGAGTTCGACGTGCTGGTCGGCATCAACCTGTTGCGCGAGGGCCTGGACATGCCCGAGGTGTCGCTGGTGGCGATCCTCGATGCCGACAAGGAAGGCTTCCTGCGTTCCACCGGCTCGCTGATCCAGACCATCGGCCGCGCCGCCCGCAACGTGCGCGGCAAGGCCATCCTCTACGCCGACACCGTCACCCGTTCGATGCAGGCGGCGATGGATGAAACCGCCCGCCGCCGCGAGAAGCAGCTGGCGTACAACGAGGCCAACGGCATCACCCCGAAGACCGTGGTGCGGCGCATCGCCGACATCATGGAAGGCGCCCGCGCCGAACCGGCCAACCGTCGCGGCGCCGGCAAGAGCCAGCGCGGGAAAACCGCGGTCGTGGCCGAGCAGGCCGCCGACTACGCCGGCATGAGCCCGCAGCAGTTGTCCGCCGCGATCAAGAAGCTGGAATCGCAGATGTACAAGCACGCGCAGAACCTGGAATTCGAGGACGCCGCCCGCCTGCGTGACCGCATCCACCAGCTGCGCGAACAGGCTCTGCGCTGAACCATCATTCGTGGTCGCGGGATATTGTCGCGGGCCGGACACTCCCGTATACTGCGCGGCTCGCGTAGCCGTCAGGCCGCGTGACGGGCGGTTAGCTCAGCGGTAGAGCACTACCTTGACATGGTAGGGGTCACAAGTTCGATCCTTGTACCGCCCACCAATTGAAATCCGACAACGGCGCGATCCTCAGGGGTCGCGCCGTTGTCGTTTCAGGGGGCGGGACCTTCCTGGGCTGCCGCCATGGCGGTGTGATCATGGGAGCGCGGGGTGTGCTTCTTCGAAGGTATCCGGCGTGGCGGCGAGCATTGTCTGCCAGTGGTGATGCCTGTTTTTCCCGTTGATGGAGGAACATTGCCGGTTCCGGTCAAATTCAGCTTGCAGAGCATCGCGGAGGGATGTACGGTACCGGGCACAGTTGATCCAGCTATCTGGATGCACACGTCGAGCAGCATGTGTTCGTTCGTTGCAAGGGGCGGGGGCTCCATCGCGTGAGGTGATTCGTATCAGCCGGTTGCACAGGCAGTTGCGGGTCATCGATGTGACAGATATCGCGGATATCACGAGTTCGTCGCCATGCAGGCGGCGGTGGGCTTCGTCCGTGGCGTGGATGCGATGGACGAGCGAGTTGTCGGCAGGCAGGGAGTCTAGGAGGCTCTTCGCGTGTCCGGCATTGGAATGAAGGGGGTAGTCGAGCGTGCAAGGCGCATCTGACAGCAACGAATCCGGTCCGGTCATGCCCGGTTGCAGGGCGTGTGTTCCGCGAGCCCGGAATCAATCACTACTGCGCACAGTCCGAAAACGCGTGGCGTAAGCCGATTTACGCATGGGGAGTTCCGGTCGTATACGGCGGGAACTGCAACCTCGTGGGCTTCGTCGACCCCTGATTTCACGTGACGCCAGTGCCCCTGGTACGGGTACCTGGCGTTGCCGCTGAACCACCGCACCTGCGTGCTGCGCGAGAGATCGCCTGCTTCTATTCAAACCGGAATGCATCTACTGGGAGACATGGCATGGCCAAGCAAAGTAGTCAGAAATTCATTGCGCGCAATCGCGCGCCACGCGTGCAGATCGAATACGACGTCGAGGTCTACGGCGCGCAGAAAAAGATCCAGGTGCCTTTCGTGATGGGCGTGATGTCGGACCTTTCCGGCGCCAACAATGCCGAACTGCCACCGATCGAGGAGCGCAAGGCACTCGAGATCGACGTGGACAATTTCGACAGCCGGCTGCAGTCGATGAAGCCGCGCGTGTCCTTCGCCGTGCCGAACACGCTGACTGGCGAGGGCAACCTCAACGTCGATATCACTTTCGAGAGCATGGACGACTTCTCGCCCGCAGCCGTGGCCCGCAAGGTCGGTGCGGTGAGCAAGTTGCTTGAGGCGCGTACCCAGCTCGCGAACCTCGGCACATACATGGATGGCAAGGCTGGTGCGGAAAAACTGATCGCGCAAGCCATCAACGATCCGGCGCTGCTGCAGTCGCTGGTGTCAGCAGCCAAGCCCGGCGATGCCGGTGAGGATGGAGAGTAAACCCATGGCAACAGAGAAACTGGCCGAACAGGGTGGCGAAGCCCAGACCCTGGTACCCGATGATTTTGCTGCGTTGCTCAGCAAGGAATTCAAGCCCAAGAGCGACCGTGCCAAGGAAGAGGTCGAGTCTGCCGTCCGCACGCTCGCCGAGCAGGTGTTGAACAAGGCCGACATCGTTTCTGACGACGTCACCCAGACCATCAACGCCTATGTCGCCGAGCTTGACCGCAAGATCAGCGAGCAGCTGAATCTGGTCATGCACCACGAGGATTTCCAGAAACTGGAAAGCGCGTGGCGCGGCCTGCATTACCTGGTCAACAACACCGAGACGGATCAGCAGTTGAAGATCCGCGTGATGAATATCTCCAAGAAGGAACTGGGCAAGACCCTCAAGCGCTACAAGGGAACCGCCTGGGACCAGAGCCCGATCTTCAAGAAGATGTATGAGGAAGAATACGGCCAGCTTGGCGGTGAGCCGTATGGTTGCCTCGTCGGCGACTATTACTTTGATCACAGCCCGCCGGACGTGGAGCTGCTGGGCGGTATCGCCCAGGTGGCTGCCGCCGCGCATGCTCCTTTCATTGCGGCGGCCAATTCCACCCTCATGGGCATGGACAGCTGGAACGAGCTTTCCAACCCGCGTGACCTGTCCAAGGTGTTTTCCACGCCAGACTACGCCGCGTGGCGCTCGCTGCGTGAGTCGGAGGACGCAAAATACCTTGCCCTGGCGATGCCCCGCACGCTGGCGCGCCTGCCCTACGGTGCAAAGACCGATCCGGTGGAAGAGTTCGATTTCGAGGAAGACACCTCCGGTGCGGACTCGTCGAAATACACCTGGCAAAACGCCGCTTATGCGATGGCGGTGAACATCAATCGCTCGTTCAAGGAATACGGCTGGTGCTCGCGCATTCGCGGTGTCGAGTCCGGTGGTGCAGTGGAAGGCCTGCCGGTGCACACCTTCCCCAGCGACGATGGCGGTGTGGACATGAAATGCCCCACCGAGGTCGCCATCACCGACCGCCGTTCAGCGGAACTGGACAAGATGGGGCTGCTGCCGCTCGTCCATCGCAAGAATTCGGACATGGCGGCGTTCATCAGCGCACAGTCACTGGCCAAGCCGGAGGAGTACGACGATCCCGACGCCACGGCCAATGCAGCCCTGGCCGCGCGTCTGCCGTACATGTTCGCCTGCAGCCGCTTCGCCCACTATCTGAAGTGCATCGTGCGCGACAAGATCGGTTCTTTCAGCAGCCGCGAGCAGATCCAGTCCTGGTTGACGCGGTGGATTCTCAATTACGTCGACGGCGACCCGGCCAACTCCAGCGAGGAATACAAGGCCAGCCATCCGCTGGCTGCGGCCGAGGTGGTGGTCGAGGAAGTCGAGGGAGCACCGGGCTATTACAGCTCCAAGTTCTTCCTCAAACCGCACTACCAGCTGGAGGGGCTGACCGTGTCCCTGCGTCTGGTATCGCGTTTGCCATCCGAGGCCAAAGCCTGAGGGGGAGGCTCCCCGGATGTCGAGTGTGTGCGGCCGTGGGGCCGCACACCGAATCATGCAGTTAACACCCATCAATAATGCATAAGGAGTACGTACGATGGCATTTGACATGCACCTCAAGTTTGAACCGGAGATCCCGGGCAGCTCTTCGCACAAGAAACATGCCAAGGAAATACCGGTACTGGCGTGGTCGTGGGGTGTGAGCAACACCGCCGACCTGCACAACAGCAAGACCGGTGGTGGCGGCAAGGCGCACGTGCAGGACATCTCCGTGACCAAGTATGTCGACAGCAGCTCCCATGCTCTGCTGTTGAACTGCTGCGTCGGCAAGCGCATGGAAAAGGCCACCCTGTATGTCACCAACGCTACGGGTGAGCAGACCGACTACCTCATCATCGAGCTGAGCGAAGGCGTGATCATCACGTCGATCTCGACCGGAGGTTCCGGTGGCGAGGATCGGCTGACCGAAAACCTCACCCTGCACTTCGGCAAGTTCGAGTACAAGTTCCAGCCGCAGAAGCCTGACGGCACGCCGGATGGTGGCCTCCTGCCTGCTACTTACAACATGCAGGCCGTGGCTTCGTCCTGATGGCATGACTTTGGCAACTGGCAAGTGCAGCGAGGGCACCTGATGAACACGACACCGGACATCCTGCTGAAGGCCGGCCAGGTCGAAGAGGCAAGGCAGGCACTGGTGGCCAAGGTGCGCAAGGATCCTGGCGATGTACTTGCCAGGGTCTTCCTTTTCCAGTTGCTGGCCGTGCAAGGGCAGTGGCGCCGGGCCAACGAGCAGCTTGTTGTCAGCTGCGAGTTGGACCCCGGCAACACTTTGCTGGCACAGACCTATGGCGTGTTGACCCGCGCCGAACTGACTCGTGCGGCGGTATTTGCCGGTGAGAGCCTTCCCACGGTCATCGGCGAGCCGGCACCGTGGATGGCGCAACTGCTGCAGGCATTGAAACTGTCGCTGGCTGGTGAGACGGAAGCGGCTACACAGTTGCGGTCGCAGGCATTGGAGTTGGCGCCTGCAGTGGCGGGCAAGATCGACGATGCCGATTTCGAATGGGTTGCCGATGCCGACATGCGTTTCGGCCCCTGCCTGGAGGCCGTCATCAACAGCGGTTACGTGTGGGTGCCGATGTCGCAGCTGAAAGAGGTGCGCATTGATCCACCCAGCGACCTGCGCGACATGGTGTGGTTGCCGGTGGAATTGGTATGGCGGCATGGTGGCCGTACCGTCGGTTTCATTCCGGTGCGTTATCCCGGCACCGAGAGCAGTCAGGACGGTGAGCTGCTGCTGGCACGCCGCACCGACTGGAATGAGGTCGGGGAGGGCGAATACACGGGCCTGGGCCAGCGGATGTTCACCACGGATGCCGGTGATTATCCCTTGCTGGATACGCGCCTGATCGTGTTCGAGTAGGCCAGGCGGGGAGCGTGTCATGGCCGAACTGACCACACAGGAGCGCCTGCAACCGTCTTTGCTGGATCGTCTTGCCGACGATGAGCCGGGCAAATCGGAGGAGAGCCGCGAGAAGCGGGTGATGTCCGCCTCGAAGCTGCGTGAGTGCGTCACGCGTGATATTTCCTGGTTGCTCAACTGCGTGAGCCTGAGTGCGAGCGTGGACCTGGACGATTACCCGGAGGTTGCCCACTCCGTTCTCAATTTCGGCATTCCCGATCTTGCGGGAGCGTCGCTGTCCGGCGTCAAGGCGGACAGGTTGCAGCACATGGTCAAGGATGCCCTGCTGGCCTTCGAGCCAAGGCTCACGAGCGACACGCTGCAGGTCACCGTCAAGACCAACCAGGAGCAGATGAATCACCTGTCCCTGACATTCAACATCGACTCGGAAATGTGGGCCCAGCCGATTCCGCTGAACCTCTATCTGAAAACCGAGCTGGATCTGGAAACAGGCAGCGTCAAGGTGTCGGAGGGCTTCGGCTGATCGGCAATGAACCCCAATCTTCTGCGTTACTACAACCGGGAGTTGCAGCACGTCCGCGAGATGGGCGGTGAGTTCGCGCGCGAGTACCCGAAAATCGCCGGGCGCCTTGGCCTTGAGGGCTTCGAATGCGCTGATCCCTATGTGGAGCGGTTGCTGGAAGGTTTCGCTTTCCTGGCTGCCCGCGTGCAGCTCAAGCTCGATGCGCAATATCCGGTATTCACCCAGCATCTGCTGGAGATGATCTATCCGCATTACCTGGCTCCAGTGCCGTCGATGGCGGTAGTGCAGATGCAACCCGACATGAAGGAAAGCAGCCTGCTTGCCGGGTATGTCGTGGCGCGACAGACGGCCCTGCTCAGCCAGGTCGCCAAGGGCGATCGGACTGCGTGTGAGTACCGCACGGCACACGACGTGACCTTGTGGCCGCTGGAAATCGACGAGGCGAAATATTTCGAGACTCCGGCGGCACTTGCCGCCACGGGGGTTGCTCTTCCAGCAGGCAAAGCGGTGCGGGCAGGCCTGCGGTTGCGGTTCCGGGTAACGGCAGGCGCACAGGTGAACATGCTGGCGCTGGACGAGTTGCCGGTGTTCCTCGCCGGCACCGACGAGTTGCCCAAGCGGCTCTACGAGCAGATTTTCGGCAATGCGGTGGGTTTCGTGGTGCAGGCGCAGGGCGCCGCCGAGCCGATCAGCCGGTTCATGGAAACCAGCCACATACGTTCGCGAGGTTTTGGGAACGACGAGGCGTTGATCCCCTACGAGGAACGCTCATTCAGTGGTTATCGCCTGCTGCAGGAATATTTCGCCTGTCCGGCCCGTTTCCTGTTTGCCGAGTTCGCCGGGCTGAAGCCGGTGCTGTCGCGTGCGCAGGGCAATACGTTCGAGATCATGGTGCTGTTTGATCGCAGTGTGGCCAGCCTGCACAACGCCGTGGATGCCAGCAATTTCCGTCTGTTCTGCACTCCTGCGATCAACCTGTTCCCCCGGCGCTCCGACCGCATCCACCTGCAGGCAGGCAAGACCGAATACCACGTTCTGGCCGATCGTACCCGGCCGATGGATTTCGAGGTCCACAGCATCGCCAACGTCGAAGGCTATGGCGACCGGCAGGAGCCGGAGCAGCATTTTCTGCCGTTCTACGGTTGTGATGAGCGGACCTGGCACAGCCGGCATTCCGCCTATTACACCGTCCGTCGGGAACCGCGGATGCTCTCGGCGCGGCAGAAGCGTCAGGGTGCCCGCTCCAGCTACGTGGGCAGCGAGATGTTCATCGCGCTGGTGGATGCCAGCGAGGCGCCTTACTCCACGCGGCTGCGCCAGATCGGCATGCAGATGATGTGCACCAACCGCGACCTGCCGCTGCAGATGCCGGTGGGCAAGATGAAGACCGATTTCACCATGGATACCGGTGCGCCGGTGGAGTCGATCCGCTGTGTGGCGGGCCCCACCAAGCCGAGGGCTCCGGTGGCCACGGGCGAAACCGCCTGGCGATTGCTGAGCCATCTGCAGTTGAACTACGTCTCCCTGCTGGAGAACAACGGCGGCGAAGGTGCCGCCGCGTTGCGCGAGATGCTGACGCTGTATTGCGGCGAATTCGATTCCGCCGCCCTGCGCCAGATCGAGGGCGTGAAAGCGGTCAGCTCGAAGCCGATCGTGCGACGCATTCCGGTTCCCGGGCCGATCACGTTCGGTCGTGGCCTGGAAATCACGCTGACCTGTGACGACGGTGCTTTCGAAGGTACCGGCGCATTTCTGCTTGGCGCGGTCATGCAGCAGTTCTTTGCGCGTTACGCGTCCGTCAATTCATTCACCGAAACCGTTCTGCGCACGCTGGAACGCAACGAGGTTGCCCGATGGCCGGCACGGCTGGGAACACGACAGACGCTGTAGCGCTGGAGAACGCGCTGCGCGACCAGCCGGAGGCTTTCGAATTCTTCGAGGCTGCCCGCCGGCTGGAGTGCGTGTTTTTCGAATACCCGCGACTGGGTCACTCGGCCAAGGCCGGGGATGATCCCGTGCGCTTCGGCCAAGTGCCGTCGCTGTCGTTCGCTCCGGACATGATCGAGAGCTACCGGCCCGGCGGCGAAGGTCGTCCGGCGCGCATGAACAGTCTGTTCTTCGGCCTGTTCGGGCCGAATGCCGCGTTGCCGCTGCATCTCACCGAATACGCCATGGACCGCATCACGAACGCGAAGGACACGACCTTCACCGCGTTCGCGGACATCTTCCATCACCGCATGATGTGCCTGTTCTACCGGGCCTGGGCCGATGCGCAGCCGACCGTGCAGATGGATCGCCCTGACGAGGATCGTTTCCGTCTGTACGTCGACGCCATGATCGGTCTGGCCACGCCGGGGCTGAGTGGACGCGATGCGCTGCCGGATCAGTTCAAGCGCTTCTTCGCCGGCCGGTTGCAGCAGCAGAGCCGCAGCGCGGAAGGGCTCAAGGGGCTGGTCGAGCGGTTTTTCCGCATCCCGGTCCGTGTCGTGGAATTCGTGGCCGAGTGGATGCGCCTGCCTGAAACCTCCCATCTGCGACTGGGCGGCTCGGGTGAAGTGGCAGCGCTGGGCCTCACCGCGGTCACCGGTGAATACGTGTGGGGTGGCCAGCAGCGCTTCCGCCTGCGGCTGGGACCGCTGAACCGGGCCGAGTTCGACAACTTCCTGCCGGGTGGCGAAGCGCTCAGGCAACTGGTCGCCACGGTCAAGACCTATGTGGGCGAGGAAAAAGCCTGGGACGTGCAGCTCGTGCTGAAGCGGGCCGATATGCCGGCCATCAGCCTGGGCAAGAGCGGTCGCATGGGGCTGAGTACCTGGATGGGGCGGCCGAGCCGGAGCGACGACGCTGACGATGTAGTACTGCGGCCAGTGGGATAGGTGCCATCGCGGAAACACCGTGCCCGGTCGCTTCACGACAAGACATATCCGGATTGAAAACATTGCAAACGAGGATCGAAAACCATGGTTGAAATCAGTCGCGGTGCATTGTTCGGCAAGCTCAACAAGCTGGCTTTTCGGGGCATCGAAAGCGCCACCGTGTTCTGCAAGCTGCGCGGCAATCCCTATGTGGAACTGGTTCACTGGATCCACCAGATCCTGCAGCTGCAGGACTCGGATCTGCATCGCATCGTCAAGCAGTTCAACCTGAATCCGTCGAACCTGGCGCGTGACGTCACCGATGCGCTGGATCGCCTGCCGCGAGGGTCGTCCTCCATCTCCGACCTGTCCGGCGACGTCGAGGACGCGGTCGAGCGCGCTTGGGTGTTCGCCACCCTGATGTTCGGCGAGGCGCAGGTGCGTACCGGTTATCTGATCGTCGGTTGCCTGCGCACGCGCGCCCTGCGCAATGTGCTGGTGAACATCTCGGCCGAGTTCGACAAGGTCAAGCCCGAGGCGCTGATCGAAAAATTCGCCGAAGTGGTCGGCGGCTCGCCCGAAGACGGGCAGAGCGCCAATGACGGTTTCAAGATGGGCGGTGGCTCGGCTCCCGGTGAAGCCAGTGGCGCGATGTCGCCGGCGCAGATGGGCAAGCAGGAAGCACTGGCGCAGTTCACCATCGACCTCACCGAACAGGCGCGCAGCGGCAAGATGGATCCGATCGTCGGCCGCGACGACGAGATCCGCCAGCTGGTAGACATCCTGATGCGCCGCCGCCAGAACAATCCGATGCTGGTCGGCGAGGCCGGCGTCGGCAAGACCGCGGTGATCGAGGGCTTCGCCATGCGCATCGCCATCGGCGACGTGCCACCGCCACTGAAGGACGTGCAACTGCGCGTGCTCGACGTGGGCCTGCTGCAGGCCGGTGCCAGCATGAAGGGCGAGTTCGAGAACCGGCTGAAGCAGGTGATCGAGGAAGTGCAGTCATCGACCAAGCCGATCATCCTGTTCATCGACGAGGCGCACACCCTGGTCGGCGCCGGTGGCGCGGCCGGTACCGGCGATGCCGCCAACCTGCTCAAGCCCGCGCTGGCCCGCGGCAACCTGCGCACCATCGGCGCCACCACCTGGGCCGAATACAAGAAGCACATCGAGAAAGATCCGGCGCTGACCCGCCGCTTCCAGACCGTGCAGGTCGACGAGCCCAGCGAGGAAAAGGCGATCCTGATGATGCGCGGCGTCGCCAGCGTGATGGAGAAACACCACAAGGTGCAGATCCTCGACGAAGCGCTGGAAGCCGCGGTGAAGCTGTCGCACCGCTACATTCCCGCGCGCCAGTTGCCGGACAAGTCGGTCAGCCTGCTCGACACCGCCTGCGCCCGCGTGGCGATCAGCCAGCACGCGGTGCCGGCCGAGGTGGACGACACCCGCAAGCGCATCCAGGCACTGGAAACCGAGCTGGGCATCATCGCCCGCGAAAAGAGCGTCGGCGTCGACGTGGCCGAGCGCGAAAGTCTGGCCGGCGAAGCGCTGGCGGAGCAGCGCCAGCGGCTCGAAAAACTCGAGGCCGACTGGCAGGCGGAGAAGGCCCTGGTCGACCAGATCCTCGGCCTGCGCGCCAAGCTGCGCGGCGACTCCGACCCGGTGGAAGGCACCGGCAGCAAGCTGGAGGAAGCGGCCAACGCCGAGGCCGAGGCGGAAGCGCCCGAGGCCGGCCTGGGCGACGCCGAACGCACCGCCACGCTGGAACAGCTCAAGGCACTGCAGGCCCAACTGGCCGAACTGCAGGGCGAACACCCGCTGATCCTGCCCACCGTGGACTACACCGCGGTCGGCTCGGTGGTCGCCGACTGGACCGGCATCCCGGTCGGTCGCATGGTGCGCAGCGAACTGGAAACCGTGATGAACTTGGCCAGCATCATGGGCCAGCGCGTGATCGGCCAGGACCACGCGATGGAGATGATCGCCAAGCGCATCCAGACCAGCCGCGCGGGCCTGGACAACCCGAACAAGCCGATCGGCGTGTTCATGCTCGCCGGCACCTCCGGCGTGGGCAAGACCGAGACCGCGCTGGCGCTGGCCGAGGCACTGTACGGCGGCGAGCAGAACCTGATCACCATCAACATGAGCGAGTTCCAGGAGGCGCACACCGTCTCCACCCTCAAGGGCGCGCCTCCCGGCTACGTCGGCTACGGCGAGGGCGGCGTGCTGACCGAGGCGGTGCGCCGCAAGCCGTACTCGGTGGTGCTGCTGGACGAGGTGGAGAAGGCCCACCCCGACGTGCACGAGATCTTCTTCCAGGTCTTCGACAAGGGCGTGATGGAGGACGGCGAAGGCCGTTCCATCGACTTCAAGAACACCCTGATCCTGCTCACCACCAACGCCGGCACCGACATGATCGCCGGCCTGTGCAAGGACCCGGAACTGATGCCCGAACCCGAAGGCATCGCCAAGGCCCTGCGCGACCCGCTGCTGAAGATCTTCCCGCCGGCGCTGCTGGGGCGGCTGGTGACGATCCCGTACTACCCGCTCAGCCCGGAAATGCTGGGCAAGATCGTCAAGCTGCAGCTGAACCGCATCAAGAAGCGCATCGAGGCCCGCTACCGCATCCCGTTCGAGTACGACGAGGACGTGGTGAAGCTGGTGGTCGAGCGCTGCACCGAAAGTGAATCGGGCGGCCGCATGATCGACGCCATCCTCACCAACACCATGCTGCCCGACATCTCGCGCGAGTTCCTCAACCGGATGATCGCGGCCACGCCGGTGACGGGCGTGCAGGTGGGGGTGAAGGATGGAGAGTTTTCGTACGCGTTTGGGTGAGGTGAGCCAGGAAGTAGCCTGATCTTGTCTGGGTTGCACCGGGCCCATTGGATCGTATGGATTAAAACGAGAAAATGTACGATGAAAATCGCTTATAGCCCCTTTGATGATCAGGCTACAGTAGACGCCATTTACCACAACATTCGCTTATTCCATCGCGGCCTCTTTTCGGCTTTTTTAGAGAAATATGACCCGAATATCCGAATTCACAATCGCCCGCCAGGACGACAGGTGCTTCGTGATGTCAAGCCTGACCAGCAGCTCTACGTGTTCGGCCATGGTGACGAGGGCGCGGATGAGATCGCGCCAATGAATGGGGCGGCTCTCAGTCTTGCGGATCTGGCGGAGCAGCTTTTCATGGATGGAATGAGCCTGAGTCAGGAGAAAATCAAGCTGTTCTCTTGTAATGGAGGAAGTGGTGGTGCGAATTCTATGGCAGCCAAGCTGAAACTTCATCTTGGGAGGTGGGGATACAGAAACATTCAGGTTTATGGATACACCGAGAGTCTAGTTATAGGAACAGCAGGCATAGGTAATCAAAAACTTGGTGTGTCGGGCGCTCGTGCAAAGAGCGTGCGAGTCAAATTCTAGGGTAAAGGGTCATGTTCACTTTTCGATGTTGGGAGCACGCAGGTCTTTTACTGGGTTCCGAGCCCGAGACGACTACTCCCTGTAATGCAGGTGAACTTGGGTTTGGATGATATGGCGTAAACGGGGCGAACCTGAAGACAATTGCCGCTCTCGGATATTCCAGTTCTGGTGTCGATTGCCTTGGTGAGCGAACTGGTCTGGTCAACGTCACCAGTTTTTTTTGACAGGAGTGTAGGTGTGGGTCTTTTTTCGAGAATCAAAAACGCGTTGGCGCCGAGCGAGGGCAGCCAGCATTCGAAGTCGAACACGGCGCAGGGGGCAGACGGGCGGGTCAGCGTCTTCCATTGCCAGGGCAAGCTGGAGTCGCTGTCGGAAAATGGCGTCTATCCGGTGATGCACGCGTATTCGAAGGCGGGCGCGGGCCATCACAGCCACATCCTGATCATGACGCTGGACTGCCAGGACGTGCTGTTCAACTTCGGCCTGTTCGGAGACCAGGATGGCGGCGCCTGGATCAGGATGCATCCCGGCGTCGACGAGCGCTGGGCGAAGGAGACCAGCGGGACCTACGAGCCCAACCCGATCGCTGCGACCAAGCCTCAGATTCTCGCTGCATTCGATGCGGCCACCGCAGCCTGCGGCGGCAAGTACAAGCTGCTCCACAACAATTGCCAGAAGTTCGCCAGGGAGTTCTTCACGGCATTGGGCGCCACGCACAACCGGGAGATGTTCCGCCTGTAGCCAGCGGTGGCCGGACGCACTGAATGGGAACCTCGGAAAATTTCGTCATTCCGGCGAAAGCCGGAATCCAGCGACTTCAAACCATTGAAAAGCAAAGTCGCTGGATTCCAGCTTTCGCTGGAATGACGTATCCAACGAGGTGTTCGAGGTTCCCGAATGGCAGGCGCTGCCTTGCCGCTCCGGTGCGTCCCGACCCGGCAAGCCTGCTTCCGGCGTGCATGGCACGGAAGGTCGACAGGCCGTTCGATGCCCATGCTCCGGGAAGGCCGAAACACCATCATTTTTGCGCGGAACGACGTCATGCCAAGCCAGGCCCAGATCCAGCATTTCATCCACGATCCCGAGCAGTTCATGCGCAGCCATTCGATCAAGTGGCGCGAGGCGGGGCCGGAGAACCAGGGCATCATCAATGTCGGCATGCTCGATTGCGCGGGTATGGCGCGCGTGCGGACGGGCAGCCGGTTCCTGGGCCTCGGGAACGCCAAGATCGACGTGCCGAAATTCGACTTGCGCCAGGACGGTCTGGTGGCCCGGCCCCTGCCTCCGGGGACGCAGACCTTCCCGGTGCACTGGAGCGGCTACAAGGCCGGCCAGGGGCGGGATGCCGACCTGCCGGCCGTGGGCGGGCCGGACCTGATGCAGACTCCCGAATTCACCGGCTGCACCGCGGTTTGCCGCACCCATGCCGATGGCAGCGCACAGTTCAGTCATTACAACCTGATGGCGGGAGCACGCACTCTGGACGAGGAGGACATGCGCGCGATCGCCCAGGCCGCCTATGGCGGCGGGCACAGCACGATGACCAAGGGCGACATGCGCGGCCACAACAAGCGCGGCGGGGCGGTGCGGGCGACCGTGGTGGGCGTGCGGCGGAACCGTCGCTGGGAGTTCTGGGTGCAGTACCGCGAGGACAAGGCCAGCGGCGAGCAGATCCGCGCGGTCGAGCGTCTTTGACAGCCATGCGGCATGACCGGCGCCGACGAGCCGGTGCGTGAGTGTTTTCTTGAATCCGACGAGGGGCGGAAAGGCGATGGGGCTATTCAACAAGATCAGGGTGGCGGGCACCGGCTCCGGTTCATCCGTGCTGCGCCTGCTGCGCACGATGCCCAAGGACGTCTGCGCGTCCAAGGCATTCATCTGCCGCTCGGCGGATGGCTTGCTCAACGGAGCGCTCGGAGGATCGTGCAGGCTGACCTGCGAGGCGGAGGACGGTGCTTACCGGATCGAGGTCGCCGGCGGTGGAGGCATGGATTTCTTCATCCCCTACGCCGCGAGATCGGCGCGTTATTGCGACGTGCCCAAGGGGGCTCCGGACGGCACGCTCGTGGTGACCTTTCCCATGAACGGATGCGCGCTCGAAGTGCAGTCGAAGGGCCGCGTGAACCGGTTCTTCCACGATGCCGACGGCAAAAGCATGACCGGCGACCGCACCTCCAAGTGCCGCATCGACGCGGATATGTACGAGGGAGTGGGGGCCAAGGCGGCGGCCCGGTTCAGCGCCCTGCCGAACGCGATGGACATCGACAGCGGCATCATCGGACAGAATTTCGAACACACCATCATCTGTGTGAAGAAGGGTGACATCTGGAACGTCTACCAGACGGCCGTGGTCGTCACCCAGACCATTTCCGGCGGGGCCATGGTCGGCTCCCCGCGCTACAAGCACGTCACTGACGGGCCGCCGGTGCATATCGGCGTCTTTCCGGATTGATGTTCGCCGCGACTTTGCCACGGCCGCTTCTGGCACATGTATTCCGCGTGAAAAGTGCCGCTTGCGCCGAGGACGTTTGATGGTGAAGGCGGCGACGCAGATGTCGGATGAAGGCAAGCGTGCAGTGGCGAAAAGGTGCCGCGAAAAAAAAGAAAAAGGTGTCGGAAAAAGGTGTCAGGGACATTTGACAATGGTGGTGAGGGTGGCGAGGCAGCAACAAGTGGAAGGTGATGGGCATGGGCAAGGCCTGTCATCGGGAACGGAAGGAGCAAGGGCGATGGATTCGAACTTTTTGCGGGAATGACCGCTTGTTGGGGAATGGCTCTTGAGTAAGTTCCATTCGTCCCAAGAACATTTGGAAAGTTTCATTTTTCTTGTGAAGCGACATTTGGGGAAGTTTTGCTGATGTCCATCAAACTTGACTTGCAATCGTTCGAGCTCGGCGGTGTGGCGCCGTATGGCTGGTATCCGCTTTCGGGCAAATGGAACGGCGCGATCATGGGGCATGAGTTCACCATGGTCGGCGTGTTCAAGCTGAAACTGCATTCGAGCCTGATCGGCAAGAACACGCAGAAGGTTGATGATCTGCCGAGGCTGTCGTGGTGCGAGCGCGAGTTCTGGTGGGAGCGCAACCACAATGGTGGTTGGGATTTCAAGGGCGAGACGGACAAGGGCGATCTCTACCAGAGCAGTCCCGGCAGCCCGACCTGGGGCGGATTTGCGCAAGGCATCACCAACGTTCTCGACAGGGACTATCTCTCGAATCCGGGTGGCAACATCGATCCGCTTCTGCGCGGAAAGCTGCTTACGATGGAGCAGCGTGCGCTGGTGACTTCGGCGGATCTGGCGATCCAGGCGTTGAAGAATTCGTCCAAGTACAAGGAATACGAGAAGCTTTCCGACACACCGGGCAGGCGCAATGAGGGCCGGGTCAAGTTGTGGTGGCTGGTGGCGGAAAAGCTGGCTGGCAAGGACATGCGCATCCCGGTTGCGGCGCTGGACCGCCCGGGCATGGCGCTGAGTGGCGGCAGTGGGCAGTCCGGTGGCGGTTTCACCTCGGGATCCACCTCGCCCTCGCGGCGCCGCGTGTTGCAGTTCGACCTTGGTGTGGCAGGCCAGTCCACGCGATTCACTGCCACACAGATCCTGGAGACTCAGGACGGCAAGCCCACGATCAGCAAGTTCATCATTCCCGGTCAGAGCGATACCTGGTGCAAGGCCATTCCGGACAAGTACCTGGAGTATTGGCGCGGAAAATTGAACACGGGTGACGTGTACGACCAGACCCACAATCTGGAAAACGAGGGTGTCGTGGATCAGTGGATCGCCAGCCGCCCCAAATGGGTGCCCGGCAAGATGCCCCCGAAGCCGACGGGCTGGGTAAAGGGAAACATCCCGGGGAGGTAGCGGTCATGCAGGGCAACGGGAATGACGGTTTCCGGGAGCGTTCCGGCAAGTGCCATTCATGCCGGAGATGAGTGGTGTTCTGGCGGAAGGGATCAGTGGGTGCGTGACAAAGACGAATTGCGGTGTTCATTGATTTGGCATGCCGCATGCCGCCGTGAGTTCGAGGCGAACAGGCCGTTGAAAGTCATCATCGGGGAAGGGGCATGTCAGCAGTATTGAGTCGCGAAGAATTGATGGCCATGAACGCGCTTGCCAAAGCGCGCAAGCGGCTGGTGCTGGACATGTTCCAGGGTACGAAGCTGAAGTTCGGCGTCGCCGGGCAGTTCAGCAGTGGCAAGAAGCTGCTGAGTACCGGCAAGAAGATGCAGTCGTCGGTGAGCAAGCTGGCCAAGGGCGGGCAGGCTGCGCACAAGGTGGCCAGCGTGCCGGGAATGAAAGAGGCCGTGCACGATTTCATGGTCCAGTGTGCCGATGTCGATGGCATCCACGACATCGTCGAGGCCGTGACCGGCGAGGTGTTTTCCAATCTGGTTGCCGAGATCACTCCGGTTCTTGGTGTGGCAACCAGCAGCGTCAAGCTGCTCAAGGCTGGCAAGCTGGTTGCCGAGGATGGCTACAATCTCTACAAGAGCACCGGTTACAAGCAGGGTTTCCGGGCCGGTGATCCGTATGCGGCGGCGGAAGCGATCCAGCTCATCATCCAGCGCGATCTGGCCAGGCATTCGGTGCAACTGGGCCAGCAGAGTGTCGCCACGGGGGCGAAGATTGCCGGGCTGTTCGCTGATCTGGGTACCGCGACCACGGCCGGCATCGGGCTGGCCAATGCGCTGGCCAGCCTGGGGCTGGAACTGTACGGACTGGGCCTGGACATCAAGGACATGCGTGCCGGCAACAAGCGTCTTGCGACCCCTGACACGCTGGACCTGACCGTGTTCAATCACTGCCCGATTCTGGGCTGCTATCTGCTGACGTGCGCGGATACCTCGTCAGTGGCGAACATGTTCGTTGCCGACATCGGCCTGCCGGGCTGGATGGATCGGGTGGAGGCGATGAAGAAGAAACAGATGGATCCGATGCTGAAAATCGCGACGAAGAACATCAGCAGTTCGCGGCTGCAGCTCGAGGGTCTTGGATCGGACAAGGGGACGCACGTGAAGAAAGGGTTCTTCGCCCGGATCAAGAGCAAGGCGATCAAGCGCCTGCATCTGTCCTGAGCGTAATTGTCATGCGGCGATCGGTTTGCGGGAGTCCGGGGGAGGCAACCACCGCAAGCCATGGGGCGATCCGCATGGGATTTTTTTTCGCCCTGAACGTTTCATCATCCGTTTTGCCGGCCATTGCCGTCAGTGCATCAGGAGACCCGGATCATGCCATTGCCAGCCGCACGACTTACCGACATGCATACCTGCCCGATGTGGACCGGCGTGGTGCCGCACATCGGCGGTCCGGTGGTTTCTCCCGGAGCGCCGACCGTGTTGGTGGGCGGCATGCCGGCGGCGTGCATGGGTGACATGGTGGTCTGCGCCGGACCGCCGGATGTCATTGCTTTCGGCGTTCCAACGATATTGATAGGCGGGAGGCCGGCAGCCACGATGACTTCCACGACGGCGCATGGTGGGGTGATCGTGGCCGGTTGCCCCACCGTGCTCTATGGCGGGGCAGCGCCGCCGTCGCCACCGCCGCCGCCGGACCCGCCGGAAGGCCTCAGTCCCGAGGAAATAAAGTTCATGATGGAGGGGCACTCGCAGGAAGAGCTCGAAAAGCGGCGCAAGGAAGAGAAAAAGAAGAAGGATTGATGTCGTGTGCCGCCCAGCACCATGCGGTATCAGGGCGATGCCTTCGTGCGGCATGGCGGAGCACGAGGCCTGGCGGAAACGGGGTGATCTTCCGTCAGGCGGTTTTGAACCCGCGCACTGTTCCGGGCGAACTGCCTGTGCAGGTGAAGCGGTTCAGATGTCCCGGGTACGGCAGCGTGCCGTCGGGAGCCTTTCATCGACAACGGCTGGTACTTCCGGCCTGATCGGAGAGGGAACGGCGCCAGGCTGGCGCCAGTTCCCCGGAGAAGCAGCAGATGGCGCACCAGATAACCATTTCCAGCATCCACGACAGCAAGTTTATTTTCTCGAGGATGTCGGCCACCGAACAGCTCGGCCAGCTGTTCACTTACCGTGCAAGGCTGTTGAGCGAGAGCGCGCAGGTGGATCTGCGCAAGTTGCTGGGCAAGCCGATGACCGTGCAGATGAAGCCGGGGCATGTTTACCGGCGCTATTTCAACGGCATCGTCTCGGAGGCTTCGCAGACCGGTTTCCTGACCATCCGCGATGTGCGTTACGCGATCTATGAAGTGACGCTGGTGCCCAAGCCGTGGCTGCTTTCCCGCATCGTGGATTGCCGCATCTATACCGACATGAGTGTTCCGGACATCGTCAAATCGGTGCTGGACGGCATCGGCTATGCCGACGTCAAGCTCAGTCTGAGCGTTGACTATCCCAAGCGCGAGTACTGCGTGCAGTACCGCGAGAGCAGCCTGAATTTCATCAGCCGCCTGATGGAGCAGGAAGGTATCTACTACTACTTCACGCATACCGCGAGCACGCACACCATGGTGCTTGCCGATGCGCTTGGCGCCCATGCCGCAACCCCAGGCTTCGAAAGCATCGAGTATTGCCCGCCGATAGACAGTGGCAGTCGCAACGCGGCGACGATCACCGAGTGGCATCGCGCACGGTCAGTGAACCCGTTGCAGTACCAGCTGACCGATTACGACCCGCTCAAGCCCAAGGCTTCGTTGCTGGCCACCGAGTCGGTCGGTGATGAAGACAACTATCACGGGATATCGGGGCTGGAAGTTTTCGATTACCCCGGGGTGCATGTGACGACTGACGACGGCAAACGCTACGCGCAGGTACGGGTGGAGGCGTCGAATGCCCGGCACCTGCAGTACGAGGGCCATACGGATGCCGTGGGGCTGGCCACGGGAGGGTTGTTCCGCCTCAGGGATTTCCCGGACAAGATGCTGAACCGCGAGTACCTGGTAACCGGTACCCGGATCGAACTGAGGGAGTCCGACTACGGATCCAGTGACGATGGAGGCGATGGCCTTCCGTTCACCTGCAAGTTCCAGGCGATCGAAAGCAGCCAGCCGTTCCGCAGCATGCCGACGGCAACCCGGCCGAGCATTGTGGGCCTGCAGACGGCAGTGGTGACCGGCAGCGAGACGGACGAGGACATCGCGGTCGACGAGTACGGCCGGGTGCGGGTCACCTTCCATTGGAACAAGGCAGACAAGGACGGTGCCAAGGATTCCTGCCCGGTGCGGGTGGCTTCGCCGTGGGCGGGCAAGGCATGGGGCGCGGTGAGCATCCCGCGGGTGGGGCAGGAGGTGGTGGTGAGCTTCCTGGAGGGGGACCCCGATCGGCCGCTGATCATCGGCAGCGTTTACAACGGCGACAACATGCCGCCCTACAGCCTGCCGGACAACAAGACCCAGAGCGGCATCAAGACCCGCAGCCTGAATGGCTCGACGGAAGACTTCAACGAGCTCCGCTTCGAGGACAAGAAAGGAAGCGAAGAGCTGTTCATGCATGCGCAGAAAGACATGCGTGAAGAAGTGGAGAACGATCACTTCGTCGACATCGATCATGACGAAGAGATCAATATCAAGCACGACCAGAACGTCACCATCGACAACGACCAGCGGCTCACCGTCAAGCACGACCAGATCGTCAACATCAAGCAGGACCAGAAGGAGGCGATCAGCCGCAACCGCACGTTGTGGGTAGGCAAGGACGACAATCTCGAGGTGTCCAACGACGGCAGCACCAAGATCGGCAACAAGTTCAGGCTCGAGGCCGGCAGCGAGATCGAGCTGGTCACCGGCCAGTCCAGCATCGTGCTGAAAAGCTCCGGCGACATCGAGATCAAGGGCGTGAACATCAAGATCAATGGCCTCAGTTCGGTCGCCATCGACGGCAAGGTGAGCACCAAGGTGACTGCAGGCGTGAATGCCGAGATGACGGGCGGAGCTGCAGTGACGGTCAAGGGCGTGAGCGCGACTTTCAAGGGAGATGCCATGGCGACCCTGCAGTCGTCAGGCATGGCCCAGGTGTCCGGCGCACTCATCAAGATCGGCTGAGGAGATGACGATGTCGACAGTCATGCAGGCATGCATCGATATGGAGGTGTCCGGGCCGGCCAGCGCGCTGCTGGAAAACGGCATGACGCCGCAGGCGGCGGTACGGACACTGGTGGATGCCGGGCAGATGCAGGATGCGCTGAAGCTGCTGGCCCGGTTGCTGCCCAAGCGGTATGCGGTTGCCTGGTTGTGCCAGTGCGCGCGCGACCAGTCGCTGGACCCCGAGGACCGGGCCGGTGCCTCACTGGCGGAGAGGTGGGTGCGCGAGCCCAACGAAAGCAACCGGCGTGCGGCATTCGAATTCGCCGACGCGGGAGGCTACAAGTCGGCGGGTGCCTGGCTGGCGGCGGCGGCGGGTTGGTCAGGTGGCAGTCTGGCGCCGGCCGCACAGGAAACGCCGGTTCCGCCACCCGATCACCTGACCGCGCATGCGGTGGTGGCGGGGGTCAATCTGCTGGCGGCTCTGGTGACCGGGGAGTTCGAGGCACGCCGCACTGCGTTCATCGAATCGGCGATGAACCTGCTCAATGCCGGGGGCGGCGCGGGTAGTGGTTGAGCCCGGTGTTTTTCGGGGCAGCTGCTTGCCCA
>Ga0222419_100160_pt1 | contig 114570 bp, 101 predicted proteins | sample 1B20Ametagenome_FD_182474 | JGI IMG/M metagenome (GOLD analysis project Ga0222419, IMG submission 182474) | Enriched microbial communities from leaf-cutter ant dump, University of Wisconsin, Madison, United States - 1B20A (version 2) | ecosystem: Environmental > Terrestrial > Nest > Insects... | reverse complement strand
CAGTGAGCGACGAAGGCTTGCACACGCTGATTGCTACTGACGCAGCAGGCAACACGACGACAATTACGTTTACGATCGATAAAACGGCCCCTGTTGTTACCGGAGTAACGGAAGGCGGATTGTACAACGTTGATCAGACGATCACGTTCAGCGATGCAACGGCGCTGACAGCGACGCTGGACGGCTCGGCATTTACGAGCGGGAGTACGGTAAGCGCGGAAAGCGCGCATACGTTGATCGTCACCGACGCAGCGGGCAACACGACGACGGTCAACTTCACGATCGACAAAACCAGCCCGACGGTAACGGGAGCGGCGGACTTGGGTAACTACAATACGGACCGCACCGTTACGATTAGCGACGGCACGGCGACGCTGGACGGCTCGGCGTTCACCAGCGGCGATACAGTGAGCGACGAAGGCTTGCACACGCTGATTGCTACTGACGCAGCAGGCAACACGACGACAATTACGTTTACGATCGATAAAACGGCCCCTGTTGTTACCGGAGTAACGGAAGGCGGATTGTACAATGTTGATCAAACGATCACGTTCAGCGACGCAACGGCGCTGACAGCGACGCTGGACGGCTCGGCATTTACGAGCGGGAGTACGGTAAGCGCGGAAAGTGCGCATACGTTGATTGTCATCGATGCAGCGGGCAACACGACGACGGTCAACTTCACGATTGACAAAACCGGACCGACGATAACGGGAGCGGCGGACGGCAGCAACTACAACACGGACCGTACGCTGACACTGAGCGACGGCACGGCGACGCTGGATGGCTCGGCGTTCACAAGCGGCGATACAGTGAGCGACGAAGGCGCGCATACGTTGATTGCCACTGATACGGCAGGCAACACGACGACAATTACGTTCACGATCGATAAAACGGCCCCTGTTGTCACCGGAGTAACGGAAGGCGGATTGTACAACGTTGATCAAACGATCACGTTCAGTGACGCAACGGCGCTGACAGCGACGCTGGACGGCTCGGCATTTACGAGCGGGAGCACGGTAAGCGCGGAAAGCGCGCATACGTTGATCGTCACTGACGCAGCGGGCAACACGACGACGGTCAACTTCACGATCGACAAAACTAGCCCGACGATAACGGGAGCGGCGGACTTGGGTAACTACAATACGGACCGCACCGTTACGATTAGCGACGGCACGGCGACGCTGGACGGCACGGCGTTCACAAGCGGCGATACAGTGAGCGACGAAGGCTTGCACACGCTGATTGCCACTGACGCAGCAGGCAACACGACGACAATTACGTTCACGATCGATAAAACGGCCCCTGTTGTTACCGGAGTAACGGAAGGCGGATTGTACAACGTTGATCAAACGATCACGTTCAGCGACGCAACGGCGCTGACGGCGACGCTGGACGGCTCGGCATTCACCAGCGGCAGCACGGTGAGCACTGAAAGCGCGCATACGCTGATCGTTACTGATGCGGTGGGCAATACGACGACGGTCAACTTTACGATCGACAAAACCAGTCCGACAGTAACGGGAACCTCAGACGGAGGCAGCTACAATACAGACCTGACGCTCACGCTGAGCGACGGCACGGCGACGCTGGACGGTTCTGCGTTCACAAGCGGCAGCACAGTGAGCGCGGAGGGCACGCATACCTTGATTGCTACCGACGCAGCAGGCAACACGACGACAATTGCGTTTACGGTTGACAAAACCAATCCGGTTGTTGCCGGCGTAACGGACACCGGTTTGTACAATGTAAGCAAAACGATCACATTCAACGAAGGTACAGCAACGTTGGACGGGACGGCGTTTACGAGCGGCAGTACGGTAAATACAGATGGCGTTTATACACTGATCGTCACTGATGCAGCCGGCAATGTGACTACTGTCAACTTCACGATCGATCAAACCGCGCCGGTCATTACCGGAGCGATAAACAATGGAAGTTACACCAGCGATTTGACCGTTAGCTACAACGAAGGGACTGCCACTCTGGACGGTTCGGCCTTTACAAGCGGCAGCACGGTGAGCGTGGAAGGCTCGCACACGCTGGTTGTGACGGATGTGGCAGGCAACAGCACAACGATTCAATTTGTTTTGGATAAGACGGCTCCGATCGGGACGATCACCATCAACGACGGCGACTTGGTGACAAAGCAAAAACATGTCGATCTGACCATCACCGGGACGGACGGCACCGGAGTGGGCGGCGTTCAAGCCCGTTTCTCCAATGACAACGCCGATTGGACGGCGTGGGAGAGCGTGCCGACGACCAAGGACTGGACGCTGACAAACAGCAAGGGTGTCAAAACCGTGTATATGCAGCTGCAGGATTCCTTGGGGAATATCAGCACCAGCTACTCGGATACGATCGGCTACAAATCGGTGCCGCAGATCGAGAATTTCTCGAAATCCGGCCAAGATACGCAAATTGTGACGTTGTCGGCAAGCTTTTTTGGCTATAGCAACGAAGACGACAGCGCTTTGGAGAAAATCAAGATCGTCACGCTGCCGGCGCACGGCTCGCTTAAATTGAATAATGTCTTGGTGACGGTTGATCAGGAAATTGACTTTGCCGATATCGACAAGCTTGTCTACACGCCGCAGCGAGGCTGGTCCGGCACGACTCAACTCGTGTGGAACGGCTACGACGGCGAATTGTACGCCGACAGCAATGCCACCATTTCGTTTATTTCCCGAGCGAGCTCAAGCCCGGCTCCGTCAGGGCCGATGAGCGGGGGAGAGGATTCCGTTCGGGTGATCGTCAACGGTGTTGTGCAGGAGCAGCTGGCCACGGCGAAAACCGAAACGCTGCCAGACGGACGCAAGCGCAGCATGATTATGATCGATGAGGAAAAAATGAACGCCAAGCTTGAAAAAGAAGGAAACGGGGCGCTCGTGACCATTCCGTTTACGAAGGATACGGACCAGGTATTTGGCGTGTTGAACGGTCAAATGGTGAAAACCATGGAGAACCGCGAAGCGGTGCTGCAGGTGCAAACGAACAACGCTTCCTATACGATTCCTGCGCAGCAAATCAATATCGATGCGGTTTCTGCCGCATTTGACAGCAGCATTGCGCTCAGAGATATTGAAGTGCGGGTTGAAATTACCAACCTGTCGCCAAATGATCCGGCTGTAAGCGTACAAAAGCAAAAGAATGGCAATGTGGTCATTATTGCGCCGGCTGTTGAGTTCAAGCTGACAGGCAACTATGACGGCAAACAGATCGAAGTCAGCCAGTTTAACGCGTACGTGGAGCGGACGATTGCCATTCCTGACGGGGTAGACCCGAAAAAAATCACGACCGGCGTCGTGGCGATGCCGGATGGCACCTTCGTTCACGTTCCTACCAAGGTCATTCAAAAAGACGGCAAGTATTATGCGGTCATCAACAGCTTGACCAACAGCATATATTCGGTTGTTTATAACGAGAAATCGTTTGCGGACGTTGAACATCACTGGTCGAGGGACGTCGTCGACGAAATGGGCGCGCGTATGGTGATCAATGGCGTTGACGATACGCATTTTGCTCCCGATCAGGCGATCACGCGAGCTGAGTTCACCGCGGTCATGGTCCGCGCTTTGGGCTTGCGCGAAGCGCATAAAACCATCGTGTATACCGATGTGTCCAAGAGCGATTGGTTCTACACGGCGGTGGCGATTGCCCAGGAATATGGCTTGATTCAAGGTTACAGCGAATCGGAGTTTGGTCCAGGCAAGCTGATCAGCCGCCAGGAAGCGATGGTCATTATACAGCGGGCGCTGAAGCTGGCCGGCCATGATCAGGTATTGTCGAATGAGCAAATCGTCGCGCAACTCAGCGCGTTTGGCGATAATGGCGAGTTTGGCAATTGGGCGGCAAGTGCGGCTGCGCTGTGTATGGATTTGCATATTGTCGAGGGCAGCGAAGGTTTGGCCCGTCCGACGAGCAACATCACGCGCGCGGAAACCGCAGCGATCATCAAGAGAATGTTGGAAGCAGCGAATTTAATTTAAAAATCAAGCAAAAACCGGGAAAGTTCATGGAACTTCCCGGTTTTTCTATGCGCATTATTTTCATACAGCAATTGACAATGTTCGCTCCATCGCGCAATATAGAAAGTGGGACTTTGGAATTAAAAGGTGAGGGATTTCATGCTTCGATTTGTACCGGTGGATGCGGATGACGAGCTTTTTTTGTACGAGCTGTATGCGGAGACGAGGCGGGACGAGCTGAGCGTGTTGGGATGGGACGACGCCCAGCGGAGCGCATTTTTGCGCATGCAATTCGATGCTCAGCGGCGTTCTTACCGTGCGCAATATGCCGCTTTCGAGCAGCGTATTATTTACGAGGGTTTGGAGCGTATCGGACAAATTTCAAGCGCTGTCACGGAACAAGCGATCGTGCTGGTCGACGTGGCGATTGTGCCTCCTTATCGGAATCAAGGCATCGGCACCCTGCTGGTGACCGAACTTCAGGAAACGGCCAGACAGCAAGGGAAAAGCGTGCGGCTGCACGTGCTCCAGCACAACCCGGCGCAGCGGCTGTATGCGCGTCTGGGCTTTGGCGTCACTGGCGAACAGTTTCCTTATCTCTCTATGGAATGGACTGAATCTTAATATACAGGTTCTCCAGATAACTTTATTGAGGAAGGTGAAGGATTGCATGAAATCTTATTCCGAAGCAGCAACTTTGCAAGGCAGCAACTTTCAGCTCGCGAATCCGCAAGGGGATTCTCTGGCGCTGGAAGTGACGCAAGTCAAGGACAGAGGCAGCAACGACGCGGTTGAACAGTTCTCGCTGCTGTTGAAAGGGGCTTTGAACGCTCCGCTTCAACAAGGGCTTTACCAACTTCAACACGAGGCATTGGGGAACGTCGATTGGATGCTTGTTCCGGTCGGCAGAGATGTGGAAGGTTATTTATACGAAGCGGTATTCAATCTGTTGAAAGAGCAGGAATAGTGAATAAGTGAAATAAATGATTCGCCTATTTAGACGATTTTGAAGGGAGCTGCTTTATGAGCGATCAATATGTAGGGGAAATTCGCATGTTCAGCGGTACATTTGCCCCCATCGGTTGGCTTCTGTGCAACGGACAACTGCTGAGCATCAATCAGTATGAGGCGCTGTTTACGTTAATCGGCACCACGTATGGCGGAGACGGACGAACGACTTTTGCCTTGCCGGATTTGCGGGGACGGGTTCCGATTCATATGGGGAACGGTTACGTGCTGGGTCAAATGGCGGGCACGGAGAAGGTGACGCTGATTTCCACGCAGATGCCGGCGCATACGCATATTCCGAATGCTTCGAGCCTTGAAGGTACAAGTGCGAGTCCGGCTAACGCCGTCTGGGCTACCAGTAATAACAGTGCTGTGCAGCCGTATTCCACAACTGCGCCCAATACGACGATGGATCCGGTAGCGATCAGCTCGGTAGGCGGTAATCAGCCGCATGATAATATGATGCCGTTTTTGACCGTTTCATTTATGATTGCGACCGAAGGTGTATTTCCGACCCAATATTAAGGAGATCAAGGAGGGAATATCATGGAACCGTTTTTGGCTGAAGTTCGGGCTTTTTCGTTTAATTTTGCACCGCGCGGCTGGGCGCAATGCAATGGGCAGTTGCTGCCAATTCAACAAAACACCGCATTATTTTCTCTGCTTGGCACTACATATGGGGGAGATGGCCGAACGACCTTCGCGCTTCCGAACCTGCAAGGCAAAGTGCCGATCCATCGCAGCAGCTCGATTGCTTACGGGACATCGGCTGGTGAAGCTACGCATATGCTGACAATCAATGAGATGCCGATGCATACACATCAGGTAACAGGGGGCTCCAATACAACGCTCTCTAAGCCTACCGGGCTTACTTGGGGGACCAACACCACTAATAACTTGATTTTTCAACCTACAGCAAACGCGGTAATGAGCTCTGATTCGATTGGACTTAGCGGTGGAAGTCAACCCCATGATAACATGCAGCCGTATACGACTGTGAACTTTTGTATCGCATTAACAGGGATCTTCCCGCCAAGAAGCTAATAAGGAGGAGCGAACAAAATGGATCCTTATCTCGGAGAAATTCGGATTTTTGCAGGAAACTACGCGCCAAGCGGTTGGGCTTTTTGCGACGGGACGATTATGCCGGTTTCGCAAAATTCAGCGCTGTATTCGATTATCGGGGGGCTGTATGGCGGCAACGGTACAACGACGTTTGCCCTGCCTAATTTTCAGGGTGCGGCTCCGGTGCATCAAGGAACGGGACCTGGCTTGACACCGCGTACGGTTGGAGAGGCTGACGGGGAAGCCGACGTTATGCTGCTGGAAACGCAAATCCCGAATCACACGCATGCAATCAATGCGCAGCTGGCACCTTCGCAGCTTAAACCTACCGAAGCGGTTTGGGCAAGCTCGAAGGCGTCCTTCGGGACTGCGATCTACTCCAATCTCGTCGATACCCCGATGAGCCCGATGGCTCTCGGCGTCACCGGCAGCAGTTACCCACATAACAACATGCAGCCGTTCGTGGCGATGAGCTTTATCATTTCGCTGGAAGGCAATTATCCGCCGAAGCCGCGCAATTAAAGTTGGCGTGACACCCCTTTTCACGTTTTGTGAGAGGGGGTGTTTTTTTGTTGACTTTGCGGCGGGGATGGACCACAATGTGAAACGAAGAACATGCTGGCGGTGCAGCAGAGACAAGCAGGCTGTTATAGCGTAAGTTGGGTGGGGCCGCAGTGATCAAGGTAAGGGAGAGGACATAGGTGATGGGAGTCAAATTATACGGATATGACAAATGTGGAACGTGCCGGGACGCGGCAAAATGGTTGAAGGCCCACGAGGTGGAGATTGTCGAGAGCATTCCGGTGTTTGAAACGCCGCCTTCGGTTGAAGAATTGGAGAAGTTGGTTGCGGATAGCGGATTAGAGTTAAAAAAGTTTTTTAATACGTCCGGCGAAGCGTATAAGGAATTGGGGCTTAAAGACAAGCTTGGCTCGATGAGCCGGCAAGCGCAGTTGGAGCTGCTGGCGGGAAATGGCCGCTTGATCAAACGGCCGATTGTGACGGACGGCCAGCAAGTTACGGTTGGCTTTAAAGCTGAGCAATATGCCGCCGTATGGGGGAAGCAGGCATGAAGGTGACAGGCTCGAAGCGGCTGGCACAGCTTGGTTCGGCGATTTTCGCCGAGGTCGCGGAATGGAAGCGTGAGGTGGTGCAGACGGGCGTTGACGTCATTGATCTGGGCATCGGCAGCCCGGATCTGCCGCCTTCGGCGCGTGTGATGGAGGCGATGCGTCAAGCGGTAAGCGATCCGGGGGTGTACGGTTATCCCTCGTCCGAGGGGAGTCCGATCTTTCGCCAGACGGTGGCGCGTTGGTATCAACACCGTTTTGGTGTGGAGCTGGACCCCGGAAGCGAAATTGTTACTTTGATGGGCTCGCAGGATGGGCTGGCTCATTTGGCGATGTCCTTGTGCGACCCGGGCGATATCGCGATTGTGCCTGATCCCGGGTATCCGATCTATGCAGCAAGTCTGGTGTTGGCTGGCGTCGAAGCCTATAAAGTCCCTTTGCGCGAAGAAAACGGGTATTTGCCCAAGCTGGGCGACATCCCTGCCGATGTGTTGGCGCGAGCCCGATTTATCCTGCTGAATTATCCCAGCAATCCGCTGTCGGCGGTGGCCGACCGGTCGTTTTTCGAGGAACTGCTCGCGTGGGCCAAGCGGCATGAGCTGCTGGTCGTGCACGATCTTGCCTATTCGGAAATGGCGTTTGACGGCTACGAGCCGACAAGCATTCTGGAAATTCCCGGCGCGAAGGAAGTTGCCGTCGAATTCCATTCGTTGTCGAAAAGCTTTAATATGGCCGGCTGTCGGATCGCTTTTCTGGCGGGCCATGCCGGAGCGGTCAAGGCGCTGAAAACGTTAAAATCGAACATCGATTACGGCGTGTTCGAAGCGGTTCAGGCAGCGGGAATCGCCGCTCTGGAAGAGGATATGGAGACAGAGCACACGGTAGCAGCGGTGTATGAGCGAAGAAGAGACGTATTCCTTGCTGCGCTAGCCCAAGCGGGCTGGAGCATCCGGCCGCCGAAGGCGACGATGTTTATTTGGGCGCCGATTCCAAAGGGTTGGACATCTCGACAAATTTCCCGGGAAATGTTGTTTCGCGCAGGAGTTGTCGTCATTCCGGGAGACGCTTTTGGCGAGCAAGGCGAAGGCTACGTGCGAATTGCGTTGGTGCAAAATGAAACGAGACTGCTGGAAGCGGCGAAAAGAATTGCCGCCTGGCTTGGCAGCATGGAATGAAACGGTCTGCATTTGGTAAAAATAGGAGGATGAGAGACTATGGATAAGCTTTAGTGGGTGGTGCGCCGCCAAATGTCGGTGACGCGCTCCCGCAATGAGAAAGGGGAACGCACAATGGACGCTATATCATCTTTATCCGAGCTGCTGGCGGAACACAAATCGTCTTCTTTTGTGGAAATCCCGGGCATGCTGGGACAAACGTTCGGTCACATGACGCTGGCGACGACATTGTCGATGAACAAGCTGTTTTCCATTTACGAGGTGGACCTGGAGGTCCAACGCGCGATCATCCCGCGCAACTTGTCGAAGCTGATCGATTACATTCATTTGTACCTGGAAAACAAACAGCCGATTTATTTTCCGGGCATTATCTTCTCGGCCAGAGGAGCCGGGACCTATGACGAAGAGCAGCAGGCGCTGCGTTTGCAGCCGGTAGAAAAGCTGTATGTCGTCGACGGACAACACCGTTTGGCCGCCTTCCAGCGCATTATGGAAACCTTGCAAAGCCAGATGGCCCGAGCGAAAGATCGCCGCGAATACGACAAAATGGAAACGATCATGGAAAAACTGCGCCGGCTGTACAACTTCCCGATTTCCCTTATGATTTATCTCGATATCAACGCCCGTCAGGAACGGCAGCTGTTTTCGGATATTAACAAGCTGCCGCGCAAAATCGGCGGCAATCTGGCTGTGCTGCGCGACCAGCGCCGCTTTTACCATGTAATGGCCACGGAGCTGGCCGAGAAGTCGCCGGTGATGCAGACGTTGACGGTCGACACGTTTTCGGAGCGTGGCAAATCGCCGGAGTTTCTGTTTTCGTACCACCTGCTGATCGAAATTCTGGTCGCCTTGTTCGAAGGGCGGCTGAAATCAGGGGCGCGCAACAACGGCTACCAGTATGAAGAAAGTGAACTGCAGGAGCATGTGGCGCAGGCGAGCGCTTATTTTCAGGCACTGCTGGATCATTTGCCTCCGCCGTCCAAAGGCGAGTTAGCCTGGTCGGAAAATATGCAGATCGCCTTGGCGTTGTTTTGCCACGAGCAGGCGACGAAAACGGGCAAATTCAACCGCTACGCGTTGGATCATGCGCTCAAACTATTGCCGCACGTCGATTGGGCCGGCATTTATGCCGGTGACGAAAAGGACCGTTTGCCGAGAAGAACGCGGATTATGAAGGCCTACCAGCATCTGAAAAGCTTCTATGAGGAGCACAATCCGTTTCTCATCAGCGATAAGGAGGATGCCGTGTAATGGATGGATTATGTCTGCAAATGAAGATTTACCCGTTTTGCGAAAAATTCGGGTTGGCCACGGTGGCGCTGCGCGTGCAAGAGTTGTTGAACTACACGATGATCGACCCGATGGTGCAGCGCAAGCTCAGTTTGATGCAGCGCCGCAAAATCTCCAACTATTTGCAGGAGCGCGAGTTGGATCATGTGTTTTTTGGCCCGGTGACGCTCAGTTTGCGCGAGGTCAATCAATTGACCAAGCTGGAGCAAGGTTTGGTGCTGCGGCACGGCTCCAAGCTTAGTGTGCTGGACGGGCAGCATCGCATCGTAGCGCTCGGTTTTGTCAATGATCAGCTGCAAAAGGAAGTGCGCCGCCATGAGAAAAAGCTGGCCGCGCTCAAGCTCAAGCAGCGCAAAACGCCGCTTGACGCTGGTATTGCGCAGGAGGTTGAGGAGTTGGAGGGCACGATCAGCCAATTGGAGCGCCGTCGTCTGGATTTGCTGGAAACGCAGCTGGCCGTGCAAATTTATATCGGCTTGTCCGAGGAAGAGGAGCAGCAGCTGTTTGGCGACATTAACTCGAAGGTACAGCTGGTGAGCAAGGAGCTCGGGCATTCGTTCGATTCGATCGATCCGCTCAATCTGGTGATCCAGCAGGTCGTCGATCACAACGTTTACTTGAAAGCGGCCGGGGTGGAGCGTCGCAGCAACCTGACCTCGTTCAATCGCAATTTCACCTGTTTCAGCTGGCTGTACACGCTGGCGACGATGCTGTTTTCCGGCCGGATGCAGCCGTCCTATGAGCTGCAGCGCAAGATTCGTCAGGAACCGTCCACGTATGTGGAAATTTTGCATCAGTTTTTCAACACGTTGCTGCCGCTGATGCCGGAACAGCCGGGTTTGGCCCAGTACACGTCGGCGAATCGGGTTATTCAGGAAAGCATCGCTTTGTATGCCAATCGTTTTTTGTTCCAAAATGGTGCGTATAACGAAGGTTGGACAAGTTGCCTCGATCTGTTGGACGGGTTCGACTGGTCGCACGATAACGAAGAATTGATTTACGTGTTTGGCAAGCTGGATAACGGCAAAATTAATTTGATTCATGAAAAATCGCTGAAAAAGCATGTCAAGCTCGTGCAACTGTTTCTGGAAGGCACGGATGATGTTGAGCAAAACGACGTTGCTTCGCCCGCGTAGTCAAACAGCGCTCAGGCGGCTCGCGCGACGTAGGCCGCAGGCTGCCTAAGCGGGATTTCCAGCAGTTGTGCAAAGCTTTTGCTCATCCGTTTTGTTGCGGAAGGGGCAAGGGCTTTTTGCTCTGTTTGGTGTGGATGGGCAAAAGGGGGGAGGGGCTTTAACGCGGCTCGCCAGCGGGTTCAGTCGGATGGCGGGGATAGCCCTCGGTAGCCAGCACGACATAACCGTAAGCAGGCATATACAGGAGGTGTCTGCCGGCTTGACGGGAGGCGCGTTGGTTATCCAAGGCGTCGTGCCACTTGCCTTCGCTTAAAGTAAGCGTAAGCGAGGCGGGGCGTTGGTCGGCGTTGATGATGATGATCAGGCGTTCGTTGCCATGAACGCGCTCCAGAGCCAGCCGCCTATCGTCGGGCTTGGCGTGGATAAAGCGCAGTTCTCCGCTGCGCAAGGCGTTGCTGCGTTTGCGCAGCGCGATCAGCCTGCGGTAAAAATCAAACAACTGGCGATCCTGCTGCTCAGCCTCCCACACCATGCAGCGGCGGCAATCGGGATCGGCGCTGCCGCTCATGCCGATTTCATCGCCGTAGTAGATGCACGGCGCGCCGGGAAACGCAAATTGCAGCAGCGCTGCCAGCTTTAGCTTGCGTTTGTCGCCTTTGCATATCGTAAGCAGGCGTGAGGTGTCGTGGCTGTCAAGCAGATTCAACGCGCTTTCGTGGGCCTGCCGGGGGTAGCGGGCCAGCAGTCCGCCAACCGTCTGGGCGAAGCCGGCGCTGTCCGCCCGGTCGCCTGAATGGCTGTGACTGCTGTTTGGCGCAACGTCGTTGACAAAATCGAGCACAGCTCGGGCCAGCGGATAGTTCATGACACCGTCAAACTGATCGCCCTGCAGCCACATCAGCGCGTCTTGCCACACTTCGCCAAGCAGGTAGGCGTCAGGTTTGAGCGCTTTGATTCGATCGCGAAGCAGGCGTAAGAAACGGTGATCGATTTCATCGGCGACATCGAACCGCCAGCCGTCGATGCCGATCTCCCGCACCCAATATTCGGCGGCCCCGAGCAAATAGCGCTGTACATCGGGATGCGCCGTATTCAGCTTGGGCATGATCGGTTCAAAGGCGAACGTTTCATAGCTCGGAACGCCGTGTTCTACGCGCAGCGGCCAGTCGCGCACATGGAACCATCCGGCGTAAGCGGAAGCCGGGCCGTTGCGCCATGCGTCGATGAACGGCGGGAAGGCGCTGCCGCAGTGATTGAATACGGCGTCCAACAGCACGCGGATGCCGCGCGCATGGCAGGCGTCGACAAGCTGTTTGAGCATGGCGTTGGTGCCGAAGTGCGGATCGATCTGCATGTAGTCGCGCGTGTTGTATTTATGGTTGGTCGTGGCTGCAAACACCGGCGTGAAGTAAAGCGCGTTGACGCCCAATTCGCTGATATAATCCAGATGCTGGAGCACACCGGGCAAATCTCCGCCGAAATAATTGTGAAACTCTGGTTTGCCGCCCCAAGGTTCGGTTTGCGGCGGATTGAGCGCCGGGTCGCCGTTCGCAAAGCGCTCGGGGAAAATTTGATAGAACACAGCGTCCTTCACCCAAGCCGGAGGGCGATACAGGTCAGTGGCATGGAGGTAGGCATATTCAAACAGGCCGCCGGCATCGCGCGGCTTGCCGGTACGAAACCCGTCTTCGGCCAACCAGATGGCGGACGAGCGATTTTCCAGCAAAAAAGCATAGCGCAGCCGCTTGAACGGGGGCTGCACGGCGGCTTCCCAATAATCAAACAAGCCGTCGCCGGCCAGCTTGGTCATCGTCTGGAGGCGCGCCGTGCGTTCCCAGGCATATTTATCCCCGGTCAATACCGAAACGGCAACCACATTATTGCGCTGGGTGCGAATGCGAAGATGGATCGTCCGTTCGTCGTAGGCGTAAGCCCAGTTCAGCTTGGGACGGTGATAGACGGCTTCAAGCAAAATGGTCATGGTGATATCCTCCGGTACACGAAAAAGGCACAACCGCCGGAATCACGATCCGAGATTGTGCCTGGGGGCGATAGTTTTTTTATTATAGCAGCAGGTTCTTATTCTGTAAATTCATATTTGATATGGTTAAATCAGGTCGATTTTGGTCGATACTGCATAAGGATACGATCCTGACAGGAGGCTTGAAGGAACCATGCTGACCGTACATCAACGAATGGCCGAGCTGTGGACGCTGCGCAAAAACCGCAAGCTGACCGAGGCCGAGCAGTCGGAGCTTTTTATATGTCTGGAAGCGAACGCCAACCATATGTGGCAAAAAGCGAAGCTGGAGAATTTGTCTTTATGCGCGTCCATGACCCAGGATTATGACTGGCTGCACGACATTTGCGTCTTGCTGGAAAAGCTGGAAGCCCGGCAGTGACTGCAAACCCGGGAAACCTCGATCGGTGTCGCTTATGGTGGGCGGCGAGGATGGAGGTTTTTTGCTTTTCTCCGATGTTGGGGATCGGTATAATGGGAGTAGCCAGGAGAAGAGATGGGGGCTTGACGCGTGAAGTACGAGGAGAAGCAGCAGACGGGCCTGCAGCAAGAGGCGGCTGCGCCGGCTGATCGGGAGCAGATAGACAAAACGGAGGCGGAGCGGCTTGACTATACGTCCGGGATGACGGAAGACGGCGAAGCCGGGGAGCGCGAGCGCTGGCGGCGAATTTGGGAGCCTGCATCCGAGCCGGAGTTTGAAGCGGAGGCGGTTGGCGGAACGGCGGCAGGCCAAGGCGTGAAAAGCAGGTTTTTTACGAAAAAGGACGCCTGGTATTTAGGGGCGCTTACGCTGGTGTACACGCTGCTCGCTTTGTATCATCTAGGCGGGCATCAGGACCCGGAGACGTTCTGGAAGCCGGCGCGGGCCGGCGAGGAACTGGTGGCCGATCTGGGCGGCGTGTGCCATGTGACGCGGATCAACAGCTTTGCAGGTGTGGGGGAAGGCGCGTATTCGTATTGGTTCTCCACAGATGGTAAGGAGTGGAACAAGCAAACGATCGTCAAGTCGGACCACACGCAAGTATTTACATGGCACACGGCCGAGCCGGATGTCACCGCCCGATATGTGAAAATCACCGTCGATACAGCGGGTTTCTATTTGCATGAAGTTGGCGTGTTTGGCGACGACGGGGCGGAGACAGCCAAGCTGCTGCCGATCGCACAGGTGGAAGCGAAGGAGACGAACCCGGACGATCAGGGAACGCCGGTTTTGGTTTTCGACGAGCCCGACGTAGTCCCGTACGCGCCTACGTATATGGAGGGCTCGTATTTCGACGAGATTTACCACGCCCGCACGGCCTACGAGCATTTGCACCGGATTGAGCCGTACGAAAGCACGCACCCGCCGCTGGGGAAAATCCTGATCGCCTTCGGCATCTGGCTGTTTGGCCTGAACCCGTTTGGCTGGCGGATTGTTGGCACGTTGTTTGGCGTTGCGATGATTCCGGTGATGTATCTGTTCGCCAAGCGGATGTTCGGGCGCTCCGAGTTTGCGCTGGTGGCGGCGTTTTTGCTGACGTTCGATTTCATGCATTTCGCGCAGACGCGAATTGCGACGATCGATGTGTACGGCGTGTTTTTTATCATGTTGATGTTTTATTACATGTATCGTTATACGACATTAAGCTTTTATCGCGTTGGCTTATGGAAAACGTTGGCGCCGCTGGGGCTGTCGGGGTTGTTTTTCGGCATCGGGGCCGCGTCGAAATGGATCGTCATTTACGGCGGCGCGGGGCTGGCGCTGCTGCTGGCGCTGACGCTGCTGGAACGCGGCGCGGAGTACCGGCTCGCGCGACGCACGCTGCGCGAGGACGATGCCTGCCGGGCCGCGCAGCGGCAGGCAGAGCTTGAGCCCGCGCCAGCGGCGGCCCAGACGCCGTCGCCGCTGGCGCCTGCCGACCGCGCCCGGCTCGCCGCGGTCGCGCGCGCGTTTCCGCGTTACACCGCGTTAACGCTGCTGTGGTGCGTGCTCACCTTCGTCCTCGTGCCGCTGACGGTGTACACGTTGTCTTATATCCCGTTCATGCTCGTGCCCGGACCGGGCCATGGACTGATCGACGTCGTCACCTACCAGAAGCATATGTACGACTATCACAAAAACCTCGTCGCTACGCATCCGTTCTCCTCGCCGTGGTGGGAGTGGCCGCTGATGCTGCGGCCGATCTGGTATTATCAGGGCAAGCTGCTGCCGGACGGCTACATGTCGAGCATCGTCGCATTTGGCAATCCGCTCGTCTGGTGGCCGGGTTTTGCGGCCGTGATCTTTTCATTGGTGCTCGTGTTCAAAAACAAGGACAAACGGCTGCGTCTGTTGCTGATCGCGTATGGCTCGCAATATTTGCCGTGGATTCTCGTGCCGCGTCTGACCTTCATCTACCACTATTTTGCGATGGTGCCGTTTATGGTGCTGCTGCTGACCTATTACATCAAACATGCCGTAGAGAATAAGACGGTGCGCCGCCGCTGGATTTACCTGTATCTGGCGGGTGTCGTCGTGTTGTTTGCGATCTTTTATCCGATCTTGTCGGGCCTGGTCATCCCGAAGTCATACCCGCTGGTGCTGCGTTGGTTGCCCGGCTGGAGCTTTTTTTAAAAGCCGTTGACGTGGACCGGCCCGCATGGTAGACTAAATCCAAGCTAACAGCTATGAATTAAAAGTCGACCTTACAACAGGAGACTCCGCCGCCCAGACGCCGTCGGCCAGGGCACGGAGTCTTTTTTCATCCCATTTTATGCGTATTGGAGTGTGTTTTGCATGGCCAAAGTTGTGATCATTTCGGGAAGCCCCACCCCCACCTCGCGCGTCCACGGGGTAATCGACATCGCCCGCGCCCAGTTGGAGCAAGCCGGCATTCAAACCGACTGGATCAAGGTGCGCGACATTCCCGCCGAAGATTTGCTGTATGCCAAGTTCGACAGTGAAGCGATCGTAAAAGCCAATGCGCTTGTCGCCGCTGCCGACGCCGTGTTCGTCGCTACGCCGATCTATAAAGCCGCCTATACAGGCGTGCTCAAGGCGTTTCTCGACCTGCTGCCGCAAAAAGGGCTGGAGGGCAAAGTCGTGCTCCCGCTCGCCGTAGGCGGGACGATTTCGCATTTGCTGGCGATCGATTACGCCTTGAAGCCGGTTTTGTCGGCGCTGGGCGCGCAAAACATTTTGCAGGGCGTGTACGTGCTGGATAAGCAGGTGACGTGGGTCGGCGACGGACAGGCGGAGCTTGAAGCGGAAGTGGCCGTGCGGCTGCAGGAAGCAACCGCTGCGTTTATTCGGGAAATCGAGTGGCATACGGGCCGGTAAAGCCGGCTGCTGCTGCCGGCGCGGCGAACCGCTGCGTGGTGGGCTTTTGGTGCTGCGGTGTTTTGGGATTCCCCTGCGAAGTGTGCGAGCCGGCGTTGCCGCAGCCGCATTCGCTTGGCGGGGGTTTTTTGTCATGCGCGCCTTGCGGACAACATGATATAATAGCTCATACGGATGATATGCGAGCCAATTTATTCGACAGGAGCGATTCACGTGTCAGAAACCACCCCCGCCAGCTCCGTTATGCTTGTAGACGGTATGGCGCTTTTATTTCGCGGCTTTTACGCCACCTCGTACAGCGGTTACATCATGCGCACCAGTTCCGGCACGCCGACCAACGCCATTTTTGGTTTTGTCAAATATTTGCTGGACGCGATCCAGACGTTTCGCCCGACGCACGTGGTCTGCTGTTGGGACATGGGCAGCAAGACGTTCCGCACGGAGAAGTTCGACGCCTACAAAGCGAATCGCGGCGAAGCGCCGGAGGAGCTGATTCCCCAATTCGGGCTGGTCAAGGACGTGACCGCAAGCTTCAATATCCCGAACGTTGGCGTTCTCGGTTATGAAGCGGACGATTGCATCGGCACGCTGGCGCGGGCGTACAGCCCGCATATGAAGGTGCAAATTTTGACCGGCGACCACGATATGCTGCAACTGGTGGATGCGAATACCGAAGTGATCATTATGAAAAAAGGCCAGTCCAACTACATGGTTTATACCGTGGACTCGTTGATGCAGGAAAAAAGCCTGACCCCGCGGCAAATTATCGACCTCAAGGGGTTGACCGGCGACACGGCCGACAACTACCCTGGCGTGAAGGGGATCGGCGAGAAAACCGCCGTCAAGCTGCTGCTGGAATACGAGACGATTGAAGGCATTCTGGAGAACCTGACGCTGCTGCCCAAGGGCGTGCGGGCCAAGATCGAAGCTGAGCTGGACATGCTGCACCTGTCGCGCGATTTGGCGACGATTCGGCTCGACGTTCCCGTGGCCTGTGCGTTGGAGGAATGCGTTTGGACGTTGGAACGCGACAAGGTCGCGAGCAAATTTGAGGAATTGGAATTTAAAGGGCTGATGAAGCTGCTGGGCTGACATCGGGCGGTATAAGAAAAGTCTCCTTCGCCGAAGGAGGCCACTGAAAAAGTCCATTGAGGGTAGAAGGTACTGCGACTCCAAATAATGGGGGAAGCAGTACCTTTTTTGTAGTAAAGTTAAGAAATAAACGGATCGTAACGAAAGGATGAAGCTCCCATGTTCCAACCCCAACTCTCGTTTTCGTTGAGCCCCTACGCATCGTTGTATGACCTGGTTGTTCCCAAAGACAATATGCTCAGACAAATCAACGAACGGGTAGACTTCTCTTTCGTTTACGACGAATTGAGAGCAAATTACTGCCTAAATAACGGTCGAAATGCGATCGACCCTGTGCGGATGTTCAAATATTTACTGTTGAAGGCCATTTTTGACCTGTCGGACGTGGACATCGTGGAGCGTTCGCGCTATGACCTGTCCTTCAAATACTTTCTGCAGATGGCACCGGAAGAGTCGGTGATCGACCCGTCTTCGTTGACCAAGTTCCGCAAGCTGCGGCTCAAGGACTTGAATTTGTTGGATTTGCTCATCGGCAAATCAGTGGAACTGGCGAGGGAACAAGGGATTTTGAAAAGCACCTCCATCATTGTGGATGCGACGCATACGAAAGCTCGGTACAACGACAAATCACCGCGGGAGATCTTACAAGATCGTGCTCGCCAATTACGCAAAGTCATCTATTCGATCAACGAATCGCTGAAGGCAAAGCTTCCAGCGAAGAACATGGTGGACACACTCGAAGCGGAGATCGACTACTGCCAGAAACTGATCCAGGTAACGGAAACCGGACTGGCCCTCGCCCAGCTGCCGAAGATCACCGAACCGCTCAACTTGTTGAAAGAAACCGTCGCAGACGATGTGGAACAATTGCGCCTATCGAGCGACCCCGAGGCTCGTGTGGGTCACAAGAGCGCGGATTCGTCGTTTTTTGGCTACAAGACGCATTTGGCGATGAGCGAGGAGCGGATCATTACGGCCGCAATCGTAACGACGGGAGAGAAGAACGACGGCAAGCAATTGCAGGAGCTCATTAAGAAAAGTAAGGCTGCGGGCATGAACGTAGAGACCGTGATTGGCGACATGGCATACTCCGAGAAAGACAACTTGGCTTACAGCAAGGAAAATGGTCTTGAACTCGTATCCCGGTTGAATCCGCAAATTACCCAAGGGGGACGAAAAAAGGAAGACGAATTCGAGTTTAACAAAGACGCGGGGATGTATGTCTGCAAAGCCGGGCATATGGCGATTCGCAAGGCGCGGCAAGGCAAGAAGGGGAAGGGCAAAAATCAGGTAGATTCGTACTATTTCGATGTGGAGATCTGCAAACGGTGCCCGCTAAAGGCGGGTTGCTACAAGGAAGGAGCCCAGAGCAAAAGCTACTCGGTGAGCCTGAAATGCGACGTGCATGCGGAGCAGATGGCCTTTCAAGAAAGCGACGCCTTCGAGGCCAAGGCCAAGGAGCGTTACAAAATCGAAGCGAAAAACAGTGAACTCAAGCATAGACACGGGTATGATGTCGCCACATCCTCGGGTCTTTCCGGCATGCAAATACAAGGAGCGGTGGCGATTTTCGCGGTTAATCTGAAACGGATCTTGAAACTGGCAGACTGAAAAACAGGAAAAGGGGGATTCTGCTCGCCGAATACGAGTTAGAATCCCCTTTCTTTACGCACATTCACCCTCTACAATGAAAACCTTACCAGTTTTTCAGTGGCCTCCGCCGAAGGGGGCTTTTCTTTTTTGGGAAGGGGCAGGTTAGCGCTATGCAAAAGAACACGAATTTTCGTGAATTTTCGAATCCAAGCGCATTCATGATTGAAATGTATTTCGTGCATTTATGCAAAATAAATCCTTATATATCCATTAATATCAATAAATATCGATAAAAACTTGCATTTTTTTTGTTTCACCTACTTGTATTCAAGAAATAAAGGGAATAAGATGAAAATAGGGGCGAAAATCGACAAATGAATTTACGAAATATTTTCGGAAGATTCATGTAGGTGGCTGCTCAATTTTGACTAAGGAGGACGAGTCAAACAGGGGGGCAACGAGTGCAACGCACGGCAAGCGTTTTTTTGAAGGAGGCACTTTTGCAAGGAAGTTTTACGGTTTAGGGCACGAACAGGACTTTACTTATATGGAGGGACGAAAATGAAAAAATGGGTTCCCGTAAAGCTGGCGCTGATGGCGCTGCTGCTGTTCATGATGTTGGCTCCGGCCTCGTCGACGACGGCAGCGGCTGCGGACAAAGCGACCGCTTCGGACAACGCGTACGCGTGGCTGAAAGCTCAGCAGGATTTAACGAACGGCTCGGCGCTTGCCGGACTGGTGGACAGCTTCGAAGATCAAGCAAGCAGCACCCAACTGAAAAAAATCGTATACAGCTATGATCAGGCTGTTGCTGCAATCGCTTTCATGCTGAAAAACGACCGCACGCGCGCCGAGAAGGTGCTCGACAAGCTGGCGGCGATTCAGCAGGGCGACGGCTCCTGGTACAACTCCTACTACTGGGATAACGGCAGCGGCGAAGAGCTGCGCAAGCATGTCGGTCCGGTGGCATGGATTGTGATGGCTTACATGGATTATGAAAAAACGTACGGCAGCACGAAATATCAGGCTTCGGCCAAACGGGCGCTCGACTGGATCGTTTCGTTCCAAAAGGCGAACGGTGGCATCTCCGGCGGTATGACGACTTGGGATGCAAACGGCGCCTGGACGCCGGAAGTGTGGAGCTCCACCGAGCAAAACGAAGATACGTACAACATTTTGAAATACTATGCGGCCCAATTCCCTGACCGTACGACGACGTACAACACGGCGGCCGACAACGTCAAAGGCTTCCTCGACAATGTCGTATGGGACAACACGAACAACAGATGGTACGGCGGCTGGAAAAACAACACGAACGCGCTTGATCCGTTTGTACCGATGGACATCAACCCTTGGGGCGTGCTGGCGCTCGGACTTTCCGGCACACGCGATTACCAAGCTTCGATCGATTACGTGAATGACGCCAGCGGAGCCGGCACATCGCCAAGCAGCCCGCGTTATGCGCAAACGCTTCCTTACAAAAACTCGCTGATCTCGCTGTACGATTTCGACTGGAAATCCGATTGCGAGCTGGGTTACACGCAAACCGGCGTGCCCAACGGCAATATGTGCGCCGATATCTGGTTCGAAGGTTCGGCCTTTATGTCGCTTGGGTACTTCATGAAAGGCAATACGCCAAAAGCCGACGCGATCATCGACGAGATCATCAAAGGCCAAAGCGCCAACGGCGGCGTGCCTTATTCGATTATGGGCACCAACAACAACTACTGGAAAATGGCCGAGGACAACTGTATCTCCAGCACAGGCTGGCTGATCATCGCCATCGCCCGCTACAATCCGTTTACGGGCAACGTGATGACCGACACGACGCCTCCAGGCACAACGGCTCCGCCGATGCCGGCCGTGAATCCGGGTACGGCAGCCGACCGGGCGGTGGCTTCCGATCAAGCTTACGCTTGGTTGAAGGCACAGCAGGATGCGACAGCGGGTTTTGCGCTGGACGGTCTCGTAGACAGCTTCGAGGACGTGTGGGACAACACCTTGCCGGCCAAGCCGAAACAAATCGTTTACACCTATGATCAGGCTGTTGCTGCAATCGCTTTCATGTTGAAAAACGACCGGACCCGCGCCGAGAAGGTGCTCGACAAGATGGCAGCGGTCCAAGGCGCCGACGGCTCCTGGCTCAACTCCTACTGGTGGACGGGATACGGGGAAGAGATTCGCTGGCACGTTGGTCCGGTAGCCTGGATGGTTATGGCTTACATGGACTATGAGAAAACGTATGGCAGCACGAAATACCAAGCTTCGGCAAAAAAAGCGCTCGACTGGATCGTTTCGTTCCAAAAAGCGAACGGCGGCATCTCCGGCGGCAAAACGACGTGGGATACCGGCAACCCGAACGCGCCGACGAACGAAGTGTGGAGCTCGACCGAGCAAAACGAAGATACGTACAACATTTTGAAATACTATGCGGCTCAATTCCCTGACCGGACGACAACCTACAACAACGCTGCCGATGGCGTGAAAAACTTCCTGGACAACGTGGTGTGGGATTCGGCCAACAACAGATGGTACGGCGGCTGGAAAAACGACACCAATCTGATCGATCCGTTTGTACCGATGGATATCAACCCTTGGGGCGTGCTGGCGCTTGGATTGTCCGGCACTCGCAATTATCAGGCTTCGATCGATTATGTCAACAACGCCAGCGGTGACGGCACATCGCCAAGCAGCCCGCGTTATGCGGAAACGCTGCCGTTCAAAGATACGTCGATTTCGCTGTACGACTTTGACTGGAAAGCCGATTGTGCAACCGGTTACACGCAAACCGGCGCGCCAAACGGCAACATGTGCGCCGATGTCTGGTTTGAAGGTTCGGCCTTCATGTCGGTCGCTTACTTCATGAAAGGCAACACGTATCAAGCCGACGCGATTCTGAATGAAATCATCAAGGCGCAAAGCGCAAATGGCGGCGTTCCTTATTCGATGATGGGCACCAACAACAACTATTGGAAAATGGCGCAAGACAACTGTATCTCCAGCACAGGTTGGCTGATTATCGCCAATGCCCGCTACAATCCGTTTACGGGCACGACGCTGCTGGATACGTCGACGCCAACGCCGACGCCGACCGCAACACCGACGGGTTCGCCGACGGCGACACCGACCGCAACACCAACAGGCTCGCCGACCGCAACACCAACGGCAACGCCAACAACAACACCAACCGCAACACCAACGGCAACGCCAACTGCAACACCAACAGCGACGCCAACACCAACACCAACGCCAACAGCAACCCCGACCCCAACGCCGACACCGGTGACGGGCGTGGTGACGATCACAGATTTGGGCAACGGTTCGGTGAAATTCTCGATTACATTGACGGAGGCTAAAACCTACGTATATGTATTCGCGAAGAAAAATGGCGTGCAGGATTACGCCGATACGAATGCTGTCACCAGCGAAGTGAATAACGGCAACGGAACGTATACGTATTCGAGCACGCGTCCGGCAAGCACGTATACGGCAGGAGATACGATCGAAGCGCGGTTCTACACATTTAATCAGGCAAGCGGTCAGCAGTTCTATCCGGGTCCAACGGATGCAATGTTTACGGCACCGGTAACGTACGGCTCTTCGCCAACGCCAACACCAACACCAACACCAACACCAACACCAACACCAACACCAACACCAACACCAACACCAACACCAACACCAACACCAACACCAACACCGACGCCAACACCGACGCCAACGGCCACGCCGACACCAACACCAACGGCCACGCCAACACCGACGCCAACACCAAGCAGCATGCCTGGCGTGTTGTATGTGAAAAGCAGCGGCGTATTAAGCGGCACGGCCGGCAGCAGCGCAGCGAGCGATACGGTGCAAAGCGCAAGCGGCGCCAACCATGACGGCACGCCGACCAACGCTCAGGTGTACACGATCACCGGCCTGAACGGCACGTACCAATCGGGCAGCACGACGCAATTCAACCTGTATGTCGACGCTGCGGGAGTGGGCGATGGAGTGCAAGTGCAAATCGTGTACGACTTCCACGGCGATGGCACGTTGCTCAAAACGGAAACGTACAACTATTTTGCCACCGACCCTGTCACTGGCTGGGAGTTGTACAACGAAACGAGAAACATTTCGCCAAGCTTCTCTTCCGGCTCCTTTGCCAACATGGTGAACGGCAAAATCACCATCAAGGTCTGGAACGCCATCGGCAACACCAGCACCTCGCTTTTGGTGAATGCGCCGTCCAACGCGGCTCAGGTTTCCAAGTTTACGGTTCCGTTCCAATAAACGACACTCTTTGCATCGCGACAAAAAAGAGGAGTCCCGAAGGCCATGTGGCCTCGGGGCTCCTTTTTGCTGCTGATTGCTGCCAGACGGCAGTTTTTCATACTGTGCGGCATATGCCGGGTTTATTCTGCGGACTCGTCGTGCGTTTCGTGATCGCCCGGGAAGTTGCGCTGCAGGCCCTCGTGCAACTCGCGGTTTTCATAGGAAAACCGGTTGGGCGGGCGCTGGTCCTCGCGCCATGGCGTGCTTTTGCCCAGCGATTCCACAGGCAGCGCAGTGCCGTAAGGGCCTTCGGGAAACTCCTCGGCTGTCAGGTCGTTGCGCTGCGATTCCACGGTAGCCACATCGGTCGTTTCGTCGCGATGTTCGCGGACAAAACCCTCTTGGGCAGCATCGTTCACATCTTCTGTTTGTTGGCTCATCGGTCCTCCTGAAAGCTGGCCGGCCATTCCGGCGTTTGCTTCCAGTTTTCCCAAACTGCGCTTAAATATCCGTGAAATTGATCGTGCCGACAATTTGGCTGAGAAAGGAACCCAGTTCGGCGGCTTCTTCTTCATTGATTTTAAAGGCGTATTCCAGATAACCTTCTTCGGCAAGATCGTCGGGGCCGATGACGGCGCTGCGGCCGGTTTGCAGGTCGATGACCATTTTTTTGCCGTAATAACGCGTGGTTGTCATAACAGCCAAATCGAAGCGGCGCAGCGATTCGCCAACGAAGCAGACGAAGCGGGTGGTCGTTTCCTCGGTGTGATCGTATAAAAAGTCAAAATCAGACATAGTGCTCCTCCATTATCATGTTCTATGCACCGATTATACCCGAAAAAAGCGCCGATACAAAACGTCCTTGATCATGCGTCCCATATATGGTATTATATGTTTATTCAGAAGAAGGAAGCACCTTTCTTGCGATCAGCGGGAGAGGTGTTTTTTGTTTTTCCGAACAGTTGAGTTCCGATAAGGAGGGAATGGACAAGAGATGAATGTTGTATTTTTAAACACACTGGAGCAGTGGGTCGGCGAGGGAAGTGTCGGGACGGCGCAGGTGACGATTGGCGAAACGCAAGGGATATGGCGCGTGTTGTGGAACGGCAGCGATCCGCAGGGACGAGCGCATCAGGAGCTGTGGTATGAAGGGGGTAGCTGGGAGGAGCTGTTGGCTGCGTTTCGCACCGGCTTGCGCGACAAGTTTCGCCTCGGGTTCCGCCCGCTGGTGAGCGGGGATTGGGATGGCGCTCAGGCGCTGACTGGCCGGGCGCGGTTCAACCAGCAGCTGGTTTATTTCAGCGAGCTGAATTTCGATGAGCAGTTGTATGAAAAGCTGCGCCGTTGGCGCAGGGAGCAGGCGGCCCACGAAGGCAAGGCGCCGTATATGCTGGCGACGAATCGCGTATTGCGTTTGATCGCGGTGTTTGCGCCGCAGACGCGCGAGGAATTGCTGCAAATCCCCGGCTTTGGCGTGCAGAAGAGCGGCATGTACGGGACCGACGTGTTGCAGCTGACGGCAGGCAAGCCGCAGCCGGGAAGTTTTCCGCTGGATTGGGTTGCGCAGGAGATTGATGCCGAACGGTTCGAGGCCTGGCTGCTGGTGCAGAAGGAGCAGCGGGCGCGTTTGGAGCTTGATAAAGAAGCGGGCAAGCGCCGGCTGCTGGAGTTGGTTGCTGCGGGCGGCAATCTGACGGCGCTGCAGGCGAGCCTGGCCATCTCGCGGCGCGAGGTGCTGCAGCGGATCGAGGAGTTGGGGCGCGAGGGCGGCGAGATCGAACCGCTGATCGAAGTCGAGCTGCAGGCGGTGCCCAAGGAGGAGCAGATCAGGGCGCTGCAGGCGTTCGAGGCGGAAGGCGACCGTTATTTGAAGCCGGTGCTGCAGCGGTTGTACGGTCAGGATGCGCCAAACGACAAAGAGGCGGACCGCATTTACGAATGGCTGCGCTTGCTGCGCCTGCGCTTCCGCCGCGACAAGGAGTTGGCGGCCAAAGCCGGCTAGCTTTGGCGCACATAAAGAAAGAGCGGCCTTAGAGCCACTCTTTTTTTCTAAACAGGATGTACATGCAGAAGCCGAGCAAAGCCATGAAGGCCAGCACGTATTCGTCGCCGTGCGGAATTTGCAGGCCGAGGATGTTGTCGAAGTTCATTCCGAACACGCCGGTGATGAAGGTCAAGGGCATGAAGATCGTCGTCAGCGCGGTGAAGACGCGCATGATTTCGTTCGCCCGGTTGGCGACGCTGGACTGGTAAGCCTCTCGCAAGTTGCTCATCAGATCGCGCAGCGTATCGAACGTATCGACGATTTTGACTGCGTTTTCGTAGATATCGCCGAAATATTTTTGCAGTTGATGGTCGATCAGGCGCAAATCCTTTTTATTCAGCATTCCGATTACGTCGCGCTGGGGAACGAGCACTTTTTTCAGCCAAAGCACCTCGGAGCGCAAGCCGACGATTTCGTTCAAGTGCGTTTTCTTTGTATGCATCAGAATGTCTTCTTCCAGCTTTTCGATCTTGGCTTCGATCCGGTCGCCGACCGCCACGTAGTTATCGACGACAAGATCGACCAAATGGTAGAGGAACCGGTCGGCGTTGTTGACCTCCTCTTCCCAGAGAAACGGCTTCAGCGCGCGAATTTCGTTGATTTTTTGCTTAGTGACCGTAATGATGAAATATTTGCCGAGAAAAATATTCAGTCCGCGCAGGAAAATCTCCTCGTCGTCAAAGCGGATGCTGTTAATCATAATAAAATAGTGCGAATCATAAATTTCAATCTTCGGGCGTTGTTCTTCCTCGCTCATGCAATCCTCAACTGCGAGATCGTGGAGGTGAAACAACGGCTGGAGCATCTCCAGATCCTCGACGCCTGCGTCAATCCAATAAAATCCGTTGGAAGGAGGCGTGAGCGCTGCCGTAGCGTCTTCCAGAAGCGTAAATACGCCGTTTTGTACCCATCGTGTCTTCATCCGAGTCTCCTCCTGGAGCACGGAAGCAACCGGCAGCGCAAGATGTCAATTACACAGTAGAAAATAGAAGCTGCGTATGAAGGAGGCGCCGACTGCATCCCTGCCTATGAAATTGTAGTCTGTACATGCCGCTGCAACTCCTCGGTCGGTCTCCGTCCATACGTGTGCCCCCCTTTACCCGTACATATCGCATAATACTTGTCTAGTATATACCTTCATTTTCCACGTTTCAAGCTGAAATGATTGGCACGAAAGATCGTTTGCAGATGTTACTTTACAGTATGGAAGCATGGATTGTCCCGTGCTTGAGTACCGGGAGATCAGATCGTAAAAATAATAAAACGGGCAAAAATTTTCGTTCATTTTTCGCAATAAACAAATATATAAAAGAATTTTTTCGGTAAATTTTCGTGAAATTTCGAATGAGGTCAAGAATTGTGCCAAGTTTTAAGAAAAAAATTGTAGAAAACCTCTTGAAAACGCTTTAAAAAGCGAATATGATATAGTTACAAGGTTCGAAATCCACGAAAATATTTTAGAAAAGTTTTCGGAAATTGATTTCAGCCAAACTCTCTACATTAAGGGGGAACGAAGTCGGGCAACCGGCAGCAAGCCAATATCAAACCAAAACTAACCAAATTGGAGGCAAGTGTATGAAAAAATGGATTCCCGCAAAACTCGCGTTGATCAGTCTGATGGTGCTGGCGCTGCTTGTGCCTTATGCAACGGCCGGAGCGGCGGACAAGACCCTCGCTTCAGACCGCGCGTATACCTGGCTGAAAGCTCAGCAGGATCTGACGACCGGCTTTGCGTTTGAAGGTCTCGTAGACAGCTTTGACGACTGGTGGGACGCATCGAATCGTAGACAAATCGTTTACACGTATGATCAGGCTGTTGCTGCAATCGCTTTCATGCTGAAAAACGATCGTGTCCGGGCCGAGAAAGTGCTGGACAAAATGGCCGCGATTCAAGACCCTGACGGCTCCTGGATCAACTCCTACTGGTGGAACGGCTATGGCGAAGAAATCCGCAAGCACGTCGGCCCGGTAGCATGGATGGTCATGGCTTATATGGATTACGAGAAAATGTACGGCAGCACGAAATATCAGGCTTCGGCCAAAAAAGCGCTCGACTGGATCGTCTCCTTCCAAAAGCCAAACGGCGCCATCTCCGGCGGTATGACGACCTGGGATGCCAACGGCGCGTGGACGCCGGAAGTGTGGAGCTCGACGGAGCATAATGAAGACGTTTACAACATTTTAAAATACTATGCAACGAAGTTCCCTGACCGCACAACGACTTATAACAACGCGGCAACCGGAGCGAAAAGCTTCCTCGACAACGTCGTCTGGAACGACACGCTGAAACGCTGGAACGGCGGCTGGAAAAACAACACGAACACGATCGATCCGTTCGTACCGATGGACGTCAACCCTTGGGGCGTTCTGGCGCTTGGTTTGTCCGGCACGCGCGATTACAAAGCTTCCTTGAACTATATCGACAATTCCAACGGCAACGGCACGTCACCAAGCAGCCCTAAGTATGCGCAAACGCTTCCTTATAACGGCACGACGATTTCCGCTTACGATTTCGACTGGCAATCCGACTGTGCGCTGGCTTACACGCAAACAGGCGCGCCTAACGGCAACCTGTGCGCAGACATCTGGTTCGAAGGTTCCGCTTTCATGTCGGTCGCTCATTATATGAACGGCAATACGGCCAAAGCAGACACGATTATTGACGAAATCATCAAAAAGCAAGGCACGAGCGGCACACTGCTCGGCGGCGTACCTTATTCGCTGCAAGGTTCGAACAACAACTACTGGAAAATGGCGCAAGAAAACTGCATTTCCAGCACAGGTTGGCTGATTATCGCCATCGCCCGCTACAATCCGTTTACCGGCACTTATTTGAACGGCTCGTCGACGCCAACGCCGACACCAACTTCGACGGCCACGCCAACACCGACGCCAACACCAACTCCAACTCCGGTAGGCGGCGATTACACGGTGGCGACTTCGGAATCCGGCAACGCATTGACGATTACATTTACGCCTGGCAGCGGAGTGGGCAACCCGATCATCCACTACCAATCGGCAGCTCTTTATAATGGCGGCCAGCAAAACGTATACATGACCGCCAGCGGCGGCGCTTATACGATCACCCTTACGGGCCTGTCCGCAGGCAATGTGGTCAACTACTCGTTTACGTATCAAAAAAATGGCACGCAGCAGCCTGATTCGCCTACAACCAGCTACACGTTCGCAGGTGGCGGCTCCGGCGGCGGCACGGCGCCAAGCGTCAGCTCGCTGAGCCCGACTTCGGGAGCGGTAGGCGCCAGCGTGACGATCAGCGGTGCGAATTTTGGCGCTTCCCAAGGCAGCTCCAGCGTGAAATTCGGCACGACAACGGCGGCTGTCAGCTCCTGGTCGGCCAGCTCGATTACGGTCGCGGTTCCAAGTGGCCTGTCCGCAGGCAACGTTAACGTGACAGTCACGACTTCGGCAGGCACAAGCGCAGCCAAAACGTTCACAGTCACCACATCGCCTGTATCCGGCGACTACACGGTGACGATTACGAAATCCGGCAATACCGCGACGGTGAAATTTACGCCTGGCACCGGCGTGACCAGCCCGATCATTCACTACAAATCAACGGCTTTGTACGGCGGAGCGCAGCAAAACGTGCTGATGACTTCCGGCAGCGGCGTGTACACGACCACGATTTCGGGCCTGTCCGCAGGCAACGTCGTCAACTACTCGTTCACCTACCAGAAGAACGGCGTGCAATTGCCGGAAACGGCTACCACCAGCTTCACGTTCTAAGACGGTTCTGACCGCTTCAACGACGCTTTTTCGCAAGCCGGCGCTTGCGGAAAAGCGTTTTTTTCAGGGAACCGGAGCCGCTGAGCCACCGCGGGCGACCGCCTGCCTTTTTCCTTGACATTGTGTTATTTTGTTGTATCATTGTATACAAAGAATATCGACTTTTCTTATCAAGAGTAGGTGGAGGGACTAGCCCGATGATACCCGGCAACCGACAAACCTTTGGCGACAAAGGGATGCACGGTGCTAATTCTTGCGGACTCGCGCTGCAGCGCGTTTCTGGGAGATGAGAGAGGACATTGACAGTGAATTTCAGATGGCCTTTCTCGACCGAGAAGGTCATTTTTTATTTCGCGAAAAGGAGTGAAACAGGATGCCGATCAAAGTTCCCGACAACCTGCCAGCCAAAGAAATACTCAACCAAGAGAACATCTTTACGATGGATGAATCCGTGGCGTTTCATCAGGACATTCGTCCTTTGCGCATCGCGCTTTTGAACTTGATGCCGACCAAGGAAACGACCGAAACCCAGCTGTTGCGCTTGATCGGCAATACGCCGCTGCAGGTGGATTTTGTCCTGCTTCATCCGAAAACCCACGTTTCCAAAAATACGTCCGCCGAGCATCTGGACCTGTTCTATAAGACATTTGACAGCATCAAAGAAGAGAAGTTCGACGGTTTGATCATCACCGGGGCTCCGGTTGAGCACATGCCGTTCGAGGACGTGACGTATTGGGAAGAGTTGCAGCAGATTATGGAGTGGAGCAAAACGAACGTTACCTCAACCTTCCATATTTGCTGGGCCGCGCAGGCCGGGTTGTATCATCATTTCGGCGTGCCGAAATATCCCGTGAACGATAAAGTGTTCGGCGTATTTCCGCACACGGTTGGCGTGCCGAATACGAAGCTGCTGCGCGGTTTTGACGAGGTGTTTTTCGTGCCGCAGTCGCGCCATACCGAAATTCGCCGCGAGGATATTGTGTTGCATGACGAGTTGGAGATTTTGTCGGAATCGGACGAATCCGGCGTGTACCTCGTAGGAACGAAGGACGGCAAGCATATTTTTGTCACCGGCCATTCCGAATACGATTCCTGTACATTGAAAGCGGAATATGAACGCGATGTGCAGAAGGGGCTGTCGATTGCCGTGCCGCGGAACTATTTTCCGAACGACGACCCGACCCGCGAGCCGCGCATTACGTGGAGGGCGCACGCCAATCTGCTGTTCTCCAACTGGCTGAACTACTACGTGTATCAAGAAACCCCTTACGATCTTCATATCGCCAAATCAGAAAGGCAGGTACAAGTGTAAAATGAAAATGGAAAGCCGTCTCGCCCAAATCGGCTCGATCGAAGAGCCCGTCACCGGAGCTGTCAGCTTCCCGGTTTATCAAGCTACCGCATTCCGCCACCCCAAGCTCGGTCAAAGCACAGGTTTTGACTACGCCCGCACCAAAAGCCCGACGCGCAAGGTGCTGGAGGAAGCGATTGCCGCTTTGGAATCCGGCGATGCCGGCTTTGCCTGTTCCTCGGGCATGGCGGCGCTGCAAACGATCTTTGCCTATTTCAGCCAGGGCGATCATCTGATCGTGTCGCTGGATTTGTACGGCGGTACGTACCGTCTGCTGGAAAAAGTGATGGGGCGCTTCGGCGTGACCTCCACGTATGTGGATACGAACGATTTTGACGCGCTGGAGGCGTCCCTCCAGCCGAATACGAAAGGCATGCTGATCGAAACGCCAACGAATCCGCTGATGATGATTACCGACCTGGAGCGGGTATGCGGCTGGGCCAAGCAAAAAGGGATCGTGTCGATCGTTGACAACACCTTGCTGACGCCGTTCCTGCAGCGGCCGATCGAGCTCGGCGCCGACATCGTCATCCACAGCGCGACCAAATATTTGGGCGGCCACAACGACGTGCTGGCCGGCTTGATCGTCACCAAGGGCAAGGAGCTGTCCGAGCAGATGGCGTTCCTGCACAATTCGATCGGCGCGGTGCTCGGACCGCAGGACAGCTGGCTGCTGATGCGAGGGATGAAGACGCTGGCGCTGCGCATGGAGCGCCACGAAGTGAACGCAACGGCGATCGCCAATTATTTGCTGACGCACCCGCTGATTGACGAGGTGTTTTATCCGGCGCTGGAGTCGCATCCCGGATATGCCGTGCAAAACAAACAGTCGCAGGGCAATACCGGCATCTTTTCCTTCAAGGTGAAGGATGCGCGGCTGATCGAGCCGATTTTGCGCCATATCCGGTTGATCGCTTTCGCCGAAAGCCTCGGCGGCGTCGAATCGCTGATGACGTATCCGGCCGTGCAGACGCACGCTGACATTCCGCTGGAAATCCGCGAGAAGGTTGGCGTCGACGACCGCTTGCTGCGCTTCTCCGTGGGCATCGAGCATGTCGACGATCTGATCGCCGATTTGGGGCAAGCTTTGGAATTGGCGCAAGCCGAACTGGAAGGGAGCGGTGAATGATGAGCGCTTCGGACAACCAACGCCGCCCGCTGGGCAAGTTCGCTACGAAGCTGATTCACTTCGGCGCGGAGATCGATGAGACGACCGGCGCTTCCAGCGTGCCGCTGTATCAGGCGTCGACGTTCCATCAGGCCGATTTGGAGCAATCGCCTGCCTACGATTATACGCGCTCGGGCAATCCGACCCGGCAGGCGCTGGAAGATTATATCGCGCTGCTGGAGGGCGGTGCGCGCGGCTTTGCGTTCGCCTCCGGCATGGCGGCGATTTCCTCGGCCTTTATGCTGCTGTCCGCCGGCGATCACGTCATCTGCACAGAGGACGTTTACGGCGGCACGTACCGGCTGCTGACGACGATTTTGAGCCGTATGAACATCGAGTCGACGTTTGTCGACATGACCGATATGGCGCAAATTCGCGCCGCGTTGCGTCCGAACACGAAAGCTGTGTTCATTGAGACGCCGTCGAACCCGACGCTGAAAATTACCGATGTCGGCGAGGTAGCGGTGTGGGCGAAGGAACACGAGTTGCTGACGATGCTCGACAACACGTTCATGACGCCATACCACCAGCGGCCGATTGAATTGGGCATCGATATCGTGCTGCACAGCGCGACGAAGTTCCTCTGCGGCCACAGCGACGTGTTGGCCGGTCTGGCCGTCTGTGCGACCGACGAGTTGGGCGTGCGCATGAAACAAATCCAGAACGGCATGGGCAACGTGCTTGGCATCCAGGATTCATGGCTGTTGATTCGCGGCATGAAGACGTTGAAGGCGCGGATGGAAGCGCACGAGAGCAGCGCGCGGCGGCTGGCCGAATGGCTGTCGGCGCAGCCGGATATCGCCGCTGTTTATTACCCGGGGCTGGCCGGCCATCCGGGCCGCGAGGTGCATGAGAAGCAGTCGCTTGGCTACGGCGCGGTCGTCTCCTTCGACGTTGGTTCGGGCGAGCGGGCCAAGCAACTGCTGAGCAAGGTGCGCATTCCGCTGGTAGCCGTCAGCCTTGGCGCCGTTGAGAGTATTCTCTCGTATCCGGCGATGATGTCGCATGCGGCGATGCCGCGGGAGGTGCGGCTGGCGCGCGGAATTACCGACGGGCTGGTGCGTTATTCCGTCGGCCTTGAGGATGTCGAGGACATCATTGAAGATTTGGAACAAGCGCTGAAAAAAGAGTAGAATTTTGCCGAATTTTCGGAACAGAAACTATAGGTTTCGCCCCCTTTATGTGATATAATTTGTTAGATTATATATCCAGATCTTGCATAGGCATTGTGGCATTAAGGGGGGGCATGCGTGGGAGTCTCGTATTTTATTCACAAGTGGAAAGAGCGCCTGAAAGTGATGATGGCATTGCCGTTATCGAACAGGTCTCTGCGGTTTTTTCCCCCTGATTTCAGCTTGAGAGATCCGATTGTGTCACGGCTGCGCCACTACCGACGGCAGGGACACAATTGCGGACTCATCCTGCTTTATCTGGAAGATTTCCACCACTATTTCGCTACGTACCCGTTCGCGCATACGGAGCGGCTCCAGCGGCACATCCGCAAATCGTTGATGGCGGTGCTCAAGGAGCATTTGCAGATGGACGATGTGATCGGAGTCAAGCAGTATGGCGGCGAGAATTTTTGCATATTGATCAAGGGCGCGAATGCGTCGGGTTTTGAGGAATTGAACCAGACCGGGTATCAGTTGCGCAGATTGCTGGAGAAGAAGCTGGAGACAAGCGGCGCAGCTCCCGCTCACGGCTCGCTGCAGTTCCAGGCGGGGGCATACTTGTTTGACCGCGATATCGAGAATACGCACGCGGCCGTGCAAAGCGCGGTGCATTACGCGCAGTCGGTGGCGACGAAGAAGCTGCCGCCGCATTTCTCGAAAACGCGTCAGGAGCTTACCCGGATTATCAACGAAGAAGCGATCACCGTTTTGGCGCAGCCGATTATGTGCTTGCGGCAAGGCGATGTGTTCGGCTGGGAGATTTTGACCCGCGGGCCGCAAAATACGCCGTTCCATACGCCGGCCGAGCTGTTCGAGTTCGCCTACCAGGCCGATCTGCTGTCGAAGATGGAATTTCTCGTCATGCGCAAGGCGCTGCAGGAAATTCATCACCGCTGCATCAGGGAGCAGGTGTTTATCAACATTACGCCGGTTTCGCTGAGCCATCCGTTATTTTTGGACCAACTGTTGAACGAACTGAGGTTGTACCCGGATATTCAGCCATCGCAAATTGTGTTGGAGATTACCGAACGCCACAACATCCGCGACTATGCGCATATGGGCAACATCATGTCCCGCTATCGGGCGCAGGGCTTCCGCTTTGCCGTGGACGATGCCGGGGCCGGCTATTCCAGCCTGCAGTCCATTTCGGAGTTGATCCCTGACATTATCAAAATCGACAAGTCGGTGATCCAAAACATTGATCAGCTGTTGGTGAAGCAATCTCTCTTGAAAGCGCTTTTGTTTTTCGCCGAAAACATCAATTGCGAAGTGATCGCCGAAGGCGTGGAGCGCGAGGAAGAAGCGGACGTGCTGCTGCGCCTCAAGGTGCAGATGGGACAAGGGTTTTATTTTGCCCGCCCCCAGCCGATGCAAAGCGCCAGCGAGCGTGTGATCCAGTTCGACCGATTAAAGGAAAAAATCCAACAGCAGCGTCAGGCGAGCAGCGCCTAGCTGCTTTTCTTTTGCCTGCCGGGCCCGACCCATCCGCGAAAAGCGGCTGCCGATCGGGGGCAAGCACCGCCCCTTGCTCCTGTGGTTTTTTGCCGTTATCGCTAGGCGTCGGGCGCGTTTTTATGGTACGATAAGAAAAGACTGAACAAGCGCAAGGCCATAAGGAGTGAGCGATCGCATGAATCCGATAGACCGTATTTTGCACAAAGCCGTTTCGGGCGGACGCATCGATGTGGAAGAATGCATCACGCTGTTTGAATCCGATCAAATAGAAAAGATGGGGCACGCCGCCAATCAGATTATGCGCAAGTGGCACCCGGAGCCGATTACGACGTTCGTGATCGGACGCAACATCAACTACACGAACATTTGCGACGTGTACTGCCGGTTTTGCGCGTTTTACCGCCCGCCGGGTTCGGCGGAAGGGTATGTGCTGCCGGACGAGACGATTTTCCAAAAAATTCAGGAGACGCTCGACGTAGGCGGCACGGAAATTTTGATGCAGGGCGGGACGAATCCGAACCTGCCGTTCAGCTATTATACGAACCTGCTGCGCGAAATCAAACAGCGTTTTACGATTACGATGCATTCGTTTTCGCCGGCGGAAATCATGAAGATGAAGGACGTTTCGGACGGCTTGCCGCTGGAGGAAGTCGTGCGTCAGCTGCACGAGGCCGGCTTGGACTCGCTGCCCGGCGGCGGCGCGGAAATTCTCGACGATCGCACTCGCCGCAAAATCAGCAAGCTGAAAGGCTCCTGGCGCGACTGGATGAACGTGATGCAAACGGCGCATAAGCTGGGCATGCACACGACCGGCACGATGGTGATCGGCTTTGGCGAATCGATGGAGGAGCGGGCGCTGCACCTGCTGCGCATCCGCGACGCTCAGGACGATGTAACGCTGCAAGGGCTCAGCACGCCGGGTTTCCTCGCCTTTATCCCGTGGACGTTCCAGCCGGACAATACGAACATGAAAGTGGAGAAAGCGACGCCGGAGGAATATTTGAAGACGTTGGCGATCAGCCGGATCATGCTCGACAACATTCCGAACTTCCAGTCCTCGTGGGTGACGATGGGGCCGGAGATTGGCAAGCTGACGCTCAGCTATGGCTGCAACGACTTCGGCAGCACGATGATCGAAGAGAACGTGGTGTCGGCCGCGGGCACAACGCACAAAATCAACATCGGCTCGACGCTGCAAATCATCCGCGAAGCGGGCAAAATCCCGGCGCAGCGCAACACGAAATACGAAATTTTGCGCATGTTTGACGACGAAAACGCTACGGTGGATAAAGATTTTGTGATGCAGAATTAAAATTTCGACGGCGCTTGCCTGCACTTCCTCTAAATTTAGAACGAGGGTGCTTGGGCAGGCGCTTTTTATGATGTGGGTGAAGTGGCATGTATGCTGGGCAAGGATTCAATAAAAAAGACTTCGCGGCGCTTGCGAAGTCTTGTCCAATTACGTTTCCGCCGGCTGATAGATGACGGTTTTGTTTTTCCCGGTTTTCTTGGCGGTGTACAAGCATTGATCGGCCCCGGAGAACAACGTTTCCTTGCCGAGCCCCGGCCGGTATTCGCTTAAGCCGATGCTGACGGTCACGGCTTGGCCGTTGAGTTCCTCATACGTAATCTGCGAAATGTGCCAGCGGATCGCTTCGAGCGTTTCGAACGCTTCGTCCAGCGTTTTTTCCGTGAAAATCACGGCAAACTCCTCGCCACCATAACGGGCGACAAAGTCGTTCAGGCCGACGCGCTCCTTGAGGATGCCGCTTACTTTTTTCAGCACCGTATCGCCGGCGCGATGCCCGAACGTATCGTTAACCTTTTTGAAATTGTCGATATCCAGCACAGCCAGGTGAATGGCCAAATGGCCGGATTCGCTTTGCTCGATCAGCTTTTCCAAATATTCGTGAAACGTAATATGGTTGTACAGGTCGGTCAGCGCGTCCATCTTGGACAACTTGTCCATAATGATGTTCTGAATCAGCAGCTCCTGCTTCATCTCGGTTGTGGCTTTGAGGTTGTGCAGCAGTTGGACGCCGCGGTTCATGATGTTCAGCGAAATAAAGGAAGCGATGCCGAGAATCGGGATCACGGCGATCAAATCGGTAGGCTTGAAGCCGGCATACGGCTCCAGCTTTAGGAAAAATAAGGTGAATAATGAAAGGAGGCCGATAAAAACGGAGAGCAAAATGCGCGACGGCTGGAAATAAAAAATGGAAATCAACACCGGCAAAAAGATCAGAATCGAAACGGCCTTCACGTTGTAGTTGAAGTAAAGGAAAGCGAAGATGATCAGGTGTCCGCCGATAATGATCAAATGGTCGGTGAAGGGTTTGAGCAGCTTGCAAGCAAACTCCAGCACGAGCATGACCGCAACCATGACGAGCGTCGGCATCAGCAGATAGTGCCGGATAAACGACACGCTGGCATGGGAGGTAAAAAAGAAAAGGAGTTCGACCGGAACCTGTATGGCCACGATGCTCCAATACAAGTTAAGCAGTCTGCGATTCCAGTTGAACTTGTCTTGACTAAACGCTTCGAAATCCATCCCTGTTCACTCCACAACCTATCTGGACAAAATACAATCTCAATCTTCATCATACATGAACAACTCGTGAAAGGGAAGGCGTTTCTTGCAAGATTCGACAACCCCGCGCCGGGGGCCGCTGGCAAATTGTTCGCCGTATATCTCCCTTTGATCGGCCATATACTTGTAGAAGGCTGCAGCGACAGTTGGAAAGGGGTGGGCTCATGGATTGGTTGGAAATCGTGCTTTCCGATACGGATGAAATTCAAGTGCAGGCATTCAGTTGCCAGATCGGAAATGAGCTTCGGCTTTTACATATCGAGCAGGACGGCGTGGAGATCGACATAGAGCTTCAGCAGCGTTACGCGGTCGTCAGGTGCAGACTGGTGGCCCGCAGCAGCGCGGCGCATGACCCGGGGATGGCAGGCAAGCTGAGCGAAGCGGTGGGGGCGGCGCTGGCCGGATATATTTTGGAGGAAAAGGAACCGCTGCTGCTGCGCGAATTGGTCAAGCGAGAGTATCGTTTCGACAAGTCGGGGGAGCAGGAACAAATCGTTGGCTATTGCCGTCAACTGCTGTACGGCCAAGGCGAAGGGCCGGAGATGACGCCGAACGAAGCCCAGCAAAGCGCAGCGCGCCGGAAAAGCAAGCTGGCCCAGCAGATCGCCGCTTATGCGGAGCAGTCACAGCTGGTGATTGTCGATGGCGTGGTGCGGTTCCGGCTGGCGGATTATATGGAGGAGCTGCGGGAAATCGTCGAATACGCGATTGATGAATTTATGATGGATAAGCAATACCAGGAATTTATTTCGCTGCTGCAATATTTCGTGTATATTCAGGAAGCGAAAATTCCGGTGGCGCATTTGATCCACAAGGGCGGGCACGAATTTATGATTCTGAACGACCGGATGGAGCAAATTGACGCCCATGAGTTCGATGCGACGTTTAAGCTTGAGGTGCTGGACAAGGACATCAATTTCGAAGATATGATTGTCAGCACGCTGATTACCGTGTCGCCGGCGACGATTTACATTCATACGCGCGAGCCGGAAATGCCGGTGATCAAGACGATCACCCAGATTTTTGAAGACCGCACGACGTTGTGCGGGTACTGCCGGACATGCGGTGGGCATCTGGGCGGCAGCGATTTCAAGCAGGATCAATTGTCTCCTTGACCTTGAGGCCGGCCGACTTTATAATAGATTTCGAAAGGCGCTACAAGCGAAGACACGAACGGTTGACCCGTTGCCGTACAGAGAGAGGAGCCTTGGCTGCAAGCTCCTTCGGCGCAGCGATCGTTTACCCCTTGGCAAGCCGTGCCGCTGAACCCGATTTGCGCGCGTGTGCGCCGGATCGACAGTAGGCGACACCGGGACATTCCCGTTACCGAATGCTGATGAGGATTCGTTGTCCCGCCTGACGGCGCGGCACGCGGATCGAACTAGGGTGGAACCACGAGATCAAGCGCACTCGTCCCTTTGGGATATGTGTGCTTTTTTGCATTTTCATTCGCTTACTTAAAGAGGGGGACATTCACATGGTAGTACAAATCAAGCTGCCTGACGGCGCGATTCGCGAGTATGCGGTGGGCACGACGATTGAACAGGTCGCGGAGTCGATTTCGCCGGGGTTGAAGAAAAACGCCATCGCCGGCAAAGTCAACGGCAAGCCGGTCGATCTGAGCTTCCCGCTGGAGCAGGACGCAGACGTGGAAATTTTGACCGTGGATTCCGAGGCCGGTCTGGAAGTATATCGCCACAGCACGGCGCATTTGATGGCCCAGGCGATCAAGCGCATTTACGGGCCCAAAGCGGTGAAGCTTGGCATCGGTCCGGTGATCGAAGATGGCTTTTATTACGACATCGATCTGGACGCGCCGCTTAATCCCGAAGATCTGACCAAGATCGAAAAGGAAATGGAGCGCATCGTGCAGGAAAATCTGCCGATCGTGCGCCGCGTCGTCAGCCGTGAGGATGCGCTGGCGATTTTCGGCGAGCTGGAGGACCCGCTCAAGCTGGAGCTGATTCGCGATTTGCCGGAGGATTCCGTGATCACGATGTACGATCAGGGCGAGTTTTTCGACTTGTGCCGCGGCCCGCATGTGCCGTCGACCGGACGGATCAAAGCGTTCAAGCTGCTCAGCGTGGCCGGCGCTTATTGGCGCGGCGACTCGAAAAATAAAATGCTGCAGCGCATCTACGGTACGGCATTCCCGAAAAAAGCGCAGCTGGACGAGCATCTGCACCTCCTGGAAGAAGCGAAAAAACGCGACCACCGCAAGCTGGGCAAAGAGCTGAAAATGTTCACCTTCTCGCGCGAGGTTGGCCAAGGTTTGCCGCTGTGGCTGCCGCACGGCGCCAAAGTCCGCCGCACGATGGAGCGCTACATTGTTGATCTGGAGGAGCGTCTGGGCTACCAGCACGTCTACACGCCGGTGTTGGCCAACGTCGAGCTGTACAAAACGTCCGGCCACTGGGATCACTACCACGAGGACATGTTTCCGAAAATGGTGTTGGACAACGAGGAGCTGGTGCTCCGTCCGATGAACTGCCCGCACCATATGATGGTGTACAAAAGCGATATGCGCAGCTACCGCGATCTGCCGGTGCGCGTAGCCGAGCTTGGCACGATGCACCGCTATGAGATGTCCGGCGCCTTGACCGGCTTGCACCGCGTGCGGGCGATGACGCTGAACGACGCGCACATCTTCTGCCGCCCGGATCAAATCAAGGAGGAGTTTGCCCGCGTCATCAAGCTGATCCGCCAGGTGTATGAGGATTTCGGCATTACCGAATACCGCTTCCGCTTGTCGTACCGCGATCCGAAGGATACCGAGAAATATTTCCCGGACGACGAAATGTGGGAAATGTCGCAGCGCATGTTGCGCGAGGTGGTCGAAGAGTTGGAATTGCCGTTCTACGAGGCGGAAGGCGAAGCGGCGTTTTACGGACCGAAGCTGGACGTGCAGATCAAGACGGCGTTGAAAAAAGAAGAGACGTTGTCGACTGCGCAGCTCGACTTCCTGCTGCCTGAGCGCTTCCAACTGGAGTATATCGGCGAAGACGGCCAGAAGCACCGTCCGGTTGTGATCCATCGCGGCATCATCTCGACGATGGAACGGATGACCGCGTTCCTGCTGGAGAACTTTGCCGGAGCGCTGCCGACTTGGCTGATGCCGGTGCAGGCCAAGGTGATTCCGGTATCGCCCTCCTACGAGGCGTATTCGAACGAAGTGACCGAGCGCTTGCAGTTGGCCGGCGTTCGCGTCGAAGCGGACAACCGCAACGAAAAGCTTGGCTACAAAATCCGCGAAGCGCAGTTGGAGAAAATTCCGTACATGCTCGTCGTTGGCGAAAGCGAAATGCACGGCGGCACGATGTCGGTGCGCAAACGCGGCCAAGGCGATTTGGGCGTTCATCCGGTGGACGAAGTGATCGCGATGATCAATGAAGAAATCCGCAGCAAAAAATAGCCTGGCGCGTTATGGCCGGCATATATCGACAAATGTCGGCAAGCAAACGGCAAAAAGACCTTATCTTCCACAGGGTGGCGGGTAAGGTCTTTTCTTTGCTAAAGGAATTTTTTCTACAAATCCCGACAGGCCGCCAATTCGTCCAGCAGCTCGCCCAGCCGGTCAAGATTTTGTTCATTGCCTTCTATACAATACGGCTTGGCTTGCTCAAATTCGTCCTTGTGCTTGAATTGCTGGCGGAACACCACTTTCGTACCGGCGGCGACGCTTTCGAAGGTGGCTGTGATCCGAAACTCGTGGCCGCTTGCATGATCGAGGACAACGCGCTCCGCCGGCACAAGCTCAACGAACGTGCTTGCGTTCGGGTAAGCCGTTCCGTCCGGCCCGTGCATGGTGTACGTCCAGGTGCCGCCGGGGCGCATATCGCATTCGTGGAAGGTGTTTGTAAAGCCTTGCGGCCCCCACCAGCGCGCCAGCAGCTCGGGAGCGGTCCAGGCTTGGTACACCAGCTCCCGCGGGACGGCGTATTCGCGCACGGCGATCAGTTCATTTTCACCCGCTGTCGGGTTTTGTTCGTTTTCTTCCAACGACTTGCCCAACCCGTCCAGCAGCACATTCGTACCATGTTCGCGGATTTCCGGCGTATCGTGTCCGTCAAAGAAGGCGCCTTGCTCGGTGAAAATCAGCTTGGTGCCCTCCTGCACCGGAATCAGTTCGATCGTGGCGATCGAAACGGAGATCCGCGTGTCGCCCATATCGAGCGTATACGTGTAGACGATGCGCTGCTCGGGAACCAACTCCACATAGCTGGCGTCGAAGGTGAAGACCGGTCCTTCCGGCGGTCCGCCGCTGCTTCGCTCCTGTCCGCCGACGCGGAAGTCGAAGACCTCCGGCTTGGTAAACCATTTTGCTTTGGCCGCGGGATTGGCCCAGGCTTGATAGACGCGCTGCGGCGAAGCGGCGTAAGTCCGTTCGACCACGAATGTGGCATGTTTGACGAATCGTTCGTTCATTGCTTGTCCTCCTCGATATTTGATTGTATGCCGTTCTCCCCGGCCAGAAACTCGCCCAATCGCTCCAAATGTTGCGTCCAGGTCGCTTGCCGCGCCACGAATGGTTTGGCAAACTCGGTTTTCATCGCTTGCAGCAGGCGGGTGAAATCCTCCACGTTAACCGGCTTGTCTCCCTGCATATGTTTGGCGACATGTCCAAGCTGCTCCAGCAGCGCTTGCTGTTGGCGGATCTGCTCTTTGATGCGGCTCATCTGCAAACGAATGGTTTCAAGCGGGCTGATCTGCCCGCCGTCCAGGACTGCTTTCACTTCGTCCAGCGACAATCCGAGCTCTTTCAACGATAAAATTTGATGCAGGCGCGGCAAATCCGATTCATGGTACAGCCTGTGACCTGACGCGGTCTGACGGGATGGCGAAAACAAGCCGATTTGATCGTAAAAATGCAAGGTGCGCACCGTGAGCCCTGTCAGCTTGGCGATATCCCCAACCTTCCAATATGGATTCATAACCATCTCCTTTCGTTGTGCCAGCCATTGACCCGGTGATTGTATTGTAGCACCTCACGCAACGTGAGGTGCAAGCGGAAAGTTGCGAAGCGGCTGCGTACAGTAAGGTCATTGTGCTGTCAGCACGGCAAATCGCGCTGCCGATTAGTGTGAACCGTGTTGGCGGCGCATAATCTGGCGGATAAATGGTCATGATAATCCGTGGGTCTATTTTTCCGCAGGTATGAGATGGTCGGGAAATGGACAACCTTCAGTAGTAGGGGGAGGTATCGAAACATGACATTTACGGAATGGTTCAGCCAAACGAAGTGGTTTAGCATGCTTATGGCCGTAAATCTACTATTTGCTTTTTGGGGACAAGAAGAGACTCAGCTCGAAGATTCGCAGCCGAAGCCGTCTGCCGTTCGGCAGGCAGCTGTCGTCTACGGACCCGGCTACAATCCGGCGCCCGCCGCAAGCGTTCGCCAGCAGCCGTCGCATGAACCTGCGCCTTATGCGCAGCAGCCTATAGCGCCAACTTTTACGCATCAGCAGCAAGCGGCCAATTACAAGTTCATCCCGCGGCTTACCGACGATTTATCGAAATACAAGGCGGTGGAGGTCATCGCTACAGGGTATTCGCCGGGCAAGGAATCGACGGGCAAAAATCCGGGCGATCCCGAATACGGCATCACGTATTCCGGCATCAAAGTCAAACGCGACGATAAGGCCTTATCGACGATTGCCGCCGACCCGGACGTGTTTCCGCTCGGCACCGTGTTGTTCATCCCGGGTTACGGCTACGGCGTGGTGGCCGATATCGGCAGCGCGATCAAGGGCAGGAAAATCGATTTGTATTTCGACACGAAAGATCAAGTCTACAAGGAATGGGGCAAAAAAACGGTCAAGGTGTTTATCGTCAAAAAAGGAACCGGCCACAAAGTAACCGAGGACAACTGGAGGCGGCTGATAGAAGAAATCGTCGCTCCCGCCCCGGCCATTTAGCCGCAATTTTCCTACATAACCTTCTCGGCATGGGGCTATACTAACGAATGTAGGGGAGGTGATGGACATGGCGAAAAACAAAAACAAAAAAGTGAACCAGGACGTGGAATTCGCAACTGAAACAACATCCGTACCTAACAAAAAGCAACAGCAAACGACTTCGGAATCGGAAAACAAATAAGCTGTGGACAGCAAACATAAGTGCAAGGGAGAGACGAGGTCTCTCTCTTTTTTATGCCGTTCTCTTCTCAACCGGAGATTTATTAGCTATAATGTAACAAAAGCTAACATTAGCGTTGCCAATGGGAGGAGCATGGAGATGAGTGTAAGGTTCGAAAGAAAGCGCGCAGCTCTGTTCTACGGAATCGTTTGGCTTGGCATGGCAGGAAGCGCAATAGCTGTTTGGCTCCCGTATCGCGCATTGGCGGCGGCCTTATTGGCTGTTTTTTTGTTTATCGTCTTGTTTGCCCGGCTGTCGGTTCGGTCGGCCGCGGCTGCGGAGGAGGAGCGGAAGCAGCAGGAGACGATCCGCGCGTTCGTGCAGGAGTCGCAGGTCGTCGCCGACCGGCTGGCGGCTGCGGTGGAAGCGGTGAACCGCTCGATCAGCGAGTTGACGTGGATCGCCGACGCTTCAATTCAGAGCGAAGAGGAGTTGAAGGCGCGCAGCAATCAAGCGGTCGGCCAACTGCAAGAGGCGTTCGCGGCCATTCAGCAGGTAGCGGCTGCCGCCGATCAAATTCTCGACTCGTCCGTACATATGCACCGCGAGAGCGAGCAAACGAAAGACACGGTGGTGGACGTCTGCAAATCACTGAACGCCACCGACACCGTGATGAACGAACTGCACACGAACAACGATATCATGCAGAAAAAAATTCAGGATCTGACCGCGCACACGTCGAAGATCGAAGAGATCAACAGCTTTATCGCCGAGGTCGTCAACCAGACGTCGCTGCTGGCGCTGAACGCCTCGATCGAAGCGGCGCGGGCCGGCGAGCAGGGGCGCGGCTTCTCCGTCGTCGCCCAGGAGATCAAGAAGCTGGCTACGCAAAGCCATGAAGCGGTGACGCGCTCCTCGGAGATTTTGTCCGCGATCGAAAGCGGCGTTGCCCAGGTCGTCGAAGCGGTCGTCGAGGAGAAGAAGTCGGTGGCGCTTGGGATCGCCGAGATGCAGGTGATCAAGGAGAAGATCGATACGATTTTTTCGCTGATCGTGCATGTGAACAACCTGGTGTCGGGGACGACGCATTCGACGAAGCAGCAATCGTCGCTTGTTTCCGACTCTACGGTTTCGCTCGGCCACGTCGTTGAGCTGATGAACGATACGATGAGCAGCGTCGAGCAGACGCTGGGCCAGATGAAGCAGCAGCGCCGGGAAATCGTCATGCTGCAGCAGATCAACCGCAACCTTGAGCGTTCCTCCTCCGAGCTGATTGCGGCGATTTCCGCAGTTGGTTTGCGCAAGGGCGAAAGCACGATCAACGTCAACCTGAACGAAATGAAGCAGGTGCTCGGCTCGCTTGTGCTATTAGCTGACATCAGAACGCTGGATGAAGCGCAGCACACGGCGCAGCTCACGTCAGCTTTGCAGAAGACGGCGGGCATCGAAGCGATTTGGTCCAACCGTGCGGACGGAACGTTCGTTTTTTCGTTGCCGGAGGCGGGATTGGTGAACGCCAAGGGACGCGAATGGTGGAAAAAAGCGATGGCTGGCGAATTGTTCGTTTCCGAAGAATATGTGTCGGCGATTACGAAAAAACCTTGCGTGACGTTGTCCAAAGCGATTTTGGACGACAAGGGCAACCCGATCGGCGTAGTTGGCATCGATTTAATGTTAAAATAGGAGTTCTCAAAACAGGAATTATAGTGTAGAATATGATTATTGTAATGAATGTTAACACGGGGAGATAGGTGAGTTGTCATGTTGAACGCTTTGCTATCGAACGGACAGCCTCAGGGCAAGCCGAGAAAAGCCGCGGATGTGTTGCCATTTCTGGAAGCTTACATTGCCCGCAAGGAGCAGCAGGCTGCTGAAATCGAGCAGGTTGTGGAGCGCTACGAGATCAAGCGGATGAAGGAAGAACGGGCGTATCAAGCGATGTCTTCGCTGCGCCGCATGTTGTCCGGCAAGAAACCGGACCATCATCTGGCCGTGGAATATATTCATTATGTGAAAAAACCGATGGAACAGGTCAAGAAGCTGCGCGCCGAGATTGAGCAGGCCCGGGCGATTTTGAATGAATCGAAGCTGACCGACGTGATTTCGGTGCCTGCCGAGATCGAACAGGAAATGGTGTAATGCGCTTATGCTGCCCGCTGCCGCTTGACGGTGTCGGGCTTTTTTGTTTTGTATGAAAAACCCCGTTCGACTGGAGGTTCAGGCAAGCCGATGGTTGCAGCGGCAGCGCCCGCCCGGCACAAAAAGTGCAGGAAAAACCGCAAAAAAATCCATGGCCGGCCCAGCGGGCCTGGGCTACAATGGAGAGGTCGCAACTGAGAATCATTATCAAATAGAGGTGGGGTTTTAGGAATGGGTTTTGTGTATAGGAAAAAAATCGGCTTGGCCGCTGTGCTGCTGGCTATTGTTTGTCTGCTCGCCGCGTGTGGCGCAGCACCGGCCGCAGCGCCGGCGGCCACGGAAGCGGCCCAGGCGCCGACGCCGGCTCCGTCTCCGGCTGAGGAAACCTCGGCAACACCGGCCGTTCGCGCCTATACGGATGCGCTTGGCAGAACTGTGCAGTTACCAGCCCGGCCGCAGCGAATTGTCGCGCATTATTACGCGTCGGAAATGGCGGCGCTGGGCATTACGATGGCCGGCACGAATTATATCAACGCCAAGCTGGTGTTAAGCGAAGAGCAGCTCAAGGGCGTGCTCGATGTCGGCGGGGAAGGTATGGGGCCGAATATCGAACGGGTGCTATCGTTGAACCCCGATCTGATCATCGTGCCGGACTTTCTGGAGGCGGCCGATCTGGAGGCGTTGTCGAAGGTTGCGCCGACGGTGGCGATCAAGTACAGCGCCGACGTGTTCACCCGGCTGCGGACGCTTGGGGACATTGTGGGCAAGCCGGAGCAGGCCGAGCAATGGATCAAGGCGTATCAGGCGAAAGCCGAGGCGAAGCGCAGCGAGCTGAAATCCGTGATCGACGAAGGCGAAACGGCGTCCGCTTTTATTTTGTACGTGGACAATCAGCTTTATATTTATGGGCCGCAGCGTTTGGGTCCTACATTGTATGACGCGTTTGGCTTTGCGCCGCCGCCGAAGGCCAAGGAACTGTTCGCCGGCAAGGATGCGCTGTGGGAGCAGATTTCGCTGGAGACGCTGGCCGATTATGCGGGCGACCGTATATTTCTGGTGGCCGGAGATGATAGTGATGACGCGAAAAAAGCCGTGCAGGACATGATCGCGGGACCTGTCTGGAAAAGCCTGCCGGCTGTGAAAAACGGGAAAGCTTACATCGTTGGCGATCGATGGGGGCTCAACGACCCGCTGACATTGGACTGGCTGCTCGATGAGGCGGCGAAGGTGCTGAAATCGGGTTCGTAGGCAGGTGGGAAACAGCGGCTGCGGCTGCCGAGGCGCGGCGATTCTTGTCCGGTGGGCGGCACAGTTGTCTGACAGCGGCTTTACGGCCGGTGCCGCGCGCCGCCGCGGCTGACAGGTGCGCCGCATGCGGCTTTCGGCGGTGCGGTGTCAGGTGCGGGTGCCGCGCGAGGTGCAACAGGAAAGAAGCTTTCTGCGTTTTTGACGCGGACGGCTTCTTTTTTTGGCGCAAATCGGCTATACTATTATTTGATATTGATAATCATTATCAATAAATGGGTGAGTGGAAATGGATGTTGAGAAGCGAATACAGTTTTCCGATGCTGCGCCGGTGGTAGTTCTGCGCTCGTTGGAGCTGGTATCGATACCGGCGAACGGTGCACTGGCGGCGTTGGTTGCCGACGATGCGCATGAGCTGTTGATCGTGCTTGACGGGCAAGGCGACTGGTCGGTCGAGCAGTCGTGGGTTCCCGCGGCGCGCGGCGCATGCCTGCTGCTGCCGCCGCAGGCGTGCGCCCAGGCCGCGGCCGGCGGAGCGCAGCCGCTGCAGCTGTGCCGGCTGCGGTTTGACGTGCAGCGCGACGAAGCGCGCGTCCTCGAGCGGGTGGGCACGGCTCTGTTCGAGCCGGCCACCCGGCTGGACGCGCAGGTGCAGCGGCTGCACGCGGAAGCAGCGGGCGGGGGCGAGGGCCCGCTGCAAGCTTTTCACCAGCAGCTTGTCTTTCAGCAGCTGCTGGTGGAATTCCTTCAGCGCCGGGCCGCTGAAGGGGAGGCGTCCGTCCGCCGCGCGGTGGAGCGGACGATCGCCCATATGCATCGGTCGTACACCGATGCGTTGTCGATCGGCGAGCTGGCCGCCGATGCAGGGTTGAGCCGCTGGCAATACGGCGCGGCGTTCAAGGCGCTGACCGGTCGGACGCCGGTCGAATATTTGACGGAGCTGCGCATGAACAAAGCGAAAGCTTTGCTGCTTGCTCCGTCCAGCCGCGTCGGCGATGTCGCCCGCAGCGTAGGCTTTCGCGACGAATATTATTTCAGCCGCCGCTTCAAGCAGACGACGGGTTTGACGCCGTCGGCTTACGTCAGCGGCTGCCGGAAGCTGCCGCGCATCTTCTCGATCCAATATATCGGCGAGCTGCTGGCGCTGGGCATCCGTCCGGTCGCAACCAATCTCGCGATGCTCGACATCTTCCAGGAATGGGCCTACGGCATTCCCGGCATCCCCGAGCCGCTGGGCAGCGACGAATTTAAGGAGCTGGAGCGGCTGCGGCTGGAGTTGATCGTGTTCCCGAGCTTTGCGCCGCGCAGGCTGGTTGAGCGGCTTTCAGGCATCGCGCCTGCTGTAGAGATCAGTTGGCGCGACGATGTTTATGCGCGGCTGCGCCGTTTGGGCGAGTTGTTCGGACGGACCGGGGAAGCCGACGCATGGATCATGCGGTATGAAGCGAAGGCCGAACAAGCGCGGGCACGGCTTGCGGGATGCGTGGCGCAGGGAGAAAGCGCTTCGGCTTTTGTTTATGCTGACGGGGCGCTGCACGTATACGCCGGGCATCATTTCGGCCATACGTTGTATCAAGGGCTTGGTTTTGCCCAGCCGGAAGGTGTTCGGCAACTGACGGCACGCGACGCCCATACGAAATGGAAGCGGATCGCTGCCGAACAGTTGGACGATTATGCCGGCGATCGCGTATTTCTGGCGCTGCCGCAAACCGGTGTGGACGCCGCTCAAGGGCGAGCGCTGTTGAACAGCCCCGTCTGGCAGAGTCTCGGCGCTGTCCGCCGCGGACAGGCCTATGTTGTCGACGATGTGTGGGGCAATTACAATCCGATTACGCTGGAGCGGCATCTCGATGAAATGGTGCGGCTGCTCCGGCGGCATGCCCGCTTATAGCTTGGCGCAACCCAAAAAGCTCCAGCCGCTCTTGTCGGAAAACAAGCGCAGCCGGAGCTTTTCCATTTTGACATAAATGTCTTGCCTGATAGGCTAGTGCTGAATTCCAGAAGTTCTTTCCCAAGTCATAGTGCATCAAAATTCAGCTAAAGCGAATGCAAACTGTTCAGTGAGCATTGTTGTAAGTTCGGTTAAGGAGCCTGTGAAGGGAGTAGGTTCCCAAGTTCCCCGGTGGTTTGCCATTCCGAGAACGTAAAACTGCTGTTTGATCTGGGTCAGACGCGCTCGATTGACTTTCTGACCCTCGTACTCCATATAAATGACCAGGTGTTTTCCATGAACACGAACACGTAAATGGGTAAATCCCTTGGCATGCAGTTTGTTCTCCAACGTATCACAAGCTGATTCCAGCATGAGGTTTGCCACGTTAAGCTGCCTCCTGTTCTTTGCTTTGCAGCGGATAACCGCGGAAGGTCCAGTTAAATGGATGGCCTTCTTTTTCGTTCCACCGTTGAATAAACGCGAGAACTTTCTCTTTCAAATCCACCTTGGAGATGAAGCTTCCGTGTTTTAAGCAACGCTTATGCAGAATCGAAAAAAAGATCTCGATTTGATTGACCCAAGAAGCATGGATCGGCGTATAGTGAAATTCAAACTTGTTCCCATGGTTTTCGTTAAATTGTGTCCAACGCTTTGAAGGACCGTCATGATGGATATTCAGATTGTCCCAGATGATGACGATCTTACGGTAATCCTTGTACTTGACCGCCAACGTTTCCATAAAGGCCGTCAAGTCATCAGCGGCTCGCGTATCCCCACATTGGGCGGTTACTTCTCCGTCTGCAATGGAAAATCCTGCGATCAACGCTTGTGTTCCATGCCGAATGTACTCATATTCCTTTCGTCCGGATCGACCTGGAACAGGCAGTTTCATTTCATATTTTTGCTCCGTCGCCTGCATGCCTGTTTTTTCATCGACGCTAATCACGACGGTACCTGGATCAGGAGGCGTGAGGTATAAATCCACGATGTCGTTCACTTTTTCTTTGAACCGCGGGTCAGGACTATGGAGCCACATTTTCATCTTATGCGGTTTCAAATAGACCCCGTTTAGGGCACGAACGACACTGGATCGGCTCATGTGCGGCGCGTCGATCCTTTCCGCTGCAATAGCGGTCAATTGGTCGTATGTCCAATGACTCCCTTCGGTTAATCCAAAGCTTTCAGGGTGGTCGCAGGCGATAGAGATTAATTCACATCGTTGGAGAATGTCAAATTTCCCCGGCGCACCGGAACGTGGCGCGTCAAAAAGTCCATCCGAAGTTGCTGCAAGGAATCGATTACGCCACTTACGGACGGTTTTGACCGTCGTTTTCAGTTGCCGTGCCACTTCTTGCACGCTCAGATGTTCTTCGCTCAATTTCCAAATGATTGAGGCCCGGAATTTCAGACGCCACTCCGTCTTTTGTCCATGCACCCATGACGCAATACGTTCTTCATCTTTTCCCGACAGGGTGATCTCGGCTTCTGCTCTCATTTTTCTTTTTTCTCTGTTTACAGTTTTATTTTCCAATGTGTAATGATACACCGTCATAGGCGCTTTGTCCCGCAGTTTTTACGATTGCGCTAACCCATTCTGGAAGGAACTTATGGAACATTGCACTAGTTGTTGCCGTTTTTCAGCTGGCCCAGGTCGAGGAAGCCGTCTTCCTGGCTGTAAGCCGGTACGCCATGAATGCCGACATCGAGGCCGACAAGCTCTTCGTCGCGGCTGACGCGCAGCGGTACGATCCGGTTGATCAGCTTGAGGAAACCCCAGGTCAAGGCGAAACCCCAGACGCAGACGACGAGCAGGCCAAGCGCCTGGACGCCGAGCAAGTGCCAGCCGCCGCCGTAGAACAAGCCGGCCGTACCTTCGCTGACCGCGTCCGGCTGGGCGAACAAGCCGACGGCGATCGTGCCAAGGCTGCCGCTGATGCCATGCACCGGGAAGGCGCCGACCGGATCGTCGATGCCTTTGGCTTCCAGCAGCTCGGTGGCGTACACCATCGCGATGCCGCATACGGCCCCGATGATGATCGCAGCGACATCGCTGACGAAAGCGCAGCCTGCGGTGATGCCGACGAGGCCGGCCAGCGAGCCGTTGATGACCATCGGCGGGTCGGCTTTGCGGTAGCGCAGCATCGTGAACAGGATGCACGTTGCGCCGCCGGCTGCCGCGGCGAGCATCGTCGTGACGGCGATGTGGCCGATCGAGCTGTTCGTGGCGCTCAGCGTGCTGCCGGAGTTGAAGCCGAACCAGCCGAACCAGAGAATGAACGCGCCGACGGAAGCGAGCGGCAGGTTGGACGGCGGGACGATGTTGGCCGTGCCGTCCGGCGAAAATTTGCCGATCCGCGGCCCGATGATCACGGCGGCGGCCAGCGCCGAGAACCCGCCGAGCGCATGGATGACCGCCGAGCCGGCAAAGTCGACCATGCCCAGCTTGCCAAGCCAGCCGCCAACCGCCCATACCCAATGGCCGGCAATCGGATAAATCAGCGCCGTCATGGCAATGGTATATAAGATGTAGGCGCGGAAATTGATCCGTTCGGCGACCGCGCCGGATACGATCGAAATGACAGCGATCACAAATGCGCATTGGAACAGCCAATACGTTTCATGCGAGATCGACAAATGAATGTGTGTCAGGTCCCCTCCCATGAAAAAACCGCTTGTGCCGATAAAGCCGCCGGCATCCTTGCCGTACATGAGCGCAAAACCGACAAAATAAAAAATCAGTGCGCCAAACGCAATGTCCACAAATACCTTCATGATGATGCTGACGGCGTTTTTTTGCCGGACAAAACCCGCCTCCAGCAGGGCAAAGCCGCCCTCCATCAGCAGGATCATCGCAGCGGTCAGCACGACCCAGATCGTATCCAGGCCGCTGGCGATTTGGTTCAAATCTGCCATGAAATTCATCTCTCCTTATCGTTCGTCGGGGCATTTGCCCCAATTATACGTTTCTGATGATAAACATGTCAACGAATTACGTAAGAATACATAACATTAACGATGGTAATATTCGTGTTTATGTCAGTTATGCTCAAGGGAAGCTTGCGTTCGAGCTGTGCGCGGCCCCATTTGGGCGCTGTTGCCGGCCGTTTCTACGCGTTGGCAGTCTCGTGCGGCCCGCCCTCAGTCGGCAACCTTGTGGGGCACCCCGATCAGCCGGCAGCTTTGTAGAGCCTATCTCGATCAACCAGCAGCCTTGCGATCCCCGCCTCGATCAACCAGCCGCCCTGCGATCCCTGCTCCGATCAACCGGCGGCCCTGCAGCCCCTGCCCCGATCAACCAGCCGTTTTGCAGCCCCCATCCCAACCCGGCGAGACCCGTACGCGCTCCTGCTTCCACCCAAAGCCAGCCCCTCGGTCTGCAGACCGAGGAAGCCTTCAATCTCGCGTCTCTTTTCAACGCGGCCCGCATCTTATAGACTAGAGGTAAGCTTAAAGCAGAAGCGTACAACAATGGGAGGAAACCGATATGAATCCGCACATTTTTCAAAGGGTCGTCTGGGGTTTGGTGCTGATTGCGGCCGGCGTTTTTTTCATGCTAAGCCAGATCGGGCTGGTTGAGATCGATCTCAAATATATGGCGACCACGTATTGGCCCGTCATTTTGATTTTTTACGGCGTGGTCGGATTCCTGTGGCAGCTGGCGCTGCGGCACGGCGGCGCGTTCTGGAGCCTGATGTTAAGCGGCGTGGGGACGATTTTCCTGCTGCACAATCTGGGCGTAGGCGACTGGTCGCTTGGGCAAATGTTCCAACTGCTCGGACCTGTGGCGCTGATCCTCTTCGGGCTGAACGTGATGTTCCGGCCGCGGAAGCGCGCCGGCAACCACAGCCACGGCCACAGCTCCGAGGAGTGGCGCACGCGGTTTGACGACCGCAAGGCGGCGAAGGAAGCGCTGCGCAATGCGCGGCGGGAAGCGCGCGAGCAATACCGCGATGCCTGGAAGCGGCAGCATCAGCACCAACATCAGCATCAGCATCACGCCACGAGGCACGGTGAACGGCCGATCGTGCCGCCAATTGTGCCGCCAATTGCGCCAGAATCTCCGGCGCCGGAGAAACGCGAGCTGACCGACGAGGAGAAGGCAGTGCTCAAGGACATTCACGGGGAGATCGATTTGAAAAAATATGACGAGCCGTGGGACGCCGGGCTGCAGTCCCCGCCTCCGCCCCCGCCGCCCCCCAGCGAGCCGGAACGCGCGGAACGAGTCCGCCGACCGGACGAGCGTCATTTTCACCAGGACCGTCATTACAGCGATTTCGTCAACAGCTTTGATTCCGGCGACACGATCCACCGCCACGGCTTTATCGGCGACGTGCACCTTGGCAAAGAGCCTTGGGAACTCAAGCCTTTGTTCATCTCGCATTTTATCGGCGATTCGGTCGTTGACCTGACTCGGGCGATCATTCCGCTCGGCGAAACGCGCATTCATGTGACGGCTTTCATTGGCGATGTGAAAATTTTGGTTCCCAACGGTGTGGACGTGCAGATTCGGATATCGGCCAGTTCGTTTATCGGCGATATGAAGGTGCTGGAGCGGCGGGAGAGCGGATTTTTCCGCACGGTGCGCACGCAGACCGCCGCTTATGACGAAGCGGACCGCAAGCTGATCATTACGACGAGCATGTTTATCGGCGATGTCACTATCAAAAAGATCGGATGAGGGTTCTATGTACAAATTGCGAGTATTCAATATGAAATGGCAGCTGCTCGGCTACTTTTTCGCCGCGGGTGTGATCGCGATGTCCGTGCTGTTCATTGTGATCGAATACTTTCAAGTCAACGCCACCGACTGGGTGTTCCAGGCGATGCTGGTGACGATTGTGCCGATTGTCAGTCTGGCGGTCGGTTACATGGCGACGAAGCGCTGGCAGCGCAAGGTCGACGAACTGCAGTTGGCGATGCTGGAGATGTCGAAAGGCAATTTTACCGGGCGGATTCCGATCGAACCCGGCGATTCATTCCTTTACCTGTTTGAAACGTTCAACCGGATGGCCGGAGCGGTCGAGGAGCGAGTGCAACTGCTGCAAAAACTCGGCGCGGCCGAAGCGCTGCGCGAGCAGGAGCTGACGGAAGCGGCGGTTGTCGAGGAGCGGCGGCGTCTGGCGCGCGACCTGCACGACACGGTCAGCCAGGAGCTGTTCGCAATCCATATGGCGGCGTCTTCGCTGCCAAAAATTTTGGAGCGCAATCCGGCCGCATCCGCCGGGGTGATGGACCAACTGATTCAAATGTCGCATCATGCGCAAAAGCAAATGCGCGGTCTGATTTCCCAACTGCGCCCGATCGAGCTGAACGATGTGACGCTGCAAGAGGCTCTGGAGAAATGGTTCCCGGAATATTGCCGGGCCAATGAACTCCAGGGCCAGCTTGACGTCGAGCTGGAAACGGACATGTCCGAGGCGATTGAGCACCAGCTGTTTCTGATCATTCAGGAGGCGATGGCCAACGTGGTCAAGCACGCATCGGCCAAGCAGATCGAGCTGTCGATCTACGAAACGGAGCATCAATACATGCTGCAACTGCAGGACAACGGGCAGGGCTTTGCCCGCAGCGACATTCCCTCGGCGTCCCACGGGCTGTCGACGATGCGTGAGCGGGCGCAGAAGCTTGGCGGCGACGTGAACATCATCAGCCGTCCGGGCGCAGGCACGCGCGTACAGGTGCAAATTCCGAAGTTTGCCGCCGCCGAGCGACTTTCCCCCGATTCCCAAACGAGAGAGGAAGAATCTGATGAGTGAAATTACGATCATGATTGTGGACGACCACGATATGGTGCGGACAGGCCTGCGCACGTATATCTCGCTGGAGCCTGATCTTGAAGTGGTGGCCGAAGCGGCCAACGGCAAGCAGGCGCTGGACGTGCTGGCCAGCAAGCCGCCCGAGGATTTGCCCGATATCGTGCTGATGGATTTGATGATGCCGATCATGAACGGCATTGAAGCGACGCAGATCATTGCCCAGAAATATCCGGGCATCAAAATTATTATGCTGACCAGCTTTCTGGAGGAAGCCAAGGTCGTGGAAGCGGTGGAGTCGGGCGTTACGGGTTATATGCTCAAAACGGTGTCGTCCGACCAGTTGATCCACGCGGTGCGCAGCGCGTATAACGGCATGCCGGTCATGACTTCGGACGTTTCGCTGGCGCTGGCCCGCGGTCTCCGGCAGCGCACCGCCCATCATGAGGAAGAGGACGCGCTGACGCTGCGCGAGAAAGAAGTGCTGATGCTGATTGCCGAAGGCAAAAGCAACAAGGAAATTTCCGAAGAGTTGTTCATCAGCATCAAAACGGTCAAAACGCATGTCAGCAACCTGCTGATGAAATGCGAGCTGGAAGACCGCACGCAGCTGGCGATTTACGCCCACCGCAAGGGCTGGGTGGAGAAATCCGCCAATTGACACATAAAAGCCGCCGTTTCCGCGCATTCTATCCCCTAGAGAGCCTGCAAAGCGGGCTTAACAAGAACGCGCAAGGAGTGGCGGAATATGCAACCTTTATCATCAAAGCTCGATCAGGTCGAGGACGTGTTCGACAGCGTGCGCGACAAGCTGCATGAGCATGAATTTGCGCTGGGCGGCGGCTGGGAATACGATCACGGCTATTTTGACAAATATTTGGACGAGGCTCACAAGGTATGGCTGCGCATTCCGTTTGAAGTTGTCACCGGGCGGATCGAAGGCGACACCGTGGCGACGGACGCGCTGGTCAAGCTGGGCACGCCCTTTGTGCTTAAGCACGTATACAACGAAGGTTTGGATGACGAAGCGGAGGCCGAAACGATGGGCGCGATGCTCGACCAGTTCCAGACGCCGCTGGATGCCGATGCGCAAATCGAGGACAAATGGCTCCAAGAGGCGCAGGGCGTTTTGAAGGAAGTGGAAGCGGATTGGCTGCATTAAGCTGCGAAGCGCAGAGCGAAGCAACGCTGCGCACGCAGCTTTTTTCCCTGTAAGACAGTGTTTTTTTACCTCCCTTTTATTGTTTTTTAAGGTTCGTTTAAGGTTGCGGGTGCATGATAGAGCCATAGACAGCAAGGCATACACAACTTACTTACTGCAATCAAGCAACCATGCACTTGTTCAATTATTGGCGAATCCGGGAGGGTAAGAACATGGAAGATAACAACAAAAAAGACTACAGCGACTTTTTCAAGCCGCAGCCAGAAACTCAGGAGGAGCAAGAACGCCAGCAAGAGACGAACCAGGAGCGTCCTTCCTACTACTACTCGTACGGTCCTTATAAATCGGCTTTTGGCGATCAGCAACAACAGCAGCAGCAGCAGGAACCGGAAGTCGGCACGACTTCGGTAACGGGTTCCTCGGGCACGTCGAGCGTCGAGGTGACGCCGCCGAAGACGTTGCGCCCGTTCAGCTACCAAGGCGAAAACGTTGGCAACGGTCAGGTTCCACCCGGTCCGTGGGAACCGGCGAAGCGCCGTTCGTCGGCCAAGAGCATTTTCGCCGCATTTCTGGCCGGCGCGCTTGTCGTCAGCAGCCTGATGTTTGCAGCCGACAAGATGAACCTGTTCACCGGCCATGAGCCGCTGAGCGCGGCGGCTGCGGCGGCAGGCGCCGGACAGGCGGAGACGGCTTCCGGCAGCGGCGCGACGGGCGGCGACGTGAAGACGGCGGCGCTGGATGTGGTCCGGCCGAACAACATCGCACAGATTGTGCAAAACGCCGGTCCGGCGATCGTCAAGGTCGAATCGTTCGTCAAGAAGAAAACGGTCAGCCGCGGCGGCAACTCGCTGTTTAACGATCCGTTCTTCCGCCAGTTCTTCGGCGACGATTACTTCGGCAATGAGCCGGACCAGCAGCAGGATAACAGCGATTCCTCCGGCGATCTGCAAGCCGCAGGCATGGGAACAGGTTTCATTTTCGAGAAATCCGGTTATATTTTAACAAATGAGCACGTGGTCGATGGCGCCGATGAAATCCGCATTACCGTGGAAGGCTACGACAAGCCGTTCGTCGCCAAGTTGCTCGGCAACAGCTACGATCTCGACCTGGCCGCGCTGAAAATCGACGGCGACAAGGACTTCCCGATTTTGCCGCTTGGCAAAGCCGAAGACGTCAACGTCGGCGACTGGGTGGTGGCCATCGGCAACCCGTACGGCTTCGACCATACGGTAACGGTGGGCGTACTGAGCGCCAAGGAGCGTCCGATTACGATTCCCGACGAGAAAGGCACGCGCGAATACAAACATTTGCTGCAAACGGATGCGTCGATTAACCCCGGCAACTCCGGCGGACCGCTGCTCAACCTGAACGGGGAAGTGATCGGCATCAACACCGCGGTGAGCGCGCAGGCGCAAGGCATCGGCTTTGCCATTCCGACAAGCACGATCTCTTCGGTGCTCGACAACCTCAAGAACAACGTGAAAATTCCGAAAGACCCGACTCCGTATATCGGCGTAGGCTTGCAGGATATCGGCAAGGATTGGATCGGCGAGCTGAAGCTGGACAGCACGGATGGCGCGCTGGTTGGCAGCGTGGAGCGCAAAAGCCCGGCCTTTAAAGCAGGCATTCGCCCTTACGACGTTGTGGTCGACATCAACGGCACGAAGGTGAAAAATACGCAAGAGCTGATCACCAAAATTCAAGCGGCCAAAGTAGGGGACAAAGTGACGCTGGGCGTGATCCGCGACGGCAAACGGATGGAAATTGTCGTGGAAGTCGGCGACAAGAACACCCTGCTGGAACAGCAGCAGCAAGCGGAGTAATCGACGAGAGAAGAGAGAGATACAAGGTTAGATGCGATCCGTCAAATCGGAGAAGGGGAGTTCGCGGCCGCCGGCTTGCGGGCTCCTCTTCTTTTTGCGTATGCGCATTTGGTACAATAAGGTAGAGCAAGCAACGGAAAGGCGGTCAAAAGCGATGAGAGAAAAAGTACTGGTGGTAGACGACGACGAGAAAATCACGTCCATGCTGAGGCGCGGACTGGCCTTTGAAGGATATTCCGTCACGACGGCGAGCAACGGCATGGACGGGCTGCGGCAAATGCTGGAGGAAGACCCCGATCTTTTGATCCTGGACGTGATGATGCCGCAAATCGACGGCTGGGAAGTCGTGCGCCGCATCCGCGAAGGCGGCAGCGAGGTGCCGATCCTGATGCTGACGGCCAAGGATGAAGTGAGCGACCGCGTCAAGGGGCTGGATCTCGGGGCGGATGACTATCTGGTCAAGCCGTTTGCGCTGGAGGAACTGCTGGCCCGGGTGCGCGTATTGCTGCGGCGGCGGACGGAGCGGCAGGAACCGGCGACGAACCGGCTTGGCTACGAAGATATCGTGATGGACCTCGATACGCGCGAGGTGTTTCGCGAAGGCAAGCAGGTGGAGTTGACGACAAAGGAGTTCGAGCTGCTGCACCTGTTCCTGCAAAATCCGAAGCGGGTGTTGTCCCGCGATTTGATCATGGAGAAAATCTGGGGTTACGACTACAGCGGCGAATCGAACGTGCTGGAGGTTTACATTGCGCTCCTGCGGCAGAAAACCGAGGAGCACGGCCACAAGCGGATCATCCAGACGGTGCGCGGGGCCGGGTATGTGCTGAGAGGAGAGAATTGAGATGTCGCTCCGCCTAAGACTGACGTTGTGGTATTCCGGCATCCTGGCGGTGACGCTGCTGCTGTTTGGCATCGGCCTGTATTTTTTTCTGAACTATTTCTTATACAACGACGTGCGCAGCGACTTGAAGCGGGAAGCGGAGACGACTTATTCGCGCGTGCAAAAAAACCTCGGCTTGTCGCTTAAGGGGCTGGTGCTTGATCTGGAGCTGGAAAGCCGCGATTTCTATTCGACCAATACGTTCCTGCAGCTGTATAACGTCCAATTGCGCACGGTGAACCGTTCGGCGAACCTGCAATATTACGACGTCAAGCTGCCGGTGACGAAAGCTACGTTGGACAAGCTGCAGCAATCGAGCACATATTTCGAAAAAACGCGCGTCGCCGGTCAGGATTTGCTGATTTATCATATTGGCATCTACGGCGATTTGAACGGCCCGAAGCAGCTGCTTGGCGTGCTGCAGGCCGCCAAACCGATCAGCCAATACGAGCAGTTTCTCGACCGCTTGCAATACGTGCTGGCGCTGCTGGCGCTGCTGACGATCGTGATTGCCGCGTCGCTCGGCTGGTTTCTGGCGCGCAAGGCGCTGATGCCGATCGATCAGGTGATCGAGGCGGCGAATCAGATTGAAAGCGGCCACGATCTGGAGAAGCGGATTTTGTACGACGGGCCACGCGACGAGATCGGCCGGCTGACCGATACGATCAACGGCATGCTGTCGCGGATTCAGGTTATTTACTCCGAGCTGGAGGAAGCGTACCGGACGCAGCGGCGATTCGTTTCCGACGCTTCGCATGAGCTGCGCACGCCGCTGACGACGATTCGCGGCAACGTCGATTTGCTGGAGAAGATGTGGCGTCAGACTTCGGACAGCACGCAGCTGGCCGACCCGCAGCAGATGGAGTTGTCGCTGGAGGCGATGCGCGACATCGCCAGCGAGTCGCAGCGGATGAGCCGGCTTGTCAACGACCTGCTGGCATTGGCTCGCGCCGATGCCGGGATTCAGATGGAGAAGGCGCGGCTTGACGCCCGCCCGCTCGTCGAAGACGTGGCGCGCAAGGCGCAGCTGCTGCCGCATGCCGCCGACTGGATTATCGGCGACTTGAGCGCGCTGGATGACGCCGTTATTGCCGGCAACCGCGATTATTTGCAGCAGCTGTTGTTTATTTTTATCGAAAATGCCTTCAAATACACACCGACCGGCTATGTCAAGCTGGACGCGCTGCGCACCGACAAGCAGATCGGGCTGAGGATCGCCGATACGGGCATCGGGATGGACAAGGAAGAGATTCCGCATATTTTCGACCGGTTCTACCGGGCGGACGAGTCGCGTGGCAAAACATCGGGCACAGGCCTTGGCCTCTCCATCGCCAAATGGATTATCGACGAACACGGCGGCTCGATCGAAGTGACGACGCGCAAGGACGAAGGCACCACGTTTGTGGTATGGATACCCGCCAGCTTTCCTGTATCCGTCTAATTCGCTATAATAAAAAGAAAACGGCTGCTATAGATAGCGGATCGGAGTGTATCAGCATGGAAGTGATCAAAATATCGCCGCGCGGCTACTGCTACGGCGTAGTCGATGCGCTGGCGCTGGCGGCGTCTGCTGCCAAAAACCTGAATTTGCCAAGGCCGATTTATATACTGGGCATGATTGTGCACAATGCGCACGTTACGGAGTTTTTTAACGAAGAAGGCATCGTCACGCTGGACGGAGAGAACCGTCTGGAAATTTTGGATCAGGTGGAGAAGGGCACGGTGATTTTTACCGCGCACGGCGTGTCTCCCGAGGTGCGCCGGCGGGCGCGCGAGAAAGGGTTGACCGTCCTTGACGCGACCTGTCCCGATGTCACGAAGACGCACGATTTGATCCGCGAGAAAGTAGCGGACGGCTACGAGGTCATTTATATTGGCAAAAAGGGTCATCCCGAGCCGGAGGGCGCTGTCGGAGTGGCGCCGGATCGCGTGCATCTGATTGAGCGGCCGGAGGAAGCGGACCGGCTGGAGCTGGCGGCCGAGCGCATCATCATCACGAATCAGACGACGATGAGCCAGTGGGATATCAAGCACATTATGAACCGGCTGCTCGAACGGTTTCCGCGTGCGGAAATCCATAACGAAATTTGCCTGGCGACGCAGGTGCGGCAGGAGGCGGTGGCCGAGCAGGCGCAGCAGGCCGATCTGGTTATCGTCGTCGGCGATCCGAAAAGCAACAACTCCAACCGTCTGGCTCAAGTTTCGGAAGAAATCGCCGGCGTCAAGGCGTACCGGATTGCCGATATCAGCGAGCTGGACCGCGCGTGGCTTGACGGGATCGCCAAGGTGGCCGTGACCTCGGGAGCTTCGACGCCGACGCCGATTACCAAGGAAGTCATCAGCTATCTGGAAGCTTATGACCCGAAAGATGAAACCACTTGGGAAATCAAACGTAGTATTAATATGAAGAAGCTGATTCCTACCGCCAAAACGAAGACAGCAAGCAGCGAGTAGCTTGTTTACCGCATTCGATGAGTTTTTCTTAATATTCCATTCGATAGGGATGAGAGCAGTATGCAGCGTGAACAGAAGGCGAAGGCCAACAAAATTCGCTTCGATTGGAAAAGCACCAAACGTTGGTTCAGATACAAGTATCTGATGCTGCTTCGCGCCAAAGGCGGTCCCTCCAAAGTAGCCCGAGGCTTCTCGATCGGTCTTGCCGTTGAGATGTTCACGTTGCCGACCGGGGGACTTGCCGCGCTGTTGATTCTTCCCCTCGTATATGTGATGAGAGCCAATTTGGCTGGAGCCTTGATCGGGTTCCTGTTTGGCAAGCTGATTTACATTCCGTTCGCTTTCCTGAACAAGCATGTCGGCGAAATTCTTGTGCCAAAGCCGGTCAAGTATTATTTGCTTCACATCTCTCCGCATTTGCCGCACCTGCTGGTTAAATTTATCCGCAGCGGCCTTGATCTGCTCGTTGGAGGCATGGTCATCGGCGCGGTGCTTGGCCTTATCATGTATTTTCCGGTGGTGCTGCTGCTGCAATATCACGCCAACCGCCGGAAGGAGAAACGCAGATTGCGCAAGGAGCAGTTGCTGGTCCTGAACAAAGCGAAATAATTAGCGCTTGACGAATTGACGTCAGGCGTTGTATATTTGCTTTAGTGATTAAAAGCTTAAAAGCGAACAAGCGTCGAAGCTAACAAGCACAAAAGCAAACACGCGTTGAAGCATTCAAGGGGCTTTATGCCCTACCTATAGGAGAGTGGAGAACATGATCGTCATTACATCCAACAACGTTTCGGATGAGCGTATTCAAGAACTGGTGCACATTATTGAAAAAAACGGCGTGCAGGCTCACGTTTCGAAAGGCGAGGACCGCACGGTCATCGGCATTATCGGCAAAGCCGATCCGAAGCTGGCCGAGCAGCTGCGCCAAATGTCGGGCGTGGAGCAGGTCGTGAAGATTTCCAAGTCTTACAAGCTGGCCAGCCGCGACTTCCATCCGTCGAACACCGTGATCAAAATCAAGGACGTCGAGATCGGCGGCGATCAACTCGTCATCATGGGCGGACCTTGCGCGGTTGAGTCGCCGGAGCAAATCGACGAAATCGCCCGTCTGGTCAAAGCCGCAGGCGGTCAAGTGCTGCGCGGCGGCGCGTTCAAGCCGAGAACCGGCCCGTACAGCTTTCAGGGCGTTGGCGTAGAAGGCCTTGAAATGATGGCCGAAGCCGGCCGCAAGCACGGTTTGCTGACGATTACCGAGGTCATGACGCCGGAATACGTCGACATCTGCGCCGAACATGCGGACATCTTGCAGGTTGGCACGCGCAACATGCAAAACTTCGATCTGCTGCGCAAGCTGGGCACAATCCAGACGCCGGTGTTGCTCAAGCGGGGATTCAGCTCCACCTATGACGAATTTCTGAATGCGGCCGAGTACATCCTCGCAGGCGGAAATCCGAACGTTATGCTTTGCGAGCGCGGAATCCGAACATTCGAAACGTACACGCGCAACACGCTCGATTTGTCGGCGATTCCGGTGCTGAAAAACTTGAGCCATCTGCCGGTGATCTCCGACCCAAGCCATGGCACGGGTCGCCGCGAGCTGGTCGAGCCGATGACCAAGGCGTCCGTCGCCGCCGGCGCAGACGGGCTGATCATCGAAATGCACACCGACCCGGATAACTCGATGACCGGAGACGGCGTACAATCGCTGTTCCCGGATCAATTCGCCAAGCTGCTGGTCGATCTGGAGAAGCTGGCTCCGCTTGTGGGCAAACGTTTCGATACGAAAAAAGAGCCGATTTTGACATAAAAATAACGCTGGAAAACGAAGAGGCCGAGCTTCCCGATCTGGGGGAAATCAGCCTCTTTTTTGCGGTTCGCACAAATCTGTGAACAGTGTGAGATTAGCTCACACCCCTTTAAAAAATACCTTACATAAGTATTGACGTTCAAAGCTCTAAAGCTATATAATATGTGCAAGATCTCAACCAAAAGTTGAACAATCATATCGCAAAGTACGTTGAATGTACGGAAACAGGAGGGTATTTTTAAATGTCAGTGCAAAATGTATTGAACCTCATTAAGGAAAAGAACATTGAGTGGGTTGACTTTCGTTTCGTAGGTCTTTCCGGTAAACAACAGCACATCTCCGTTCCGGCTTCCGAAGTCGAAGAGGAAACTTTCCAAGTGGGCGTGGCTTTCGACGGTTCCTCGATCCCTGGCTTCCGCGGCATTGAAGAGTCCGACATGGTGATGATGCCAGATACAGAAACGGCTTATATCGATCCTTTTACAGCGCACGCTACCCTCGTTATTATGTGCAACATCCACACGCCGGACGGCGAGCGTTATGAGCGTGACCCGCGCAGCATTGCGCAAAAAGCTGAAGAATATCTGCAAACGACAGGCGTGGGTACGACTGCATTTTTCGCGCCTGAGTCCGAGTTCTTCATCTTTGACGATGTTCGTTACGAGTCCGGTATGAACAAATCGTTTTTCGAAGTTGACTCCGAAGAAGCTGGCTGGAACACAGGCCGCAAAGAAGAAGGCGGCAACCTCGCTTACAAAATTCCGGTAAAAGGCGGTTACGTGCCGGTTGCTCCAACGGATTCCCAACAAGACATCCGCAGCGAAATGTGTCGTCTGCTGGCTGAAACCGGTCTGCGCATCGAACGTCATCACCACGAAGTGGCGACTGCCGGTCAAGCGGAAATCAACTTCCGTTTCGACACGCTGACGAAAACAGCCGACAACTTGCTGAAATACAAATACATCGTGTCCAACACAGCCAGACAATACGGCAAAGTAGCTACTTTCATGCCGAAGCCGCTGTTTGGCGACAATGGCAGCGGTATGCACGTTCACCAATCGATTTTCAATGGCGGCGAGCCGCTGTTCTACGAAAAAGGCAAATACGCCAACCTGTCCGATCTGGCGATGTACTACATCGGCGGCATCCTGTACCACGCTCCGGCGCTGATCGCTTTGACGAACCCAAGCACCAACTCGTTCAAACGTCTGGTTCCTGGCTACGAAGCGCCGGTTAACCTTGTATTCTCCAAAGGCAACCGTTCCGCTGCCGTTCGTATTCCGGTTGCTGCTGTAACACCAAAAGGCTGCCGCATCGAGTTCCGTACGCCGGACAGCACAGCCAACCCATATCTTGCTTTCGCAGCTATGCTGATGGCAGGTCTGGACGGCATCAAGAAAAAAATCGATCCTCGCGCACTCGGTTACGGTCCGCTGGATAAAAACATTTACGACCTGCCTGACGAAGACAAAGCGGAAATCCGCAGTGTTCCAGGCACGCTGGACGAAGCGCTTGACGCGCTGGAAGCCGATCACGACTTCCTGCTCGAAGGCGGTGTGTTCACGCAAGATTTCATCAACAACTATGTGGAATACAAACGCGGCGAAGCGAAAGCTGTTTCCATCCGTGTTCATCCGCATGAGTACTCCCTGTATTTCGACTGCTAATTAGCGGCGAATCGGGAAAGAATAGAAGGAAAAGGGCTGTCCCGAAGGTCAAAGCGACTTTGGGGACAGCCCTTTCATGTGAAATTAAGCGAGGCCGCGCCCCAGCCGCTGGACGGGGGCGGGAGCGCACGCGAAGGACGGTGGACGCCGATGACGCTGGAACCGATTGCCGATCATCTGAAACCGGGTTTGTCGATTTTGTTTATCGGCTATAATCCGAGCATTCGTTCTGGAGAAACCGGGCATCATTATGCGAATCCGAACAATCGATTTTATCGAATTTTGCATGGCAGCGGGCTGACGCCGCGCCTGTACAAGCCGCAGGAGGATGGCAGCCTGCTGGAGCTGGGCTACGGCTTCACGAACATCGTCGCCCGTCCGACGGCGACGGCGGCGGAGATTACGCCGGCGGAATACGCCGAAGGGCGCGAGCTGCTGCGCGGCAAAATCGCTGCGTACCGCCCGCAGGTTGCCTGCTTCGTCGGCAAGGGCGTGTACGAGCAGTACAGCGGCCGCCGCGGCATGGGCTGGGGCGCGCAGCCCGACCCGCGCGTTCCGGGCGTGGTCGAATATGTCTGTCCGTCGTCCAGCGGGCTGGTGCGGATGAAGCTGGAGGAGCTGACGGACATTTTTCGCGGGCTGCTGGCGTACATCGGGCAGCCGTAAGCGGGCGCGGCCGATTAGGCGGGCAAGCAGCGGTATGCCGCTGCTGCCTCGATGAAGCCGTGGGCCGAGCGTGGATGCCGCCGATCGGGTTATGGAAGCGGCTGCAGCTTTTTTTTCAGCCTGTGCAGTCAGGTTTTACTTGATGCAACCGGGGAATATTGCTATCATAGCCATAATACATGTAGAAAAGGTGTGGTTAAACATGGGAAACCGGGCCTACAATTTTAACGCGGGTCCTGCGGCGCTTCCGCTTGAAGTGCTGCAAAAAGCGCAAGAGGAGCTTGTTGAATTTCAAGGAATCGGCATGTCGATTATGGAAATCTCGCACCGCAGCGCGGAATACGAGCAGGTTCATAACGAAACGCAAGCGTTGTTGAAAGAAATTTTTGGCATTCCTGATGGATATCAGGTGCAATTCCTGCAAGGCGGCGCCAGTACGCAATTTGCGATGATCCCGATGAACTTCCTCAAAGCCGGCCAAGTTGGCAGCTATGTGCTGACCGGTGCATGGGCCGAGAAGGCGATTCAGGAAGCGCAATTGTTTGGCGAGGTGCAGCTGGCAGCCAGCTCCAAAGATCAGAAGTTTATGAAAGTTCCGGCGCTGAGCGAGATTGTCATTCCCGACAACGCGGCGTATTTGCATTTGACGTCCAACGAGACGATTGGAGGCACGCAGTTCCAAAGCTTCCCGGATACCGGCAGCGTGCCGTTGATCGCCGATATGTCGTCTGATATTTTGAGCCGTCCTGTCGATATTTCGCAATTTGCGATGATCTATGCCGGCGCGCAGAAAAACCTTGGACCTTCCGGCGTGACCGTCGTGATCTTGCGCGAGGACATGCTCCAGGATGTGCCGAAAAACATCCCGACGATGCTGCGCTACGAGATTCATGCCAAAAACAACTCGCTTTATAATACGCCTCCGGTGTATTCGATTTATATGGTCAACCTGGTGCTCAAATGGATCAAAGGCCAAGGCGGTCTGGCAGCCGTTGAGAAAAACAACCGGGAAAAAACCGGCCTGATCTACAACGCCATCGATCAAAGCGGCGGCTTCTTCCGCGGTCCGGTGGACAAAGATAGCCGTTCGATGATGAACGTAACGTTCCGTCTGGCCGATGAAGAGCTGGAGAAGAAATTCATCAAGGACACGGCGGCGCAAGGCTTTGTTGGTCTTAAAGGACACCGCAGCGTAGGCGGTCTGCGCGCTTCGACGTACAACGCCGTGCCTTACGAGGCTTGCAAAGCTTTGGCCGATTTCATGATCGACTTCCAAAAGCGCAACGGCTAAGCTTGTCCGCTGCCGTTCTGCGATAGCCGCATCGAAACGCGCGTCTCCTGCCGAGGCGCGCGTTTGCGCGCGGCCGGGCACAACGGCTGAGCCAGTGGCGCTTGGCGGTCGAAGCGGCCGGTTGCAAGCCTTGCACCGCGCCTTGCCGCAGCCGCACTCGGTCGGCGCATGCATACCAACCTCCTGCCCATCGGATGGTGAGAGCGGAGGTTTTATTGCGTTTATTTTTGCTGCGGTGAATAAAAAACAGGCGTCTGTCGGCAGACACCCGTTTTTAACGAAAATGGCGGAATCGCGTGGGAGCAAGGATCAAGCCAACACTTCTTTGACGGCCGGTTCGGTCAGCTTGTAGCCGACGTTGCGGATCGTGATGATGTATTCGGGATTGCGCGCATTCGTCTCCAACTTGTCGCGCAAATGGGAGATATGCACGTCGACGATTCGTGTATCGCCGAGAAAATGGTAATCCCATACACCGTGCAGCAGTTGCTGGCGGCTGAGCACTTTGCCGCGATGTTTGCACAAAAACAGCAACAGCTCAAATTCCTTCGGCGTCAAATCGACCGGCGTGCCGTCGACGGTAACTTCGCGCTGGTCCGGCTGGATCGTCAGTTGGCCGATCTGAATTGGCGTCTGTGCCGGAGCCGAAGGCAAGGTCTGGACGCGACGCAGGATGGCCTGAATCCGCGAAATCAGCTCCGGCGGGCTAAAGGGCTTGGTCATGTAATCGTCGGCGCCGTTGTCGAGTCCGGCGATTTTGTCGGACAGGTCCTGCATCGCCGTCAGCATGATGATCGGCACGAGGTTGTTATGGTGGCGCAGCTGGCGGCATACCTGGAAGCCGTCCATTTTGGGCAGCATCAAATCCAGCACGATCAGATCGGGCCGAAACGCGGGGAGGGCGTCGAATACGGCTTCACCGTCATAAACGCAGATGACGTCGAATCCGGCGAGCTTGAGATTGAATTCAATCAGCATGGAAATGGAAGGCTCGTCATCGACGATCAAAATTTTCTTTTTCATCGATCGTTGGCTCCTTTATGTCAGGGGATATTATTCTATGTTCATTGTGACAAAAATCTGTCATCGACAGATTAAGATTACGTAAAGCCAGTGTAAAATTGCATTCGGCGAGCGGTTGTAATAGGATAGAAGGATGAGGTGAGGCGTCCGTTATGGCTTTTCATATTGTTTTGGTCGAGCCGGAAATTCCCGCGAATACGGGAAATATATCGCGAACGTGCGCGGCGACGGGCACGTATTTGCACTTGGTGCGGCCGCTTGGCTTTCAGACCGACGACAAGACGTTGAAACGGGCAGGGCTTGATTATTGGCCGTCGGTCAAACTGGAATACCATGACTCGTTTGCCGAGGTGCTGGCGGCTTATGCGGGACACCGTTTTTTCTTCGCCACGACGAAAGCGCAGAAGCGGTATGCGGATTTTGCGTTTCAGGACGGCGATTTTTTTGTGTTCGGCCGGGAGACGCGCGGGTTGCCCGAGGAGCTGTTGCGCGAGCACCCAGAGACGCTGATGCGGCTGCCGATGTCGGATGCGGTGCGCTCGCTCAATTTGTCCAATTCGGCGGCGATTATTTTATATGAGGGTTTGCGGCAAACGGGTTTTGCCGGCCTTACGTGAGAAAGGAGCTGTGTGTACGTTGACAACAGCGCAAACGGTAACGATTCCTCAAGCGGATTTTGCGATTATTGGCGGATCAAGCATGTTTTCGATCCAGTTTCCCGAGGATTTGAATCGGGCGGATATCGAGATGTTGGCGACGGGGCTGGTGTTCGCAACGCCTTACGGCGAAAGCCCGGAATTCAAGCTGTTCCAGCAAGGCGACAAGCGGGTGCTGAACGTGCGGATGCACGGCTGGCGGCCGAATGTCGTGACGCGTGGCGTCGCTTCGCAGCAGCTGTTTTGGGTGCTCGGACAAGCCGGGGTGAAAAAAATATTCGTCGAAGGCGGCGTCGGCAGCATCAACCATCTGTTGGAGCTGCGCGATTTGGTCATTCCCAACGATTATATCGACAACTCGATGCGCAAGGACGTTGGTCTTGGCGGACCGTATTTGCTTGTGATGCGCGAGGCGATTTGCCCGACGCAGGCGGAGGCGCTGACCGATGCGGCGCGCCGGCATACGGCGGAGACGTTTATAGAGGCGGCCCGCTCCCGCGAGGGCGAGCAAAAGGCTTGCGTGCCGCGTCCGCGCCACGTGTTCGACCGCAGCATCTACGTGAATACGGACGGCCGCCATTTCGAAAGCCCGGCCGAGGTGCAGATGTTCCGCGGCTGGCACGGCGATATCGTCGGGCAAAGCATCTGCCCCGAGGTGTATTTGGCGCGTGAGATTGGTGCGTGTTATGCCGGCATTTATATGGTCGTCAATTATGCCGAGGGCATTATCAAAGATTGGGAACACAAGGATTTGTCGGACATTTTTTTCGGTGAATCGCAGCGGATTGGGCATATTTTGCTTGATGCTTTGGCCGGAATCGACCTCGATCAAACGGGGTGCAACTGCTTGTCTTTACGCAAAGCAACACTTTTAAAGGAAATTCAGGATTTGGATCCAAAGTAGAAGGAATTCCTGTGACAATGGCGAATTAGGTACGATATAACAGCGTATACATATTTAAAAGCTAGTTCCAGAGTCATGGAAAAGCAATTTTAGAAAGAGGTGAAGTCCTATGATGAAGCCAGCAGGAGTTGTACGCAAAGTCGATCAATTGGGACGAATTGTTTTGCCAAAGTCGTTGAGAAAGCGTTACCAGATGAATGAAGGGGACCCGGTGGAGATTCTCGTTCAAGGCGACCATATCATCCTTGAGCGCTACCGTCCGAAATGCGTTTTCTGCGGAAATATGGAGCAAGTCAGCGAGTTCAGAGACCGGCATATTTGCGGCGTGTGCCTTGCGGAAATGAACGAACTGAAAACCCGGGCGTAAGCTGTTCCCGAGTCAACAGAAAAAGCATCGCTTCCCGCGGGAAGCCGATGCTTTTTTTCTTGTGCGGCAGGTTGTGCGGATTCGGCGGCGAACCCTTACAGCCCTTTGGTTTTATCGTTGTTGTAAGCAGCCGTCAGCATGGCGACTACGAACAATACAAATACCATGATAGTGATCCAGAATGCAGCTGACATATACAGGCACCTCCTACAAAAATAACGAAGCCGAAACTCATTAAAGCTTATTATACCCAACGCGCGGGAAAAAAGAAACGAATAAACTGTGAATTTTCTTCATTTGAAAAAGAGAAAGTGCGTGGCCAGCGGGCGAAGCCGGCCGTCGGACGGGTGATTGATCACCGAGCCGTTAAATACGAGCGTCGCGGAGCCGCCGCCGTCAAGGTTGTAAGCGTCGCGGATGCCCAATGCCTGCAGCCGGTCTTGCAGCTCGGCGAGTGTTGCGCCGGAATTGCCGCTTTCGTCGCGGCCGTCGGTGACGATAAACAGCAGCTGGTCGTTTTTGTAGCTGCCGACAATCGTGCGCGCGGCGCGGGCCGGCGACGTCTGCCAACGGGCGGGAATCGCCGTCTTGCTCCCGCCCTGCATGAGGGTCGGCACGAAGGTCGAGCCCATCAGCGGCTCCAGCTTGTCGAGTTCGGCCTGGCTGGTGAATTTGCCGCCGATCAGCCGCAGCTGCTTGTCGAGACCGATGAAAACCGTATCGTTGTTCGTTGGGAAAAAGCCGTTGACGTATTTGCTGCTGATCACCGTCGTGTCGAGCGGATAACGCCGTCCGCGATTATCGTCGGCAAAACCGCCGGCATTAACCGCGGCGATTGCGCCGTAGCGGCTGGCGGCATCAAGCGTCGTCTCGCTGCTGCCGAGCTGGTCCTTGCCAAGCACAAGCTTGACGGCTTTGTCGCTTTTCAAATTTACCTTAAGCGCGTAGCCGTTGTAGTGGCTGTCGCTGAGCGCAAACAGCTTGAGATCGAGGTTGCCCGACGAAGCTTGGCGCAGCGGTGAGCCGAGCCGGGCCGTGATCCGGCTGTCGTAGATCAAGCCGGGCCGCGCCGCTTGCGCGGTGGCGGTGCTCAGCATGGCGCTCATTTGCGCCGCGCTTTTGGCATACAGCTCGTAATATTGCTCGATCGTCGATTGGATTTGCGCGGCGTCGGCTTGCGCCAGATCCAGCTTGGCCGCGGTTGTCTGCGCGCCGGCGAGCAGCGGTCCGACCGCCGTCTCTGCCACCGGGCGAATCAAGGCGGGCAGCTCGATTTGGACGTGCAGCGCCAGCAGCCAGACCAAAGCGCCGAGGAAGGGAGCGCAAGCGAGCAGCATCAGGCGGTTGAACTGCTGGACGGGATGGTTCATTTCAGCACGTCCAGATTATGCTGGAGCTCGTCCAGCTTTTTTTTGACTTCCTCCAGTTGCGTGTACAGTTGGTTGCTGTTGTCGGTTTTGCTGTTGGCGCTGTCTTTTGTAAACGCCAGCAGCTCGTTCAGCGCTTCGACCTTTTTCTCCAGCGCGTCCACCTCGGCATTGACGCTTGTTTTCAGGTCGCCGACCTGCTGCTGGTAATCGGCTGCGATGGCGGCGAGCTGGTCGGACGTTTGCTTGGCGATATCGGCGGTAATTTGCTGTTTCAGGTGTTCGGTGTACAGCACGGCGCCGCTGACGCCGGCCGCGATCAGGATCAGCCAGCTGATGAGCAGCAGCACGTACGTTTTCTTGCGGGCCTTGGCCGATTTCGCGGAGCGCGCGAAGCCGGCGTCTGGCGCGGCAGGCTGGAGGGGCGTGTTCATGATCATCACCTCTGTCAAGTTAGTGTCGCCCGTCAAGATTTTTTGCGAAATTCGTTGGGTGTGTGGCCCGTTTGCTTTTTGAACACTTTGCTGAAATATTTTTCGTCCTGATAGCCGACCATTTCGGCGATTTGCGAGATGCGCAGGTTCGGATTGAGCAGCAGCAGCTTGGCTTTGTCGATGCGGATGGCGCCGAGATAGTCGGACAGGTTGACGCCGAACTCCATCTTGAATTTGCGCGAAATGTATTCGCGGCTGAGGAAGAAGCGGCTGGCGATGTTTTGCAGCGTAATATCTTCATTATAACGGCTTTCGACGTAGGCGGCGATGTCGAAGATGACGTTATGCTCCTTCTGCTGGCGCCGCAGCAGCGCTTTCGACAGATCGAGGATGTCGCGGGTCAGCTCCTGCTGGTAGAGCGGCAGCGACAGGATGCCATGCTCGTCCAGCGGCACGATCATGCCCGGCGCTTCGCCAAGCGCGGCCAATTCCTCGTCCGGCGAAGCGCCGGCCGGCACGGACTCGCGCACCCAGCGGCGCTTCAAGATAGCGTATTCGCGCCACCAGTGGTCGAGCAGTTCCAGCGTGATGCAGGGCAGCAGCTTAAGCGCGTCGATCCACAGCTGCACGGCCGCTTGAATCTGCTCGCTGCTGCCGCTGCGGATCGCCAGATGGATGCGCTCTTCGTAATCGCTGAACTGCACGGCACGCTGCGCGTGTTTGGGCGGTCCCGACGCCGCGTCGTGGACCCAGGTCAGCTTCGCCAGCAGGTTGCGCTGGCGAAGCGCGCCGCGCGCCTCCTCGTAGGAGCGGCGCAGCTCAAACGGGAACGGGTGCGCACCGCCGATCCCGAAGTCGAGCCGGCAGCGCAGCGTCGTGCGCAGCCCTTCGTTGATGCCCGCCAGCAGGGCGGCGGGCTCCTGCTGCTGCTTGTCCCACAGCAGCAGGACGATTTCGTTCTCGCTGTTCCAATAGCGGAACGCAAAGCCGACCGGCGTCGCGCGCAGAAATTCGTTGCAGATGTTGACAAGCGAAAAGAACAACAGGTCGAGGTTGTTCTGGAACTTCATCTTTAAGCTGCGCTCCATCGTGTCGAGGCTCAAGATCGCGACGCGGCAGGCGGCCAGCGTGCGCGGCAGGCCCAGCTCCTGCTCCAGCTGCGCTGCGGCGCCTTCGTACAAAGCCGGCTCGACCAGCAGATTGGACAGCAGCTTCTCCCAATAGACCGGCTTGAGCCGGTTCACTTCGATGCTGCGCTGAAGCTGGTGAGAGCGCTCGCCTTCTTCGCGGCGCCATGTGTTGACCGCTTTGGCCAGCGCCTCGTCGAGCTGATCGGGATCGATCGGCTTGAGGATGTAGTCGGTGCCGCCGTATTTGACGGTATGGCGCAGCAGGGAAAAATCGTCGTGGCCGCTGATGACGACCGTCTTGCTCGCCGGCGCGTTCGTGTGCAGCCATTCGAGCAGCTCGACGCCGCCAACGCCGGGCATCATCATATCGGTCATGATGATTTCCGGCTTCTCGCGGAGCACGCAATCGATGGCGGCTTGGCCATCGGACGCTTCGAAGATCGTATCGATGCCATGACGGCTCCAGTCGACCAGCAGCCGGATGGCGTCGCGGACGTGTTTTTCATCGTCGACAATCAATGCTTTCAACTCGACTCCTCCTTGTCTAGCGGAATGATCAGCGTAACGTTCAGGCCGTGCGGCTGTGCAGCCGCCAGCGTAAGATCGGCGTGGTCGGAGAAAAACAGCTGCAGCCGCAGCAGCACGTTGCACAGGCCAATGCCTTCCTCGGCCCCGGTCGCCGGAGCGGTCAACGAGGCGCGCACTTCCTCCAGCCGATCGGCGCTCAGCCCTGTGCCGTTATCTTCGACGCAGATGATCAGGACAGGCCGTTCTTCGCGTTCGCTGCGGCCGATCGCGATGCGCAGCAGCCCGGTGCCCAGCGCCGGCTGGAAGCCGTGTTTGAAATAGTTTTCGACGACCGGCTGGAGAATCATCTTTGGCACCTCGACGGCCAGCAGCTCGGGTTCGGTGTCATATTCGATGACAAGCTGCTGCTCAAAGCGTTGTTTTTGCAGCTCCAGATACGATTTGACATGTTCCAGTTCCTTGCGCAGCGGTACGGACGATTCGTGCGTGTTCATGCTGTAGCGCATCATTTTGGCCAGCGAGGCAATCAGCTCGTAAATGCGCCGTTCGTTGTGCTGCAGCGCCAGCGTGCCGATCGATTGCAGCGCATTGTTCAGAAAATGCGGGTTGATCTGCGCCTGCAGCACGCGCAGTTGATTCGATTTGTTTGCCAGTTCCAGCCGGTATTCGCGCATGACCATCTGCTCGAGATTTTGCATCAGCACATGGAAGCGGCTGGCGAGAATGCCCAGCTCGTCCGAGCGCTCCAGTTCAATGGTGGCGTTCATTTGCCCGGCCTGAATTTTCGTGATGTAGCGGATCAGCTTCTTGATTGGCGATGTGAACCGAATGGAAATGAAGATGGTCGCCGCGATCACGATGATCAGGAACAAGCTCAGCACAAGCGTGTTGATCAGCGTAAGCTGACGGGCGTTTTTGTACAACACCTCGCTGGGAATCCGTTTGACGATCGTCCAGTCGAGGGCGTCGGTTTGCATTTTTTCATATAAGCTAATGCCGTTAAATTGATCGCCGTTCCAGGCGAAGTTGCCTTGCGCGCTGCTGCTGCCGATCGCCTTGCGCACCCAGTTCTGCGTCAGCTTGTGTCCCCATTGGCCGGGATCGGGACCGTACACGACCGTGCCGTCCTTGTCAAAAATGTACAGCTCCTCCTGGCCGGTTTCGTGCAGGTCCTCGCACACGCTGGCGATCACATTCAGATCAAGGTCGATGATCAGCTCGCCCAGGACGCGGTTTTCGGGAAAATTGATAATGCGCCGATGCATAGACAGAACGGGAATCGGAGAAGGATATGTGGTAAGCGGGATATCGTAATTATTCATAATATGCGTGGACTCGAAATAGACATCCCGGCCGGCGGGGAACGGCGGCAGCTTGGCATAAGGGCCGTCGGTTGTTTTGGACAGGTCGTGCACCATCAGAAACGAGCTGTTGCTCGCTTGGGCATATAAATAGATTTGCTGAATCTCTTTGATGGAATGCGACATGACCTGCAGGCCGCTCGTAATCTGCTTGCCGCCCAAATAGTTGATTTCCTTCTGCTGCAGCGTGTAATAACGTTCCTCGTTCGTATAGATGGTCAGCGACGCCTGCGCGACGCCGTTCAAGTAGTTCAGCAGGTTTGTTTTGCCCTGCGAAATGAGCGCGGAGTTGGTTTTGATCGTTTCTTCGGTGACTCTGTCCTTCGTAAACGCATACGTGACGATGATCGAGGTCACAATAGGAACCAGCGTAGCGGCCAGCAAAAAAAGCACAAGCTTGTTGCGGATGCTGTTTTTGATCATAACGGATCATCCCGGTTCTTTTGGATTTGTACCCTACATTGTAGCAGGTGAGGTCAACAAATTCCACCTAAAGCGTCACGAGAGTCTGTGTTGTGCAGGCTGCGTCGCTTATATACTAAAGGTACATAAATCATGAAAGCAAGGAGGAATGTAGTTATGGAAAGCAAAAACGGCTTTGCCCGGCTCATGCAGCAATGGGTGTTCATCGGACCGGCGCTGCTCTTTTTCACCGTCATCGTGCTGATCCCGTTTTTGATGAGTATTTATTATTCGTTTACCGAATGGAACGGCGTGACCTCGCACATCAAGATGAACGGATTGGACAACTTCAAACGCATTATTTTCGATGACAAGGACTATCATAACGCGTTCTGGTTTACGACGCGCTTTAGCGTCACGAGCGTGATTCTTACGAATCTGGTCGGCTTTCTGCTGGCGCTGCTGCTGACGCAGGCTTTGAAGACGCGCAACGTGCTGCGGACGATTTTCTTCATGCCCAACGTCATTGGCGGCTTGCTGCTTGGTTTTATCTGGCAGTTCATCTTCGTCAAAGGATTTGCGATGATCGGCGAATTGACGCACATCGGATTTTTCGAACTCCCCTGGCTTGGCGATGCGCCGACTTCGTTCTGGGCGATCGTGATCGTCAGCGTCTGGCAGGGCGCCGGCTACCTGATGATCATTTACATCGCGGCATTGATGAACGTGCCCAAGGATATGATCGAAGCGGCCTACATCGACGGCGCGACCCGTTGGCAAATGCTGCGGCAAATTACGCTGCCGCTGATTATGCCGGCGATCACGGTCTGCCTGTTCTTGACGATCTCCTGGTCGTTCAAAATCTTCGACCTGAACTTCTCGCTCACCAAGGGCGGGCCATTCGGCTCGACGGAATCGGTGTCGATCAATATTTATCAGGAAGCGTTCCGCAACAACCGCTACGGACTCGGTACGGCCAAGGCATTCGTCTTCTTTATCGTGGTGGCGATCATTTCGACGATCCAGGTTGTCTATACGAAACGCAAGGAGGTTGAAGTGTAATGCCGACAGCCAAACGTTATACCGCCCGACTTTTTTCGCTTGAGGTGCTCGGCATTGTGGTCGCGCTGTTGTTCCTTGTCCCGTTCTACTTCGTCATCGCCAATTCGATGAAAACGTTCGCGGAGCTGGTGACGAATACGGCAAGCTTGCCGAAAAGCTGGAATTTTGATAACTATGTCAAGGTATGGAGCATCATCAAATTTCCGCGTGTGTTTTTCAACTCGCTGATCATTACGGTCGTGAGCAACATCGGTTTGGTCATCATCAGCTCGATGGCCGCTTACCAGATGCTCCGCAGGCCGTCCAAGTTCAACAATCTCGTCTTTCTCGCTTTCGTTGCGGCGATGGTCATTCCGTTCCAGTCGATCATGATTCCGCTCGTTCGCGTCGCCGATATCGTCAACATTATGGGCAGCCGCTATGGCCTGATCTTCTGCTACTTCGGCTTTGGCGTTTCGCTGAACGTGTTCCTGTACCACGGCTTCTTGAAGTCGATTCCGCTGGAGATCGAGGAGTCGGCGCGTGTCGACGGCAGCAGCCCTTACGGTGTATTCTGGCGCATCATTTTCCCGCTGCTCAAGCCGATGACGATTACGATCATCATTCTGAACAGCCTGTGGATCTGGAACGACTATTTGTTGCCGTCACTGATTCTCAACAGCCCGAATTTGCGGACGATTCCGCTTGCCACGTATTCGTTTTTCGGTCAATATACGAAGCAGTGGGATTTGGCGCTTGCCGCGCTTGTGCTCAGCGTGCTGCCGATCATCATTTTCTTCCTGGCGCTGCAAAAGCACATTATTGAAGGGATTACAGCAGGTTCCGTAAAAGGATAACAGTTCAACATCTTCCACCTTTATGTTCAATATTCTCGGTGTTCCGGGTTAACACAACTCTTTACAATAAACCTTGAAGGCACGATCCAAAAGAAAAAAGGGAGGCTTTTACAAGATGAAAAAATTGACAATGGTTAGCTTGGCTGCCGCACTTTCGCTTTCGCTGCTTGCGACCGGCTGCGCCAAAAAAGAAGAATCCGGCTCCACATCCAGCCCGGCTGCGACGAATGGTGCGACGGCTACAGCGGATAGCGGCAAACCGGTTACGATTAAAATGTTCCAATTCAAGGTGGAAATTGCCGATCAGCTCGCCAAGTTGGTGGATGAGTACCATAAAGAAAATCCGAACGTCACGATCCAAGTTGATACGGTGGGCGGCGGCGCAGACTACGGTGCAGCGCTGCTGGCGAAATTCAACTCCGGCGACAAACCCGATATTTTCAACAACGGTGGCTTCTCCGACCTCGACAAATGGGTGGAAAACCTTGAGGATCTGTCCGATCAGCCTTGGGTGAAGGACCTCGTTCCGGTCGCGAAAGAGCCAATGACCAAAGACGGCAAGCTGTACGGCCAGCCGCTCAACCTCGAAGGCTACGGCTTCCTGTACAACAAAGACCTGTTCGCCAAAGCAGGCATCACCGAACTGCCTAAAACGCTTACTCAACTGGAAGACGCAGCAAAAAAACTGCAAGCGGCCGGCATTACGCCTTTCGTTAACGGCTACGGCGAGTGGTGGGTTCTCGGCAACCATTTCGTGAACATTCCGTTCGCGCAGCAACCTGATCCGAACGCTTTCATCGACGGTCTGAACAAAGGCACGGCGAAAATTCCGGGCAATGAAGTGTTCAACAACTGGATGAAGTTGTTCGACCTGCAATTGCAATACGGCAACAAAAACCCGCTGCAAACTGACTACAAAACGCAAGTAACGGACTTTGCTACCGGCAAAGCGGCAATGACGCAACAAGGCAACTGGACGCAAGTCGAGCTGACGCAAACGAATCCAGACCTGAAAGTCGGCTTCCTGCCAATGCCGATCAGCGACGACGCTACGGCTAACGACAAACTGCCTGTAGGCGTACCGAACAACTGGGTGATCAACAAAAACTCTGCGGTTAAAGAAGAAGCGAAAAAGTTCCTCAACTGGATGGTTACTTCCGACATCGGCAAAAAATACATCACAAACGAGTTCAAGTTCATCCCGGCGTTCACGACGATTTCCGCAGACGAATCCGTACTTGGACCGCTGGCAGCCGACATCATGAAATACAGCCAAGCGAACAAAACGCTGAGCTGGAACTGGTTCAAATTCCCTGGCGGCGAAGCGTCCAGCAAAAAGTTTGCCGACACGATGCAAGCTTATGTAGCCCAAAAATTAACGAAAGAGCAAATGCTCGACGAATTCCAAAAAACATGGGAAAGCCTGAAACAATAAGGTTTTCTCCAGCGAGCCTCGGCGGATGCCGGGGCTTTTTTCTTTTTACGAGAGCAGCAGAAAAAAACGTTGCGATTGGCAGCAAACGCGTCGGCATGGAAGCCGGATGGCGCGGGTAAGCTAAGCGTATGTGGACAAATGACGCATGTCGATGGTATGTAGAGAGAGGGAGGAGATCGGATGGAGACTTACGACAGCATTATTGTCGGCGGCGGCATTGCCGGCTTGCAGGCGGCGATTCAACTTGGCCGCTATGAGCATAAGGTGCTGGTGATTGACAGCGGTAACGGGCGGTCTGTGCTGTGCCGCAGTTATCACAACGTGTTGGGCTGGCCGGACGGCGTGTCGGGCGAGGAACTGCGGCGGCTGGGTCGGCAGCAGGCGGAAAGGCTTGGCGTCGCGTTCGCAGCCGATGAGGTTGTGCAGGCGGTGGCAGTCGGTCAAGACGTTCCGCAGTTTGAGCTGTGGGGAAAGACGGGAAAAGGTTATGAAGCAAGCACGCTGCTGCTGGCGACAGGGCTGCTCGACCGCTGCCCGGATTTGCCGGGCTTGCGCGCTTGTCTCGGCTTGACCGTGTATGTATGCCCGGATTGCGATGGCTATGAAATCCGCGATAAATCCACGCTGGTGCTCGGCAGCGGCGATACCGGAGCGTCGATGGCGTTGCTCTTGCATGAGCGGACGCGTGAGCTGGTGTACATCAATCATGAGCAAAAAGCCGTGAAACACGAACTGCTGGCGGCTTTAAAAGCCAAAGGGATCGGCTATGAATCTGGAGAAATCGCCTTGGTGCAGACCGAAGGCGAAGGCCGCTTTCGCGGTGTGACGCTGGCGGGTGGCAAACGCCTGATGGCGGAGCGGGCGTTCATTGCGTTTGGCTGCAACGAGGTGCGCTCCGATCTGGCGCGGCAGCTTGGCGCGGAGCGGCTGGAGAACCGCCATATCGTCACCGACCCGCGCAGCAAGATGACCAGCGTGCCCCATGTATGGGCCGCCGGGGATGTTGGCGTGCACGCCGAGCAGGTGACGATCGCGATGGGCGAAGGATCGCAAGCGGCGATCTGGATGCACAAAGCGCTCGTGGCGCAACGCGAGGCGCGGCGGTTGCGGCAACCCGTCCTGCCCTAGCGGGCGGGGATGCATCAATAACAAAAAAGCTCATCTTTCAGCCATTCGGCTGCAGATGAGCTTGGTTTATTATTTTAATGTTGCCGTACAACATATTGCGAACCGTATTGATCCACTACGCCGTTATCACGCAACTCTGTCAATGCTTTTTTTAGTTCTCCCATGCTTTCAAAGGGTTGATCGGCTTGAAGCTCTTCCCACAGCTCTTGAAGCGTAAAAGGAGCAACTTTCACAAGTACTTTCTTAACCAGCATATAATCGATCGCTTCGGTTGTGAAGGGCATCTGCTGTCTCCTCTCGAGAAAATGAATTGGAAATATCATTATTGTATCATAGACGTAATTATTCGTGAAGTTCTTGGTCGAGACTGCGGCGCAGTATTTGTGAAAGCTCAGCGCCCAAGCGTTGACCAACTGCGTCCAGAAAGGCTTTGTGCGGCATGCTTTGTTGGGGCGATTCATGGATATAAATAAAGAAGGCCGGAAAATACATGCGTTGATCTTCCAAATCGGCTTTGATTCGCGAGAGCTCGTCCAGCGAGATCAGCCCATTCTCGTGATGAAGGAATGTCACATCCTCCAGCCCGGTTTTTGGATTTTTGAAAATGACCATGCAATGCGTGGCGTGAAATTGCTCTTGCGCTACCGAGCAAATACATTGTCGGACGGTATTTTCGAGCAGGGTATTATTGCCCGTCAGCTTGAATAAAGCGGTTTTAATCAAATGCAGCATAAAGCCGGTACGCTCAGGCGTCTTATGAGAGTCAGGTTCTTGTTCCTTCATCCAAAGGATTTTTGCTGATGATGTTTTGAACCGGGTTGTACGGAGCCCGCACATTTATTTGGATGGGGAGTGTTCCTCGATCGGCCTGATCTCCATGGCGTCCCGGGATTCTGATTCGGCTGCCGCCGTATCGGCACGCGCAAACACGGGCAGCACATGCCCGTATTGGGCCAGCGCCTGCTCGCCGAGCGGGGTAAGCCCGTATTCGCCGCGCCGAATGCGGATGAACCAGTGGTAGACGTTCTTCTGCAACAGGTCGGCGATCGCCCGATGTCCGGTCAGGTCGCGCAGCCGGCGCGGGCTGAGCGGGCCTTGCTCGCGCAGCAAATAGGCGCAGTGCAGCGACTTCTCGCGGTAGGCGGTCATCAGCTTCTGCCGCGTGCTGCCGCCGACGTTGTAATCGCCGCTGCGTTCGCGAAACTCCTGCATCACCCGGCCCGCCGCGCGTTTATTGGCGCGCAAGGTATACGGCACCGGCTCGCTGACGATTTCGACAGCGGGTTGTTTGCGTTTGAAGAACTGCACGGTAATCACGCCCAACCCCAGCATCCGGCAGAGGCGGCTGATATCGTCCCAATGCAGCCGGTGCGGGGCCCGGCCTTTGTTCGGCAGCTCGAAGGCGACGTACACCTCGCTCGTCAGCTTCAACCGTTCAATGCCTTGCACGAGCAGGGGAATATTGAAGCTTTTTTTCAGCTCGACAACGACCGGCGGCTCGTCGCCGCGAATCGCCACCAGATCGCAATGGTTCACCTCGCCGCGGACGGCGTAGCCGCGCGCTTCGAAAAATCGTTTGATCGGAGCGTACAGCTCCGTTTCGTGCTGAATCGACATGTCCCTTTCCGGGCCTCCTTGCCCGCCGCGCGCCGGCGCTGCGGAATGTATGTTCTCTATTATAGCACAGCCGGGCTGGCGATTTCTTTTTTCGCTGCGTTAAAATTTCGGGAAACTTATCCCCCTTGAGCGCATAGGATTGTAGTACACAAATCACCATCACGAGCTGACCTGGAGAGTTGAGGTAGCAGTGAAAGGAGGTACCCATGGACATATTCAAGAGAATCACGGAGCACCGGACGGAGAAGCAGAAGCTGGCATGGACCGGTACGTTCGCGGAGTACATAGAGTTGGTTCGGCAAAATCCCGGATTGGCGAAGCCGGCGCACACCCGTGTCTACGAAATGATCGCTTCTCAGGGTATCGACGACGAGAGCGTGCAGAAGTCCTACAAGTTTTTCAATCAGGAGATGTTCGGTCTGGACCGTTCGATCGAAAAGCTGGTGGAGGAATATTTCCATTCCGCCGCCCGCCGATTGGATGTGCGCAAGCGGATTCTGCTCTTGATGGGGCCCGTGAGCGGCGGCAAATCGACGCTGGTGACGATGCTCAAGCGCGGTCTGGAGCGCTTCTCCGTGACCGAACGCGGGGCGGTGTATGCGATCAAGGGCTGCCCGATGCACGAGGAGCCGCTGCATTTGATCCCGCAGGAATTGCGGGCCGAGGTCGAGCGCGAGTTGAACGTGCGCATTGAAGGGGCATTGTGCCCGTCGTGCCAAATGCGGCTGAAAACCGAATACAACGGCTGCATCGAAGACGTGCTCGTCGAGCGCGTATTCGTCTCTGAGGAGAACCGGATCGGCATCGGCACGTTCAGCCCGTCCGACCCGAAATCGCAGGATATTGCCGATTTGACCGGCAGCATCGACTTTTCGACGATTACCGAATACGGCTCTGAATCCGACCCGCGCGCGTACCGCTTCGACGGCGAGCTGAACAAGGCGAACCGCGGGATCATGGAGTTTCAGGAAATGCTCAAATGCGACGAAAAGTTTCTGTGGAACCTGCTTTCACTGACTCAGGAAGGCAACTTCAAGGCGGGCAGGTTCGCGTTGATTTCGGCCGACGAGCTGATCATTGCCCATACGAACGAATCTGAATACAAGGCGTTTATCGCCAATAAAAAGAACGAGGCGCTGCAGTCGCGGATGATCGTCATGCCGGTGCCGTATAACCTCAAGGTGACGGACGAGGAAAAAATTTATTTCAAGCTGATCGGGCAAAGCGACATGTCGCACATTCACATTGCGCCGCACGCGCTGCGGGCCGCTGCGATTTTTTCGATCCTCACCCGGCTCAAGGAGACGAAAAAGCAGGGGATGGACCTGCTGAAAAAAATGCGCATGTACGACGGAGAAGCCGTCGAAGGCTACAAGGAAACCGACCTCAAGGAGATGCAAAACGAGTTCACCGACGAGGGCATGAGCGGCATCGACCCGCGTTATGTGATCAACCGGATTTCGAGCGCCTTGATCCGTCAGGATTTGCAGTGCATCAATGCGCTTGACGTGTTGCGGGCGCTGAAGGACGGCCTTGACCAGCATCCTTCGATCACGAAGGAGGAGCGGGAGCGGTATTTGAATTTTATTTCTGTGGCGCGCAAGGAATACGATGAACTGGCCAAGAAGGAAGTGCAAAAGGCGTTCGTTTACTCGTTCGAGGAGTCGGCGAAAACGCTGTTCGACAACTATCTCGACAATATCGAAGCTTATTGCAATTGGGGGAAAATCAAGGACCCGCTGACCGGCGAGGAAATGGACCCGGATGAACGGCTGATGCGCTCGATCGAAGAGCAAATCGGCATTTCGGAAAATGCGAAAAAAGCGTTCCGCGAGGAGATTCTGATCCGCATCTCGTCGTACTCGCGCAAAGGGCGCAGGTTCGATTACAGCAGCCACGAGCGGCTGCGCGAAGCGATCGAGAAGAAGCTGTTTGCCGACTTGAAAGATATTGTGAAAATTACGACGTCGACGAAAACGCCGGACGAACGCCAGCTCAAGCGGATTAACGACGTCACCAAGCAGTTGATCGACGAGCACGGCTATTGCCCGGTCTGCGCCAACGAGCTGCTGCGGTATGTCGGCAGTTTGTTGAACCGGTAAAGGGAATACGTGGAGAGCGCCCGCGTTTTGTCGGGCACAAGCAAAAGCGTGAGTTTGCAGGCTTTACGGCCTGGCAGCTCGCGCTTTTTTGGCGTGGATGTAATTGATTCATTCTACAGAGTTCGACAATAATTTTTACTTTTTTGGAATATAATGTTGTACATTGATGAGGATGGGGAGGTTTGAGATATGGATACTCAGATTATACTTTTGACCAAATCAAGAAAATACAATAATTATTGCATAGCCGGGATTGAGCTACGAACAGGATCTTGGGTCAGATTGGTATCTGATGATCAATCGATTCAATGTGCGGTTCCCGCAACAGATTGTATGTATGAAGATGGAGATCAAGCTCAAATTCTCGATGTTGTTCACATTCGGCTGAGCGGGCCGGCTCCACTGTCGTATCAACCTGAAAATGTTCAGTACAATCGAAATTTTTATTGGGCTCTGCTGCGGAAGGCTGATCTGCAGGAAGTCAAGCAAGGATTGAGACAGCATGCCGATCCATATGCATTTTATAATTCGGAAAAAAGACTGTCGTCGGCTTTTGTTCAGAGCATCCCTAAAGCAAATATGTATTCATTGAAGTTGATTTTTGTTGCTCGGGCCACTCTTCAAGTTTACAGATGGACGCCTTATGAGAAGATGAAACATAGGCTTTCGTTTCAATATAACGGTCACTCCTACAACGATTTCAGCATTACTGATGATGTGTTTATTCGGCAATATCCAGAATTGGGCGCCTATATGTTGAACCATCTGGGTTTGGTTATTAGCCTGGGAGAACCTTTCGATAGAGACAGTTGTCATTACAAGTTAGTGGCTTCCGTTATACCTCTTTAAAACGGGTTCCCGCAGTATGAGCGATTGCAAATTTATGCTACAATCAGAATAGATAGGAAGGGGGCGGCGTGTATGCAGCCGACAGGGAAGTTATATACCTCGAATCCGTCAGGTCTACGAAAGTTGAAAATGGATGCGGATATCCTGCTGATCACCCGAGCGGGGGCTGAAATTTCAGGTGCTGAATTGTTAAGGGATTTGGCCCCGTCTTCCGAATTGTTCCATACCTATCTTGATCAATGGAAGCATCGTTCGGGACCCGAGTGGTGGCCCAGATACGAAGAACGATTTCTAATTGAACTGAAATCAAATGTGAAGTTAAACGCATTGAGAGATGTTTATAAAAGATTATTGCAGGGAAGAAATGTTGTGTTGGTGTGCTTTTGCCCGGACCACCGATACTGCCATAGAAGACTGGTGGGGGAGTTTTTTGCACAATACGGCGTGCATGCCGAAGAACTGAATCCCGTTACGGTCGAACAAGTCACATTCTTTTAGGAGATGCTGATGAAACAAGAGATTTGCACGATTGGGTTTGCGAAGAAAAGTTTGCAGCATTTTGTGGAGTTGCTGAAGCAGTCTCAGGTTACACGTCTGGTTGATATTCGGTTGAACAATACTTCCCAGTTGTCGGGGTTTGCCAAAAAAGGCGATTTGGAATATGTTATGGGGCTGGTAGGCATTTCTTATGACCACAACTTGTCGTTGGCTCCCACGGAAGAGATCTTGAACCCCTATCGGAAAAAGCAAATGAAGTGGGACGAATATGCCAAACGGTATGTCGATCTTCTCGCCAAGCGAAAAATCGAAAATCAGATTGACGAGATATTGACCGATGAGGTCACCTGTTTTCTTTGCAGCGAAGATAAGCCGCATCTCTGTCACCGGCGCATGCTTGCCGAATATTTGCAGCACTATAAGCAGGATATTCAGATCCTGCATTTGGTTTAATACGTGAATAAACCGATACCAAAAAGCCTTTCTCGATGCAATGGAAGCTTGGACCGTTTCCATTCCCATGAAGAGAAGGCTTTTTTTAATTTGCCTGTAAGCTAAGCCCGCGATCCGCCCAAAGGCCGCTTAAATCATCGCCGGCAGCGTGATCCGCACGGTGGTGCCCTGATTCACTTCGCTTTGAATTTTCATGCGGCCGTGATGGTTTTCGATGATTTTGTAGCTGACCATCAAGCCCAGCCCCGTTCCTTTTTCCTTGGTCGTATAAAAAGGTTCGCCGAGCCGCGGCAGCCGCTCCTCGGGAATGCCGATGCCGTTGTCGGCAAACGTCAGCGTCACTTCGCGGTCGCCGGTGCGCGCCGCTTCGACGACGATTTCCCCGCCCTCGGGCATGGCGTCGATCGAGTTGGTCAGCACGTTGATGAACACCTGCTTGATCTGGTTTTCGTCGCAGAGAATTGGCGGCAGATCGGTTTCCAGCCGGCCGATGATTTCCACATTGTTCATCAGCGCCTGAGAGCTCATCAGCGCAATCGTGTTGCCTACGATATCGGCGATGGCCTTGGTCTGGAACGATACGGCTTGCGGTTTGGCGATAACCAGAAATTCGCTGACGATAAAATTGATCCGCTCCAGCTCCGAGAGCATGATGTCGTAATAATGGGCGAACTCGCTGTGCTTGCTTTTGAGCAGTTGGGCGAAGCCCTTGAGCGAGGTGAGCGGGTTGCGGATTTCGTGGGCGACGCCTGCAGCCAACTGGCCGACAATCGACAGCTTTTCCGATTTGATCAGCAGATCTTCGGCCCGTTTCTCCTCGGAAATATCTTTATAGATGACGTACACCCCGGCAATTTCCTCATCGATGACAATCGGCACGTTAATCAGGCTGAGCGGAATCGTGTGGCCCAGCTTGTGGATCAGCGAGATATGATAGGTTTGCGTTTCGCCGAGCAAGGTTTGCTGAAAATGCTCCTGCCAGCGCAACGCGTCTTCGGGTGCGATCATCTGCCGGATCGACTGCCGCAGCAGCTCATCCGCGGTATAGCCGGTAATGCGCTCGGTCGCCGGGTTGACGCTGATGAAACGCGCGTCGCGGTCAAAGGAGCAGATGCCGTCGGGATTGTTCTCGAACAGCGATTTGTAGCGCTGCTCGCTTTCCTCCAGCTGTTTCTCCGCGCGCGTGCGCTCGTAGATCGCCTGAATCATCGCGTAGGAGCGAAAAAAGCGGTCATCGGCGCTTTGCGCGACCAGGCTGCGCAGCTTGCCGGCGGAATCGCCGTTGCGGGGATGGTCGAGCGCTTCTTCGGCGCTGGCGATACGGAGCAGCTCCATGACCTTCATAATATGCTCGCGATGAATGCGCGCGGCGGAGGCTGTTTTGACCTGCTGGCGTTTGTCGGTTCCCAAGTAAACGACGCCCTTGGAGGGGTCGTAATGGGTAATGTAGTTCATGTTGACCAGATTGGCCTGGTCGATCAAGCGAAACCCGTCCTCGAACAGCCATTCTTCGAACGCGTCGAGGGAAGCGGAGTAATAAAAAACGTCATCCAGCGTATGGATGCGGTATTCCTTATCGCGGATACATTCGATTTTAATGACATCGGCGGCAGGTATAAGCAGCGTAGCCGATCCTTTTTTGCCGTCGCGTGTAACCGGGATTTTACGCATGCTTTCAGCTCCTGATTGATTTGCTGCTGTACCCTCATTATACCTCTTTTGCGCAGATAAATGTTTGCTGTTGCCAGTTTTTATTATTTAAAATAATTCTAAAATAATATTGACTTTTATTTATCACTGTTTATAATAATTATTAGGTGAAATTCATTATCAGTGTATGAAACCGTGAAAGGATGTGGAGCCATGTACGATGTGATTATTATCGGCGGCGGACCGGCGGGCGCGTCGGCGGCGATTTATACGGCCAGAGGCAGCTTGCGCACGCTGGTGATCGACAAGGCGCCAAACGCTGGAGCGCTGGCGGTGACGCACAAAATCGCCAACTATCCGGGCGTGGAGGACCCGTTGACCGGCAAGGAGCTGCTGGACCGGATGCGCGGCCAAGCCGCAGGCTTTGGCGCCGAGTTCGTGCAAACGACGATTACGGCTGTCGATCTGGAAGGCGAAACCAAATATGTGTTTACGGCAGACGGCATTTATGAAAGCCAAACGGTGATCGTCGCTACCGGCTCCAAAGGGCGCAACCGGATGCTGCCGGGCGAGGAGCGGCTGCTCGGGCGCGGGGTCAGCACCTGCGCCACGTGCGACGGGGCGTTTTTCGCCGGCAAGACGGTGGCGGTGATCGGCGACTCCGAGGAGGCGCTTGACGAGGCGCAGGCGTTGACCAAGTTTGCAAGCAAGCTGGTGTTTATCGTGCCGCGGCCGGAGCTGCAGGGCGTCCATCATGTGCCGCAGCTGGTCAACACGGAGCTGCGCTTCAAGACCAAGCCGCTGGAAATTATCGGCGACGAGCGGGTCACGGGCGTCAAGGTGCGCAGCGCCGCAGGCGTGGAGGAGCAGGTGGAAGCCGACGGCGTGTTTGTGTTTTTGTCGGGCAGCAAGCCGGGCACCGATTTTCTGCAAGATCAAGTGCCGCTGGATGCGGACGGTTTTATGGTCGTCGACGAACTGATGCAGTCGCCTGTAGCGGGCGTATTCGGAGCCGGCGAGGTGCGTCGCTCCCCGGTCAAGCAGGCCGTCGTCGCTGCCGCCGACGGTGCGATTGCCGCCATGGCTGTCGACAAGTTCATCAACAAACGGGCTCAACTGATCCCGCAATACAAATAACATTCGTTATGCAAAGGAGAGAACCGCCATGTCCAATGTGATCGTATATTCCAGCACCAACTGCCCTTATTGCCAGCAACTCAAAAAATATTTGACCGATCAGAACGTCGCCTACGAGGAGCGCAACATTGATCTGAACGACCAATACGGCCAGGAACTGCACGATATGGGGATGATGTCGCTGCCAGTGACCGTGATCGGCGAGCATAAAATCCTCGGCCTGAACGTCACCCGGCTGAAAAAAGCGCTGGCCGAAGCGGCGGTGTGAACCGGTCTGAAGCTGCTTGACGCCGCAGACGGCGGTCGCTTGGGATAAGCCGCGGAAATCATCGGGCTTGCCATCCAGTGAATAACCGGGCGGGGAGCGAGCAGCGCGACAACAACAGGAACAGGCGGCAACAAGCTGTAGCGGGAAACCAATCAGCAGCGCCGGCCAATCCGTCCACCAACCCGATCCGAGAAGCTGTTTCCACATCTAAACCATTTTGGAGGAGAAACCATTATGACACAAACAACCGTTGCCGAACAACCGGCCGTGGCGAAAATCGGCCTGCCGGCTCCAAGCTTCAACCTGCTGTCGACGAAAAATATGGAGACGCTCGAGGAGCGTGTTGCGCTGGAGGACTATCGCGGCAAATGGCTGGTCTTTTTCTTCTGGCCGTTTGACTTCACCTTCGTTTGTCCGACGGAAATCACCGCTTTCAGTGATCATTACGAGCAATTTCTGGAGCTGGATTGCGATATTGTTGGCGCTTCGGTCGATAGCGTGTATACGCATCGCGCCTGGACACAAACGCCGCGTGAGCACAACGGCATCGGCGCGGTCAAGTTTCCGCTGGTCAGCGACTTTTTCAAGCAAACGGCCCGCGCCTACGGCGTGTTGGATGACGAGTCGGGCGCGGCGCACCGCGGCTTGTTCATCATCGATCCCGACGGAGTGCTGCGCTACCAGGTTGTCACCGACATGAACGTCGGCCGGAGCGTCGATGAAACGCTGCGCGTGCTGCAGGCGTTGCAAGCCGGCGGCTTGTGCCCGGCGAACTGGAAACCCGGGGATAAGACGTTGTAAGCGGGAGCGCCACATATAACCTCTGCCAAACTGCCTGCGTACGGGCTGCTTGCAGAGGTTTTTTCTTTCGTATTGCGCGCGACCCGGCGTGTGGTGCGGAGGACCTTACGGCAGCTGTCAGACTGTAAAAATTCGCATTGTACATAGGGGTTGCCCCGGCATCGCCGGGAAGGCGGGAGAAGGGCTCCGGTAGATAAACCTTACATGGTACTCGCGCTCAAAGTACGCTAAACTGGAGGATAGCGATTGAGCGCGAGATTTGTCGTGATGGGGGCTTGGAATGAACAACAATTCGACACAACCGGTGCGTGTCCGGTTGACGGAAATCAATATCGTACGCGCGGTGGCGATTCTGGCCGTTATGATGATTCACGCTACCTCCGAAGGCACGTATGTGCCGGTTGCGGGAAGCTGGACGCAGCGGATGTTTTTTTCGATGAATATGTTCGGCTCGTTTGCCGTGCCGGTGTTTATTTTTGTTAGCGGGCTGGTGCTGTTTTACCGTTATTATGCCGGCTGGAGGCCGCGGGACAGCTTTGATTTTTATAAAAGACGCATCGTCAGCGTCGTCTATCCGTATTTGGCGTTTTCGCTGTTGTATTATTTGTTTTACCAGTATATCAATACCGGGGCTTTAAGTTTTAGCCCGTACGGGTTCATCAAGCTGCTGCCGCTGGGCGACGCCGGGTATCATCTGTATTTTATGATTATTATCATGCAGTTTTATGTGCTGTTCCCGCTGCTGATTTCCGCGTTCAAGGCGTGGCCGCCGCTCGGCAAGGCGATGCCGGCAGTGGCCGTGCTGGTGCAACTCGGCTATCATGCCGCTACGGCCAGGATCGTAGTTCCGCACAGCGCGTCGTTGTTTATTACGTATTTTGCGATTTTTGTGCTGGGCGGTTATGTCGGCATTCATTATGCGGCGGTGAGCGTTTGGGCGCGGCGTTATTGGGGGCTGCTGCTGGCGGCGGCGCTGGTGGCGGGCGCGGTGTTCGTCGGGTTGTATTGGCTGGTGTATTATGGCAAGCATTTGGTTGCCGGGGGCTGGTTCCGGCTGTCATACAATGTGTTTGCGCTGCTGGCGGCTGTCGCGCTGATCGGTTGCGGCAAGCGGCTGTTGGAGGGCTCGGGCCTGCTGGTCAAACCGCTGCTGCGGCTTGGGCAAATTTCCTTTGGCATTTATCTGGTTCATCCGGCTGTGCTTAGTGCGATCAAGGCAGTGATCGAGACGCCGGGGAACATCGACGCTTTTCGTTTGTACATCGCCGGTTATTTCGTTGGGACGGTCGTGTTCACCTGGCTGCTGGTCGAAGCGTATTTGCGCGTCCAGCGCTATTGGTTGCATGGGCGCAGCGGCAAGGGCAAGCCGCAGGCAGGGAAAGGGTAGAACGCTTGCGGCTGGCCGGGTTATGTCGGTTGCGTGAGGGAGGCGGGTTGTGGGCTGCGCGAGTGAGGGGGCCAGTTGGGCCGTGTGGCGGAGAGCTGCTGCTTGGTGCGCCGAACGGGGGAAGCGGCGTTTGCTCGGTGCAGATTTTATAGGTGGAAACTATTAAGTGAGTAGTTTTTATATATTAGACTTATCAAGGGGCGGGCGTATAATAAAGTCATCAAGTTTGCAGCCGGTGTGCGGCAGGCACAGCGCGTCGGGAACGGCAGGCCATGCGCCAATCACGGCTTGCAGGCAGAAAAAGCGGGGGATGGACGATAACGGCATTGAATGGTCAGGAATGGAAGGCGCAGCAGTACGATGCGGCGATGAGCTTTGTTTCCAAATACGGGGAGTCGGTGCTGGAACTGCTGGCTCCGCAGGCCGGGGAGCGGATTCTCGATTTGGGCTGCGGCACGGGCGATCTCGCCGCCGAGCTGGCGCGGCGCGGAGCAGCGCCGGAGGGCATCGACGTCTCGGCGTCGATGATCGACAAGGCCCGGGCGAAATACCCGGGCCTGCCGTTTGCGGTGGCGGATGCGACCGCCTACCGCAGCGAACGCCGCTTCGACGGCGTGTTCTCCAATGCTGCGCTGCATTGGATCAAGCCGCCGGAAGCGGCGGTGGAGACCGTCCGGCAGGCGCTGCGGCCGGGCGGACGTTTTGCCGCCGAGTTTGGCGGCAAGGGCAATATCGCCGCGATTGCCGGGGCGGTCGCGGCGGTGCTTGGCGGCCTGGGCATCGATGCCCAGGCCCATAATCCGTGGTATTACCCGAGCATCGGGGAATATACCACGCTGTTGGAGGCGCACGGCTTTCGCGTGGCCGGCGCCTGGCATTTTGCCCGCCCAACGCCGCTGGCGGGCGGGGAGAACGGCTTGCGGCTGTGGATCGACACGTTCGCCGCGTTCTTTTTTGCCGGCTTTGATGCCGGCGTCAAGGAACGGGCGCTGCAGACGATCGAAGAGCGGCTGCGCCCGCAGCTGTACCAAGACGGCCAATGGACGGCCGACTATGTGCGCATTCGCGTGCTGGCTTACCGCGAAGATTAACCCCATGCCGCTTGCGGCATGATATAACAAAGTGACCTTCGGCTTTCGAGGGTCACTTTGTTATATTTGCAAGCCGTGTCATTTGTGCGGCCGTTGTAATGCGGAACGCGTTGCGGCGCGTTTGGCAGGGGCGATTTCCGTACGTGCTGCTACGAATGCGCCGCCGCCCCTGCGCTCACCGTTACGCGCTGTCTTCTGTACCAGCCCAGCCCGCTGCGCTGCTCCAAGCGCTCGCCGCCGCGCCCGTGCGGCAGACTTTGCGGACTGCGGCCCCGGTACGAGGCCCGCAAGCCGACCAGCGTATAATAGTCGGTTGTCTTTACTCGCCGCAAAAACTTGCCCGCCATAGATCTTCCCCCACAGCAACTTCTCCCTCACAGCCACTTGCCAACCAACCGCCGGCGAGCTGCCGGATGGTTGGGATCGTTGCGCCGGGAGCGATCCGCTCCGCCCGTCAGCCTGAATTGCGAATGATAAATTGCGAGGTCAGCACGATTTTCTCTGCTTGTCGGCCGGGGTGCTGGATGCGGTAGAGCAACGTTTCGACCGCGCGGATGCCAAGCGATTCTTTGCCGAGCTCGATGGTGCTGAGTGCGGGATCGGCGTAAGCCGACATCTCGATATTGTCGAAGCCGATGACCTTGGTTTGGCCGGGAACGGCGATGCCTTTCATCTTAAGCAGCGCCATCAGCTCCAGCGCGAGGTGATCGTTGGCACAAATAAACCCGTCGGGCAGCGCCGTCGCTTCGCTTGCGTCGAGCTTGCGCTCCAGGCTGCTGGCGGCAAATTCGGTGCTGTAGGCGATGCTCCATTTTTTCAAAATCTGCTCGCTTGCCGGGCCGGCCACGTCGTCCATCGCCAGGCGCGCGCCCCACCAGCGCTCCTTGAAGCTGATCGCGTAGGAATCGTCGCCGATAAACGCGATGCGCTTGCAGCCCGCGGACAGCAGGCGTTTGCAGGCCATTTTGCCGGAATCGAGGTTGTTGTTCAGCACGCAGTCGACTTCGACGAGCGGTTCCTCGTGATCGACGAGCACGAACGGCAGACCGCTTTGCTTCAAGGAAATGACGGCTTGCGTCGGGAATGTGCCGACCAGGATATGACCGATGCAGGCGGAGCGCTCGGCATACCGCGGAATCGCTAGTTGCTGCTGCTGAGCCGCCGGCACGGGCACGATCATCTGCTCGTAGCCCAGCGTCTTGCACGTTGTCGCAATGCCGGAAAGCACCTTGCCCCAAAAGGCCGTCTCCTGAAAATGCCGGCTGTCGATCCACACGAGGATGTAGGGAACGACCGGCTCCGCCGCCGACTCGCGGTCTTCGCCGTCCACGATCGATGCGGATTGCTCCTCGGGCGCCGGGCTTTTGCCGGAACGAATTTTGTAGCCCATCGTGCGGGCGGCTTCCTGTATGCGTTTGCGATTCTCCTGGCTGACGCCGGGCTTGCCGGACAGCGCTTGGGAGACGGTGAATTTGGAAATGCCGAGCCGGTCGGCAATTTGCTGCATCGTAATTTTCTTGCTCATAAGGCACCTGCCATGAATATGGAATAACAAACCTAACAGCTTTAATTGTTCGCTATTTTTGCAAATAAGTCAAGTCATTTTGATCATTTTTCGACACGATTCAGCAAAATTCTCGATTGACCTTTGCCGAGAAACGGTTTACATTTAATACATAACAAACATTGGTTAGGCTAACTAAACTAACAAAAAACAGACCCGATGAAATGGATGTCTTAAGGAGGCTGCACCATGTCCCAAACCGTTATTTTTTACGATCCTGCGTTTCCATTTGAAGGTGTTCGTCCCGGCCCGGCCGAGTTGCAGGCGCTGAGCGCCTGCGGCCGCGTCGTGGACGCCGATTCTTTAAGCGCCGCGCTGACCGAAGCCGACAGCTTCGTGCATCTGCACGGCCGATATTTCCCGAAGGCGGCCTGGCCGGCGATCATCGCTCATTTGCAGCGTGGGAAGGGACTGGTGCATCTGGGCAGCGCTCCGTTTCGCGTACCGGCCTACCGGGCCGGCGATAGCGATAGCAATGGCGACGGCTGGCGGCTTGAGGCCGAGCAAACGGGCTACCACCAGCAGCTGCAAATTCACGAAATGCTGCCGGTCGATCCGTCGCCGGTGGCTCGTTATGCGGCTTTCGCCGATCTGCCGCTGCTGGCCGGCAGCGAGGAGTTGTTCAGCATTCAGCCCACGGTCGGTTTCGTGTTGCACGTCACCCGCTATGACGACCATCCGTACCCGGGGCATTTTGGCTCCAGCGGTCCGATGGATGCGCACATAGTGCCGCTGCTCAAAGGGCTGTCCGCTGTAGACCGCGAGGTGGCGGCGCCCGTCGTGCTGTTGGAGAATACGAAGGGCGGCTATGCCGGCGGACGCTGGATTTTCGCCAATACGGTAGCCGACGAGCGGTTTTGGGCGGGCGGCGGCGCTGCGCTGCTGGGCCGCTTAAGCGATTATGCCAGCCGCGGCGTGACAGAGATTTGGCTGAAAACAAACTACGCCTGCTACGATCCCGGCGACCGGGCCACGCTGCAGCTCCAGCTGCAATCCTTGCGTGGTGCTGCGGGAAACGACGCGTGGACGTTCGCCTGCGAGATTCGGCACGGCGCCGAGCGTATCTGGAGCGGCGAGGCGACGCTGCCGGCTTCGCGCGAGCTGAGCTTTCACCGCATCCATCTGCCGTTCGACATCCGTCCGGGTTATTACAGCGTTGAATGCCGCGCCCAGTCGTCGGCCGGCGAGACGCGCACTTTCCGTCAGGGCTTCTGGGGCTTCGATGGCGAACTGCTGCGCGCGGGCGAGCCGCTGTCGGTCGATCGCGATTATTTTATCAAGGATGGTCGTCCGCTGCCGATTGTTGGCATGACATACATGACCAGCGATGTGGCGCGCAAGTTTTTGTTCATGCCCAATTGTGCGGTATGGGATCGCGACATGGCCCAGATGGTGAGCGCCGGGATTAATTTGCTGCGCACCGGCATCTGGACGGCGTGGCGTCAGGTGATGTTCGTCGATGGCCACCCGTCGGAGGAAGTGCTGCGTGCGATCGACGCTTTCTTTTTAACCTGCAAAAAGTACGGGCTCGAAGTGACCTTTAATTTCTTCGCTTTCACGCCGGAGGCGTGGGAGGGGGAAAATCCGTATCTCGACCCGCGCAGCGTCGAGGCGCAAAAGCGGCTGATCGCCGCCGTCGTCTCCCGCCACGCCGCTTCGACGCACGTGCATTGGGACTTGATCAACGAACCTTCCATGTTCCATCCGGCCAAGCCGTTCCGCGGCCCGCAGTCGGCGCACGACCGCTTCGAGCACGCCGCTTTCCTTGAGTGGCTGCGGGAGCGCCACGGCGATATTCGCCATCTGCAGGAGCGCTGGAACATGACGCCGCTGGAACTGCCCGATTTTGCCGCCGTCCGTTTGCCCGACGCCGAGGACATGAACCTGAATACGAGCGAATCGCTGCCGAAAAAAGGTTCGCCGTGGCTCGACTACACGCTGTTTACGATGGACATGCACAATCGATGGGCTTGCGAACTGATCGCGACGATCCGCAGCCTCAATCCGCGCCAGCTGGCCACCGTAGGCCAAGACGAAGGGCTGGGCGCGCAGCGGCCGTCGCCGCTGTTGTATGCCGAAGCGGTCGACTATACAACGGTGCACAGTTGGTGGCTGATGGATCAGCTCGTCTGGGACGGTATTTTCTCCAAGGCGCCGGATAAGCCGAATTTGATTCAGGAAACGGGCATTATGTACGTTGAGACGCCGGACGGTCGGGCGAAGCGCTCGGAGGAGGAGCTGCGCAACATTCTGGAGCGCAAATACGCCTACAGCTTCTCGACGGGCGGCGCAGGGGCGGTGCAGTGGATCTGGAACATCAATTTCTATATGAACAACATCAACGAATCAAACATCGGCGCGCTGCGGGCGGACGGCACGGAAAAGCCGGAGGCGAACGTTTCCTATGATTTTGGCGCGTTTATGGCCGCTGCGCGCGATTTGTTCGTCGAGCGCAAGCTGGAGGAGGTCGCGGTCATTTTCCCGTACTCCAACGACTTTTCGACGCGCAAGCTGGCTTTCGACGCCACGACGAAGCTGACGCGCACGCTTGCTTATGAGATGAACGTGCCGTTCCGCGCGCTTGGCGAATACCATCTCGATTCGCTGGCCCAAGACGGCGCGAAGCTGATCATTGTGCCAAGCGCGCACAATTTCAGCGATGCAGCGCTCGCCAAGCTGACCCGTCATGTGCGCGAGCGGGGCGGCACGCTGCTTGTGACCGGGCCGCTGGGCCTCGACGAATATTGGACGCCGGTCCCTCGCTTGACCGACGTCGTTGGCGAGACGGTGCTCGGCAACGTGTTGCGCGAGGAGATGCTGGCGCTGGGCGGCCGCCTGCTGCCGGTGTCGTTCGGCGGGACGCGTATCGCCGAAGCGTGCAAGGAAACCGCGGCGTCGGACAGCGGCGCGGCCGTGCGGGCGGGTGTGAGCGAGGTGCGCTCCTACCCGCTTGGGAAGGGCACTTTGATCTGGTGCCCGCTGCCGGTGGAGCTGAACGAGCGCACGGAGCCGCTTGTGCAACTGTACGCGCACGCGCTGGCGCAAGCCGGCGTCGGCGCGGAGCTGCGCTGGACGCGCGGCGGCGAGCTGCCGGGCGTGTATGGCCGCAAGCTGAGCTTCCGCGACGGCGCGCTGTACATTTTCGTCTCCGAGTTTGCGGCTGATGCCGAGATCGAGGTGACGGACCCGGCGAGCGGGGCGAGTTACGCCTTCGAGCTGGAGTCGGAGCGCACCGTCATGTTCGCGACAAAAACGTCCGGCGAGCTGCTGGCCGTCTACCGCCCGCACGAGGTGCAGATTGCCGCAGCCGGGCTGCGGGACGCGTCGGCGATTCCTGCGCCGACCGCGGTATCGGCTGCCGCTGCCATCAAGCCGGCTTAATCGGCTGTCGCCTTGCGGCCGGCCAGCGCCGTGTGCGACAGGCAGGCGTCGTGCATCGTGCGGAAGCCGGCTATTTGGGGCGATGGGCTGCCCAGAAAGTCGTTGAATGATTCCACCAAGCCCCCTATATAGGATGAAAAAGATGCTTCCAGCCCCGCTGTTATAGTGGTGTTGGCGGCATCTTTTTACATCGTTGGAGACTGACTCATGGGTTTATTGGGCTTTGCGGACAGCCCCATCGCCTTTTGTGGCTCCGCGAAGCGCCCAAGCGGCGCTGGCGGTTGTCCGCATCAGCGGCAGGTCTTGCGAAAGCGGGTTCTTTTAGGCATACGTGTCTGTTCACCCAAGGTTCTCTCAGGCCAAGTCGAGGTTCCGCGATCCGATCGGGACTGCTTGCGCCAATTCGGTCTGGACGAACGGGGAAAAGCCTGTAAAATAAAAAGGGAATTCCTGTGAATCGAACAACCGTTGCAAGACAAAAACGCCTGGGGGACGACATTGTGGAGCTTTGTTATATATGGATGGAAAATTATCGGGACGGCTGCATGCGCGATCAGGGGTTTATTTTCGATCATCAGTACCGCTATGCGCTCAAAGCCGATGAGAACGGCGTCTTTACTTTGCATGTGAAAGCAAATCCGTACGATTTGCGCGATTTTTTCCGCGTCGGGAATGATGAGCGGGCTGCGGCTGCGGTGCGGCAGGTCACGGCGATCGTCGGCGAAAACGGGGCCGGGAAATCGACGATTCTCGATTATATCAAGGAGTGGATCGTCGACCGGGAGCAGCTGCCGGAGGAAGTTAGGCAAGGCCAGCGGTTCGTTTATGTGCTGCGCGAGCGGAGCGGGACGGAGGACATCCACCGGGTGTACCATCATCCGGGCCTGGAGCTTGTCATTCAGAGAGCCAATGGCGCGTTGTTCCCTGCGGAGCCGCCGATTCGTCAGGGAGCGGGAAGCATCCCCGGCTTGCAGCATACCCGGTTTATTTTTCTATCCAATGTGTACGATGGCAAAAGGGAGCCAGCCGGCCCGCGGCTGCTGAACGTCTCGACGAACTACTTGTCGGATGAAAAAAGAAGGAACGAAGCCGCGCCGATTCCGCGCGAGGGCAGCCGCCACCGGTTTGGCGATGTGAAGCGGCAGGTGCTGTTTTCCCAGTTTGTCGGCAGTCAGCCATTGCCCTTCGAAACGCCGCGCCAGCTTCAGGTATATATCAACAAATCCGCTCATTGGTCGAGGGTGAACGAACCGCGATACCGGGAGTATCCGCTGTCCAAGTCGATCATCAAGCTGAGCAATGCGTTCGTGGAGCAGCGGGCCGCTGCCGTCAGGCGGGAGCCGGACAATTCGCACCTGTATTTCCTGCGGTTTATGCTGGAGCATCTGACGGATGAATGTTACGCTTCGCCGTTTTTTCATCAATTTCTCGATATCGATGTGCCAAGCCGGTCGGTTTTGGTTCCGCAGCCGGATTTCGTTCCTTTGCCGGGCCCGCTGGCCGATTTTGAATATTTGCTGGAGGAGCTGTTTGCAGCCCTTCGCCTACACCACTACACGGATACGCTGGAGCTGACCGCGTTGTTCGAGCCGATGCTGAAATTGACGCGCATGCTGTACAAGCTGCTGGCCGACTCGCCGCTGAAATTCGACGACAATCAAACGCCGTATTTCATGCTCGATCTGGACAAGCTGGGAACGACAGTCGTTCAGGAGTTCCTGAGCCTATGCGAAGCGGCTTCGGACGAACACGAATTGTTCCGCTTTATGTGGCGCGACCTGAGCAGCGGGCAAAAGGCGCTGTTCAATATGTATTCCCGGCTGTATTTTGCCGCCGGCCATATGAAGGAGGAAACGCCGCTTGATGTGGTGCTGTTGATCGACGAGGGGGATCTTTATATGCATCCCCATTGGCAGCAGCAATTTATCGATAATCTGCTGCATATGCTGCCGCATTTGTTTGACCCGCAGAGCCGCAAGGTGCAGCTGGTGTTGACGTCCAATTCGCCGTTTGTTGTGTCGGATTTGCCGAACGCCAGCGTCATTTATTTGCAGCGCGAGCAGGGCGGCTGCCGGGTGCTGGACAGTCTGGACGATCAGCCGCAGACGTTCGCCGCGAATATTCATACGCTGCTGGCGCATTCCTTTTTTATGCAGGAAGGGGTGGTGGGGGCGTTTGCGAAGCGCAAGATCAATGAGGTGATCCATTTGCTCGTTCACGAAAGCGCGCAGGTGGTGTTCGCGCAGCGCGAGCGGCTGGAGACGGTGGTGCATATGATCGGCGAGCCGGTCATCCGCCACAAAATTTCGCAGATGCTGCACGACAAGCTGGCCGTGCGCGATTTCGGCGTGGAGCGGGAGCTGGCGCAATTGAAGGCACGACTGGACGAATTGGAGCGATGGCAACGTGATCAAGATCGAGCGGACTGAGGGGCCGGCGCTGGCCGAGGAGCATTATCGCGCGTATTTTGTCGCTTGCGGCTTCGAGCGGAAGCTGGAGCTGCTGGCGCAGCGGGAGCCGGACGCGGTGGAGCGGTCTTTTTTCGCCTGGCTGCACGCCCGCGTACATGAGCTGGTGACGGCCCGGCCGTCCCGCTTGCACGATCTGCTGACAGAGGCGCGGGCCGCGCACCCCGCCATTCACCAAGGGCTTGCCGACCTGACGCCGATGAAGCGCGAAGCCAAAAGCGTACAAAAAAACCTCGAAAAAGCGGTCGCGCATCACGACAGCCTGACCGCGCAGCCGCAGCGGCACACGGCCGACGAAATCCGCCAGGCGCTGGAGGCCAAGCAGGCGTTGTTGGACCGCTACAGGACGCTGCAGCCGGAAATAGGGCGCATGGAGCGATTGTGGGGCAAAATCAATGCGGTTTTTGACTACGATCATTTTTGCGACCGGTATGGTGAGGATCAATGGGGGGCGTACGCGCTGGTCAAGCGGCTGCGCATTCCGGTATGCCCGTATTGCAACCGCCAGTATATTACGGTCGTCGAGCCCAACGGCAGCGAGAAGGGTAGGGCGCGCCCGCAGCTCGATCATTTTTTTGCCCAATCGCATTTCCCGTATTTGGCCGTGTCGTTTTACAATCTGATCCCCAGCTGCAGCGTCTGCAACGCCAGTTTGAAACGCAACCGGTTGTTCACGTGGGACGATCATCTGCATCCGTATGAGGCGGGTTTTGGCGACGATGTGCGGTTTACGGTCAAGTTTCCGGTCGGGAAGGGCAAGCTCGATTATTTGAAAATGTGGTATCGCCAGCATGGTGATTTGCGCGTGGAACTGCTGCTGGACCCGGTTGCGCGCCGGCGGCTTGGCCGGGACGAGGTGAAGCGGCTGCTGCGCCGGGTGAACAATCATAAGCGGATTTTCAAGCTGAAATCGCTGTATGCCAGCCATGGGGATTATGTGCAGGAAATTATTTTGAAATCGGTTTGGTATAACGAGGCCAAGCTGGATGCGATGCTGCGGCAGTTTCCGCAGTTGTTTCCGAGCAAGGAACATCTGGTGCGCATGGTGTTTGGCAATTTCGTGCAGTCGGAGGAAGCGGAAAAACGGGTGTTGTCGAAGCTGACGCGGGATATCGCGCGGGAGTTCGGCATTACGCTGTGAGGCGCGAGGTTCGGCGGGGCACTCTTTCATACAGACGAAAAAACCTTCTGTTCGCCGCAGCGAGCGAAGGTTCTTTTGTCATCTCAGCACTTATCGATTTCGTAAACGGTCAGTGAACTTCAGCAATTTCTGATGGGCATAAAAAGCTTCCGATCCAACGTGTCGTTCCTGTTCGAAAGGGTCCGATCGAAATTTCTGATCGTCATGTGGGCGTCGGTTTATTGCAGGTCTTCGATGCAGCTTTGGCAAACGAGTTTGCCTTTGAAATATGTGGTGTTTTCGACGTTGCCGCAAAACAGGCAGGCGGGCATATATTTTTTGAGCGTGATGCGGTCCGGGTCGACGTAAACTTCGACGGCGTCTCCGATGTCGATATGCAAAGTGCGGCGAAGTTCAATGGGGAGTACGATACGTCCTAATTCATCGACTTTTCTAACGATACCTGTGGATTTCATAGGTTAGGCCTCCTGTCGATTGGATATGGCCGCCCACGGGTCGACGGCAGCCTTCATAATTAAGATATATTCCACATCGTTGCGGTAATCCCTCTATTTAGCAAGATACAAATACGAATGGCCTATGGGGATGACAAAGATCAAGAGAAAATGTTGACAAATTAAAATTTTTCATTATATTTAAAGTAACACTGTTATTTAAAATAACATTAATAAAAACGTCTTTATCGGTTGCTGGTGAGCCGAATATTCATTACAATGGGAGGCAATGGAGATGTCACTTTTTTTTCAAAACGAGTTGTTTGAACGGTTTATGAGCACGGTTGTTGGTCATACCTACTACGGCGGCGCCGATTTGGGCGAATGCGCAGCGACGGCGGCGCGGATCGTGGAAGGGGATGAAGGCAGCTGGCATCGCGAATGGAGCCGGACGGCCGAGCGGATTTATGCGATTGGGGAGGATTGCAGCGCTAAAGGACATCGGGTCAGCGCGCGCCAGGCCTATTTGCGGGCCGCTGTTTATTACCGGGCATCTTATTTGTTTTTGTTCGGCGCGCCTGTCGACCCGCGGTTGCTTGCGCAATTCGCCAAGGAAAGCGAAGCGTTCCGCAAAGCCGCAGCGTTGTTCGATACGCCGGCGGAGCCTGTTGAAATTCCGTACGAGGGAACTACGCTTCCCGGTTATTGGTATCGCCCCGACAGTTCCGGCCAGCGGCGTCCTACGCTGATTGCGACCAACGGTTATGACCATACGCTGCCGATGATGCATTTCGCCTTTGCGGCCGCTGCCGTTGAGCGCGGCTACAACTGCTTGATTTTCGACGGGCCGGGGCAAGGCCGGGCGCTGATCAAGCAGGGACTGGCGATGCGGCCCGACTGGGAGCATGTCGTCGGTCCGGTTATCGATCATCTCTTGGCGCAGCCGGAAGTGGATGCGGACAAAATCGCTCTGGCCGGCTGGAGCTTCGGCGGTTATCTGGCGCCGCGGGCAGCCAGCGGCGATCCGCGCCTTGCCGCCGTCATCGCCGATCCGGGCACGTACAGCCTCGCCGAGTCGGGCAAGATGCTGTTTGCGCAAGCGGCTCCGTTGTTCGAGCAGATGCCGCATGTCGATCCGGCGCTGCTGGAGCCGCTGTTTGAGGCGATTCGCTCGCACCGGATGCTCCAGTGGACGTTTGTGCAGCGAGGGCTGTGGGTGCACGGGCTTGAGCGGTTATTTGATTATTTCGTGGCGGCGATGGATTACACGCTGGCCGGCCGGGCGGAGCTGATCCGTTGTCCGGCGCTGATCTTGACGGCGGAAGGCGACGCCGTGCCGAATTTCGCCGAGCGGTTGTTCGAGGAGCTGCAAGGCCCCAAAACGTTCATCCGTTTTACGAAGGAAGAGGGCGCGGAGGGACATTGCGAATGTTTCGCCCGTTCGCTCGTGAGCCAGCGCGTCTTTGACTGGCTTGACGAAACGTTGGCGTAAGCGGCCGCGCGGCCGCCCCGTCCGACGAACCCGGGAGGAAGAAACCATGAATGAATTAACCCGCGCTGCGCGAATCAAGCAAGCCAATCAGGAGCGCAGGCAACGGCATAAACATGAGATTAGAGAAGCGATCGTTGACGCCGCTCTCGATATTTTTCTGGAGAAGGGCTACGACGAATTTTCGCTGCGTCAGGTGGCCGAGCGGATCGGTTATACGGCAACAACAATTTACCGCTATTTCAAGGATAAGGACGATTTGCTGTTCGCGGTGATTGCCGAAAGCTACGACAAGTTCACAGCGGCGTTGACGGCCGCCGCGCAGGAGGCCGACGAACCGCTGGAGCGGCTGATCTGCTATGGGCGGGCGTACATCCGCTGGGGCATCGCCAATCCAGAAGCGTATAAGCTGATGTTTATCCACCGTCCGCAATTTCTGATCGACCGGCTGCATACCGGACGTCACGCGCTGGGCCGAGCCGGAGTGGAGCATATTCGCGCAGCGATGGCTGCGGGCGTCATCCCGCAAGGCGATGCGGACGCGATCGTTGACGCGCTGTGGGGACTCGCGCACGGCATCGTGTCGCTGGCGCTGAATATGCCGTTTATGACAGAGGAGCGCATCGAACGCATGGTCGGCGGCATGGACTATTTGCTGCTGCGGATGTTAGGCCCGCAAGCCGGGCAGCCGGACCCGTTCGCGTCCTCATAAGCGCAGAGCCTTCAAGACCCACACGGTCTTTGAAGGCTTATTTATTATCGCATCAGAAATGGTTGGTTTAGTAAAGCCTTGTCCATGTCGAAGAAATCGTCGGTCGTGTAGTCGCTGCCGGTTTTGACGATCTCCACATATTGGCCGTTCAGCACAAGCCGTGGGTTGATGCTGCCCGGCAGCAGCTCTCCGCGCACGAACTGCTCCCTGTTGAGCGGATTGCCGTATTGGTCAAACAGCAGCATTGTGATCGTCGCCGTATCGCCTGTTTTCTCCAGCGTCCAGCGGTCGCGCGAATAGGAGATTTTGTGGGCGCGGATCGTCATCAGCTGCGGCTTATCGCCAACTTTGAAGCTTTGCGTCAGCGTCAAGCTGTTGTCCGCTGTGTAGACGTTTACGGCGAGCGAGCCGGATGCTTGAACTGCGGCGTTAGTTGCGACGTCTGTTGTAATGACCAGATAACCTTCGTCGTCCTTATGCAAGTCGAGTGCGGCTTTGCCCGCCACGAAAGCGTTGAAGCGATCGGCCGGCAAGGTCGTCATTTCGCCGTATTGGTTGACGGCTTTGACGCGCAGCGAGGTGCTGGCGCTATTGGCGATCATGCCGCTTGTGTTCTCGAAGCTGAGCGAAGCCACCCGCTCGTCTTCGGCCAGCAGCGTCTGGCGCGTTGTCCAGCAGCTTCCACTGCTTGGCGACCGTGACGTAGCCTTGCGCCCAAGCGGACACCGTCGGATCGGAACGCCGGCCGCAGCGGCTTCGCCGTCTTTGCCGAGCATGCGCACGAGGAAGGCGGCGAGCTGTTCTTTTGTGACCTTTTGGCCAAGGTCGGCGAAGTCCTCCGACGATGTGGCGAACGCTCCCGTGGACAGCATGGCGACGGCCAAGGCCGAGCCGAGTACAACGCTTAAGCTTTTTTTCATCATCTTCATCCTCCGCTCATTTGGTTGATGTCGTGCATGAGTGTCAGTACCCGGCAAGTTTCAAGCTGAAACGCATATGGATACATATCGCTTGTATTTTTTTTGTTGGAAGGTGAGGATGCCGCTGTGAGAATGTTTGGACAACTGCTGCATTTCGGGTGGCAGCAGGCGTTGTCCTGCCTGTTTCCCGCATTGATTTTTGCCGGGTTGCTGGCGTTGAAGCTGGTGCACGTGCCGGGGATTCCGGCCTACGATCTGATTTTGGTTTATTGCATAGCGATTCAGATCTGGATGGTGAAAAGTGGGCTGGAGACGCTGGATGAGCTCAAGGTCATTTGCGTCTTTCACCTGATCGGCCTGGCGCTGGAGCTGTTCAAGGTGCATATGGGCTCGTGGCAGTATCCGCAGTCCGGCTGGACGAAGCTGGGCGGCGTGCCGCTGTACAGCGGTTTCATGTATGCCAGTGTCGCCAGTTATCTGTGCCAGGCATGGCGTCGGCTTGACGTGGAGCTGATCCGCTGGCCGCGCCCGGTGTGGATCGTGCCGCTTGGCGCGGCGATCTATTTGAATTTCATGACCCATCATTATATATACGATTTGCGCTGGGTGCTGACGGGACTGCTGTTTGTCGTGTTCTTTCGCACGTGGGTCGTATTCCGCGTTCGCGGCACGGCGTATCGGATGCCGCTGAACCTGTCGTTTCTGCTGATCGGCTTTTTCATCTGGGTGGCGGAAAATATCGGCACGCTGCTTGGCGCGTGGCAGTATCCGAACCAGCAGGCGGGCTGGCGGCTGGTGTCGCTGGGCAAGCTCAGCTCGTGGGGGCTGCTGGTGATCGTCAGCTTTATGATCGTCGCCCAGCTTAAGCATGTGAAGGAGTCGCTTGAGCTGGGCAACGCGGGGAAAGCCGCGGCGGACGATGCGGAGGCCGGGCTGTAATCATCGCGGCTTCGGCCGGCTCCGCCAGCAGGTGCGCCGCGGCAGCGTGCCGGACATTCCGCGCGCCCGCTTGCGGCGCGAGAGGTTGAAGCTCCGGGAGGGGGGCAAAGCGCCGCCGGGGCTTTACTTTTTTTTCACCATCTGTGATGTACCTCACATCGAACCCCCCTTGCTTTGCATACACTTGTAGCAGGCAGCCAGTTAAGCCCCGGACGGGGCGGGAAGGCGCAAGGAGGAATGGGCGATGGAGACGAGGTTGCACGTACAGAACGTATCGGAGCATGCGGCACATCCGACGGAATTTTTGACGATGGTGGACCGGCTCAAGGAGGAGCATGAGGTTTTGCAGCGGCAGTTGAAGGAAATCCGCCAGTTGGTCGGCGAGCTGTATGCGGCGCAGGCTTGCGCCGGTGGCCCGTGCAAGCTGATCGAGCTGCAGGATCGGGTGCTGCTGATTACCGAGGATTTGGACCGCCATTCGAAATGGGAGGAGGAAGAGCTGTTTCCGGTGCTGCAGCTGTACTTCAACCGCAAGCTGCTGCCGTCGATTACCCCGTCGATCTGGGTGATGGAAAAGGAATATGAGCTGGCCCGGCTGTTCGTGCAGTCGTTTATTGACGGCGTGAACGGGATGGTCGAGCCGATTGAAGAGGGTTTTATGAAGGAAATGGCCGCGCAGCTCATGCAAGCCTGCCTGATTTTGTCCGAGCATTTTACGCTTGAGGAAGAGCTGGTGTTCCCGATGACCGATGAGCTGCTTCAGGATCTTGATTATTTTTATTCGTAAGCCGCCTGCGGGCGGATGCTGATTAATTAATAAAAAGCTTGCTTCGCCGCCAACGGAAAACCGTTGGAGCGAAAGCAAGCTTTTTTCTGCTGCGCGCCAACTGCCGGCAGGCAGCTGCGGCAGCTTACATGCGGCAGATGTCTTTCGGGCAATTTTCGCAATGGCAGATGTCCTTGAGGTAATTGATGTTGGTGACGGTGACAAGGCCGTTTTCGAAGCTGACGGCGCCCGCTTTCTTGAACTCGCCGAGCATGCGGTTGACGCTTTCGCGCGTGGCGCCGATCATGTCGGCCAGCTCGGTGTTCGTCAGCTTTTTGTCGATGAGGATCGCGCCGTCCGGCTGCTCCCGGCCGCAGGAGTTGGTCAGGCGGATGAGCAGCGAGCACAGCGCGCCGTGTTTGCCGAACATCATCAGATCGCGGAATTTCGTCTGCGTCATGCGATGGATAAGCCCCATCCATTTCATAAATTCCACCGCCAGCTCGCCGTGCTGCCACAGCAGGATTTCCAGGTCTTTCTGCTGCAGCACCCCGATCGCGCTGTCTTCGACGACTTCGGCGTTAAAGGCGTGTTCGGAGCGGCGGAACGGGTCGACCTGTCCGAGCATATCGCCTTCCTGATACATGTATAAAATGAAATGCCGTCCCTCGTCCGACGATTTGGTAATGTTGACGCGCCCGCTGTAGATGAAATACAGTTTGTCGGCCAAGTCGCCTTCCCAAAACAGATGCGATCCGGCGGGCGCCTTCGTTTCATACATGATGTCCTTGAGCTTGCTCAGGCATTCGGGCGAAAAGCAGTCCGTATTGCGGATGGCGCTCCCGCGCAGCGGCTCTGTAGAGCTCATGTCCATTCCTCCTCTAGCTGTACGCTAATGTTTCGATTGTACCGCGAAGCGGCTCGAGCTGTTGTGATATATATCACAAGGGCGGCTGGATATCGGTTTGCGGCAGGCGCTGTCCATCACAGATCGGTCGCCCGGCGGGCGCGCCGCCGGGCGTCTTGTGACATAGATCACTTACATACCCGGCGAATTGGCGTACAGTGGGGCTGGACGAACGAAAGCAAGGCGAAGGAGGAATGCGTTATGCTGAGCGGCGTAATATTGGCCGGCGGGGTCAGCGAGCGGATGGCGGGCGAGCGCAAGGCGCTGCTGCCGTTCCACGGCCGGCCGCTGATTGCCGGGCAGTTGGCCCGGATGCGGCCGCTGTGCGACGAATTGATCGTAGTGACCGACGATCCTCAGCCGCTGCTGCCCGTGTTGGAGCGCGGCGTGCGGCTGATCACCGACTTTTACCCGCAGGCGGGAGCGCTGGGCGGCATGCACGCCGGCTTGTCGCTGGCCCGCCATGAGGCGGTCTGGATCGTCGGTGGCGACATGCCGTTCGTGTCGAGCCAAGCCGCGGAGCTGCTGCTCGCCCATCAGCAGGTTGGCCTCGATGCGGCGATTCCGCTCGTGCAAGGCGGCTTGTATCCGCTGCACGGCATCTATGCCCGCCGCTGCCGCGATCAGGCGGTTGAGCTGCTGGAGGCGGGCGAAAAGCGCGCGGCGGCGCTGCTGCGGCACTTGTTCTGGAGCGAGCTGGGCGACGCCAGCTTCCGCGAGCGGGGTGTGCCGCTGAATTTTGTCGCCAGCGTAAAGACGCCGGACGACTATGCGCGGCTTGTGCGCGAGGCCGAAGCCGAGGCCGGGCGCGCGGCGGCGCAGGCCAAGCTGGCGGATGGCGTGGACGGCGCGGGCGCATACGGTGCGAATTCGCACAGTGCGGCGGCGGAGAGCGGCCCGGCGGGAGGCGGCGGGCTGTAACGGAATGTTCATGATTGCCGGCGGCGGCTGTGAGCAAAATCACAACTTTGGCCGATTGCGGCCTCTACAATAGGAGCAAGGCAACAGATAATGGGCAAGGGGGGAAGCAACAATGAGCAAGCGGGGATCGGAAGACCGGACGGAAGCGCCGGGATCGCGGCAGGGGGAAACGGAGCCGTCGCTGCGCGGCACGTTTGCTGCGGTGCTGCTGCTTGGCGTTTTTTTGGCAGTGTCATGGGTGGCTGTGTTTGTGTTGTTTATATCGCGGCAATAACGCTGCAGAATAGTTGAAGAAAGCAGGTCGATAGCGATGCATATTCACCGTTTGGAAAAAATTTGGCTCACTTTGGGCATCACGATGTTGTTCGTCTTTCTCGGCGTGCTGGGCGTATCCGCTTTTGCGATGGGCACAAAGCCGCCAAGCGAACACCATCACGGCATCGATCCGACCAAGGTCGATACGACGGCTCCGTTCGATAAACCCGGTTTGACGAAAATCGGCGACAATGAATATGAAGCGGTCATGACCGCGTTCACCTTCGGCTACGCGCCCGACAATATGGAAATTCCCGCCGGGGCGACGGTGCATTTTACGGTGACAAGCAAGGATGTCGTGCACGGTTTTGCGATTCCCGGGACGAATGTCAATATGATGATCGTACCCGGCGAGGTCAGCCAAATTACGCATACGTTCACGGAGCCGGGCGAATATCTCGTGCTCTGCAACGAATATTGCGGCGGCGCGCATGAATGGATGAAGACGAAAATTATCGTGAAATAGAGAGGAGCAGCCTACATGAATGCAGGTGTACAACCTACCGGATTCAACCTGCGCGACGGCAAGCTTGTTGTGGCGCATATTCTGACCGCGTTCGTCGCGCTGCTGCTCGGGGGTGTAGCGGGTCTTTTGCAAAGTCTGGTGCGCAGCGGGTCGGTCAAGCTGCCGGCGGCGGTCGGCTATTATGAGCTGCTGACGGCGCACGGCGTGCTGATGGCGATTGTGTTTACGACGTTTTTCATTGTCGGGTTCCTGTACTCGGGGGTTTCGCATACGCTGGGCGGCAAGCTGCTGCCGATCGTGCGGCGCATGGGCTGGGTTGGCTTCGGGCTGATGACCGCGGGTACGGTGCTGGGCACGGCGATGATTCTGAGCGGCAAGGCGAGCGTGCTGTATACGTTTTATGCGCCGCTGAAGGCGTCGCCGTATTTTTACATCGGGTTGGCGATGTTGGTTGTCGGCAGCTGGATCAGCGGCTGGGGGATTTTTTATCAATACACGTATTGGAAAAGAATGCATCACGGCAAGATTTCGCCGCTGTTCGCTTTTATGGCCGTCGTTACGTTCCTGATGTGGCAAATCGCCACGCTGGGCGTCGCCGCCGAGGTGCTGATCCAGTTGATTCCGTGGTCGTTCGGCTGGGTGGAGACGATCAATGTCATGTTGAGCCGGACCTTGTTTTGGTATTTCGGCCATCCGCTCGTTTATTTCTGGCTGATGCCGGCGTATATGTGCTGGTATGTGATCATTCCGAAAATTATCGGGGGCAAAATTTACAGCGACGCCTTGGCCCGGCTTTCGTTCATTTTGCTGCTGCTGTTTTCGATTCCCGTTGGCTTCCACCATCAACTGATGGAGCCGGGCATCAGCTCGTTCTGGAAATTCCTCCAGGTTGTGCTGACGTTTATGGTCGTGATTCCGTCGCTGATGACGGCGTTTTCGCTGTTTGCGACGTTTGAGCTGAACGGCCGGGCCCGCGGCGGCAAAGGGTTGTTTGGCTGGTTGAAGAAGCTGCCTTGGGGTGATGTGCGATTTTTTGCTCCGTTTATGGGCATGCTGATTTTTATACCGGCCGGCGCAGGGGGCATCATCAATGCGAGCAACCAGATGAATGCGGTGGTGCACAACACGTTGTGGGTGACGGGGCACTTCCATCTGACGGTGGCGACGAGCGTCGCCTTGACGTTCTTCGGCATCAGCTATTGGCTGCTGCCGCTGGTGACAGGCCGCGTGCTGACGCCGCGGATGAACAAGCTTGGGATTATTCAGACGATCATCTGGTGCGTGGGCATGTTCTTCATGTCCGGGGCGATGCATTGGGTCGGCCTGCTTGGCGCGCCGCGACGCACGGCGTATACGACCTATGAGAACAGCCCGGAAGCCGTATCGTGGCTGCCGTACGAGGCGGCGATGGCGATCGGCGGGACGATTTTGTTTATCGGCGTGCTGCTGATGGTGTATAATGTGTTCGCGCTGCTCGCCGCGCCGAAGGGCGAAAGCGAATATCCGCTGGGCGAGGCGATGGAGCAGGCGGAAGTGACGCCAGCTTATCTGGAGCGCTGGGGCGTGTGGATCGGTTTGTCGGTGGCGCTGATCGTCATTGCGTATACGCTGCCTTTGGCCGATATGATCATGCATGGCGGGCCGGGTTCGCCGACGTATGTGACTTGGTAAAAAGAGGGCGCAACGCCTGCCGCATGGCGGATGTTGTGCGGCGGGGCTGTTAGGACCGCGTGCGGCGGGAGCGGCCGATGCGGCTTGCGCGAAGCTTGCGGCGGCACGGCCTGTAGGGCGGATGAAGGCAGTTGGCGGTTGGCTTGAAAGGCGGCGCCGCACTGTTTGTGGCCCTGTAAGCGTTCCGTTCCACAGCAGCTTGATGGTTGGATAAGAGAAGCGCCGATGGCGCGGCAAAGCGGTTGCAAGCGGCCGCTTTTGCTTTTTGAAAGTTATGTGAATTTTTTCACAAATCCAAGCGAAACTGTGTCGCCTTGTGATTTTTTTCATAGTGACCCCCCGCCGAAAACCGTAAGCTAGGAGCATCACATCACAGCCGGGCGGCAACCGACAATCGGACCGCAAGCGGATACCAAGAACAAGGAGTGAGCGCATATGTCCATTCAAGAAAACAAGGTGAACGAGCACGCTGCGGCGCAGCAGGAAGTCGATGAACTGGTTGCCAGAGCGAAGGAGGCGCAACGGGAGTTTTTGCAGCTGAACCAGGAGCAGGTCGACCATATCGTGCAGATGATGGCGCTGGCCGGCATCGACCGCCATATGTCGCTGGCCAAGTTGGCCGTTGAGGAAACGGGCCGCGGCGTCTACGAAGACAAGATGACGAAAAACCTGTTCGCCACCGAATACATCTACCACAGCATCAAATCGATCAAAACGGTCGGCGTGATCGAAGAAAACCGCTACGAAAACTACCGCACGGTCGCCGAGCCGGTTGGCATTATCGCCGGCGTAACCCCGGTCACGAACCCGACATCGACGACGATGTTCAAGGCGCTGATTGCGGCGAAGACGCGCAACCCGATTATTTTCGCCTTCCATCCGTCGGCGCAAATGTCCAGTGCCGCGGCAGCCAGCACGCTGCTGGAGGCGGCGATCGCCGCAGGCGCTCCGGCCCACTGCATCCAGTGGATTCAACACCCGTCCGTCGAAGCGACGCAGCTGCTCATGAACCACCCGGACGTGGCGCTGGTGCTGGCGACCGGCGGTTCCTCGATGGTCAAGTCGGCCTACAGCACCGGCAAGCCGGCGCTTGGCGTCGGACCGGGCAACGTGCCGTGCCTGATCGACAAAACGGCCAACCTGCCGCAAGCGGTCAACGATCTGATTTTGTCCAAAACGTTCGACAACGGGATGATTTGCGCTTCCGAGCAAGCTGTGATCATCGAAGAACCGGTATACGCCGAGGTCAAAAAGCTGATGAGCGCGCAAGGTTGCTATTTCCTCAATAAAACGGAAACGGAAGCTGTCTCCAAGCTTGTGATCAACACAGACCGGTGCGCGGTCAACGCTGTGATCGTTGGCCAATCCGCGGTGCGCATCGCCGAAATGGCGGGCATTGCGGTGCCCGGCGATACGAAAATCCTCGTTGCCGAACTGGCCGGCGTCGGCGAAGCTTACCCGCTGTCTGCGGAAAAGCTCAGCCCGGTGCTCGCCTGCTACAAGGTGAAAACGGCCGAGCAAGGCATCGAACGCGCGGCGGAAATCGTCCATTTTGGCGGCATGGGCCACTCCTCGGTCATCCATTCGCAGGACACCGCCGTGATTCAGGCGTTTTCCGCTCGGCTGCAAACCGGCCGCATCATCGTCAACTCGCCGTCCACGCATGGCGCGATTGGCGACATTTACAACACGAACCTGCCGTCTTTGACGCTTGGCTGCGGCTCTTATGGCCACAACTCGACGACGTCCAATGTCAGCGCGGTCAATCTGATTAATCTCAAGCGGGTCGCTTATCGCACGGTCAACATGCAGTGGTTCAAAATTCCGCCAAAGGTGTATTTCGAAAAAGGCGCGACGCAATATTTGGAAAAAATGCCGGACATCAGCCGCGTGCTGATCGTCACCGATCCGATGATGGTCCAGCTCGGTTATGTCGAGCGGGTCGAATATTACCTGCGCAAGCGGACGAAGCCGGTGTACATTGAAATTTTTGCCGATGTCGAACCCGATCCTTCGGTCGATACGGTCGAGCGCGGCCGGGCGCTGATGGACAGCTTCCAGCCGGACTGCATCGTGGCGCTGGGCGGCGGCTCGCCGATGGATGCAGCCAAGGCGATGTGGCTGTTCTACGAATACCCGGACACCAGCTTTGATGCGCTCAAGCAAAAATTCCTCGACATCCGCAAGCGCGTCTACAAATACCCGCGGCTTGGCCGCAAGGCGAAGTTCGTCGCCATTCCGACGACATCGGGCACCGGCTCGGAGGTCACTTCGTTTGCCGTGATCACCGACAAGGCCAAGGGCAACACGAAATACCCGCTGGCCGACTACGAGCTGACGCCGGACGTGGCGATCATCGACCCGGACTACGTGTACAGCCTGCCGAAAACCGCGGTCGCCGACACCGGCATGGACGTGCTGACCCATGCGATTGAAGCGTATGTCTCGGTTATGGCGAGCGACTACACGGACGGTCTGGCGATGAAGGCGATCCAACTGGTGTTTGAACATCTGGAGGCGTCCTATGCGACTGCCGATCCGCTGGCCCGCGAGAAGATGCACAACGCTTCGACGATTGCCGGCATGGCGTTCGCCAACGCCTTCCTGGGCATCAACCACTCGCTCGCGCACAAATGGGGCGGCGAATACCATACGGCGCACGGCCGGACGAACGCGATTCTCCTGCCGCACGTCATCCGCTACAACGCGGCCAAGCCGACGAAGTTCACGTCGTTCCCGAAATACGACCATTTCGTCGCCGACCGCCGCTACGCGGAGATCGCCCGGATGCTCGGCTTGCCGGCGCGCACAACCGAGGAGGGCGTGAACAGCCTGATCGAGGCGATCCGCAAGCTGAACAAGGCGCTGGGCATCCCGGAGAAATTCCAGGATCTTGGCTTCGACGCCGAGGCATTCGAGCTGAAAGTCGACTATTTGGCCGACCGCGCCTTCGAGGACCAATGCACGACGGCCAACCCGCGGATGCCGCTGGTCAAGGAACTGGCCGATGTTTACCGCAACGCGTTTTACGGCAAGTTTGCATAGCGATACCGATACCGATTTGCCAGAGAAGGAGGCAGGAGCGAAATGAGCATGAAGGAAGCGGAAGTGGAACAAGGCGGGCCAAGGCGCACGGACGGCTGGGCAGGTTTCGCCGGCGAGGTTTGGCGCGAGCGGGTGGACGTGGCGGATTTCATGGCGGCGAACGTGAAGCCGTATTGGGGCGACGACACGTTCCTCGCCGGGCCGACGGCAGCGACCGCGGAGCTGTGGCGGCAGGTCAGCGAGCTGGCTCGGCGCGAGCGCGAGATGGGGGGCGTGCTCGATGTGGATACGGATACCGTGTCCACGATCGTCGCCCACGCCCCGGGGTACATCGACCGCGAGCTGGAGCGCGTGGTCGGCTTGCAGACGGACGCGCCGCTCAAGCGGTCCGTTCAGCCGTTCGGCGGCATCCGCATGGCCGTCGACGCGTGCGCGGCGTACGGCTACAAGCTGCCGGAAGCGACGGTGCGGGTGTTCACGGACATCCGCAAGACGCACAACCAGGGCGTATTCGACGTATATACGCCGGAGATGAAGCTCGCCCGCAAAGCCGGCATCATCACCGGGCTGCCGGACGCCTACGGGCGCGGGCGGATCATCGGCGATTACCGCCGTGTCGCGCTGTACGGCACGAACCGGCTGATCGCCGCCAAAGCGGCGGAGCTGCGCGCGCTCGACGCCGCCGATATGACCGAAGACGTCATCCGTCTTCGCGAGGAGCTGGCCGAGCAACTGCGCGCGCTCGCCGAGCTGCGGCGCATGGCGCTGGCCTACGGCTTCGACATCGGCGAGCCGGCGGCAGATGCGAGCGAAGCGGTGCAGTGGCTGTATTTTGCCTATCTCGGGGCCATCAAGGAGCAGAACGGCGCGGCGATGTCGCTTGGCCGCGTATCGAGCTTTCTCGATATTTATCTGGAACGCGACATCAAGGACGGCCGCTTGAGCGAAGCGGAGGCGCAGGAGCTGGTCGACCATCTGGTGATGAAGTTGCGGTTGGTGCGGTTCTTGCGCACGCCGGATTACAACGAACTGTTCAGCGGCGATCCGACATGGGTGACGGAATCGATTGGCGGCATGGCGCTCGACGGCACGACGCGCGTCACGAAGTCGTCGTTCCGCTTCCTGCACACGCTGTATAATCTGGGACCGGCGCCGGAGCCGAACCTGACCGTGCTCTGGTCGACGGCGCTGCCCGAGCCGTTTAAGGCGTTTTGCGCCAAAGTGTCGGCGGAAACCAGCTCGATCCAATACGAAAACGACGATCTGATGCGCCCATACTACGGCGACGACTACGGGATCGCCTGCTGCGTTTCGGCGATGCGGATCGGCAAGCACATGCAGTTTTTCGGAGCGCGGGCCAATCTGGCCAAAGCGCTGCTGTATGCGATCAACGGCGGGGTTGACGAAAAGCTGGGCATTCAGGTCGGACCGCAGCTTGCGCCGCTTTCCGGCGAGACGCTGGCGTACGAGGAAGTGGCCGCGCGCTACGAGCAGGTGCTGGATTGGTTGGCCGCCCTGTACATGAACACGCTGAACGCGATCCACTACATGCACGACAAATACAGCTACGAACGGCTGGAAATGGCGCTGCACGACCGCGACATCGTGCGCACGATGGCTTGCGGCATCGCCGGGTTGTCCGTCGCCGCCGATTCGCTGAGCGCGATCCGCTACGCCAAGGTGCGTCCAGTGCGCAATGAGGGGGGGCTGGCCGTCGATTTTGTGATCGAAGGCGAATACCCGCAATATGGCAACAACGACGAGCGGGTGGATGAGCTGGCCGTAACGTTGGCCGAGTCGTTTATGACGAAGCTTGCCGCGCGCCGCACGTATCGCGATGCGGTGCCGACGATGTCTGTGTTGACGATCACCTCGAACGTGGTATATGGCAAAAAAACCGGCAGCACGCCGGACGGCCGCAAAGCCGGCGAGCCGTTTGCGCCGGGTGCGAACCCGATGCACGGCCGCGACCGCAAAGGCGCGCTTGCTTCGCTGGCGTCGGTGGCGAAAATTCCGTACGGCTCGTGCCAGGACGGCATCTCCAACACGTTCTCCATCGTGCCGAAGGCGCTGGGACGCGAGACGCATACGCGGATCAGCAATTTGACCGCGCTGCTGGATGGCTATATGGGCAGCGGCGGCCATCATTTGAACGTCAACGTGTTCGACCGTGAGCAGTTGCTCGATGCAATGGAGCATCCCGAGAAGTACCCGCAATTGACGATTCGCGTATCGGGGTATGCGGTCAATTTCATCAAGCTGACGCGCGAGCAGCAGCTCGACGTTATTCATCGGACGTTCCACGGCTCGATGTAGCGCGCGGAACGGGGAAAGGAGTCCGGCTATCATGACAACTCATCTGAAAGGGCGCATCCATTCCTTTGACACCTTTGGCACGGTAGACGGACCTGGCATACGTTTTGTGTTGTTTATGCAGGGCTGCGCGCTGCAATGCGGGTATTGCCACAACCCGGATTCGTGGAACACGCAGGGCGGAAAAGCGGTAGAGATCGAGGAGATTATGAAAGAGATAGAACCGTACCTGCCGTATTACCGGCGGTCGGGAGGCGGCTTGACCGTGACGGGCGGCGAGCCCACGCTGCAGGCGCCGTTCGTCGCCCGGTTGTTTGCGGAATGCCGCAGCCGCTGGGGGCTGCACACGGCGCTGGACACCAGCGGGTTCTGCGAGCCGGAGCACGCCGCGGAGCTGCTGGCGCAAACCGATCTTGTGCTGCTCGACATCAAGCACATCGACCCGCGCAAGCATCAGGCGTTAACCGGGCAGCCGAACGAGCGGATCTTGCGCTTTGCCCGCCATTTGAGCCGGATCGGCCAACCGACGTGGCTGCGGCACGTGCTCGTGCCGGGCGTGACGGACGGCTACAGCGATTTGCGCGATTGGGGCGCTTTTGCCGAAAGCTTGGGTTGTGTGGACAAAATCGAGCTGCTGCCCTACCACCGGATGGGCGTCTACAAATGGCGGCAGCTCGGCTGGCCGTATCCGCTGGAGAACATGATGCCGCCAACCGAACGGGACATGGAGCGGGCGCGCACAATCGTCGCGCTGGGCCGGGAAGCGCAGCGGAAGGCGGCGGCGGGTGTAGGGGAGTAGGAGAGCGAGAGAGCAAGAAGGTAGGAGCGTAAGAGAGTAGGAGAATGAGAGAGTAAGAGGGTAGGAGAACGAGAGTAGGATGGCAGGAGAATGAGAGGGTAGGAGAACAAGAGAGCAGCAAGAAGGTAGGAGAGTAAGAGGGTAGGAGAATAAGAGAGCAAGCAGGAGAGCAAGGAAGGATCGGTCGGATAGCCGCCGTGCGTGCGGCAGGCCCCCCGCGGGAGTTGCGCGCGATGCAGAAGGGGAGCGTGGTGCTGGGAGCTTTATGTACGAGTGCCGGAGGATCGGCGAAAAACGTCAAGAGTCCGGTCCGGCAGATCACTCAAGTGTACCTCTGTCAATAGAATGGACACATAAAACCGAGAAAATCATGTTGCATAACGGTACATACGTTCGTATTGATTGGGCGTGTGATACCCTATGGACGAGT
>Ga0222419_100159_pt1 | contig 116135 bp, 100 predicted proteins | sample 1B20Ametagenome_FD_182474 | JGI IMG/M metagenome (GOLD analysis project Ga0222419, IMG submission 182474) | Enriched microbial communities from leaf-cutter ant dump, University of Wisconsin, Madison, United States - 1B20A (version 2) | ecosystem: Environmental > Terrestrial > Nest > Insects... | reverse complement strand
CCAGACCTATTAATGCCCTCAGAACGCCATCGCCAAAGCCAAACCGTGACAGAAATCAAATGATCCTGAACTTGTGAGCGAGATTAACCGGACACCAGTGGGACAAGCCCGGCAATGACGGCGGTGGGGGGTGGGGAGTTTTCAGCTCTGCCTGTGAGGAAAGGTCGGCGCCGGGTGAGAGGCCTTGGGGCTGGTGCTGGTCGAACGAACCCCTCATCCGCCCTTCGGACACCTTCTCTTGCAAGGGAAGAAGGACGGATCGGGGCTCTCTGGCTTTGTTGCTACCCGCCAGGCCGCCGCTCTGTCATTCCCACGAAAAGCAGAAACCTCCGTTTCAGGCCACAAGGCACGAACCCCTCCCCCGTCACCACCGGGCTTGTCCCGGTGGTCCAGGCGATGCCGAGGCACCCCATGGATTGCCGGGACAAGCCCGGCAATGACGGCGGTGGAGGGTGGGGAGTTTTCACCTCGCCCTTGGGTGGTTCGGGGCGGAGTGCTGGGTGAGGGGGCTTGGCGCCAATATTTGTCGAACGAACCCCTCGTCCGCCCTTCGGGCACCTTCTCTTGCAAGGGGAGACGGGAGGATCGGGGCTCTCTGGGTTTGTTGCCAACCGCCAGGACTGCCCCTCTGTCATTCCCACGAAAGCAGAAACCTCCGTTTCCGGCCACAAGGCACAATCCCTCCCCCCGTCACCACCGGGCTTGTCCCGGTGGTCCAGGCGATACCGAAGCACCCAATGGATTGCCGATACGGCGCCCGGCAACGACGAAGAGCTTTGCGTTTTCGGCGGAAATCGGGCTGTGGAAAGTTTGGGGAATCCGGTGCCCCGCCGAGATTGTCCCGAGGCTAGGCGCCTGACTTCAAAATGCAAAGTTTGCAAAATTGCGTTTATTGCACAAATTACGCAAATTGCTTGAATTGCCGCAAATATGCGCATATGGTGCAAGCGTTGCGTAATTGGCGGCCCCCTTTGCAGAAGCGTCTTCAGGCGCCTGGGCCGCGACGCCCAAGGAGGGATAGGCGGTGGACCTACGGCGTTGGAACGTCAAGCATGTGCGCATGCTGCTCGACGAAGCGCCGGCTTTCGCGCCCTTCGCCCGGGATCGAGCCGCCATCGGCGAGCAGGTGGGGCCGGCGGCGCTGGCCGACCTCTTCGCGGCGGCGCGGGCCGATCTGGAAAAACCCATTCCGGCGCTGCCGGCCGAACTCTATCTCGATTTCCTGCGCACCGGGCGGCGCGAAGGCTATGAGGATGCCCAGCGCGACCGGCGCAACATGCTCTATCGCCTGGCCCTGGCCGAATGGCTGGAAGGAGAAGGCAATTTTGCCGCCGGGGTGGAGAACCTCGCCTGGGCCCGGCTGGAGGAAACCAATTGGGCCTGGCCGGCCCATGCCCGCATGCTCGATTTTCCCGACCGGCCCACGCTCGACCTCGCCGCGGCGATGAGCGCGCTCGACCTGGCGGAAATCGACTATCTCGTCGGCGACCGGCTGTCGGCGCCGCTGCGCGCCCGGCTGCGCAGCGAGGTGGAGCGGCGCGCCATAACGCCCTTCCTCACCCGCAACGACCATTGGTGGCTGCATACGACGCCGGCCAAACAGGTCAATAACTGGACCGCCGTTTGCGTGGCCGGGGTCCTGGGCGCGGCCTGCTATCTCGAAACCGATCGCGACCGGCTGGCCGAGATCATCACGCGGGGCCTGCACGCCCTGGCCGATTACCTCGAAACCTTCGACAGCCAGGGCGGCTCGTCCGAAGGGCCCGATTACTGGTCCTACGGCTTCGGCAATTACGTGGTGCTGGCCCATCTGCTTGCGGCCCGCACCGGCGGAAAGCTCGATCTCTTCGCCGATCCCATGATCGCGGAGATCGCGCAATTTCCCCTGCGCACCGTGCTGACCCAGGGCGTCTGGGCCAGCTTTTCCGACAGCGACAGCAATCCCCTCTTCCATCCGGGCCTTCTCGCGCATCTGGCCAGGCGGCTCGACCTGCCCATGCTGACCCGCCTGGGCATGACAAACGATTTTCGCGTCGACAGCTTCAATCAATTCGTCTGGCCGCTGCGCCAATATGCCTGGCCGCTGCCTCCGGGCGGGCCGGTCTTCGGCGGGACCGCGCATGACTGGTTCGCCGATATGGGCTGGATGCTGAGCCGGCTCGACCCCGCCGATCCGGGCTCGCTGCGCCTGGCGGCCAAGGCCGGCCACAACGATGAAATGCACAACCAGAACGATGTCGGCTCGTTCATCGTCGTCTCCGGCGGCGCGGTGGTGCTGACCGATCCGGGGCGGGGGCGCTATTCCAAGGCCTATTTCGGCCCGCAGCGCTACGACAATCTCATGGCCTCCTCGCGCGGCCATTCGGTGCCGCTCGTCAACAATTTCGCGCAGGCCGAAGGGGCCGCCCACGCCGCCCAGGTGCTCGAACACCGGCACGACGCCGAGGCGGACAGGCTGGTCTTCGATTTCGCCGATGCCTATCCCGAAGCGGCGGGCCTGCGCCAATTGCGCCGCACGCTCACCTTCGATCGGCGCAGGCCGGGCGGGGAAATCGTGCTGGCCGACGCTTTCGCCCTCGGTGCCGGGGGGCAGTTCCAATCGGTGCTGGTGACGGCCCTGGACGTCGAGATCGGCGCGGGAACGGTGCGGATCGGCGCGCCCGGCGCCGGCGTCACCGTGCAGTTCGATCCGGATGCGGCCGTGGCGGACCGGGAAATCCATCGCGGCGTGGAAAAGCAATATGCCCCGTCAATCGACCTGACCCGCCTGCTGTTCACGGCCAAGGCCGACAACGGCACGCTCATTCTGAGGATAACGCCGCTCTAGCGGCCAATGCATGCGCCGGGCGATCCGCACCGGCGTGCGGCGGCAAAGCCGCCACCCTGGAGGAAGAAACCGGACGAAATGTCCGGGAAGGAGGAGGATAATGAAGTTCAGCGTTCTCGATAGAGCAAGCGCATTGGGCGTCGCCCTGGGCGCGGTGCTGCTGGCCATGCCGGCCATGGCGGCCCAGCAGGCGCCCAGTCTCGACGCCATGGTGGAAAGCGGCGACCTGCCGCCGGTGGACGAGCGCCTGCCGGACAATCCCCTGGTGGTCGAGCCGATCGAAAGCGTCGGCACCTACGGCGGCATCTGGCATTCGGCGCTGCGCGGCGGCCTCGACAATGCCTGGATCGCCCGCACCGTGGCCTATGACGGGCTGGTGCGCTACGACCGGGAATGGAAGGAAATCGTGCCCAACCTGGCCGAAAGCTGGGAAGTGAGCGCGGATTCGCGCACCTATACCTTCCACCTGCGCAAAGGCCTCAAGTGGAGCAATGGCACGCCGTTCACCTCGGACGACATCGCCTTTGCCGTGGAATTGTTCAGCGAGCCCAGCTACGGCGCCGGCACCTTCATCAAGAACCCGCAGAACCCGGTGAGCATCGAAGTGGTGGACGACACCACCTTCAAGATGATCTTCGAGCATCCCAATGGCACGATCATGGACGAATTGGCCAGCGTCAACGGCCTGACCCTGGTGTCGCTCTCCAAGGATTATTGCAGCCAGTTCTATCCCAAATACAATCCCGACGCCGCCGCCCAGGCCAAGGCCGCCGGCTTCGAGACGTGGGAATTGTGGATGCAGGACCGCTGTTCCTGGGCCACCGAAACCATCCGCTGGGCCAATCCCGACCTGCCCTTCATGAATGCCTGGGTCATCGACCAGCCGCTGACGGGCGATGCCACCCGCGTCACCTTCAAGCGCAATCCCTATTACTGGAAGGTCGATACCGAAGGGAACCAATTGCCCTATATCGACGGGCTGGAAATGAAGGTGTCGGACTCGGTGGAGGAAATCACCCTGCTGGCGCTCAACGGCCAGATCGATTTCCAGGACCGCCACATTTCGACCGTCGCCAACCAGCCCATCTTCTACGATGGCCAGGAAGCGGGCGATTACCGCATGGGCCGGGAAGTGCAGTCCTCGTCCAATACCATGGTCATCCAGTTCAACCTGAACCATGTGGACCCCAAGCGGCGCGAGCTGTTCGCCAATGAGGATTTCCGCATCGGCATTTCCTACGGCATCGACCGGCAGGAAATCATCGACGCGGTCTTTACCGGCCAGGGCGAACCCTACCAGGTGGCCCCGCGCCCCGAATCTCCGTTCTATAACGAGACTTACGCCAAGCAATATACCGAGTACGACCCCGAAAAGGCGGCCGAATATCTCGAAAAGGCCGGGCTCAAGAAGGGCGGGGACGGGTTCTATGCCTTTGCCGATGGCAGCCCGCTGACCATCACCATCGATACCATCGCCTCGCTCCGGCCCGAATGGCCCGACATGCTCGAGCTGATCCAACTCCAGCTTGAAACCATCGGCATCAAGATCGAGATCAACAATATCGACCGCACCCTCTATTACGACAAGCGCCCCATGGGCGACTATGACGCGCAGGTCTGGGGCGGCGACGGTGGCCTCGATGTGGTGCAGGAGCCGCGCTATTACATGGCTTCGGGCGATGAATCGGTCTGGGCCTATCGCTGGGCGCAATGGTATAACGGCTCGCGCCCGGAAATCGCCGAGGAACCGGCGGATTGGGCCAAGCAGCAGATGGATCTCTATACCCAGCTCCGCGGCGAAGGCGATGCCGCCAAGCGCGCGGACCTGATGAAGCAGATCCTGGCCCTGGGGCAGGAGAATTTCCCGGTGATCGGCGTCAGCCTGCCTGGCGATACCTATTACATCGCCCGGAACAATCTCAAGAACCTGCCCGACACCATGTTCCAGGCCTATCTGTTCCCCACGCCGGCTCCCTACGACCCGTTCCAGTGGTACTTCGCCAAGGAATAGGTCCCTCCCGGCCTCCCGCGGCACCTCCCCAGGGCCGCGGGACGGCTGCGAACCGGCTCGTCCCATGAGGGAAGGCTTCAGTGAAGCCTTCCCCGAGGCCGGGCCCTGAACGCCACGCGCCGATGGCCGACGATCGCGCCACGGCCATATGCCGCCCCCTGTTCGGGCGGGCGGGCGAAGACGTCGAATTCCGTTACCTGAGGAGACGCCCATGCTGCGTTTCGCCATTAACAGGCTGATTGCGATGGTCCTGATCCTGTGGGCCGTCTCCTTCGTCGCCTTCGCCATCATCCAGCTTCCGCCGGGCGATTACCTGACCACCTATGTCGCCACGCTCTCGGCCAATGGCGACCGGGTCGATCCGGCGGCCATCGACGCCCTGCGCCGCCAATACGGCTTCGGCGAGCCCTATATCGTGCAATATTGGAAGTGGATTTCCGGCATCCTCCTGCGCGGCGATTTCGGCCAGAGCTTCGAGTGGAAGGCACCGGTCACCGACCTCATCTGGGGACGGCTGGGCAATTCCATCCTGGTCGAGGGCCTGGCGGTCGTCGTCACCTGGCTCGTGGCCCTGCCCATCGGCGTCTATTCGGCGGTGCGCAAATATTCCCTGGGCGATTACCTGGCCACGGTGGGCGGTTTCATCGGCCTGGCCATTCCCAATTTCTTCTTCGCGCTGATCCTGATGTATCTCAGCTTCGTCTGGTTCGGCGCCAATATCGGCGGGCTGTTCTCGCCCCAGTTCGAGAGCGCGCGCTGGAGCCTGCCGCGCCTGTGGGATTTCCTCAGCCATGCCTGGGCGCCCATCCTGGTGCTTTCGCTTTCGGGCACGGCCGAACTGATCCGCATCCTGCGCGCCAACCTGCTCGACGAACTCAAGAAGCCCTATGTCACCACGGCGCGCGCCAAGGGGCTCAGCGAATTCCGCACCATCGTCAAATATCCCGTGCGCGTGGCGCTCAACCCCCTGGTCTCGACCCTGGGCTGGCTGCTGCCGGCTCTGGTGTCCAGCTCGGTCATCGTCTCGGTGGTGCTCAACCTGCCCACGGCCGGGCCGATGCTGCTGCGCTCGCTGACCTCCCAGGACATGTACCTGGCCGGCGCCATCATCATGCTTTTAGGCGTGCTCACCGTGATCGGCACGCTGATCTCGGACCTGCTGCTCGCCTGGCTCGATCCGCGCATTCGTTATGGAGGCAAGTGAGATGGCCCTCGATACCGCTTCACCCATTCCCCAGGACGTCGCGCCGGTCCGCACCCGCGAATCCCAGCTTTCCCTGATGTGGCGGCGCTTCCGCAAGCACCAGCTCGCCGTGGTCAGCCTCTGGATCGTGCTGGTCTTCTACCTGGTGGCGATCTTCGCCGAATTCCTGGCCCCCACCGACCCTTCCGCCTATAGCGCGCGCTATACCTATGCGCCGCCCCAGGGCCTGCATTTCTTCCTCACCGACGAAAACGGCAACTGGCACGTCCAGCCGCACGTCAACGGCTACAAGACCGAGATCGACCCCAAGGCCATGCGCCGCACCTTCGTGGTCGATCCCGAAACCGTCATTCCGGTGCGTTTCTTCGCGCCGTCCGAGCCCTATATGCTGGCCGGCTTCATCCCCATGAACATCAAGTTCATGGGCGTCGAATCCAAGCGCGATCCCTTCTATGTCCTGGGCGCCGACCGGCTGGGGCGGGACCTGCTGAGCCGGCTCATCCACGGCACCCGCATCTCGCTGTCGGTCGGCCTGGCCGGGGTGACGCTGAGCCTGTTCTTCGGCATCATCATCGGCGGCTTTGCCGGCTTCTACGGCGGCTGGTTCGACGGCGCCGTCATGCGGGTGGTCGAATTCATCCGCTCCATGCCCACCATTCCGCTCTGGCTGGGGCTGGCCGCGGCCCTGCCCAAGGACTGGTCCGCGCTCCAGACCTATTTCGCCATCACCATCATTCTCTCGCTGATCGGCTGGACCGAACTGGCGCGGGTGGTGCGCGGGCGCTTCCTCAGCCTGAGGACCGAGGATTTCGTCACCGCCGCCCAGCTCGACGGCGCCAGCGACTGGCGCATCATCACCCGCCACATGGTGCCCAGCTTCACCAGCCACATCATCGCCGCCGCCACCCTGGCCATTCCCGGCATGATCCTGGCCGAAACCGCGCTGAGCTTTCTCGGGCTGGGCCTGCAGGCTCCCATCGTGAGCTGGGGCACCCTGCTCCAGGAAGCCCAGAATATCCGCACCCTGGCCACCGCGCCCTGGCTTCTCGCGCCGGGCGTCTGCGTGGTCGTGGTCATCCTCTCGCTCAACTTCTTCGGAGACGGCCTTCGCGATGCCGCTGATCCCCATGGCCGGTGATCCCATGACCAGACCCCTTCTCTCCATCAACGACATGGCCATCGTCTTCACCTCGCCCGACGAGCCCGATATCGAGGCGGTGCGGCAGGTGGACCTGACGCTGACGCCGGGCAAGACCCTGGCCCTGGTGGGCGAGAGCGGCTGCGGCAAGTCGGTGACGGCGCGCGCCGTCCTGCGCCTGCTCGACAGGAATGCCGATATCAGGCGCGGGCAAATCCTCTTCGACGAGGGGGAAAACGCGCCGGTCGACATCGCCCGCCTGCCTGCCGACAGCCTGGCCATGCGGGCCATTCGCGGCGCGCAGATCTCGATGATCTTCCAGGAGCCCATGACGTCGCTCTCGCCGGTCCACACGATCGGCAACCAGATCGACGAAGTCATCATGCTGCACGAGCACCTGCACCAGAAGGCGGCGCGCGAGCGCACCGTGGCGCTGCTCGACCAGGTCGGGGTGCCCGGGGCGCGCGACCGGGCCAACGCCTATCCCTTCGAGCTTTCGGGCGGCCTGAGGCAACGCGCCATGATCGCCATGGCCCTGGCCTGCACGCCCAAACTGCTGATCGCCGACGAGCCGACCACCGCGCTCGACGTGACCACGCAGGCGCAGATCCTCGATCTCCTGCGCCAGCTTCAGGACGATTTCGGCATGGCCATGCTGTTCATCACCCACGATCTGGGCGTGGTGGCCGAAATCGCCGACGAAGTGGCGGTGATGTATCTGGGAGACGTGGTGGAGCAGGGCGACGTGCATGACGTCTTCGCCGCGCCCCGGCATCCCTATACCAGGGCCCTGATGGCTTCGGTGCCGCGCTTGCAGCGCAAGGCCGAGCGGCAGCGCCTCTCGCCCATCAAGGGCAATGTGCCCTCGCCCCAGGAGCGGCCGGCGGGCTGCTCCTTCACCAGCCGCTGCCCCCATGCCTTCGCGCCCTGTCCGCACGAGCGGCCCGAGCGCACCGACCTGGGCAACGGCCATGTCGCGCGCTGCCACCTGCTCACCCACAGCCATGCGGAGGAGCCGGCATGACCCCGCTTCTGACGGTTCAGAACCTCTCCAAGGTCTATACGCTGGGCGGCGGCCTGTTCGGCCCGAGCCGCGACCTGGTGGCGCTCAACGACGTCGACCTGGTGGTCGAGGCCGGCGAAACCCTGGCCGTGGTGGGCGAAAGCGGCTGCGGCAAGACCACGCTGGGCCGCTGCATCATCAAGGCGCAGCCGGCCAGTTCGGGGCGGGTGATCTATCATCCCGAGGGGGGAGAGGACGTGGAATTGACGGCGCTCAACAAGCGCCAGATCAAGCCCTATCGCCGCGACATCCGCATGATCTTCCAGGACCCGATGAGTTCGCTCAACCCCAATATGCGGGTCTTCGACCTGGTCGCAGAGCCCCTGCGCATCCACCGCGCGGCGCGCGGGCGAGCCCTGGAGGAAAGGGTGATCGAGACGCTGGCCAAGGTGGGTATTTCCGCCGACGCCATCGGGCGCTATCCCCATGCCTTTTCCGGCGGCCAGCGCCAGCGCATCGGCATTGCCCGGGCCCTGGTGCTCGACCCCAGGCTGGTGATCGCCGACGAGGCGGTGTCGGCGCTCGATGTCTCCATCCAGGCCCAGGTGCTCAACCTGCTCGACGACCTCAAGCAGGAATTCGGGCTCACCTATATCTTCATCAGCCACGACCTGGGCGTGGTCAATTACATCGCCGACCGGGTGGTGGTGATGTATCTGGGCCATGTGGTGGAAACCGCGCCCACCGAAATGCTGTTCGAGCGGCCGCGCCACCCCTATACCGAAATGCTGCTCGAAGCCCTGCCCATTGCCGATCCGGCGCGGCGCAAGGGGCGGCGGCCCGAACTCAAGGGCGAAATCCCCTATCTCGGCAACCGTCCCCGGGGCTGCCCCTTCCATACCCGCTGCAAATATGCCCAGGACCGCTGCCGCAGCGAGGCGCCGCAATTGCGCTCCATCGGCGGCACCGCCCAGATGGCCGCCTGCCATTTCGCCGAAAGCCTCGAACTGGCCGGCGCCTATGACGATGCGCCCCCGGGCACCGTCCGGCGCGAACCGGCGCCCGGCCATGCCGGATAAAGCGGCGGAGGGAAGGGGGCCAGCAATGCCGAACCATCGATTTGTCGTCGTCGCCCGGTCCGTCCGGGTCGCCCAGATTGCCCAGATTGCAGTGGGCAATGGGCATGCCAGAAACAGGAATATTCGCTCAAATGACCTATGATCCCGCCAGCGCCAACCCGCTCCACGGCAATCCCCTCCTGACCCGCGCCGATGTCGAAAAGGGGCTGCGCGACCTGTTCGAGCCCCTCTTGCCCTATTTCTCGGCTGGCGGCGCGCGCGTGCGCCTCGACGGCGCCGCCGCGCATTTCGACCGCGCGGCGGCGGACCTCGAAGGCTTTGCCCGGCCGCTCTGGGGCTTGACGCCGCTGGCGGCGGGCGGGGCCGAATTCGACCATTGGGACCTCTACCGGCAGGGTCTTGCCAACGGCACCGATCCCGATCATCCCGAATATTGGGGCGAGGTGAACGCCACCGACCAGCGCATGGTGGAGCTGGCGGCCATCGGCTTCACCCTGCGCCTGCTGCCCCATCTGGTCTGGGAGCCGCTGCCCCAGCGGGCCAAGGAGAACCTGGCCGCCTATCTCAAGCATGCGCGCCAATTCGACTATGCCGACAACAACTGGAAATTCTTCCGCATCCTGGTCGATCTCGGGCTCGAGCAATGCGGCGTCGAATTCGACCGGACGCTGACGGAAAAATACCTCGAGGAGCTGGAAGGCTTCTATATCGGGGATGGCTGGTATCGGGACGGCAATGTGCGGCGGCTCGACCATTACATTCCCTTCGCCATGCATTTCTATGGCCTGATCTATTCGCGCCTCGCCAAGGGCGACGAAAGCCGTGCCGCCGCCTACAGGGAACGCGCCCGGCTCTTTGCCCGCGATATCCAGCACTGGTTCGACGAGGACGGGGGCGCGCTGGCCTTCGGGCGGAGCCTCACCTATCGCTTCGCCTGCGGCGGCTTCTGGGGCGCGCTGGCCTTTGCCGATGTCGAGGCGCTGCCCTGGGGCGTCATCAAGGGCCATTTCCTGCGCCACCTGCGCTGGTGGAGCAAATTGCCCATCGCCAACCGCGACGGCGTGCTCTCGATCGGCTTCGGCTATCCCAATCTCTTCATGTCGGAAAGCTATAATTCGGCCGGCTCGCCCTATTGGGCGCTCAAGGCCTTCCTGCCGCTGGCCCTGCCCGCCGACCATCCGTTCTGGACCGCCGAGGAAGAGGCGGCGGGGTTCGACGAGGCGCCCGTGCCGCTCAGGCATCCGGGCATGGTGAGCTTCCATACCCCGGGCAATGTCGTGGTGCTTTCGAGCGGCCAGCAGAACTGGCAGATGCGCGCCGGGGCGGAGAAATATGCCAAGCTGGCCTATTCCTCGCGCTACGGCTTTTCGGTGGAAGCGGACGAGCGCTCCTATGCGCAGGGTGCCTTCGACGGGGCGCTGGCCTTTTCCGATGACGGCCGCCATTACCGGGTGCGCGAAACCAACGAGACCGCACAGATCGCCGGCGACATTCTTCATGCCGTGTGGAAGCCCTGGCCGGACGTGATTGTGCAGACCTGGCTGCTGCCGGCCAATCCCTGGCATATCCGGGTCCACCGCATCACCACGCCCCGGCCCCTGCACGCCACCGAAGGGGGCTTTGCCATCGGCCGGGCCGATCTCAATGCCGATGGCTACAGCGACGAAAAGGGCAGGGGCATCGCCAGGAGCCGGACCGACCTCAGCGCCATAATCGACCTGGCCGGCACGCGCGAGGGGCGGGCCTTCCGCGCCCTACCCAATACCAATCTCATCGTCTCCAAGACCATCGTGCCGCAATTGCGCGGCGACATCGCGGCGGGCACCAGCATATTGATGACGGCGGTGCTGGCGCTACCGGCCGGGGCGGATGCCGAGGCGGCGCTGGCCCGGGTGCCGGCGGCGCCCGACCTGGGCGACCTCGAAGCCCTGTTCGCCCGGCTCGGGCACGATGTCAGCGCCATAGCCGTTCCGGAGCGCTTCTGATGCGGCCAAAACTCGCTTTCGCCCTCGATCCGGGAAAAACCCGGCATGTCTTCGACGCCGAGGCCCTGGCGCGGCTCGATGCCTGCTGCGAAGTGCTTTCCGAGCGCGCCATCGACAGCTTCGCCGATCCGGAGGCGCGGCGCCTGCTGGCGGCGGCGGACATCCTGGTGACCGGCTGGGGCTGCCCCATGCTGACGCCCGAAATGCTGCGCGCCGCGCCCAATCTCAAGCTCATCGCCCATGCGGCGGGGACGGTGAAATTCACCGTCGATCCCATCGCCTATGCCAGCGGCATCCGCGTCACCCACGCGGCCGAGGCCAATGCGGTGCCGGTCGCCGAATTCACCCTGGCGGCCATCCTGTTCGCCAACAAGCAGGTCTTCGCCCTGCGCGACCTCTACCGGGCCGATCCCAGCCGGCATTCGAGCTATGCGCTGATGGACAAGCCCATCGGCAATTTCCGCCGCACGGTCGGGCTGGTGGGCGCCTCGCGCATCGGGCGGCGGGTCGCGGCCATGCTGGCACCCTTCGACTTTTCGGTGCTGCTCTACGATCCCTTCGTCAAGCCCGGCGATCCGGTGACGCAACATGCGCAATTGAGCGATCTCGACGCGCTGATGGCGCGGGCCGATCTCGTTTCCATCCACGCACCCTCGCTGCCCGCCACCCGCGGCATGATCGGGGCGCGGCACTTGCGGCTGATGCGGGACGGGGCCACTTTCGTCAATACCGCGCGCGGCGCGTTGGTGGACGAGGCGGCGCTAATCGCCGAATTGCAGACCGGTCGCATCCAGGGGATCATCGATGTCACCGACCCGGAAATCCCCCCCGCCGATTCCCCGCTTTTCAACCTGCCCAACGTGTTCCTCACGCCCCATGTCGCCGGGGCGATCGGCACCGAACGGCTGCGCTTGGGGCTGATGGCGGTGGAGGAGGTGGAACGCTTCGTGCGCGGGGAGGCCCTGCTCTACGAAATCGCCCCCGAATTGCTGGAGCGGCTGGCATGATGGGCGAGACGCGAACATGACCGACACGGATAGCGACGAGACAGACGCCACCTGGCATCTTTCCCGCCTGCAATTTCTCACCTGGGACCGGACGCCGGAAGATATCGATAGCCCCGGGCATCGTGCCCGCCAAGCCGTGCTGGCGGCGCGGGCCGGCGCCAGTTTCCATCCCGGCGCCTATGTGGCCGAAACCGCGGCGATCTTTACCAGCCGGCTGGTGCTGGGCGCCCAGAGCTGGATCGGCGGCCATGCGCTGGTGCGCGGCGATGTCGAATTCGGGGCCCATTGCACGGTCAATGCCTATGCCATGCTGTCGGGCCGCATCCGTTGCGGCGACGGCGTACGCATCGCCAGCCACGTCACCCTGGTGGGCTTCAATCACGGCTATGACGATCCGGACCTGCCGATCTGGCAGCAGGCCCATGAAAGCCGGGGCATCGAGATCGGGGACGATGTGTGGATCGGCGCCAATGCCGTGGTGGTCGATGGTGTCCATATTGGCCGTGGCGCGGTGATCGCCGCCGGCGCCGTGGTCAGCAAGGACGTGCCGCCCCTGGCCATTGTCGGCGGCGTGCCGGCAAAGGTGCTGCGCTTTCGCGGGCGCGGCCGGGCCGGTGCCATGCCGGACCGATTGCAGGCTCTGGGCGCGCGCGCGGCGGCGCAATGGCGCGACGTGCTGGCGCGTAATTGGGCCGATGGCGATTACCTCTCGCGCGAGGCCGACGGCACGGTGCGGCGCAGCAACCGCCATCTCTGCGACGCCATCGAGATCGCCGGCGGCTTCGGCGACACCCCGCCCGGGCTCGATGTCCCGGCAGCCATTGCCCGCCTCCAGGGCGTGCAGGAGAAGAAAAGCGGGCTCTTTCCCGATCCTTTCCAGCCCCCGCGTTCCGACCGGCCGATGCGCGAGGATGGGCTGGCGCTCTATAATATCCTGTCGGCCGGCTATGCGCTCGAAGTGCTGGGCAGCCATCCCGCCCACCGGATCGGCGCGGTGGAATTGCCCGGCCCCGAACTCTGCGCCTGGCTTGACGGCCTGCCCTGGCGCGAACGGGCCTGGGGCGCCGGCGCCGCCGTGGATGCCATCGGCACGGCGCTCTATTTCAATGCCCGCTATTTCACCAGCACGGCGGCACGCGAGACGCTGTTCGGCTGGCTGGCCCTGCACCAGGACCGCGCTTCGGGCCTGTGGGGGGCACCGACCGCGCAGGAGGGCCTGCTGCAACCGGTCAATGGCTTTTACCGGCTGACGCGCGGCACCTATGCCCAATTCGGCATCGCCGTGCCCCGGCCCGAAGCCGCCATCGATTCGGTGCTGCTCAATTATCGCCGCCATGCCGGCTTTTCGGGGCCGGCCTATACGGCCTGCAACCTGCTCGACACCATCCACCCGCTGCTCTTGTGCCTGGCCCAGACCGATCACCGCCGGCCCGAGGCCGAGGCGATCGCGCGGGATGTCATCGTGCGGGCCGAAACGCGCTGGGTGGACGGCGCGGGTTTCCCCTTCGCCGATGGGCAGGCGCCCGGCCTGCAAGGCACGGAAATGTGGCTCTCGGTCGTCTATCTCGCGGCAAGGCTGCTGGGGCTGGAGGGCGATTTCGGCTTCGTGCCGCGTGGCGTGCATCGCATCGAACCGGTGGGCCTGGGCCTCTAGATGGTTTCATGTTTGGTCTGAAACAGGTCTGCTGGCGGTCCGGCGCAGGCGAATGATCCGGCGGGTCTTCCCGCTGCCAGCAAGGAGAGCGTGAACATGACGGACAGGAAAGCCCTCGTGGTCTGGGGCGGCATGGAATTGCACACGCCCGAGCGCGGTGCGCTGGTGGTGCGGGACCTGCTCGAAGAGCACAATTTCGCCGTGACGGTGACGCCCGATTACGACGCCCTGGGCGCCGAGGACGTGGGGCGCAACGATCTCGTCGTGCCGGTCATTACCGATGGCACGCTGGCGCCCGACAGAATGGCCAACCTGATCGCCGCCATCCGCGCCGGCACCGGCCTGGCCGGCTATCACATGGGGCTGGCCACCAGTTTCCGCGCCAGCGTGCCCTTCCGCTATGCCGCCGGCGTCTATTGGGTGCAGCATCCGGGCAATATCATTCCCTACCGCGTCGAGGTGACCCGGCCCGACCATCCGATCATGGCCGGGATCGAGAGCTTCGAGCACGTTTCCGAGCAATATTACCTCAATTACGACCCGGCGGTGGAGGTGCTGGCGACCACCACGTTTTCCGGCGAATTCCACCCCTGGCGCAAGCAGGTGACGATGCCGGTCGTGTTCACCACCATGCATGACAAGGGGCGGGTTTTCTATTCGTCGCTGGGGCATACGGCCGACGAACTGGCCATCCCGCAGGTGCGCACCATCCTTCAGCGCGGCCTGCTGTGGGCGGCGCGCTGACCGGTTTCAGGCTTCTCCCCGTTCCGCCCTGCGGCGCAGCACTTCGGATTCGGGCAGGGCATTGGCATAGCCAAGCTCGCGGTTGGCGCGGGCCCAGAAGGCGGGGTGGACCCGGTCGAGCAAGGCCGGGTCGTCCGGCGGCAGGCCGAGGCAGGCGGCTGTTCGGGCATCGAGGAACAGGATCGCGTTCTGCCGGTACCAGGCGGGTATGGCCTCGTCGGTCCAGACCTGCGGGCGGATCGCATCGTGGGCGCCATAGCCCTTTTGGGCGAACAGGCCGGCCCAGAAACTGGGCCATTGTTCATTAACATGGCCGATCCCGCCCTGGCCGGGTATGGCGGCGCTGAACAGCACGGCCGGCGCCATGGCGCACAGGTCGGCCACGAAGGTTTCGGCCCGGCCGGGCGAAAGATGCTCGGCCACTTCCAGCGACAGCGCCAGATCGACTTGCGGCCCGGCGAAAGCCTGTTCGAGGTCGCGCGGCGTGAAATGGATGCGTGGATCGTCGAGCATGTCCGGGGCGACCCAATCGCCCTCGATGCCGAAGACATCCGCTGCGCCCATTTCGAGCGCGGCGGCCAGGAACGTGCCGGTGCCGCAGCCGATATCGGCCACGCGATCGATGGCAAGCCCGTGGGGCAGGGCGCCGAGCAGGCGCCGCGCGGCATGGGCGGTATGGGCCCGCCGATCGGCGTAGAAATCGGCGGGATAAAGCGCTGCCAAGATCAATCCTCGGCCTTTTCCTCGTGCCCGCCAAAGGCGTAGCGCATGGCCGAAATCACCTTGTTGGCGAATTCGTCATTGCCGCGCGAGGAGAAGCGCTGGAAGAGGGCCGAGGACAACACCGGCACCGGCACGCCGGTTTCCACGGCGGCCTTGAGCGTCCAGCGGCCCTCCCCGGAATCGGAGACATTGCCCTCGAAGCGGTCGAGCTTGTGGTCCTTGAGCAGGGCTTCGGCGGTCAGGTCGAGCAGCCAGGAGGAAATGACGCTCGAATGGCGCCAGACCTCGGTGACGGCGGCGATGTCGATATCGTATTGATAATATTGCGGATCGGTGAGGGGTGCGGTTTCGGCGTCGGTGGTGCGGGTTTCCGTGCCGGCATCGGCCTTGTCCAGCACGTTGAGGCCCTCGGCATAGGCGGCCATGACGCCATATTCGATGCCGTTATGCACCATCTTGACGAAATGCCCCGCGCCCGAGGGGCCGCAATGCAGATAGCCGGCCGGCGCGGTGCCCACGACGCTGTCGAGCGGACCGTCGGCCCCCGGCGCCAGCGCCGCGAAAATCGGGTCGAGCCGCTCGACCGGCGCCCTGGCGCCCCCGATCATCAGGCAGAAGCCGCGCTCAAGCCCCCAGACGCCCCCGCTGGTGCCCACGTCGAGATAATCGATGCCGCGCCCACCCAGTTCGGCGGATAGATCCACCGCCTCGCGGTAATAGGAATTGCCACCATCGATAATGGTGTCGCCCGAACCCAGATGGCCGGCGATTTCACGGGCCACCTTGGCGGTCAGCGCTGCCGGAATCATCATCCACACGGTTTTGGGCGTTTCGAGCTTGTCGATGAAATCGGCCATGGAATTGCTGCCGATGGCGCCTTCCTTGACCAGGGCGGCGACATTGTCGGGGTTGAGGTCGTGGACGACGCATTGATGGCCCGCACGCAGCAGGCGCCGCACCATATTGCCGCCCATCCGTCCCAGGCCCACCATTCCGATCTGCATATTGTCTTCCTTCTCGATGTCCCGCGCCGGCGCATGGCCGGCATCGGCTTTGCGCCAATGTGCGCCCATGCCGGTCCCGGCGCAAATCCGCGCCGCGCGCTTTTCGTTTACGCCAGGAAGCGGGTGGCGCGAAAGCCTCGCGCAAGGCCTGGTCGGTCCCCTGGCCTATTCCCAGGCGTCGAGCATGGCGGTGGCGACGAAATCGAGATGCAGGCGCATGGCCGCGCGCGCGCCCTCCTCGTTGCCGCTGGCAATGGCCGCGACGATGGCTTCGTGATCGCCCAGGATGCGCCGGCGCATGTCCGCGCCCTCCACCAGGTGCTGGTGAAAGCGCGTATCCACCTCGTCGCGCCGCGCCGTCCACAATCCGTCCAGCGTGTCGCGCAAAACCGCATTGCCGCAGGCATCGGCCAGGGTCATGTGCAACATGCGGTCGCTGTCGAAGGACCATTGCCCCGCTTCGGTTTCGCGCCGCATGCGCCGCAGGGTTTCGCTGAGCCGGGCAATGCCGCCCGGGGCAATGCTGCGGCTGGCCAGGGCTGCCGCTTCCGGCTCCAGCAGCCGCCGCACCGCCATGACTTCGAGGGGGGAGGCGCTCAATTCGGGCAGGCCCTCGCTGGCCCCGCCCGGGCCGCGCACGAAGGCGCCCACGCCCACCCGCACCTCGACCAGCCCCGCCACTTCCAGCGCGATCAGCGCCTCGCGCACGGTGGGGCGCGAAACGCCCAGGCTCTGCGCCAGCTCCCGCTCGGAGGGCAATTGCCGTCCCGGCTCGACCGTGCCGGCCAGGATCTGGCCCCGGATCTGCTCGGCGATCTGGATATAGAGCTTGCGGTTGGATACGGCCTGGAGCTTCATCATTCCCCCGAAGGCTTTTTTCATAACCAGCGGCAGGCGGCTTGTCCACTGGTATGACCACTTGACAGCCTGATAGACTTGCCCTTACCTCAGGGCCGCATCGAACCCGGCGCCAAGACCGGGTTTGGCCGCAGGGGAGGACAGATCGCCATGGGGGCTGCGCCCGAATCCGCCGAAAGGACGGTGCCGCTGGTCGAAATGACCGGCATCGACAAGGCATTTCCCGGCGTGCGGGCCCTGTCCGGGGCGCGCTTCGAGCTGTTGCCCGGCGAAGTCCATGCGCTGATGGGCGAAAACGGCGCCGGCAAGTCGACGCTGATGAAAATCCTTTCGGGCGTCTATACGCGCGATGCCGGCGACGTGCGGCTCGATGGCCGGCCGGTCGATATCGGCTCGCCGCGCGAGGCCCAGGATCTCGGCCTGGGCATCATCCACCAGGAACTGGCGCTGATGCGGGACCTGACCGCGGCGCAGAACATCTTCATCGGCCGCGAGCCGCGCCGCTTCGGCATTCTCGACGAACGCGCCCTCAACCGAGACGCGCAGGCGATCTTCGACACCATGAACCTCAAGCTGGCGCCGACCGTGCCGGTGGAAACCCTCACCATCGCCAAGCAGCAGATGGTGGAGATCGCCAAGGCGCTCTCCTATCGCTCGCGCGTGCTCATCATGGACGAGCCGACGGCGGCGCTCAACGATGCCGAGATCGCCGAATTGTTCGCCATTATCAGGAGGCTCAAGGCCGAGGGCGTCGGCATCGTCTATATTTCCCACAAGATGGACGAGATCAAACGCATTTCCGACCGCGTGACGGTGATGCGCGATGGCGAATATGTCGGCACGGTCCCGGCCGCCGACACGCCCATCGACACCATCATTTCGATGATGGTGGGACGCACGCTCAGCACCGAGAAACTGGTCGTTCCCAACATGGCCGACGCGCCCCTGGCGCTCGACGTGCGCAACCTGCGGCGCGGCCGCGAGATCCGCGATGTCAGCTTTTCCGTGCGCCAGGGGGAAATCCTGGGCTTTGCCGGGCTGATGGGGGCCGGGCGCACCGAGGTGGCGCGCGCCATTTTCGGCGCCGACCGGCGCGAGGGCGGGGAAATCTGGGTACATGGCAAGCGCGTCGGCATTGCCACTCCGCGCGACGCGGTGGCCAATGGCATCGGCTATCTTTCCGAGGACCGCAAGCTGTTCGGCCTCGCCACCGGGCTCGACGTGCGCAACAATATCGCCCTGGCCAGCCTCGACCGGTTCACCGGGCCCGCCGGCTTGCTCGACGATGCCGGCATGCGCGAGGCGGCGCAGGCCTATATCGCCCAGCTCGCCATCAAGACCCCCAGCGATGCCCAGGAAGCGCGGCTGCTTTCGGGCGGCAACCAGCAGAAGGTCGTCATCGCCAAATGGCTGCTGCGCGATTGCGATATCCTGATCTTCGACGAGCCGACGCGCGGCATCGACGTGGGCGCCAAGTCCGAAATCTACAAATTGCTCAACAGCCTCGCCGCCCAGGGCAAGGCCATTATCGTCATCTCGTCCGAGCTTCCTGAAATCCTGCGCCTTTCCCACCGCATCGCGGTGATGTGCGAGGGGCGCCTGACCGGCATCCTGCCGGGCGGGGCGGGCCAGGAAGAGATCATGCGGCTGGCGACCCAGCGCGAAGCGGCGATGCTGCCGGATGCCGAAAGGAAAATTGCATGACCGACACCGCCGCTCCCGCCGCCCGATCCGGCATTCGCGTGTCCGGGGCCTTTCACCGGCTGCTGGCCTTTTCCGGGCTGATCGCGCTGGTCGTGGTCTTCTCGCTGGCCTCGCCCAATTTCATGCAGACCCAGAATATCCTGGCCATCCTGCAGGCCACTTCGGTCAATGGCGTGCTCGCCATTGCCGCCACCCTGGTCATCATCACCGGCGGGATCGACCTTTCCGTGGGCACGCTGATGACCTTCTGCGCCGTCATTGCCGGCGTGGTGCTGACCTTCTGGGGTCTGCCCCTGCCTTTGGGCGTGCTCGGGGCCATCCTGGCCGGCACCGCCAGCGGCCTGATCTCGGGCGTCGTCATCGCCAAGCTCAAGGTGCCGCCCTTCATCGCCACCCTGGGCATGATGCTGATCCTCAAGGGCCTGTCGCTGGTGATCTCGGGCACCAAGCCGATCTATTTCAATTCCACGCCCGGCTTTTCCGAAATCGCGCGCGGCTCGCTCATCGGCAATCTCGTGCCGGCCCTGCCCATTCCCAACGGCGTCATGGTGCTGTTCGCCGTGGCCCTGCTGGTCGCCTTCGTGCTCGCCAAGACCGCCCTGGGCCGCTACACCTTCGCGCTGGGCTCCAACGAAGAGGCGGTGCGGCTGTCCGGGGTCAATGTCGACCGCTGGAAAATCGCCGTCTATGCCGTTGCCGGCGCCATTTGCGGCGTTGCCGGCCTGTTGATCGCCAGCCGGCTCAATTCGGCCCAGCCCGCGCTCGGCCAGGGTTACGAGCTGGACGCCATCGCCGCCGTGGTCATCGGTGGCACCTCGCTTTCGGGCGGACGCGGCACCGTGCTCGGCACGCTGATCGGCGCGCTCATCATTTCCGTGCTGGCCAATGGCCTGCGCATCCTTTCCGTTCCGCAAGAATGGCAGACCGTGGTTACGGGCACCATCATCATCCTTGCGGTCTATGCCGACATACTGCGGCGCCGCACACTTTAGGCGCCGGTCGAACCCCCGCGCATGCCGCGCCAACAAGAGGCCGCCCAACGGCCCGATAAAGAGCACCATATTGGGAGGACAACCATGCTCACCCGCCGTACACTTCTGGGCACGTTCAGCGCCCTGGCCATACTGGCCAGCACCGGCCTGCCGGCCTTCGCCCAGGACAATTACGATATCGCCCTGATCTCCAAGGGCTTCCAGCACCAGTTCTGGCAGGCCGTGAAGGCCGGGGCCGAACAGGCCGCCAGCGACCTCGGCGTCTCGGTAACCTTCGAGGGTCCGGAAAGCGAAAGCCAGGTCGATCGCCAGATGGACATGCTGGCCGCCGCCCTGGCGCGCAATCCCGATGCCATCGGCTTTGCCGCGCTCGACAGCCAGGCCGCCATTCCGCTGCTCCAGCAGGCCCAGGAAGCCGGCATTCCGGTCATCGCCTTCGATAGCGGCGTCGACAGCGACATCCCGCTCACCACCGCCACCACCGACAACATCGCCGCCGCCGCGCTGGCTGCCGATGTCATGGCCGAACTGATCGGCGGCGAAGGCAAGGTGGCCGTGGTCGCCCACGACCAGACCAGCCGCACCGGCATCGACCGCCGCGACGGCTTCGTCAACCGCATCAAGGACGCCTATCCCAATATCGAGATCGTCTCCATCCAGTATGGCGGCGGCGACCAGTTGCAATCGACCGAAATCACCAAGTCGATCCTCCTGGCCAATCCCGACCTCAAGGGCATTTTCGGCACCAATGAAGGCTCGGCCATCGGCGTGGCCAATGGCAAGCAGGAACTGGGCAGCGACGTCGTGGTCATCGGCTTCGATTCCGGCGCGGCGCAGAAGGGCATGATCGAATCCGGCGTCATGGCCGGCGCCATCACCCAGAACCCGGTCGGCATCGGCTACCAGACCGTGCAGGCCGCCGTGGCCGCCCTCAAGGGCGAAAGCCTGCCCCCGGTCATCGATACCGGCTTCTACTATTACGACAAGGACAACATGAACGACCCCGAAATCGCCGCCGTTCTCTACGATTGATAGCCTGACCGTCCCCCTTCCGGCCACGGAAGGGGGACATGCCACCATATTGGGATCACCATGGCCGACCTTACCGGAAAAATCGTCCTCATCACCGCCGCCGCCCAGGGCATCGGCCGGGCTTCGGCGGAGGCTTTCGCCCGCGCGGGCGCGCAGGTGGTCGCCACCGACATCAATGCGGGCCTTTTGGCTGAACTCGACGCCCTGCCCAATGTGACGACGCGGGTGCTCGACGTGCTGTCCGACGTCGCGGTCGCCGACGCCATTGCCGCCATCGGCCATATCGACGTGCTCTTCAATTGCGCCGGCGTGGTGCATAACGGCACCGTGCTGGACATGAGCGCCGCCGATCTCGATTTCGCGCTCGACCTCAACGTCAAGGCGCAGATCCGCACGATCAAGGCGGTGCTGCCGCAAATGCTCGCCCGCCGGGATGGGGCGATCATCAACATGGCCACCGTCGCCTCCTCGGTGAAGGGCGTGCCCAACCGCGCCGCCTATTCGATTTCCAAGGCGGCGGTGATCGGGCTGACCAAGTCCATCGCCGCCGACTACACCACCGCCAATATCCGCGTGAACGCCATCTGCCCCGGCACGGTGGAAAGCCCCAGCCTGCACCAGCGCTGGGCGGCCACCGGCGATGTCGAGGCGGCGCGCAAGGCCTTCATCGCCCGCCAGCCCATCGGCCGCATCGCCCAACCCGCCGAAGTGGCGGACCTGGCCGTCTATCTGGCCGGCGCCACCTACACGACCGGGCAGATCCACGTCATCGACGGAGGCTGGACGGCCTGATGCATCGAGGCCGTGCAGGCCTCTCGCCCTGGCCCCTTCCACCGGGAGCGGGAACGACGGAACCGACAGACTTGATTGGGCACCATGTCCCGCCTTCCCTCGGGGAGAGGGCGCCGCGAGCGGCGGGTGAAGGGACCTTTTGGATAATTGCAAGATGAAGATCACCACCCTCGAAACCCATGACCTCCGTTTCCCCACATCCCAATCGCTGGATGGCTCGGATGCGATGAATCCCGATCCGGATTATTCGGCGGCCTATGTGGTGCTGGGCAGCGACGGCGCGCATGAGGGCCATGGCCTCACCTTCACCATCGGGCGCGGCAACGAGGTGGTGGTCGCCGCCATCGAGGCGCTGCGCGGCCGCGTGGTCGGGCTGGACCTCGACTGGATCGAGGCCGATCCCGGCCGCTTCTGGCGGCATGTCACCGGCGACAGCCAATTGCGCTGGATCGGCCCGGACAAGGGGGCGATGCACCTGGCGACCGGCGCGGTGGTCAATGCCGTCTGGGACCTCCTGGCCAAGCGGGCCAACAAGCCCGTCTGGCTCTATGTCGCCGAAATGAGCCCCGAACAGCTCGTGTCCATCGTCGATTTCCGCTATCTCACCGATGCCATCACGCCGGCCGAGGCGCTGGAGATTTTCCGCCGTGCCGAGCCGGGCAAGGCCGAGCGCATCGCGCGCCTGCGGGCGGAAGGTTATCCGTGCTACACCACCTCGGCCGGCTGGCTGGGCTATTCCAACGACAAGCTGAAACGGCTGGCCCGCGAAGCGGTGAATGCCGGCTTCACCCATATCAAGATGAAGGTCGGCCGCGACCGCGACGACGATATCAGGCGGCTCGAAATCGTCCGCGAGATCATGGGGCCGGACCGCTATCTGATGATCGACGCCAACCAGGTCTGGGAGGTGGACGAGGCCATCGACTGGGTCAATGCGCTCAAGCGCTTCAATCCCTATTTCATCGAGGAGCCCACCAGCCCCGACGACGTGGATGGCCATCGGAAAATCCGCGCCGCCGTGGCGCCGGTCAAGGTCGCGACCGGCGAGATGTGCCAGAACCGCATCCTGTTCAAGCAATTCATCGCCGGGGACGCCATCGACATCGTGCAGATCGATGCCTGCCGCATCGGCGGGCTCAACGAAGTGCTGTCGGTGCTGCTCATGGCGGCCAAGTTCGGCAAGCCCGTCTGGCCTCATGCGGGGGGCGTGGGCCTTTGCGAATATGTCCAGCACCTCTCGATGATCGACTATCTCGTCGTTTCGGGCACGCGGCAGGGCCGGGTGATCGAATATGTCGATCACCTGCACGAGCACTTCCTCGATCCCTGCATCATTCGCGGCGCCGCCTATATGCCGCCCGAAAGCCCCGGCTTTTCGGTAGAGATGAAACCCGGCTCCATCGCAGAAAACAGCTTTGTGGCGCCGGCGGCCCGTTAAGTTTCGCCTAAGGGCTCGACCCTATCATCGGCGCACCGAAGGGCTGGGGGGCCTTGCGCATGCGTCTATTGATCGTCGATGACAGTCGCTCGAGCCTGGCCCTGATCGGCAATATCGTCAGGGAGGCGGTGAGCGGCGCGGTCGATCTCTGCCTCAGCCCGCTCGAGGCTTTGGAAAAATGCGAAGCCGCCCAATACGACCTGGTGGTGGTGGACCATATCATGCCCGAAATGGACGGCGTGGCCTTCACCGCCGCCTTGCGGGCCCGTCCGGCCTATCGCACCGTTCCCATCGTCATGGTCACCTCCGACATGGACAAGGCGGTGCGCATCGAGGCGATCAAGGCGGGCGCCACCGATTTCCTGCACAAGCCGTTCGACCCCGTCGAATTGCAGGCCCGGGTCGCCAACCTGCTGGCCCTGCGCCAGGCCCAGGTGGAACTGGCCGACCGCGCCAATTGGCTGGCCCGCGAGGTGGAACGCGCCACCGCGCACCTGCTGGCGCGCGAGGAAGAAATCATCTACCGCCTCGCCCGCGCCATCGAATACCGCGATGGCGATACCGGCGAGCATGTCTCGCGCGTGGCGCTGGTCAGCCGGCTCATCGCCCAGGGCATTGGCCTCGCGCCCGATCGCTGCCGCATGGTCTATCTCGCCGCGCCCCTGCACGATATCGGCAAGATCGGCATTGCCGATGCCATCCTGTCCAAGCCGGGCAAGCTCACCGACGCGGAAATGGCCAAGATGCGCGAGCACGTCACGATCGGCGCCCGCATCCTGGGCAATGGCGACAGCGACCTGATCCGCACCGCCGAACTGATCGCCCAGAGCCATCACGAGCGCTGGGACGGCACCGGCTATCCCGACCGCCTGTCGGGCGGTGATATTCCCATCGAAGCGCGCATCGTCGCCATTGCCGATGTCTTCGATGCGCTGTGCTCGCAGCGGCCCTACAAGCCTGCCTGGCCGATCGAGGAGGCCTATGCCGAAGTGGTCAGGTCCAGTGGCAGCCATTTCGACCCCGCCTGCGTCGCCGCCTTCCGCGCCAAATGGCCCGAAATCTGCGCCATCATGCAGCCCGGCGCCGTCGAAACCTAGCGGTGCCGCCCGAAGATATTCCGGGCCGGCAAATGAATCTCCAAGTATATCGTCTCTTCTTCTTGTGAATCGATTCCGAGTCGTCGCGCCGTGACTCGGGGCGATGCCGCGTGGATTCAGAGTCGATTCAAGCAGGAAGATAGAATTGTATCTATTCTATAGAATAATACTCGTAAGACTCGCATAACAGCTTCTGTGAATTTTCTTTAGCCGTAACCAATGGTTAAGGCTGCGGTGCAAGTATAGTGCCGTGCCGGATGGGAATACGGTGCAGAAAAAGCGGCAATAGAGTCAACGTGTCGGGACTTCCAGAAAGCAGAACTTTCCGAGCTACCGGTTCCCGGACCTGATTCAACGGTAGAGAGACAGAATGTCAGATTTAACCGCCCTTGCGGCCGGTCATCGCCATGACCGGTGAACGCTATCACACGCTCGTCCTCAGCGGAGACGCCGGGATCAAGGCCGCACAGAACGTGGCGGCGAGCCTGCGCGACGCCCTGGACGGCCAGGAGCGGATCGGCATCGACACCCAGACCCTGACCGGCGCCGACATCACCACGGTGCAGACGCTCTTGGCAGCGCGCAACAGCGCGGCTTGCATGGGCAAGGCGCTGGCGTTCCACGCGCCGCTGGCTGCGCCCCTGCGGGCGGTGCTGGAGGCGGGGGGCTTTCTCGGCCCCGGCCAGCCCCATGCCGAATTCTGGTCCCCCATCGAAGACGCCGCACCAGGAAAGTGAAGGCATGAGCAAGACCATTCTCACCATCGACGACAGCGCCTCCATCCGGCAGATGGTGGCCATGACGCTGAGCGCCGCCGGGCTCGATGTCATCGAGGCCGCCAACGGCGCCGAAGGCTATGACAAGGCCATCGGCCAGACCGTGCATGCCGTGCTCACCGACCTCAACATGCCGGTGCTCAACGGCATCGAATTCATCCGCAAATACCGCCAGCATCCGGCCAGCAAGGGCGTGCCGATCATTCTGCTCACCACCGAATCCGACGAGGAGCTGAAGCGCCAGGCCAAGGAAGCGGGCGCCACCGGCTGGATCGTCAAGCCCTTCAAGCAGGACCAGCTCCTGGCCATCATCAGGAAGGTGACGGGGGCATGAACATTTCCGATCCCAGCGAAACCTTCCGCCAGGAAGCGCGCGAACTGCTCGACCAGCTCGAAGCGGGCCTGCTCGATCTCGAACAGGACCCGGGCAATGGCGACCTCATCAATTCCGCCTTCCGCGCCCTGCACACCATCAAGGGCTCGGGGGCCATGTTCGGCTTCACCGCCGTGGCCGAATTCGTGCATGAATTCGAGACGGCCTTCGATCGCGTGCGCAAGGGCCAGAGCCAGGCCAATGCCGCCCTGATCGGCGTGGCGCTCGATGCCAAGGACCATATCCACCGCCTCATCGAAACGCCCGATACCGATGTCGCGGGCGGCGCCGATATCCTGGCCCGCCTGCGCGTCGTCGTCGAAGGCGGCGCCTCCGTACCCGCGCCCGCGCCGGCGGCGACCGAACCGCAGGCGGTGGACCCGGCGCCCATGGCCGATGATATCGGGCTTTGGCGGCTGGTCTTCTACCTGCCCGCCGATGCGCTGGTCTATGGCACCAATCCTCTGCTCCTGCTCGAGGAACTGGCCCAGATCGGGCCGCTCGAGATTACCGCGCTCACCGAGCGCGTCCCCGATCTCGACGGCCTCGATCCCGAACGGCCCCATATCGGCTGGCAGGTCGATATCAGGGCCGCCGATCCGGCCCCGGCCATCGACGACGTCTTCCTCTTCCTGCGCGACAATATGGAATTGACGCTGACGGCGCTCGATGGCGCGATATCCGGGCAGGGCCCGGCGGCGGCCCCCGAACGCGCGCCCGAGCCGGCAATGGCGGCGCCGGTCGAAGCCGCCCCCGCGCCCGTCAAATCCCCGCCCGCGAAACCCGCCGAAAAGGCCGAGGCCGACAAGCCTGCCGCCACTTCGCTGCGCGTGCCGGCCGAGCGGCTGGACGAATTGATGGACCGGGTGGGCGAATTGGTGATCGCCCAGGCCCGCCTCAGCCAGATCGCCGCGCAAAGCGCCGATGGCGCGCTCAAGACCATCGCCGAAGAACTCGAACGGCTCTCCTCGGGCCTGCGCGACACCACGATGGGCATCCGCATGGTGCCCATCGGCACGCTGTTCAGCCGCTTCCGCCGGCTGATCCACGACCTGTCCGGCGAATTGGGCAAGCCCATCGATTTCATCACCGCCGGCGAGGACACCGAACTCGACAAGACCATGATCGAGCGCCTGGCCGATCCGCTGGTGCATCTCATCCGCAACGCGGTCGATCACGGGCTGGAAAATGCCGAAAAGCGCGCCGCCGCCGGCAAGCCGCCCAAGGGGCAGGTGCGCCTTTCGGCCGTCTATTCGGGTGCCGAAGTGGCCATTTCCGTCTCCGATGACGGGGCGGGGCTCGATGCGGCGCGCATCCGCGCCAAGGCCGAGGAAAACGGCCTCATCACCGCCGAAACCAAGCTGGCCGACCAGGAGCTTTACAATCTCATCTTCGCGCCCGGCTTCTCGACGGCAAAGGAAGTGACCGCGCTGTCGGGGCGCGGCGTGGGCATGGACGTGGTCAAGCGCACCATTGACGGGCTGCGCGGCACCATCGAGGTGACGACGCGCCCGGGCGAGGGCTCGGCCATGACCCTGCGCCTGCCCCTGACCCTGGCCATCATCGATGGCATGCTGGTGCGGGTGGGCAATGGCCGCTACACCATTCCCCTGGCCGCCGTGGAGGAATGCGTCGAACTGCCCGACGGCATCGAGGCCCATGCCCGGGGCCGCAATTTCCTCGATATCCGGGGCAGCCTCGTGCCCTATCTGCGGCTGCGCGAAGTGTTCGGCACCGCCAGCCCGGCCGAGCGTCACCAGAAAGTGGTGATCGTCTCGTCCGGCGAGGGCCGGGTGGGCCTGGTGGTCGACCAGATCATCGGCAACAACCAGACGGTCATCAAGCAGCTCTCCAAGCTGCATTCGGGCATCAAGTCCTTTTCCGGCGCCACCATCCTGGGCGACGGTTCGGTGGCGCTCATTCTCGACACCGCCCATCTCGTGGCCTCGGGCCAGGCCTATGTGGACCGTAACAGCATGACCGGGAGGGCGGCATGAGCGAGCCCCGGAACATTGTGGGCGCGCCGATGACGGCGCTCACCATTCGTCTTGAAGACGAGCTGTTCGCCGTCGAGGCCAGCCGCGTGCGCGAAATCCTCGATCTCGTGCCCATCACCGAAGTGCCCAACGCGCCGCCCTTCGTGGGCGGGCTCATCAATGTGCGGGGGCGGGTCGTGCCGCTGGCCGACCTGCGGGTCATGTTCGGCATGAACCGGCCCGAGCCGGACGAGGATACCCGCATCGTGGTCATGGAAGTCGACATCGACGGGGAGGCCACCATTGCCGGCATCCTCGCCGACAAGGTCCATGACGTCACCGATATCGAGGCGGCCTCCATCGAGGAGGCGCCCAAGGTCGGCATGCGCTGGCGGCCCGAATACGTCAAGGGCATCGGCAAGCGCAATGGCGGCTTCATCATCATCCCCGACATGGAACGCATATTTGAAATTCCGGACGGCAGAACCCCGTCCGTGGCATCAGAAGAAAGGCCAGTATCGTGAGACTGACTATCAAGACCAAGCTGGCGGCGGTGTTCACCACCGTCGTGGCTCTCACCGGCGTGGGCATGTTTCTCAGCATCCAGGGGCTGGGCACGCTCAATACGTCGATGAACGAGACGATCAACGGGCCGATCACCAAGGCATTCACGCTGAGTGAGATCCAGAACGACATGAGCGGTCTGGTTTCCAATGTGCGGGCGCTCGTGGCCAGCACCGACGATGCGGAAATGGCGGCCCTGTCCGAAAGCACCGCCGCCGATTACGCCAGCCTGCACAAGACCGCCGAAGGCCTGCTGGGCCAGTTCGGCACCGAAGAGCTGAACGGGCAGATGCAGGTCTTCCTGACCGATCTCGAAGCCTATTGGGATGCGGCCCAGCGCGCCCAGGACCTGGCTTTGCTCAACAGCGACAGCCGCGCCTTCGAGACGACATCCACCGTGGGCAGCGCGGCCATCACCGCCATGGAAAACTCGTTGACCGACCTGCGCGCCACCATCAAGGAGCGCGCCGAACGGGGCGATGCCACCGCCTTCGGCGCCTACGATGCCGTCTCCACCCTGTTCCTGGATGTGGCCGACGTCTTCCGCCAGCACCGCAACATTCTCCTGGCCGCCGCCCATCCCGCCAAGCAGGACGAATGGTATAACGACTTCCAGGCCGTGATCGAGCGCATGACGCCCCAGGTGGACATGCTGGCCCGGCAGGTCGCGCCCGCCGAAATCGGCATGGCCAACCAGATCCGCACCGATTTCGCCGCCATGGTCGAGGCGATGAACCAGGGCAATGAGATCAGCCTGGCCCGGACCGACCTCAAGGCCGGCGAAATCATCGCCAATGAAATGCTGCCGGCCCAGCAGAAGGCCGATGCGGTCATCACCGAAGTGGTGAATGCCAATTCCGCCATGGCCCAGCAGGAGGTTGCCGATTCCGCCAGCCTCTATGAATCCAGCCGCGCCATCCTCATCGCCATCCTGATCGGCTCGGTGCTCATCGCCCTGGTTGCCGCCACCTGGATCGTGCTGTCGATCTCGCGGGCCCTGTCCAGCGCCGTGCGGCTGGCCGACGACGTGGCCAATGGCGATCTCAGCGCCAGCGCCCAGGTGAGGAGCGACGACGAGATCGGCGATCTCATCAAGACCCTCAACGCCATGACCACCAAGCTGCGCGACGTGGTGGGCGAAGTGACCGCCGCCGCCCGCAATGTCGCCGCCGGTTCCCAGGAAATGTCGGCCACGTCCGAGCAATTGAGCCAGGGCGCCACCGAACAGGCCTCGTCCACCGAAGAGGCTTCCGCCTCGATGGAGGAAATGGCCTCGATCATCAAGCAATCGGCCGATAACGCGACCCAGACCGAAAAGATCGCCCGTCAATCGGCGTCCGACGCCATCGCCTCGGGCGAAGCGGTCAACAATGCGGTGACGGCCATGCAGACCATCGCCGAAAAGATCATGGTGGTGCAGGAAATCGCCCGCCAGACCGATCTTCTGGCCCTCAACGCGGCGGTGGAAGCCGCCCGGGCCGGCGAGCATGGGCGCGGTTTTGCCGTCGTGGCTTCCGAAGTGCGCAAGCTGGCCGAACGCAGCCAGGCCGCCGCTGCCGAGATTTCCACGCTCTCGGGCACCACGGTCAAGGCCGCGCAATCGGCCGGCGAAATGCTGGGCAAGCTGGTCCCCGACATTCAGCGCACCGCCGAACTGGTCGAGGAAATCACGGCGGGCAGCCGCGAGCAAAGTGCCGGCGCCGCCCAGATCAACACCGCCATCCAGCAGCTCGACAAGGTAACCCAGCAGAACACCTCGGCCGCCGAGGAAATGTCGGCGACCTCCGAGGAACTGGCCGGCCAGGCCGAACAGCTCCAGGCCGCCATCGGCTATTTCCGCATCGACGCCACGGCCCTGCCGGCCCAGGGCGTCGAGGCCCGTCCGGCGGACAATCTCAAGCAGGCCATTCTCGCCAAGGCCCCGCACATGGCCCCGCGCAAGGGCCGGGGCAAGGCTTCGGCGGGTGGCGGCTTCGATCTCGACCTGGGCGATGACGGCCAGGACGATCTCGACAGCGAGTTCACGCGGCGCGGCGCCGCCTGAACCCGACGGTTTCCCCGGTCGCCATGAAGGCGGCCGGGTCTGCAAGGCCACCAGAAGGTAATCATCATGACACGCAGCGCCCGTCGCCCCCTTTTTCGGTCCATAGCAGCCAAAATTCTGGCCATTCAGCTTGGTTCGAGCATCGCCATCGCAGGCATTGTCGGCGGCGTGGGCTTTTACGGCATGACCAGCATGGATCATGCGATGAACGCCATCTACAACGACCGGGTCGAGCCGCTGCAGGAACTCAAGACCGTGGCCGACGCCTATGCGGTCAATATCGTCGATGCCACCCACAAATTGCGCGCCGGGGCGCTGAACTGGGGCGAGGCAATCGCCGAACTCGAAGAGGCTCGCACGACCATCGACCAGCATTGGTCGGCCTATCTTTCGGGTAATCTCGCGGCGGACGAAATGGCTCTGGCCGAAGCGGTCAAGACCAGCAAGGTCGATGCCGATGCGCAGATCGACCGGCTCGACGACATCCTGCACAGCCGCAACATGGCCGAACTGGTCGGCTTCGCCGAGAACGATCTTTATCCGGCGGTCGATCCGACCTCCGAAGGCATTGCCAGGCTCACCGCCTACCAGCTCACCGCCGCCCACGACCTGCGCGGCCAGGGCGAGAGATTGTTCGGCGTCCTGAGCTGGCTGATGATCGGGGTCAGCCTGCTCGTGACCCTGTTCGCCACCGGCGTGGTGATCTGGGTGACCAATGGCATCAAGCGCAATCTCGCCGCCGGCGTGGCTCTGGCCAATGCCGTGGCCCTGGGCGATCTCGAAGCCACCGCCAGCGTCACCTCCGCCGACGAGGTGCGCGACCTGGTCGACGCTCTCAATGCCATGACCGCCAACCTGCGCCAGACCGCCGGTATCGCCGATCGCATCGCCGATGGCGATTTGACGGTGCGGCCCCAGCCGCTTTCGGACAAGGACACTTTGGGCCTGGCGCTCGAACGCATGGTCGAACGCCTGCGCGACGTGGTGGGCGATGCCATTTCCGCCGCCCGCAATGTCGCCGCCGGCTCCCAGGAAATGTCGGCCACCGCCGAGCAATTGAGCCAGGGCGCCACCGAGCAGGCCTCGTCCACCGAAGAGGCTTCCGCTTCGATGGAGGAAATGGCCTCGACCATCAAGCAATCGGCCGACAACGCGACCCAGACCGAAAAGATCGCCCGTCAATCGGCTGCCGACGCCATCGCCTCGGGCGACGCGGTCAATAATGCCGTGGCGGCCATGCAGACCATCGCCGAAAAGATCATGGTGGTGCAGGAAATCGCCCGCCAGACCGATCTTCTGGCTCTCAACGCGGCGGTGGAAGCGGCCCGGGCCGGCGAGCATGGGCGTGGCTTTGCCGTCGTGGCTTCCGAAGTGCGCAAGCTGGCCGAGCGCAGCCAGGCCGCTGCCGCCGAGATTTCCACGCTTTCGGGCAGCACGGTCAAGACGGCCCAGGCCGCCGGCGACATGCTCAACAAGCTGGTGCCCGATATTCAGCGCACCGCCGAACTGGTCGAGGAGATTTCCGCCGCCAGCCGCGAGCAGAATGCCGGCGCCAACCAGATCAACACCGCCATCCAGCAGCTCGACAAGGTGACCCAGCAGAATTCCTCGGCCGCCGAACAGATGTCCAGCACCTCCGAGGAACTGGCCAGCCAGGCCGAGCAATTGCAGACCGCCATCGGCTATTTCCGCATCGATGGCGCGCGCAATGCCGAGGCGGCCCCACGCAAGCCGGCCAATGCCGAACTGCGCGAGGCCGTGCTCGCCAAAGCCCCGCATATGGCGCCGCGCAAACCGGCGCCGCGCCCCGAGGCGGGAGCGCCGGCGGGCGGCTTCGATATTGCGCTGGACGATGGCAGCGACGAACTCGACGCCGATTTCAAGCGGCGCGGCACGGCATAGGAACAGGTCCATGGCTGAACGTTCACAATATGTTACCCTGGGCGTGGCCGATGAGGTCTTCGCCGCCCCCGTCGCCCGAGTGCAGGAAATCCTCGACATGCGGCCCATTGCGCGGCTGCCGCGCGCGCCACAGAACCTCTTGGGCATGATCGACGTGCGCGGCCAGGGCGTTCCGGTCCTCGACCTGCGCCTGACCCTGGCCATGCCCGCCGCCCCCGATACGGAAAATACCCGCATCGTCGTGCTCTCGGTCGAAGGCCCGGAAGGCCCGGTCGTGCTGGGCCTGCGCGCCGATCGGGTCTTCGAGGTCACGGTGCTCGACAGCGACGCGCTCGATCCGCCGCCGGCGGTCAGCGCCAATTGGAGCGGCCATTGCATCGAAGGCATCGGCCGGCGCAACGGCCAATTCGTCACCGTGCTCGATCTCGACCGTCTCCTGGGAGAGGCCGCCCACCTGGTGAGCCACGCGGCCTGACGGCACCTGCCTGGTGCCCTGCGGAGTTTTATTCCTTGTCCCTTCCCGCCCGCGCCCTGCAGCGCATCGAAGACGACGAACATCTCAGTGCCGCCGATTTCCAGCGCATTTCGCTGTTGATCGGCCAGGAGGTCGGCATCCGCCTGCCGCCGGCCAAGCGCCTCATGGTGGAGGGCCGCCTGCGCAAGCGGCTGCGGGCCCTGGGCCTGCCCAGCTTCGATGCCTATGGCGATTACCTCTTCCGCCAGGATGGGCTGGAGCGCGAATTGCTCTTCCTCATCAATGCCGTCACCACCAACAAGACCGATTTCTTCCGCGAGCCGGAACATTTCGAGTGCCTCGAAAGGGTGCTGGTGCCTGGCCTGCTGGCGCTGCGCGGCGAGCGCCAGCCGCTCATCAAGGTCTGGAGCGCCGCCAGCTCCACCGGCGCGGAAGCCTATTCCATCGCCATGCTCCTGGCCGACATGGCCTCCAGGAGCCGCGACTTCCGCTTCGCCGTCCTGGGCACCGACATTTCCACCGATGTGCTCGAACAGGGCCGGCGGGCCATATATCCGGCCGAGCAGGTCGCGCCCGTGCCCCAGCAGATGCAATCGCGCTACCTGATGTTCGCGCGCCGGCCCGGCCTGCGGCCCGATGTGCGCGTGGTTCCCGAATTGCGGCGCCTGGTCCATTTCGCGCGCCTCAACCTCATGGACGAGAAATATCCCTTCGACCGCGATGTCGATATCGTCTTCCTGCGCAATGTGCTGATCTATTTCGACAAGGCCGACCAGACCAAAGTGATCGCCCGACTCATCGCTCATTTACGACCTGGCGGTTATCTCTTGCTGGGCCATTCGGAATCGATGATCGGCACCGACGTGGCGGTGCGGCAGGTTGCACCTGCCGTGTTCCAGAAACTCTGAGGGCAGGGCCATGGGCGACAAGATACGCGTCCTCATCGTTGACGATAGCGCCTCGGTGCGCCTGGCGCTGTCCGACATCATCGCGGCCGATCCCGAGATGGAAGTGATGGCCACCGCCGCCGATCCCTATGTCGCGGTCGAGCGCATCCGCCAGGAAGTGCCCGATGTCATGTTCCTCGACATCGAATTGCCGCGCATGGACGGGCTCACCTTCCTGCGCAAGATCATGTCGCAACGACCCATTCCGGTGGTCATCTGTTCGAGCCTGGCCCAGGCCGGCTCCGATACGCTCATGCAGGCGCTCGAAGCGGGTGCGGTGGACGTGGTGGCCAAGCCGCGCGTCGACAGCACGCAATTCCTCCAGGAATCGCGCATGCGCATCTGCGATGCCGCCAAGGCCGCCGCCCATGCCAAGCTCAAGGGGCTCCGCAAGGCCGCTCCGCCGCTGACCGTCGAGGCCAAGCTGACCGCCGATGCGCTCATTCCCCCGCTTTCCGACAGCCGCCGCGCGGCCATGGCCGGGCGCATGCCGGTGACCGAGCCGATCGTCGCCATCGGCGCCTCGACCGGCGGCACCGAGGCCCTGCGCGAAGTGCTCGAAGCCCTGCCCGCCGACTCGCCCGGCATTCTCATCGTCCAGCACATGCCGGAAAAATTCACCGCCGCCTTTGCCCGCCGGCTCGATGCCTCCTGCGCCATGCGCATCAAGGAAGCCGAGGACGGCGATCCGGTCCTGCCCGGACAGGTGCTGCTCGCGCCGGGCAATTTGCACATGCAGCTCGTGCGCACCGGCGCGCGCTATGGCGTCAAGGTGCTCGAAGGCCCGCATGTGTCGCGCCATCGGCCCTCGGTCGATGTGCTGTTCCGCTCCACCGCCCAGGCGGCCGGGCGCAATGCCATGGGCATGCTGCTCACCGGCATGGGCGACGACGGCGCCCGCGGCCTGCTCGAAATGCGGCAGATGGGCGCCCACACCATCGCCCAGGACGAGGATACCAGCGTGGTCTTCGGCATGCCCAAGGAAGCGATCCAGCGCGGCGCCGCCATCCGCGTGCTGCCGCTTGGGCGCATGGCCAGCGAAATCGGCGCCTTCGCCCGCAACGCACCGCAACAGGGAACCGGCACATGAACGCCAATGTCCAGCCCGCCAATGCCAGCGCCATCCGCGCCCTGGCCCGTGCCCTGGCCGAGCCGCGCGAGCGCATCGAAGCGGCCTTCGTGGCCGTTGGCGGGCGCCTCACCGAAGGGGCGGGGCTGCTCAACGTCCTGACGCGCCTGTTCGAGGCCCTGCCCGAAGCCCTGCAGGGGGCGGAGGTGGAGGAAGCCGGCACCCGCCTGCGCGCCGTGGCCGACAAGGCGGCCGAATTGTCCGGCACCTTCGCCCAGGAAAAGGCCGACCTCGACAAACTGGTCGAGGTGGTCGCCGCCGCCAATGGCCCGATCGCCGAATTGCGCCGCACCGTCAAGATGATGGGCATCGTCTCGGTCAATGCCCGCGTTACCGCCGCCGGCATTGTCGGGGACAGCGACGATTTCGACGTCTTCACCACCGACATCGCCACCCTTTCCGACACGGCCGGGCGCACCATTCACGAATTTTCCCAGGTCTATCGCCAATTGACGGTCGAGGTGGGCAAGGCCGCCAGCCAGCGTGCCCGTTTCGAGGCCCAGCACGCCGATACGCTTTCGGGCCTGGCCGAAAGCCTGCGCCGCACCATTGCCGCGCTCGATGCGCAGCGTGCCGCCGCCGCCGAGGGCAGCGCCGAAACCGGTCGCGTCTCGCGCCAGATCGTGGGGCGGATCGGCAGCGCCGTCATGGCCTTGCAGGTGGGCGATTCGACCCGGCAGCGGCTCGAACATGTCGAGGCAGGCCTTGAGACTCTGGCGGGCCTCGTCGAAGGCCAGCCGGCTTCCGGCGTGGTTCTGGACGCGGCCGGGCTTGCCGCCGCGCGCGCTGCCATCGCGGCGCTCGAGGAAGCGCAATTGGCTCAAACCGCGGGCAGCTTCGCCGCCGAAGTGGCCGAGGCCGAGCAATCCCTGGCCGACCTCGCCAGCGATGCGGGCACCATCATGGCGCGCAGCCGCGACCTTTACGGCGCCGAAAGCGGCAAGAGTTCGGCCATGGCGGGCCTCAGCGCCCAATTGCGCGCCGCCACCGCCATCCTGCGCGATTTCGAGGCCGAGCGCGGCAAGCTCGAAGCCGTGGCCCGCGCCGTACACGATACGGTCGGGGTCCTGCTCGGCCATGTCGCGGCCGTGCAGGACATCGAGGCCAATATGCGCCTCGTCAGCCTCAATGCCGCTGTCCGTTGCGCCCAGCTCGGGCCGCGCGGCGCCTCGTTGACCGTCATCGCCATGCAATTGCGCGAATTGACCAGCGAAACCGTGTCGGCGGCGGAAGCGGCCATGGCGCGGCTCGATGAATCCTCGACGCTGGCCGCCGCTTTCGGCGCCGCCGCCGGCGCCGATGGCGCCAAAAGCCTCGGCGATCTCGAACAGCAGGCCAATCTGGCCATGGATCTCCTGTCCGGGCTCGACGCGCGCCTAGAAGCCGCCTTGGCACGCCTCAATGGCGACGGGCCGAAAGTCATCGGTCTGCTCCAGGCGGCCGCGCGGGGCTTGCAGGGGCAATCGGGCCTGGCCGAAGCCATGGCCGATACCGGCATGGGCATAGCGGCACTCTCGCCCGATCCCCTGCCGCAAAGCCTGGATGCGGATGTGGTCGCCATTATCGAGGGCCTGCGCCAGACCTATACGATGGAAGCCGAGCGCGCCGTCCATGCCGGCCTGTTCGGCGCCCTCGCCGCGACAGCATCCACGCCCGAAGCCGAGCCGGACCTGGCCGATTTCATGCTGTAGCCCGCGCGCTCAGGTCAGCGTCACCCCGACCTGGCCATAGCCGGCAAAGCGGCCTTCCACCTGCCTGGCCTCGTCGAGCGGCGCCACCGGCCGGGCGCCGGTGATGATGACCTGGCCGGCCTTGAGCGGCAGGCCGCGCCTGGCGGCATGGCCGGCCAGCCAGGCGATGGCGTTGAGAATCGCGGCCCAATCGGCCCCGCCGCGCTGCGTCTTCGCTTCGCTTCCGTCATGCCAGAGTGCCGTCTCCAGCGTGCCCAGGCGCTCATGGATCGTGTCGCCCACGGCCGGGCCCACGATCACCAGGCCATTGCTCTGCAAATCGCCCAATTGCACGTTGCGCGGCGTGGCGTCGCGGTCGGTGAAAGGATTGCCGATCAATTCCAGCGCCGGATGCAGCGAGCCGATGGCGTGTTCGGCCGCCACCGTGTCGGCATCCGCCGCGAGGTCCGCGCCCAGCATCACCGCCACTTCCAGTTCGGCCAGGAACAGCCGGTGCTTCTGGCGCTTGGCCGTGCCGTTATTCTCGATGAAGCGGGCCTTCGGAATGGGTGCGCAGAGCGGTTCGCCTTCGCTCCCCGCCGCCACTTTCCAGCCGCCCACCGGCCCGGTCCGGGCGATGATCGCATCCTGCAAACCATAGACCGCTTCAAGATCGGCCGGCACCAGGTTGTCGGGCACCGGCCCGACCAGAGGACCGCCATCATGGGCGGCAATCAGGGCTTCGGCGAGCGCGGCGATATTATCGGGCATGGCAATATCCTCGTTTTACAATGCATTGGTTTCGATCAGCCTGACCTTGGCCTTGCGGCACAGGTCGCGGATGGCGCCGAGCGGACAGCGATCGGTGATGAAGGTATGGGCCTGGCTCAGATGTCCGATCCGCACCGGCGCGGTACGGGAGAATTTGGTGGAATCGGAAACCAGGATCACATGCCGGGCATTGGCGATGATCGCCTGGGCCACCTTGACTTCCCGATAGTCGAAATCGAGCAGCGCCCCGTCCGGGTCGATGGCCGATACGCCGATCACCGCGAAATCCACCTTGAACTGGCGGATGAAATCGACCGCCGCTTCGCCCACGATACCACCATCGGCCGGGCGCACCACCCCGCCGGCGATCACCACTTCGGTGCCGGGCACCACCCGCAGCCGGTTGGCGACATTGATATTGTTGGTGATGACCATGAGGCCGCGATGCTGGGCGAGGGCGTGGCTCACCGCCTCGGTGGTGGTGCCGATATTGACGAAAAGCGAGGCATGGTCGGGAATGAGCGCGGCGGCGGCGCGGCCGATGGCCTGCTTTTCCGCCGTGGCGATCTGCCGGCGCGCCTCATATTCCACATTCTCCACCCCCGAAGGGTGCATGGCCCCGCCATGGCTGCGCTTGAGCGCGCCACGCTGGCACAGGAGGTTGAGGTCCTTGCGGATGGTCTGCGGCGTCACCGCGAAGGCCGAAACCAGCTCTTCCACGCGCACTTCGCCGCGCAGCCGGGCCAGTTCGACGATTTTCGCCTGTCGCATCGCGGGGGTCATGGCACGCCTTCGCTTTCGCTTCGGCTTAACCGAAAGCGGCCATGGGGGGAAGGGCGTGGGAGGAAAGGGTGCTGGCGCCTTACCCCGCCCGTGCCGACCATTTCACCGTCGGCGTGAACGCGAAATCGCGGTCGAACGGGAAGGTCGGACGCGGCGTATGCCGCCGCTCGGTGCGCTCGACGAATTGATCCACGACGCCCGGCGACAGCGCCATGATGCCGGGATTGGCGAGCGGCCCCAGTTCGGGCGAAAGATAGCCCGATTTGACCGCGACGATTTTCGCGGCGGCCGGATCGAGCCCCAGCCGGGTGAAATCGGCGATATTGTGGAAGGGCCGCCGCCGCGCCGTCAGCACCAGGTCGATGCCGCCGATGCGGACCACGGCCTCGCGCAGCCGGGCCTCGTCCGTTTCGAGCAGGCCCATCACTTCCGCCTCTGCCTCCACCGGCCGGCTGGCCGGATCGAGGCTCGCCCCGATATGCAGCTTTATCCGCGCCCCCACGCCCGCGGCATAGGCGGCATCGGTGGCGGCCTTGTCGGCGATGCCGGCAAAGATCGCGCCCTTGGCGCCCTGCTCGATCAGCGCGGCCAGCATCTCGGCGCGGTCGCCCACGCCGCCGCCGGTGGGGTTGTCGCCCGATTCGGCCAGCACCACCGGATGGGTGGGACTGGCAATGGCCCGCGCCACGCATTCGTCGATATCGCCGGTGTCCATGCCGAAGGCGAATTGCGCGCGGATGGCCCAGTAATCCCGCGCCAGGTGCAGCGCCGCCCGTTCCATGGCGGCCTTGTCGGTGCCGGTGACCACGGCGCAGGCGGTGGCGCGCGGCTCGTCGGCCCACACATAGCCCACCTGGAAGGAGGCGTCCCAGATGCCGGTCGGCTCTTCCACCGCGTGAAGCTGCGCGTAGAAGCTGCGGGCCGGCTCGTCCTGCGTGCTGGTCTTTTCCCCCGGCAGCAGCACCGGCACCGGCGCCCAGGCCAGTTTGGGCCTCGTGCCGGTCTGGAGTGCCCGCACCAACATGGTCACGGCCCGGCGCATCGTGTCGGGCACGTCGATATGGGGCGCCGTGCGATAGGTGGAGAAGATGTCGAGATTGTCGATGATGCGCTGGCTGATATTGCCGTGCAGGTCATAGCTGGTGGCGATCAGCACGTCCGGGCCCACCGTCTCGCGCACCGCCGCGATGAAATCGCCCTCGGCGTCGAACATGCCGTCCACGTTCATGGCGCCGTGCAGCGCCAGATAGACTCCGTCGAGCGGCAGTGCCGCCTGCAATCCGTCGAGGATTTCCGCCTTCCAGCGGGCATAGATGTCTTTCTCCACCGGCCCGCCGGCAATGGCCCTGGCATGCAGGATGGTAATGAACTCGGCGGGAAAATGCGTCAGGAAATCGAAATATTGGTCCTTGAGCATCGAGGGGCCGCGCAGCACGCGGAAATCGGCCTCGCGGGCAAGGACGGGATTATAGGTGCTGCATTCGGTATGCAGGCCGGCAACGGCGATGCGCATCAGAGAACTCCGGGAATATCGGCTTCGGAAGCCTGAACGGGACGGCTGGAGCGCGGCGTGAGGCGCCCGGTGAGCAAGAGGCTGAGGGCCAGCACCGGCACCACGCAGGCAATGCCGAAGCGGATATCGGCGTGTTCGGCCACGAAGCCGATCAATGGCGGCCCGATGAGGAAGCCGCACAGGGCCACGAAGCTCAGCACCGCCACATTGGCCGAAGCCGCCCGGTCCCCCAGGCCTGCCGCGGCCGTCACCGCCAGCGGGAAGCCCACCGAAACCCCGACCCCGATAATGCCGAAGCCCAGGAGAGCCAGCGCGACATCGGGGGCGAAGAACAGCACGATCCCGCCCAATACGCTCAACGTGCCGCAGAGCCGTGCCGTGCCCACCGCGCCGAAGCGGCGCTTGAGCAGGTCGCCGCCGAAGCGTCCGGCCGCCACCATGAAGGCGAAGACCGAATAGCCCAGCCCGACCAGCCCGCCATCGGCGGCCAGCGCATCGCGCAGGAAAATCGCCGACCAATCGGCCATGGCGCCCTCGGTCATGGTGATGCCGAAGACGAAAAGGCAGATGCCGACCAGCGCCGGGCTGGGCAGCGACCAGGCCGAGCGCCGGGTTTCCCCGGCTGGTGCCGCATCGCTGAGCGTGGGCAGGACCTTGCCCACCAGCAGGGCTGCGGGCAGCACGACGATCGCCACCAGGGGCACGGCGAGTTGCGGCGCCATGCCGGCGGCGGCAAAGCCCGAGCCGATCAGGCTGCCCGCCATGATGCCCAGCGACCAGCAGCCATGGGACGTGTTCATGATGAGGCGCCCCGACGCCTTCTCCACCAGGTCGGCCTGGACGTTGAGGCCCAGTTCGACGAAGGAAATGGCCGAACCCGCCGCCATCAGCGCCAGGAACAGCAATATGATATCGGGTGCCAGGGCCGGCAGGCTGACGGCGATGGAATAGAGCACGAAGCCGGCGAGAATGGCGGTGCGCGCCCCGATCCGTCCCACCAGGGGCCCGGCAAAGGGCAGGGTGATGAGCGTGCCGCAGGGCATGCCCAGGAGCGCCAGCGCCAGGCTGGCCGGCCCCAGGCCCAATCCCGCCTGGATTTCGGGGATGCGCGGCAACCACGAGCCATAGGCGATGGGCTGGAGGAAAAAGACCAGCATGACCAGGCGTTGGGGGGTGAACAAGGGCATGGCTTGGATCTCGGCTCTGTCTCCCTTCTCCCCTGGCGGGAGAAGGGGCCCGAAGGGCGGGTGGGGGGCCTGCATATTCAGTTTCTCAACGCCGCCCCCGTTCTCAACGTCATCCCGCGAAAGCAGGGACCTCCGTATGTTGAATTTTGCAACGGAGGTCCCGCTTTCGCGGGAATGACATCGTGGTGGCGGCAACCTCGTGCCATTCGAGCGGTGCTCTCATGGCCTTGCCGGCTCAAATCGCTCCGCTGGAGCGATTTGCCCTAGTGGGACGCCAAGCCCATCGGATAGGGCAGGTAGCCCACGAACCCGGTCAGCTTCCACTGGCCTTCGTGCTTGCGGCAGAAATAGATGGTCTGCCAATTGAGGACATCGAGGCCGCCATCGGCCTTTTTGATGGTGCCGTCGAACTTCTTGTGGGCGATGGCGCGCTCGCCCTTGATCTCGATCTCGGTGAGGCTGGTGGCACGGTGAATGCCCGCCTCCACGTCCTCGGCATAACGGACCTTCTGCCCCTCATGGGCCTGGCGCAGCCATTCGTCCCGATAGGCCGCAAGGTCGGGGAAGCTGATGGTCCAGCCATCGGGATTGTCCTTGCCATTGCCATGCACGCCCATGAAATCGCCGGCGATGAAATCGTCCTCCACCATCGACCAATCGGCCGCCACATAGGCGGCGATGTCGCGCGGCACCAGCATGGTCCAGATGGCGGAACGGTCCGGATCGTTGGGAAAGGGGTTGGTGGAAAGGCTCATTGCAATCTCGCCGATTGTCCTGGGGCCGGATTTTTCCGGTCCGAACTCTGTTTCAAATTTTCATGACTGTCATCCCTGCGCCCTTCCTTGGAAGAGGCCACATGGATACCAATTCCGCCATGCTGCGCTTTCCTTTGGCGTTTGTCCACACCCTTAAGCGAGCGTCGTTCCGCTAAAACGCCTGGAAACCAGACGGAATGCCGCCAAAACGAACAAGTTTGCTTGGTGGCTTAAATTGGTATTGAAATGGTCCGGAATGTGTGTTGACATTGTGTCAATAAGGCGCCTAGTCTTGAAAATCGTTTACAAGAACGTCACCGGTCCGGAAGAGACTGGCGGTCTGATAACAGGGTGGATATATGCGGGTAGGGATTGTCGGCCTCGGCTTCCGTCTGGGCTATCTGGCGCGGGTTTTCTCGCTGGCCAGCGACGCGTTCGAGGTCGTGGGCTATGTCGATCCCGAGCCCGCGGGTCTTCCCTATACGCAGGAATTCGGCGTATCCGTGGGCGAGGCCTATGATAGCCTCGAAGACATGCTCGACAAGGCCGACCTCGACCTGCTCATGGTCGGTTCCCCCAATCACATGCATCTGGGCCATATCCGCACCGGGCTCGAGCGTGGGCTGAAGATTTTCACCGAAAAGCCGGTCGTGACCAGCGTGGAGGATACGCTGGCCCTGGCCGAACTCATCGCCCAACATGGTTCCGACAGGGTCATGGTGGGGCTAGTCCTGCGCTATGCGCCGCTCTATGTCGACCTGCGGCGCGCCCAGGCCGAGGGGCAATTGGGCGACATCGCCTCCATCGAGGCATCCGAGCATATTCCGCCCTATCATGGCGCCTTCTTCATGCGCGACTGGCGGCGCTACGAAAAATATTCGGGCAGTTTCATGCTCGAAAAATGCTGCCACGACATCGACCTCTATAATGGCGTCATGGGGTGCCGCCCGGCCTATGTCGCCAGTTTCGGCGGCCGGCGCAGCTTTGTGCCCGGCAATGCGCCGCAGGAAGCCGGCGTCAACGACATGGAGGTCTACCATCGCAAGCCCTCGGGCTGGATGGGCTCTGACAAGGTCTTCGACAGCGACGGCGACATCATCGATTTCCAGATGGCGCTGGTCCAATATGAAAACGGCGCGGCGCTGACCTTCCACACCAATATCAATGTCCCCGACGATTTCCGCCGCTTCGCCGTCATCGGAGCCAAGGGCATGGCCGAGGGCGATTTCATCCGCAATTACTTCAAGGTGACCGATGCGCGCACCAAGGAGCGGCTCACCGACAAGACCTACCAGACCAGCGAGTTGAGCCAGCATTACGGCGCCGACGAGCAGATGGCCGCCGATATCCTCAAGCACCTGCTCGAGGGCGCGCCATTGCCCGTTTCGGTCACCGATGCGCTGGAAGCGGGCCTCACCGCCCTGTGCATGGACGAGGCCATGCGCAATCGCTCGGTAGTGGACATGGCCTCCGTCTGGCAGCGTTTCGACGCGGCCCTGGGCCGCGGCCAGTAAGGGAGACGAGCCGATGACCAGCACCAGAAACGCCACCCTGTTCGCTCTCGCCCTGCTGGCTCCGGCGCTCCTCTATATCCTGGTGATCGTCGCCTATCCGCTGTTCGACACCCTGGTCCTGAGCTTCACCAATGCCTCGCTGAAGGCGACCTATGACTTCGTCGGCTGGGCCAATTACCAGCGCATCTTCACGGCCGGCAATTTCACCGAAGTGATCGTGCGCACCTTCATCTGGACCTTCTTCTCGGTCAGCATGAAAATGGTGATCGGCATGGGCGGTGCGGTGCTGCTCAATGCCGCCATTCCCGGCCAGACCGTGTTCCGCATCCTTACCATGCCGCCCTGGATCGTGCCCATGGCCATCGGCATCTTCATGTGGGGCTGGATGTATAACGGCCAGTTCGGCATGATTTCCGGCCTGTTGCAGAATTTCGGCCTGACCAGCGGCCCCATCGCCTTTCTCGCCTATGGCGATACCGCCTTCTGGGCCACCATCGTCACCGATGTGTGGATCGGCGTGCCCATGGTCACCATCTATTTCCTGGCCGCCATGCAATCCATTCCGCGCGATCTCTACGAGGCCGCCTGGACCGATGGGGCGGGGCGCTTCTACCGCTTCCGCCGCATCACCCTGCCCATGATGCTGCCGGCCATCATCACCATGAGCCTGCTCTCGCTCATCGCCACCTTCAATTCCTTCGACATCATCTGGATCCTGACCCAGGGCGGGCCCTCGGGTTCGACCACGACGATGATTATCGATACGTTCCGCACCGCCATCGGTTCGCGCAAATATGGGGAAGGTGCCGCCAGGGCGGTGGTGATCTCCCTGTTCGTGACGATGTTCTGCATCGTCTACTTCCGCGCCGTCCGCAAGCTGTCGCTGGGAGAAGCGAAATGACCGATATCGCCCGTTCCGGCCAGTCCGTATCCGCCGACACCCAGCCTCGCGCTGAAAAGAGCGTGGCCGCCAAGCCTGTGAGGGCGATGATCGATCGCTACCGCTGGTATGAGGTCGTGGCGCTCTATGCGGGCCTGGCGCTGTTCCTGTTCTTCGTTCTGGCGCCTTTCATCGAAGGGTTTCTGGTATCCTTGAAGCCGCTGGCGCAGCTCTTCTCCACGCCCTACAGCTTCATTCCCAAGCACGGTTCGCTCGATGCCTATTTCACCATGTGGACATCGGTGCCCATGCTGGGCCTGTACATCTTCAATTCCTTCTTCATCTCCACCGTGGTGACGCTCATCGTCGTGGCCGTGGTCGTGCCCGCGGCCTATGGTTTTGCGCGTTTCAGCTTTACCGGGTCGGGTCTGCTGCTCGCCGGTTTCCTGGCCGTCAACATGTTCTCGGGCGCGGTGCTGCTCATCCCGTTGTTCCGGTTGATGCGCACCATGGGCCTGCTCAATACCTATTGGGCCATGATCGTGCCGGGCGCCGCCTTCCTCATTCCGTCCTCGGTCTGGCTGCTGCGCACCTATATGATGCGTATTCCGCGCGAGTTGGACGAAGCGGCCTGGGTCGATGGCGCGTCCCGCCTCTACACCCTGCGCCGGGTCATTCTGCCCCTGGCCATGCCGGGCATCGTGGTGGTCGCCATCATGACCTTCATCGGCGCCTATGCCCAGCAATTCATCTTTGCGCTGACCTTCAATTCCAAGAGCGAATTCATGCCCTTGCCGATCGGGCTCTTCGCCTTCTTCGGCAAGCAGGAAGTGGTCTGGAACGAGTTGATGGCGGCGTCCTTCATCGGAATCCTGCCGGTCATGATCGTCATCGTGGTCCTGCAGCGCTATCTCGTCGCCGGCCTCACCGCCGGAGCCGTGAAGCAATAGGGCCCGGCTTGCCGGCCCATGAATACTGGTTCGGACCCATGGGGCCCGACCGGGAGGATGCGCCCCGCGGGGCGTCAACAAGGGAGACTAATCAATGAATAAAGCACTCGGATTGACGGCGGTTTCGCTGCTGGCCCTGGCCGGCGCCGCCCAGGGCGCCTTCGCCCAGGACAAGGAAATCACCTTCATCAATTGCGGCGACGAACTGACCGCCGGCTACGCCGACTATTTCAAGGAATGGGAAGCGGCGAATCCGGGCTACAAGGTCGCGCCCGAACTGGTGGGCTGGGGCCAGTGCCAGGACAAGGTGACGACGCTGGCCGCCGCCGGCACCCCCGTCGCCCTGGCCTATGTCGGCTCGCGCACCCTCAAGCAATTCGCCCAGAACGATCTCATCGTTCCGGTGCCGATGAGCGACGAGGAAAAGGCCGCTTATTACAATTACGTGCCCGACACCGTGACCTTCGACGGCACCCAATGGGGCATCCCGGTGGCCTTCTCCACCAAGGCCCTTTACTGGAACAAGGACCTGTTTGAAGCCGCCGGCCTCGATCCCGATACCCCGCCCAAGACCTGGGCGGAAAAGATCGCTTTCGCCAAGCAGATCACCGAAAAAACCGATGCCGCCGGCTATGGCGCCGTCGCCAAGACCTTCGACAACACGATGCACCAGTTCCTGCATTGGGTTTACACCAATAATGGCTCGGTCATCGACGCGGACGGCAACATTACCCTCAATTCGCCGCAGAACCTGGCGGCCCTGACCGCGCTCAAGGACATCATTCCCTATTCCGAGGAAGGCCCGACCGCCTACGAGCAGAATGAAGTGCGCGCCATCTGGCTCGATGGTGGCGTCGCCATGATCGAAGCCTCTCCCGGTGCCGCCATTCGTGCCGAAGAAGCCGGCATGAACTGGGGTGTCGCCAATCTGCCGCTCGGCCCCGATGCCAAGGGTCCCGGCACCCTGCTCATCACCGACGCCCTGGCCATCTTCAAGGGCACCGGTGTCGAGGAGCAGGCCATCAGCCTGGCCAAGTACATCACCGACGGCCAGCGCCAATGGGATGCGGAAATGGCCCAGGGCCTGACCCCGCTGCGCCCGCTCGAGCCGAATACGTCCGAACTGCTGGCTGAAAAGCCCTATTGGAAGCCGTTCCTGGACGGCATCGAATATGGCGGGCCCGAGCCGCTGTTCACCGATTATGTCGGTCTGCAGAACACCATGATCGAAATGGTCCAGTCGGTGGTCACCGGCCAGGCCGAGCCCCAGGCTGCCCTTGAAAAGGCCGCCAGCGAACTCGAGCAGTACAAGTAAGGTCCTCCTGACCTTGGCCGCCGCCCCGGCGGCGGCCACTCCTTCCCCCGCGCCCCGCAGAAGGGAGCGGGCTTTCAATCCAGCGGAGACGCGAACCATGTCGCAGTTGAGCCTCAAGCGCCTCGAAAAGAGCTTCAACGAAGCGCGCATCATCAAGGGCATCGACCTCGATGTCAGCGAAGGCGAATTCGTCGTTTTCGTCGGCCCCTCGGGCTGCGGCAAGTCCACGCTTTTGCGCATGATCGCCGGGCTCGAGAATGTCAGCGCCGGCGAGATCGAGATCGGTGGCGAAGTGGTCAACGACCTGCCGCCCGTCAAGCGCGGCATCGCCATGGTGTTCCAGTCCTACGCGCTCTATCCGCATATGTCGGTCTTCGAGAATATCGCCTTTCCTCTGCGCGTGGAAAAACTGCCCCAGGCCGAAGTCGAAAACCGCGTCAATGCCGCCGCCCGGGTGCTCCAGCTCGAATCCCGCTTGCAGCACCGTCCCGGCCAATTGTCCGGCGGCCAGCGCCAGCGCGTCGCCATCGGCCGCGCCATCGTGCGCCAGCCCAAGATTTTCCTGTTCGACGAGCCGCTCTCCAATCTCGACGCCGCCCTGCGCTCGGAAATGCGCATCGAACTGATGGAGCTGCACAAGCGCCTGGGCTCGACCATGATCTATGTCACCCACGACCAGATCGAGGCCATGACCATGGCCGACAAGATCGTGGTGCTCAACAGCGGCGAGATCGCCCAGGTGGGCGGTCCGCTCGAACTCTATCACAAGCCCGACAATCTCTTCGTGGCCGGCTTTATCGGCTCGCCCAAGATGAATTTCATCGCCGGCAAGGTGCGCAAGGCCGATGGCGGTGTCCTGACCGTCGACCTGGGCAAGCTGGGCAGCATCGCGCTGCCGCGCCAGGCCAGCGAGATCGTCGGCCAGGAAGTGACCCTGGGCATCCGCCCCGAGCATCTTGCGCTGGGCGAGGGCGAATTCACCCTCGAAACCACGCCCAATATCGTCGAGCAGCTCGGCATCCACACCATCACCTATTCCACCCTGCCGGGCGGCGAGAACTTTATCGCCCTCTTCGAGGGCAATCCCGAACTGGACGAGGGCAAGCCGGTGCGCATGAGCTTTTCGATCGACCAGGCGCATCTGTTCGACGCGCGCGGCCTGGCCGTCTATTGATGCCCGGAACGCGCGGAGCCGGGGGAGTGCGCCATGCTCGATATCGTCGGCCTGCTGCAGACCGAAAAGGATGCCTTTACCCGCTCTGAACGGGCCTTGACCGAACTCGTCCTTTCCGACGTGGACAGCGTGCTCAAGATGTCCATCGTCGATCTGGCGGCCCAGGCCGAAGTGTCCCCCCCGACCGTCACCCGCTTCTGCCGGCGGCTGGGCTGCGACAGCTACGCCGATTTCAAGGTGCGCCTGGCGCAGTCCCGCTTTGTCGGCCAGCGCTATTTCGCGCCGGCCTCGGGGCCCTCCAGCGTGCGCGAAATCGCCCAGGGCGTGGTCAACGGCATCCAGGCCACCATCTACGATACCTTCGAGCATCTCGACCTGGGCGCCATCGAACGGGCCGCCGAAACCGTGGTCAAGTCCGGCTTCATTCTCGCTTTCGGCTCGGGCGGGTCCTCCTCCATGGTCGCCATCGAGGCCGAGGCGCGCTTTTTCCGCCTGGGGCTCAAGGTCGCCGCCTCCACCGATCACCAGGTGCAGATGATGCGGGCCGCCTCGGCGCCATCGGGGGCGGTGCTGCTGGCCTTTTCGCTCTCGGGCAACAACATGCCGCTGGCCAATGCCCTGGCCGTGGCCGGTGAATATGGCCTGCCGCGCATCGTCGTCACCCGCCCCGGCTCGGTCATGGCCGAGCAGGCCGATATTCTTTTGCCGGTCAATTGGCGCGAAAACCAGGACATCCTGCGGCCCACGCCGGGCCGCTATGCCTTTCTCGCGACGCTCGACGTGCTCGCCCAGACCGTGGCGGCGCGCCTGGGCTCTTCCGCTGTCGCCAGCATGCGCCGCATCAAGCATCAGCTCGTCGTCAACCGCGACGGCGACGACGCCCAGCCGCTGGGAGACTGACCTTGGCCTCCGACGCTGCCGTGACTGCTTTTGCGCCTTCCGCGCCCCATTTGCTCGGGTGATTCCCCTGCCAAGCCTTGGATTGCCCGGACCCGCCGGGCAATGACGCTCCCCAAATCCCGTTTTTTCAGGACCCGTTCATGCCTGCCATCTTCTCCCTCGTCACCACCTGGTCCCCCGCCACCGCCACCGAACCGCTCGGTTATGGGCTGGAGCTCACCAATAATGGCGACGCGCCTGTCGCCAATTTCCAGCTCGGCTTTTCCGGGCCCGCCCGCATCGATCCTCAGGCCACCTTGGAAAACGGCAAGCTGCTCAAGCGGCTTTCCAACCACACCCTGATCGCCCCGCCCGAAGGCTTCGTGCTGCGGCCCGGCGAAACCTGGACCGCCATTGCTCGCGGCCTCTCCTATGGCCTGCGCCATTGGAGCGATGGCGCCAATTCGGCCTATGTGGTGCTCGAAGGCGGGCAGATTGTCGATATTCCCACCCGGCCGACCGAGGGCAAGGGCCACAATTCGCCCTTGCTCAAGGGCGCGGCACGTTTCCCGGTGCCGGCCCGCGCGCCGGTTGCCCATTCCATCATTCCCTGGCCCAGGACCGTCGCCACGCAGGGCAGCCGCATCGCCCCGCCGGGCCTCGACCTGCACCCCGAAGGCGCGGCGGCCAGCCACGCCGCCAAAGCCTTTGCCGATCTCGTTGCCGATCTTTTCCCGCTCGAAGCCCTGGCGCGTCCCGCCGCCGAAGCGGGCATGCCGGTCGAGATCGTCGAGCAGCCCGGCTTCGGCCCCGAAGCCTATGAACTGCGCTTCGCCGAAAACCGCGCGCATGTCGTCGCCACGACGCGCCAGGGCATGCTCTATGGCCTCATCACCCTGGGCCAGATGCTGCGCGGCGCCCGCCAGCACAAGCACACCTTCGACTGGCCCACGGGCGGCACCATCGCCGACGAGCCCGGCTTTGCCTTCCGCGGCAATCATCTCGACGTGGCCCGGCAATTCTATACCGGCGCGGAAGTGGCACGCCTGCTCAAGATCATGGCCTGGAACAAGATGAACAAGTTCCATTGGCACCTTACCGAGGACGAGGCCTGGCGCATCGAGATCGCCGCCTATCCGGCCCTTGCCGAAATCGGTGCCTGGCGCGGTCATGGCAAGGCCCTGCCGCCCCTGCTCGGCTCCGGCCCCCAGCCCACCGGTGGCTATTACAGCAAGAAGACGGTCGGCGAGATCGTCGCCCTGGCCGACAGCCTGGGCATTGCCGTCATCCCCGAAATCGATATGCCAGGCCATTTCTACGCCGCGCTCCAGGCATTGCCGCAATTGCGCGACCCGGACGAAAAGGGCGAATATCAATCGGTCCAGGGCTTCCCCAATAACAGCCTCAACCCCGCCCACGAGCCGGTCTATCGCTTCATCGAAACGGTGATCGACGAGGTGCTGGAGATGTTCCCCGCCGGCATCTTCCACCTGGGCGCCGACGAAGTGCCGCTGGCGGCCTGGTCGGGCTCGCCCCTGGCGCTCGACATGCTCGAAAAGCTCGCCGGCCCCGAAATGCGTGCCAAGCACGAAAAGCAGTTTAACCAGCTCGGCAATCATGGCGGCGCCGACGAGATCGAAGGCTCGCCCACAGCCATCCTCCAGGCCGAGTTCATCCGCCGCGTTCACAAATATATTGCCGGCAAGGGCGCCGTTACCGGCGGCTGGGAAGAAGCCGCCCATGGCGACGCGGTGGCCCGGGACAAGGCCTATGTCATCGGCTGGCGCAATGTGGAGATCAATGCCGCCCTGGCCGAGCGCGGCTACGACATCGTGGTGTCGCCCGGCCAGCGCTATTATCTCGACATGGCCAATGGCGTTTCCTGGGCCGAGCCCGGCGCCGGCTGGGCCGGCTGGTCCGGCCCGCAGGAAACCTATGAATTCGAGGCCCGCGCCGGTTTCTCCGAGGCCGGGCTGAAGCATCTTCTGGGCGTGCAGAGCTGCATCTGGTCCGAAAGCATGACCGACCGCGCCATTTTCGATCGCCTGGTCTTCCCGCGCCTCTCCGCCGTGGCCGAGGCCGGCTGGACCCTGCCCGAACGCAAGAGCTGGGAGCGTTTCAAGGCCATGGTCGGCCTCATGCCCATCATGTACGGAAACTGGGCGGAAGAGTAATCCCACCCGGGAAATTCCCGTCTCCCCCGCGCGGGGAGACGGGCAAGCCCGTCATCCCCGGGCCATCATGCCCAGGGATCGTCCACCATCGGCCAGATGTCCCGCCGCGCCTTGCGATAGGGCGTTTCCGCCGGCCGGTTGGGATAGGGTTTTCCGGCCGAGCAATAGACGATCTCGGCCGCGATTTTCGAGAACGAATCGTAGAAATGATTGGTCGACTTGATGAGCAGCACCTTGCGGCTTTTCGGGTCGATCCCCATCACCGAGAACAGGCTGGGATCGAAACTCTGCGCCCGCGTGGAATTGAGGATCACGTCGATCCCCTCGAAATGAATCCAGGCCGCGTCGCCGAACGGGGCGAAGCTGTCGCCGAATTTCATTTCCGCATTGCGCACCAGGCGTTTGACCACGACCTGCCGGTCGATGGGATCGCCGGTGAACGGGGCCGATTTCGCGCCGAAGCGCAGCGGGATTTCCGCGCCTTCCCCGGCGGCGAAACAGATCTGCACCGCAATGGGGTCCCAGATCGTGCCCACGGCCACGTCCGTCACTCCGCGCGCCATCAATTCGCCCAGGATCACCGTGGCGTCGCCCGCCGTTCCGCCGCCGGGATTGTCCCAGACATCGGCGATCACTACCGGTCCGCCCGGCGCGGCGATGGCCGCGTTCGCCGCCGTTTTCTCGTCCACCTGGCGCACCATGAACGTGCCACGCATGGCAAACAATTCCCGCCCCAGCCGCTCGGCCAGTGCCGCCCCCTTTTCGGGCTGCGCGTCGGTCACCGCGATCACCTTGGTGCCCATTTCCGGCACGTCGCCGGCCATGAAGCCGTGAATGACCGAGAGCGAAAGCAGGCCGGGCTCGGATTTTTCCAGTGCGAACAGCCGGTCCACGAAGCCGCGCATCGGTTGCTTGGAAGTGGGGAACACATCGATCATCCGGCAATCGAACACGCTCATCACCGGCCTGATCTCGCCCTTCAGCCTGCGCGCCGCGATGTCCCAGAGATCGCGGGCCCGGTCCACGAAATCGGTATGGGGAAATTCCTTGAACACCACGAAGAAATCCGCCGCCGCCACCCGCTTGGCCGTCAGGTGGCTATGCGGGTCGAGTTCGGCGCAGACCAGCACGTCGGGCCCCACGATGGCCCGCACGCGGCTGAGCAGGTCCCCTTCGGGATCGTCATAGCCTTGCGCCACCATGGCGCCGTGCAGCCCCAGCACCACTCCGTCCACCGGCATGGCGGCTTCGAGCTGGCCGAGGATTTCGTCGCGCAGCCCCTCATAGGTGGCGCGCGCCACCAGCCCGGCCGGGTCGGCCCAACTGGCGCTGCCCTCGATCAGTTCCCAGCCTTCGCGTGCGCACACGGTCCGTCCCACGGTGATCGGCGCGGTACACAGGGTCGGGGTCGGCGGATGCGCTCCCGGCCCGGCATGAAGCGAGGCCTCGAAGGCCTTGCGGTCGATGGCTATGGGCGAGAACGTATTGGTTTCGGTGGCAAGGGCAGCGGTAAAGACGCGCAAGTCAGGACAATCCGGGGATGATGGCACGGGTTCGGCCACGCTAGCATAGACCTTGCCGCGCATCACGTAACAAATTTACATTTTTCGCGCGGGAATCTGCCCAATTTTCTGCCTTTTGCCGCTAAACTCGTCCAAAAAAGAAATTGAATTTCAAAAGCCCAAGGAGTCCTCTCATGCCGATCAAACGCTATGGCGCCGAAAAATCCGGGGCCGGTGGCCAGAACCTGCCCTTTGCCCGCGCCGTGGAGGCGGGCGGCTGGCTCTATGTCTCGGGTCAGGTGGCCATGAAGGACGGCGAGATCGTTCGCGGCGGCATCGTCGATGAAACCCACCAGACCATGAAGAACGTGCTCGCCATTCTCGACGAGGCCGGCTACGGGCTCGAACATGTGGTGCGCGTCGGCGTCTGGCTCGACGATCCGCGCGACTTCTGGAGTTTCAACGGCGTTTACAAGACCTATTTCGGCGAGCATCCGCCGGCCCGCGCCTGCGTGCAGAGCCGCATGATGGTCGATTGCAAGGTCGAGATCGACCTGGTCGCCTATAAGGGCCCGTGACGGCGCTGCCATCCGCCGCCGGCCGCGTTTCAGGGGGAAAGCCCCGGAAGGACATCGCATGACCCAATCTCCCTTCCGTCTTGAGGGCAGGACGGTTCTCATTTCCGGCGCCGGTGGCGGCATCGGCCGGGCCTTGGTGTCCGCTTTCCACGATGCGGGCGCCGAAATCGTCGGTGCCGATTGCGATGCCGATCTGCTCGCCGGCCTGCCGCTCCAGCGGGCCGTCCTCTTCGACCAGGCCGATTCCGGGGCCACCCGCGCCGCCATCGCGGCCGATATAAAGGCCCATGGCGCCCCCGATTGCGTCGTCTCCAATGCCGGCTTCACCCGCGCCGAGCATTTCGGCATGGTCGATGACGCGGTCTGGGCCAGCGAAATGGCCATCAATCTCAATGGCGCCTATGCCATGACCGATCCCATCATCGCCGCCATGGCCGCGCGCGGGCGGGGCAGCCTCGTCTTCGTCGCCTCGGTCAATGCGCTCGCCCATTATGGCAATCCCGCCTATTCGGCCGCCAAGGCGGGGCTGGTGGCCTATGCCAGGGCCATCGCCCTCGAGCGCGGCGCGGCGGGCGTGCGCGCCAATGTGGTGGCGCCCGGCTCGGTGCGCACCCCCGCCTGGGACCACAGGCTTGCCGCCGATCCCGGCCTGCTCGACGCCGTATTGCCCCATTACCCGCTGGGGCGCATGGTGACCCCGGCCGAGGTCGCCAATGCGGCTTTGTTCCTGTGTTCCGACGCGGCCTCGGGCATTACCGGCACGGTGCTGCCGGTCGATGCCGGCCTCACCGCCGGCAATCTGCGTTTCGTCGATGAGGTCCTGCGCGGCAAATGACCACGATTTCAGAACTCGATACCCCTTGCGTGCTGATCGACCTCGATCGGGTCGAAGCCAATCTGCAAAAGGCGCAGGCGGCGGCCGACCGCGCCGGGCTCCGGCTTCGCCCCCATATCAAGACCCACAAGCTGCCCCGTTTCGCCCGGCGCCAGGTGGAACTGGGCGCCGTCGGCATCACCGTCCAGAAGTTGGGAGAGGCCGAAGTGATGGCCGATGCCGGCCTCACCGACATGCTGCTCACCTTCAACATCATCGGCGCGGCCAAGCGCGCCCGCCTCAAGGCGCTGCACCAGCGGATCACCATCCGCACCGTCGCCGACAGCGCCGAATGCGTTGACGGGCTCGCCCGGACCTTCACCGATCCGGCCCACCCGCTTGGCGTCTTCGTCGAATGCGATACCGGCATGGGCCGGTGCGGCGTGCAATCGCCCGTGGCGGCCCTGGCCCTGGCCCGCCGGATCGCCGCCGCGCCCGGCCTCGCCTTTGCCGGCCTCATGACCTATCCCGCCGCCGGCAAATACCGGCAAGCCGCCGCCTGGCTCGCCGATGCCAGCGCCCTGTTCGCCGCCGAAAACCTGGATATTGCCGCCATCACCACCGGCGGCACCCCCGATATTGGCCATATGGCGGAAGCCTCGGGCGTCGCCACCGAATACCGCCCCGGCACCTATATCTATATGGACCGCTCGCAGGTCGCGGCCGGCGCCGCCACGTATGACGATTGCGCGCTGAGCGTGCTCGCCACCATCGTCTCCCGGCCTGCCGAGAACCGCGCCATCATCGATGCCGGCTCCAAGACCCTGACCAGCGATCTCCTCGGCCTCGAGGGCTTCGGCCATGTCCCGGCCTGTCCCGAGGCCCGGATTGTCGGCCTCAGCGAGGAGCACGGCACGCTCGACATCTCCGCCTGCGCCCGCAAGCCCGCCATCGGCGAAACGATCCGCATCATCCCCAACCATGCCTGCCCGGTGAGCAATCTGTTCGATCGGGTTCATCTGGTGCGCGGCGACGAAGTGGTCGAAACCGTCGACGTCGCCGCCCGCGGCCGGGTGGATTGAGCCGGGCGCCGTTCAGCCTTTTCCGGCATGGTCTAGCGCGAAATCCTCTTCGGGCGAGAGGATCAGCCGGTGCCGGCCGAACAGGGCGAAATAGCCGATGCAGATGGCGAACCACAGCGCCACCCCGGCAATGCCGGCCCGATAGCTGGCATCCCCGGCGATCTGGAAGCCCAGCGTCACCAGCGCGATGCAGAGGACGGCCAGGGCCCCGGCAATGCCCAGCGGACTCCTGAACGGGCGGGGAATATGGGGCTGGCGCAGCCGCAACAGGATGAAGCTCAGCGCCTGCATCACATAGCTCAGCATGGCGCCGAAAACCGCCATGTTGAGCAGGGTGAAGCCGATCAGCGTGCCCCGCTCCGCCCCGGCGGTGAACCAGATCCCGCACAGCACCGCCATGCCCGCCGCCGCCCCGGCGATCATCGCCACATGCGGGGTGCGATGCCGGCTATGGGTGAGCGAGAGAATGGGCGGAAAATAGCCGGCCCGGCTCAGCGAATAGATTTGCCGCCCCTGCGCGAAGGTCACGGTATGGAACGAGGCCACCAGCCCCAGCACCGCCACCAGCGCCAGCAGCCGCGCCCAGCCCTCGCCGTAAAGCGCCCGGAACCCGGCGAGCAGCGGCTCGCCCGAATGACCCAGGGCGAAGGCGCCCACGCCCGGCACCGCCGGATTGAGCGCCAGCACCGCCAGCGCCGAAAAGGCCAGGGTCGCGAAGCTGAGGAAGATGCCGCGCGGCATGTCGCGGCGCGGGTCGATCGCCTCCTCGGAGGCCAGCGGCAATTGCTCGATGGCGAGAAACAGCCAGACCGCGAAGGGCATCGCGGTCAGCACTCCCCAGGGCCCATTGGGCAGGAACGGCCCATGCCCCGCCGGCAAGAGCGTGCCGCCCGGGCCCACATCCAGCGCCCAGCGCCCGAAATCCACGCGCGGCAGCGCTGAAATCCAGAAGATGGCGAGGCAGGCCAGGGCCAGCAGGGTCACCACCAGCGTCACCCGGAAACTGAGCGCCACCCCGCCGATATTGAGCCCCACGAACAGCACGTAGCACCCGGCCCACCAGGCCGGCTGCCAGGCTTCGGGCGTACCGAAAATGCCGCTCATATAGCTGCCGATGAAGAAGGCCACCACGGCCGGGGCCAGCACGTATTCGACATTTTCCGCCAGCCCGGTCAGGAACCCGCCCCAGGGCCCCATGGCGGTGCGCGCGAACGAATAGGCGCCGCCCGTATGGGGCAGGGCCGGGCTCATTTCGGCAATGGCGAAGGTAAGGCCCAGATACATGAGCCCGATGATGAGCGTGGCGATCAGCATGCCGCCCCAGCCGCCTTGCAGGAGGCCGCCGTTCCAGCCGGAAAAATGCCCCGAAATCACCGCGCCGACGCCCAGCGCCCACAAATGCCGCACATTGGCATGGCGCCTGAGTTGCCGCCGTGCGAAAAACGCCGCGTCGCGCCGTGCATAGGCCACGCCCAGCCTGCCGCTTCCGCCCATGAGTCGCACCCCCATTGCCAGCCGCGAATCCCACCGGTGGGCGGACCTTAGCCGCAGCCCCGGCCGCGACCAAGCCGGGTTTGTCGCCATGGCGCACGATTTCGCCGCGTGCCGGCTTGCCTCGCGCCCCGCGCCCCGCCTACCCTCGCAATGGCGGGAGGCCTCAATGCGCATCATCGACACCCATCTGCATCTCATCTATCCGGAGCGGTTTTCCTATCCCTGGCTCGCCAATGCCCCCGCCATAAACCGCCCCTGGAGCCATGACGCCTATTTTGCCGAGGCGCTCGCCCTGGGCATCGAGGGGGCCCTCCATATGGAAGTGGACGTGGCCGAGCCCGACATCCAGGCCGAAACCGCCTTCGTCACCACCCTCGATCGCATTGTCGGGGCCATCGCCGCCTGCCGTCCCGAAAAGGCCGATTTCCCCGCCCGGCTCGATGCGGTCATCGCCGCCGGCAACGGCAAGGTCAGGGGCCTGCGCCGCATCCTGCACGAAGTGCCTGACGCCGTGAGCCAGACCGGGCTTTTCGTGGCCAATCTGCGCCGGCTCGTGCCTTTTGGCCTCACGTTCGATCTCTGCCTGCGCGCCGATCAATTGCATCTGGGCGTGCGCCTGGCCCGGGCCGTTCCGGATCTGGTCTTCGTGCTCGATCATTGCGGCAATCCCGATATCGACGGGCTGGGGCTCGATCCCTGGCGCCGGAACCTCGAGGCCATCGCCGCCCTGCCCAATGTCGTGGGCAAGGTGTCCGGCATCGTCAATCATTGCGATCCGGGCTGGACCGCGAACGCATTGCGCCCCTATGTCGAGCATATGATCGAAAGTTTCGGCTGGGATCGGCTCGTCTGGGGCTCCGACCATCCCGTCGTCACCACCACCGGCGGCACCCTGGCCGATTGGGTCGCGGCCAGCCGCGAGATCGTCTCCGGCGCCTCGCCCGACGAGCAGGCCGCCCTTTTTCACCGCAACGCCACCCGCATCTACCGGCTTTAGCCGTTTTCGCCGCAAGGAGACTTTCCATGGCCGACAGTGCCGACCGCATCGCCCTTTCCACCTGGTCGCTTCATCGCCTCCTGGGCACCACCTATCCGCACGACCTCGACAGCGATGCGGTGGGCGAGGCGCAGGACACCTATGGCGAGGGCGAGGAATCCCTGCTCGGCCTGCCCTCGGTCATGGCCAATCACGGCTATCGCCGGCTCGAGATCGTCTCCTTCCACCTGCGCAGCCGCGATCCCGTCTATCTGGGCGAATTGCGCGACCAATTGCAGGTATCGGGCGTCCGGCTGCAAACCCTGCTCATCGATGCCGGCGACATGACCGACCCGGTCCATGGCGCGCGCGATACCCGGTGGATCGGCGGCTGGCTCGATGTCGCCAACGAACTGGGCGCCGAAAACGCCCGCGTCATCGCCGGCAAGCAGGCTTTCAGTCCCGAGACGCTGGCGCGGTCCGTCGCCGGGTTCCGCCAGCTTCTGGCGCGCAATGCCGGCTCGCCCCTGCGCCTGGTCACCGAAAACTGGTTCGACCTGCTCTCCACCCCGCAAGCCGTGCGGCAATTGCTCGACCGGCTGGAGGGAGAAGTGGGGCTGCTGGGCGATTTCGGCAATTGGGGCGGCGAGGGCAAATACGAGGATTTGAGCGCCATTTTCGGCCGTGCCGAACTGTGCCACGCCAAGGCCGGCTTCCGCGACGGCCAGCTCGATGAAGCCGATTACGGCGATTGCGTCGGCCTGGCCGAGGCCGCCGGCTACACGGGTCCCTATACGCTGATCTTCGATGCCGACCATCCCCATGAATGGGCCGGCCTGGCCGCCGAACGCGATTTCATCCTCTCCCGGCTCGATTGAGGCGGAATGCCATGGCGGCCGGCCTCAGCCGTAATAGACGCTGATGAGCTGGCCGCCGATCTGGTGGACCTTGATGTCCATTTCATAGATGCCGGAAAGCACTTCGGGCCGGATCATCTCGGCCACCGGCCCCTGCGCGGCCAGCTTGCCCAGCTTCATGGCCACGATCTGGTCCGAATACCAGGAGGCGAAATTGATGTCGTGCAGCACCAGCACCACGGTCTTGCCCAGCTCGTCCGCCGCCTGGCGCAGCAGCTTCATCATGCCCATGGCATGTTTCATGTCGAGATTGTTGAGCGGCTCGTCGAGCAGCACGTAATCGGTGTCCTGCGCCAGCACCATGGCCACGAAGGCGCGCTGGCGCTGTCCGCCCGACAATTCGTCGAGAAAGCGCCCGGAGAGGCTTTCGAGGTCGAGATAGCCGATGGCCTTTTCGATCGCTTCCCTGTCCGCCGGCGTCAGCCGCCCCTTGGAATAGGGATAGCGCCCGAAGGATACCAGGTCGCGCACCGTCAGCCGCGCGCTCATGTGATTGTCCTGCCGCAGGATGGAGAGCATGCGGGCCAGTTCGTCGCTGCGGGCGCTGGAGACGTCCAGCCCGCCCACCACGACGCTGCCCCGGTCCATCGCCATCAGCCGGCTGACCATCGAGAGCAGGGTGGACTTGCCCGCGCCATTGGGGCCGATGATCGAGGTGATCCCGCCCTTGGGCAGGTCCAGGCTCACCCCGTCGACCACGCAGCTTTCGCCATAGGATTTGGTGACGTCACGGGCAACGATCATCGGGCCGATCTCTTGAGCACGAGGATGATGAAGACGATACCGCCCAGGAATTCGATGATGATCGAAAGCGCGGTATCGAAGGCGAAGAGCCGCTCGAGCAGCATCTGCCCGCCGACCAGGCAGATAATGGCCAGCAGCACGGCGGCGGGCAATACGAGGGCATGCCTGCTATTGCCCACCAATGCATGGGCCAGGGTCGCCACCAGCAGGCCGAAAAACGTCACCGGCCCCACCAAAGCCGTGGACACCGACACCAATATGGCGATCAGAACGAGAATGGTGACCATGGTGCTTTTGTAGGGCACGCCCAGGTTGATCGCATGCGCCCGCCCCAGCGAGAGCACATCGAAGGCATGCATGAGGCGCCAGCCCACCACGCTCACCGCCAACACGATGACGCTGGAAATGCCCAGAAGCGCCGGGTCGGTCGTGGCGAAGCTGGCGAACAGCGTATCCTGCAACACGTTGAAGGCGCCCGGATCGAGCATGCGCTGCATGAGCTGGGAAAAGCTGCGGAACAGGATGCCGAAGACGATGCCCACCAGCACCAGCAGGTGCAGGCTGCGCTCTTCCCCCAGGAACAGCCAGCGGAACAGCAGGGTGGAAAAGCCCACCATCACCAGCACCTCGGCCACGAACTGCACCTGGTTGTCGATGGCCAGCAGCGCCCCGATGCCGAGGAAGAACACGATGGCGGTCTTGATGAGCACGTAAAGCGCGTCGAAGCCCATGATCGAGGGGGTCAGGATGCGGTTATTGGTCACCGTCTGGAACAGCACCGTCGATATGGCCACCGAATAGGCCACCAGCAGCAGCGCCAGCAATTTCTTGCCCCGGAACGACAGCACGAAGCTCCAGCTTCCCTTGGCGCCCAGCGTCATGAACAGCACGACCGAAACCAGCGCCAGGAGGGTAAGGCCGATCAGCACATAGCCCGGCCGCCCGATCGGGAGGCGGGCTGGCGCGGGCAGGGCATGGCCGGTGCGGTTAGCTGGCATGGCGCGGCGTCCGCAACAGGAGATAGAGGAAGAGCGCGCTGCCCACCACGCCCATCACTACGGCGATGGGGATTTCATAGGGAAAGCGGATCAGCCGTCCCACGATGTCGCAGGCCAGCACCATGCCGGCCCCGCCCACGCTCACCCAGGGCACGGTGCGGCGCATATTGTCGCCCACCATCAGGCTGACAAGGTTGGGCACGATCAGCCCCAGGAACGGGATCGAGCCCACCGATACCAGCACCACCGCGCTCACCACCGAAACGATGACCAGGCCCAGCACCACGACCTGGTTGTAATTGAGCCCCAGATTGGTGGTGAAATCCTTGCCCATGCCGGCCACGGTGAAGCGGTCGGCCGCCACATAGGCGATGGCGCAGCACAAAAGCCCGATCCAGAGCAATTCGTAGCGTCCGCGGATGACACCGGAAAAATCGCCCATGTTCCAGGCCAGCAGCGAGCCCATCAGGCCGGCGCGATAAGCGATGAAGGCGGAAATCGCCCCGATGATGCCGCCCAGCATGATCCCGACCAGCGGCACCAGCAGCACGTCGCGCAGCGGCACCGCCTTGAGCACCCGCAGGAACAGGGCCGTGCCGGCCAGCGCGAACAGCGCCGAGACGCCCATCTTGGCCATCAGCGGCCAGCCCGGGGCCAGCAATGTCACCACCAGGAAGCCCAGGGCCGCCGATTCGCTGGTCCCGGCGGTGGAGGGTTCGACGAAGCGGTTGCGCACCACCATCTGCATGACCAGCCCGCCAATGGCCATCGCGGCGCCCGCCAGCACCAGCGCCAGGGTGCGCGGCACCCGGCTGGCAAGGAAGATTTCCACCGCCCTGGGCTCGGCATTGCCGGTGAGCAGCGCCATGGGCGACACTTCGCTCACCCCGATAAAGAGGCTCACGACGGCCAGGAGAAGCGTTATGGCAAAAGCCAGGGACAACAAGCGCACGGACGGGGCCTTCCGGGAGCATTGGGGGCTCGGTTCGTCCCCCGCTTATCATGCCGCCATCCCCGCTGTCGCGGGAATGGCGGCACGGAGCGGGCGACGAAAGGCGCCTCGGTCGAAAAGCGGGCGCCTCAGCCCTTGAGCCCGGCCAGCACCTGGTCGAGCAGCAGCGTCACGCCCTGGTAGCCATGCATGGAGATATAGGCCGCCTGCGGATCGAGATAGACCACATGGCCGGCCTTTGCGGCATTGGTCTGGTTGAACAATTCATTGTCGAGCAGCGCGGCGGCCGCGCCGTTGTTCTCGCCCACGCCCGCATCCCGGTCGACCACGAATACCCAATCCGGATTGGCTTCGAGCAGGAACTCGAACGACACCGCGTCCCCGCCATGGTCGCCGTCCTTCACCTCGGGCAGCGCCGAAGGCATGCCCAATTCGTTGTAGATCCAGGAAATGCGCGAATCCGGGCCATAGACGCCCAGCTTGCCGGCATTGGTCACCAGCACCAGGGCGCTGCCCCGGCCCGCCGCCGCGTCCCTGGCTTCGGCCACCTTGGCCGACAGCGCCGCATTGAGCTCGGCCGCCTTGTCCTCGAGTCCGAAAATCTCGCCCAGCAGGGCGATATTGTGCTCGACGCCCTCGATGATGCCGCCATTGTTCACCGACAGGTCCATGGTGGGCAGGATGTCCCTGGCCGTCTCATAGGCCTTGGCCGAGCGCGCGGCGACGAAATAGACATCGGCTTGCGAGGCGGCGATGCCCTCGTAATCGGGCTCGAACAGCGAGCCGATCTGGATGGCGTCGGCGCCGACCTGGCCTTCGAGATAGCTCGGCGCATTGGAGGCGGGCGCGCCGGCCACCGCCACGCCCAGGGCGCTGAGATTGTCGAACACCGCCCAATCCTGGGTCAGCACCTTTTCGGGCACGCCGCTCAGGCTGGTTTCACCCTGGGCATGGGTGATCGTCCTGTCCTGGGCGAAGCTGGCGGGCGCCAGCGTCAAAGCGCCGGCGATAAGGGTCGCAACGATGGCTGTACTGCGAAGGAGCGAGGTCACGGGAACGATCCAATCTCGGTTAACGGGTCCTGCGCCGCAAACATGACGGCGCCTGTCCGGTTTCCTAGCCTCGCCCCTCGCGCCCTGTCAAAAGAAAATATGACGCACTCGGTCGTGTTTCCGCTGCTACGAGGAAGGCGCGTAGGTTTCCTCGCACAGCGCGATGAAGCTCTTCATCGCCGCCGAGAGCGGGCTCGACCTGCGCCGCGCCACCAGCAATTGCCGCATTGCCCAGGGCTCGGCCAGGGGCGCGCAGACCAGGTCCGTACCGGCCAGCAGGTGCAGGCTGGTCGAGCGCAGGAAGCCCAGCCCGAACCCGGCCTCCACCATGCGCACCAGCGCGGGGAAGCTTTCCACCCGCAGCGCCTCGTCGAGCCCCTTGCCGGCCTTGCCCGCCGCCTCGGCCAGCAGCCGGTCGAGCGAACCGGTATGATGCACCCCCACGATCGTATGGGGCAGGGTCGCCTCGAACGGCAGGGCCTTGCGCGGCTCGATAAGGGCCGCCAGCGGATGCTCGGGCGGCGCCAGCACCCAGATGCGGTCGTCCTCGAAGGGGCGGATGTCGAAGCGCGAGAAATCGTAATTGTCCGAGACGATGGCGATATCGGCCTGGCCCTCGTCCAGCGCCAGCAGCGCCTTGGCCGCCCCCATTTCGCCGATGGAGAGGGATATGCCCCGGTGCCTGTCGGCAAAGCGTGCCAGCAATTCGGGCAGCCGCCCGGTCAGTGCCGAGGAGGTGCAGGCCAGCCGCAGGCTGCCCTTCTGCCCGGAGCTGAAATCGGCCATCACCGCGTCGAGGTCGGCAATGGCGCGCAGCACGTTGCGGCAGCCCTCGGCATAGGCTTCGCCCGCGCGGGTGAGCCTGACCCCCTGGGCCGAGCGGTCGAACAGCACCACCCCGAGCCGCGCCTCGAGGTCGGACACCCGGCGGCTCACCGCCGATGAGGCAATGCCCTCGCGCTCGGCGGCGCGGCCGATCGAGCCGGTTTCGGCCAGAAGCAGGATAAGGCGGGCGGTGACGCTGTCGAAAGGGGCCAAGTCAGTCTCTCCGGCGCCCACCATAGGGGCAGCGCGCGCCGGACTGAATAGGGGGAACGCATTTTCAGCCCCTGCCCACAGCTTTGGCCCGATATTACGCCCCCGCCAGCAGCATCAGGCCCCGCGCGAGATAGAAGATCCCGATCCCCGTCACCACCCAGCGCGTCCATTTGCGGAACCCGTCATCGGTCAGCTTTTGCAGGATGCGATAGCCCAATTGCGTGCCCGCCACCGCGAAAGGCGCCGCGATCACCACCAGCAGCCAGTCATTGGGCGCCATGGCCGCGGCCGTCGCGCCATAGAACGCCACCTTGGCCGCGTGCGACACCACCTGCGTCGCCGCCTTGGTGGCGATCACCCGCCGCCGGTCCATCTGCGTGCGGATGAAGAAGATGTCCACCGTCGGCCCCGACACGCCCACCGCCAGGTTCAGTCCCCCGCCCAACAGGCCGCACAGGATCGCGTGATGCGGCTTGCTGGCATCGAGCGCCAGCCAGGTCCGGGGAATCCATACCAGGATCGGCATCAGCCCGATGGCGATGCACACGCTCGCCAGGTCCGGCACGTAGCGCACGATCCACAGCACGATCGCCGCGCCGGCCAGCCCGATGCAGATCGTGCCCAGGATGCGCCAGTCGATGAAGGCGCGCGAGAAGAAGGCCCGCGATCCATTGGCGATGATCTGGATCGCGCCCTGCACGGCGATGGCCGTCGCCACCGGCAGGATGGACAGCAGCGCCGCCAGCAGCAGCAGGCCCCCCGCCATGCCGAAAACGCCCGACAGGGTGGAGGTGCAGAAGACGGCAAGCGCCAGCGCGGCGCCGATAAGCAATGGGGGCATGGTTCAGGGTCCTCGCTCCCTTTCTGGCCCAGTCCCGCCCGCCATGCCAGTTCCCGTTCCGGCAAGGGGGCTTGCCGGTGTCGTCACCGCGTCATCTTGCCGTGTTTGGCTGGAAAGTTTGCATTTTTTGCGCAGTTTGCATCTTGAATGGTAATTTGTTTGCGCATTGAATGGGCAGGCGAGTTTGATTTGCCCGTTCATGGCCGACGGTCCTCCCGCCTCCCTGACGGGCCCAATTTTTACGTCTGGATATTCCCTTGACCACCTTCAAGGCTGGCCGCGACCGTTCACGCGGCGATGCGCGGGCTCATGTGGCTGCTGCCTATGCCGGCAAAGGCCGAAGTCCTCTCGTGCGGATTACCCTGTTCGCCCTGCGCCATTACTGGCAAGCGAGCCTGGCGATCGGCGCGACCATTGCCGCTGCCATCCTGCAATTGACCATTCCGCGCCTGCTCGGCCACGCCGTCGATCAGGCGCAGAACGTGTTGAGTTCGGCGCCCGACGGCGCCCAGGAGGCCCTGTGGGGAACGGCTCTCACCCTGCTCGGCGTTTCGGTGGCGCGGGGCCTGTTCACCCTGGTGCAGAACTATTTCGGCGAATCGGTCGGCCACCATGTGGGCTACGAATTGCGCCTGGCCTTCTACGACAAGGTGCAGAAGCTCTCCTATTCCTACCACGACAAGATGCATTCGGGCGATCTCATCACCATGGGTCTGCTCGATCTCGACGGCGTGCGCATGTTCTTCTCCACCGGCTTCGTGCGCACCATTCTGCTCACCATCCTTATCGGGGTCGGCGCCTATTTCCTGTTTTCCACCGATGTGCTGCTGGCCTGCCTCGCGCTCAGCTTCGTGCCCTTCGTGGCCTGGCGCTCCTCGGTGGCGCAATTGACCCTGCGCGCCACCTGGCTGGTTCTTCAGCAGAAGCTCTCCGTGCTCACCCGCGTCATGGAGGAAAATCTGGGCGGCATCCGCGTGGTGCGCGCCTTTGCCGGCGGCAAGTACGAATTGGCCAAGTTCGATGCCGCGTCCAGGGATGCGCTCAATCTCTCGCATCGCCGCGTCCAGGTGCGCGTGCGCAATACCTCGATAATGACTTTGTCTTTCTTCACCGCCATGGGCCTGGTGCTCTGGGTCGGCGGCAACAAGGTGATTGCCGGGGACATGAGCGTGGGCACGCTGGCGAGCTTCCTCACCTTCATGACCATCCTGCAGATGCCGGTGCGCCAGCTCGGCCTCATGGTCAATTCCTTCGCCCGCGCCTCCACCTGCGGCGAGCGCTTCTTCGGCTTTCTCGACGAGCCGGTCGAAATCGAGGACCGGCCCGGCGCCGTGCCGCTCGAGGTGAAGGAGGGCACGCTGCGTTTCGAGGATGTGAGCTTCACCTATCCCGGCGCCACCCATCCCACGCTCTCGGGCATTTCCTTCGAGGGCCGCGCCGGTCAGACCATTGGCATCGTCGGCGCCCCGGGCAGCGGCAAATCCACCCTGGCCCACCTCATTCCGCGCTTTTACGATGTCACCTCCGGCCGCGTCACCATCGACGGGCAGGACGTGCGCGAGGTCACGCTGCAAAGCCTCAGGCGCGCCGTGGCCGTGGTGCAGCAGGATACGTTCCTGTTCACCACCACCATCGAGAACAATATCGCCTATGGCGATCCCTGGGCCAAGGAGCGCAAGATCGAGCGCGCCGCCGAAAGCGCCCAATTGCACAATTACATCATGGGCCTGCCCGCCGATTACGACACGGTGGTGGGCGAGCGCGGCGTCTCGCTTTCGGGCGGCCAGCGCCAGCGTCTTTCCATCGCCCGCTCGCTGGTGCTGAAACCCGCCATCATGGTATTCGACGATTCCACGGCCGCCATTGACGCGGGCACCGAGCATCGCATCCGCAGCGCCATGCGCCGCTATGCCCGGGATCGGGTCACGCTGGTCATCGCTCATCGCCTGTCCTCGCTCATGCATGCCGACATGATCCTGTTTCTCGAAGAGGGCAGGATCGTCGAGCGCGGCAGCCACGAGGACCTCCTGGCCCTGGGCGGGCGCTATCGCGCGCTTTACGATCTGCAGACCCGTCCCACCGAAGACATCGACGTCGCCATCGACGCCAGCATTGAAAGGGCGGCCCAATGAGCGCGCCGATGAATGCCATGCAGGACGACGAACGCGAAACGGCCGCCTTTCCCGGCCAGCGCCCGCCCCGCGCCAGCGTCGGCTCCCACCGCATCGAGGAAGAGGTTTTCGGCAAGGCCTACGATCCGCACACGGTGCGCCGCATCTGGGCCTATGTGCGGCCCTACCGCTCCAAGATTTATCTTTCGGTGGGCGCGGTGCTGGTCTTTACCGCCACCCAGCTCGCCATTCCGCTCATCATCGGCCACGCCATCGATGCCGGCCTTGCCGCCAGCGGCGATGCCGGCGCGCTGCTCTGGCCGGTCCTGGCCTTCGCCCTGGCGGTCCTGTTCAATTTTGGCGCCTCCTACATGCAGGAAACCCAGGTGGGCGAGGTGGCCGAAAACGTGCTGTTCGACATGCGCCGGGCCATGTTCGCCCAACTCCAGCGCGTGTCGCTCGGCTTCATGGACAAGACCGAGGTCGGCCGGCTGATGAGCCGGTTGCAGGGCGACGTCAATTCCATGCAGGAATTCCTCGAAACCTCGGTCATTTCGGTGGGCGACATCGTGCTGCTCATCGGCATCGTCGTGGTGCTGCTGAGCCTCGATCCCTGGCTGGGGCTGCTCACCATGCTCACCATGCCGATCCTGTTCGTGGTGCGCATCTTCTGGCTGCCGCCGGCCAAGCGCGCCTTCTGGGCCGCGCACGAAACCAATTCATTGACCGCCGGGGCCATGGCCGAGGGCATCAATGGCGTGCGCACGGTGCAGAATCTCGACCGCCAGAAGGTCAATTTCGACCTTTATGACGACAAGGCCTATCACAACCTGCGCAACCAGCTCACCGGCTCGCGCTATGCCCAGGTCATGGTGCCCATCGTCGACAGCCTCACCGGCATTTCCATGGCCACCGTGGTCATTGTCGGCGGCGCCATGGTGCTCAACGGGTCCTTGCAGGTCGGCGTCATCGTCGCCTTCCTGTTCTATATCCAGCGCTTCTTCGACCCCATCCGCTCGCTCACCATGCAATATTCGATCATGCAGCGCGCCATGACCTCGGGGCGCCGCATCACCGAAGTGCTCGACCTGCCGGTGACCATCGCCGACAAGCCGGACGCGATCACGCTGACCGGCGACATGGACGGCTCGGTGGAATTCCGCGACGTGGTCTTCGGCTATGATCCCAAGCGCCCGGTGCTGAAAAACGTCTCCTTCAAGGTCAATCCGGGCGAGACCGTCGCCCTGGTCGGCCCCACCGGTTCGGGCAAGACCAGCGCCATGGCGCTGGTGCATCGCTTCTACGAAGTGCAGGACGGCGCCGTCCTGGTCGGCGGCCACGACGTGCGCGACGTCACCCAGGAAAGCCTGGGCGCCGAAGTGGCCATGGTGTTGCAGGAGCCCTTCCTCTTCACCGGCACCATTTTCGAGAATATCCGCTACAACAAGGCGTCCGCCACGCTCGAAGACGTCGTGGCCGCCGCCAGGGCCGTGGGGGCCCACGACTTCATCGAGCGCATGCCCGAGGGCTACCAGACCATGCTCGAGCAGCGCGGTTCCAACCTGTCGCTGGGCCAGCGCCAATTGCTCAGCTTTGCCCGCGCCCTGGTGGCCGATGCCAAGATATTGGTGCTCGACGAGGCCACCGCCAATATCGATTCCTATACCGAGCGGCAGATCCAGAAGGCCTTGGAAATCCTGCTCAGCGGCCGCACCGGCATGGTCATCGCCCACCGGCTGGCCACCATACGCGGCGCCGACCGCATCATCGTGCTGCAGAACGGCGAGAAGATCGAGGAAGGCAATCACGATCAGCTCATGGAACTGGGCGGGCTCTATTCCCGGCTCTACAACATGAACTATGCCAGCTTCGACGACATCCCCGACGATCTCGTCGCCCAGGCCAATACCCGGGCCGCCAGTACCTGAGCCGCCGGCCCGGGGGCAGGGGCGGTGAAGCCGACCGCCCCCGGGGCCTTGCTTATGTCCCGGGACCATCCAGCTCCGGATAGATCAGTGCCGAGCATTGCCTGTTATTGGCGTCGAGCCTGGCCTGGTCCGCGGCGGAAACCAGTCCGGTAAAGATCGGCTCCCACAAATCGTCGCGCTTCACCCCTTCGAGCCCGCATTGGCAATAGGTTTCGCACAGGCCCGGCCCGGTGCCCGCCGCCGTGCAACTGGCCTGGCACGAGGACAGGAAATCGCGCTCGCGCCCGCTTTCCATGCTGCCCGTTGCCTGCGCCAGCGGATAGAGCGCGCCGAGCAGCAACGGCTGGTGGACGAGATAGATCAGGAGGCTCCAGCGTCCCAGAAAGGCCAGGCCCCGTCCGATGCGTCCGGGTCGGATCGAGGCCAGCCGTTCGATCAGTCCCGTCCGCTCGGTCAGCCGCATGGCCCAGATGCCCAGCACCACTACGCCGAACCAGGGAAACATCGGCACCAGGTCATTGGCCGGTGGCGGCGTCACCCAGAACCCGATCCAGGAAAACGCCTTCGCATCGTAGAGCGGATCGGAAAACCAGAAGGGCAGGGCGATGACGGCAAGGCTCACCAGCCCCGTCAGCCAGAGCGGCGTGAACAGGAACGGCAGGGCCAGCACGCTCGCCAGCGCAATGGCATGCAGCACGCCGAAATAGACGAAGCTGTCGGGAAAGGTGAACCAGGTTCCCAGGCTGATGAGCAGCGCCCCGGCCGCGACCAGGGCCCAGCGCCGCCAGAAGGCCGGCCAGCGCATGCCCCGCCCGTGCCCCAGCACCAGCCCGATGCCGACCAGCGCCATGAAGGCGAAAAGGATCGTGCGCGCGAACAATACCCAGCCCGGATCGTAGCCGACATCGACCCCGATGAAGCGGAAATAGGAGAGGTCCCAGCACAGGTGATAAATCGCCATCGCCACGATGGCGACGCCCCGCGCGGCATCGATCACGGGCAGGCGGGGGCGTTTTTTGTTCGGCTCGCTCATCCGGGGGGCCTTCATCGTCCCGGCCATCCTACCCCGAAACCCGCTGCACCACGACCAGGAAGTCGGCGCCATAGCGGTCGAGCTTGCCCTGCCCGACGCCGGGCAGGTTGAGCATGTCATGCGCATGGGCGGGGCGGGCCAGCGCCATGGCGCGCAGGGTCGCGTCATGGAAGATCACATAGGGCGGCACGCCCTGCGCCTTGGCGATGCGCAATCTTTCCTCGCGCAGGGCCTCGAACAGCGCCTGGGCTTCCGCCGGCAGATCGGCCGCGCGGGCCAATTGCCGCCGCACATCCACCGATTTCTTCGGTCGGTCGCGCCTGAGGGTAACAATGCGTTCACGCTTGAATACCGAATGCGCCGCTTCCGCCAGCATCAGCGCCCCGTGATTGGCATGGTCCACCAGCACCAGTCCCATGGCGCTCAATTGCCGCAACACCGATTGCCAGGCCCGGTTGTCCAGCTCCTTGCCCTGCCCAAACACCTTCTGGTGCTGGTGGCCAAACCGTTGAACTTTCTCGGTTTCCTTGCCCGTCAGCACGTCGATCACATGCGCCGCGCCGAAGCGCTGCCCGGTCCGGTAGATCGCCGCCATCGCCTTGATGGCCGCCTCCGTGCCGTCCCAGCTTTCCACCGGCGAGCGGCAGGTATCGCAATTGCCGCAAGGCTGCGCATACACCTCGCCGAAATGACTCAGGATCGCCTGCCGCCGGCACGAAGCGGTTTCGCATACACCCAGTAAGGCACTGAGTTTGCTGTGTTCCAGCCGCTTGATCTCGTCGGGCGCATTGCCCTCATCGATCATGCGCCGCCTCTGCACCACGTCCGCCATGCCATAGCTCATCCAGGCATCGGCCGGTTGGCCGTCGCGCCCGGCGCGGCCCGTTTCCTGGTAATAGGCTTCGATGGAGGCCGGCAGGTCCATATGCGCCACATAGCGCACGTCGGGCTTGTCGATACCCATGCCGAAGGCCACCGTGGCCACGAGGCACAGGCCCTCTTCCTTGAGGAACGCATCCTGGTTGGCGCTGCGCAGCGCCGCGCTCATCCCGGCATGGTAGGGCAGGGCCCTGATCCCCTTGCCCGAGAGCCAATCGGCCAAGGTTTCCACCTTGGCGCGGGACAGGCAATAGACGATGCCGCTTTCCCCCTTGTGGCTCGCGAGCAATTGCAGAAGCTGTTCGCGCGGCTTGTCGCGCTCGACGATGGAATAGGAAATATTGGGCCGGTCGAAGCTGGTGGTGAACACCCGCGCCTGCTCCAGCCCCAGCCGCTCGATGATGTCCTCGCGCGTCGTCGGATCGGCCGTCGCGGTGAGCGCCACGCGCGGCACGCCGGGAAACAATTCCACCAGGTGAATGAGGTCCCGGTATTCGGGGCGGAAATCGTGGCCCCATTGGCTCACGCAATGCGCTTCGTCGATGGCAAAGAGCGCAATCTCGACGCCCGAAAGCATGCTGGTGAAGCCCGGTGTCGCCACCCGTTCGGGCGCCACGTAAAGCAGGTCCAGTTTCCCCTGCCGCAATTGTTGCCGCACCGCCGCCGCTTCTTCCGGCCCCAGCGAGGAATTGAGTGCCGCCGCCGCCACCCCGGCTTGCCTGAGCGCCTCCACCTGGTCGCGCATCAGCGCGATCAGCGGGGAAACGACGATCCCCACGCCGCGCCGGCAGATCGCCGGAATCTGGTAGCACATCGACTTGCCCGCGCCGGTGGGAAACAGCACCACCGCGTCCCCGCCCCCCACGACATGGTCGACAACTTCGGCCTGCTGCCCGCGAAAATCGCGGTGCCCGAAAATGTCGCGCAGCACCGCGAGCGAATCCGGGCGCGCGGCGCGCTGGGGCGAAAACAGATCGTGAGACTCAAGGGCTTCCACCCGCCCCTTGAATCATGCGTCGGCGGGCGAGGCAATGCTTGTCGGCGCTCCCGCAGGCTCGCACCGCCCCTTAATGATGGGCGTGCTGCTCTTCGTGCCGCTTGCGGGTGGCAGCCGCCTTCTTCGCCGAGGCGGAGCGTTCGGCGGCAGGCCTTTTGGCGGAAGCCTCCCCACCCTTCTTGCCGCCTTTATGCGCGGCCGGATGGCCGGTATGGGCGCCACGGCCCGAGCCGGATTTCTTGCCGCCGCCATCGTCCTTGTTGACCGTGGCCCAGGCCCGGCGCTCGGCTTCCTCGTGGGAAACGCCGCGCTCTTCATAGCCTTCCTCGATATGTTCGGCCTTGCGCTTCTGCTTGTCGGTATAGTCGGATTTGTCGCCGCGGGGCATGATCGTACCTCACTTTTTAAGGGGGAGAGGCGCGGTGCGGGTGGGACAGAGGCTCGGCTGCCAATGCGTTGGCCGGAGCGGGAAACCGGAAAAACCTGTCTCCGTTCCTCGTGCCACCATGTCCGGTTGACGCGCACCGGCCTTTCACCGGGCACAACGGCCCGCCGGCGGCGCGGTTGCCTCTATATCGATCACAACTCAGCTCAGCTTTCGGCTGAGATAGGGCGATCCGGCCATGACGAAGCGCCAGGGCGTTTCCACGCCCTTGGTGAGGCCGATGCGCCGCCCGCTGGCAATCGTATGGGTAGCCTCGGCCGGCAGCAGGTCGAAGGGCGGCCGGTCGAGCGCCAGCCCGTTATGGCGCAAATCCACCCCCAGGGCCTGTGCCAGCTTGCCGGGCCCCGAGCACAATTGCCGCTCGCCCACGCCGCCGCGCCGCGCCGTCATGGCGGCATGGCCATGCTGCGGCTCGATGGCCCGGATCAGTACGGCGCTGCCCGGCCGGCAGACGAAATTGAGGCAGAAATGCATGCCGTAGATCTTGTAGACATAGGCATGGCCCGGCGCCCCGAACATCACCCGGTTGCGGGGTGTCGGCCCGCGAAAACTGTGCGAGGCCGGGTCGGTTTCGTCATAGGCTTCCACCTCGACGATCGGCCCGCCCACGCCCTCGAACAGCAAGATGGCCCCGATCAACTCGCGGGCCACCTCGGTTACGGCGCGGTCGAAGAAGGGGGCGGGAATCATCGGGCCTCTCGCAGGTTCGCGTCACCATAAGGAATTTTGTCCGCCCCGACAGGGCCGGGATGGATTGGCGCCGATTGCCGAACGATGCCTTCGTCATCGTCTCCTTTGAGAAGCCGCTGCCCGGGATTACATCAGCCCTACGAGATTGTTTCAAACCGGGGAGGTCGAGGTGATCGACACATCCGTTCAGACCAATGTGAAGTCCAGGCCCGTCCTGCCGCTCGATACGCGCCTCGGGCCCGTCCATATCGCCGTCACCGAGCGCGACAGGGCCCTCGCCATCTGGCAGGACGTGGTCGGGCTCGAGCTTCTGTCCGAAAGCGGCAACCAGCTCGTGCTCGGCGCCGGCGGCCAGGCCCTGATCGTGCTCGAAACCGGCGCCACCCGTCCCGTCGTGCCGCGCACGATCGGGCTCTACCACGTCGCCATTCACGTGCCCCGCCGCGCCGACCTGGCGCAGATGGCCGTGCGCGCCCTCAAGCGCAATGTGCGCATTTCGCCGACCGATCACCTGGTCAGCGAAGCCATCTATCTCTGGGATCTCGACGGCAACGGCATCGAGATCACCTTCGAGACGCCCTGGCGCGGCACGCTGGGCGATCCCGACAAGGGCCAGACCTATGCCGTCACGGCCGAAGGCCGGCCCCATTCCGGCCGCGATCCCATCGACATGGACGACCTGCTGTCCGAACTCGGTCCCGTCCCGGCGCTCGAAGCCCGCATGCCCGCCGGCACCCGTATCGGCCATGTCCACGTGCATGTGGGCGACCTGCGAAAGGCCATGGATTTCTACCGCGACGTTCTGGGCTTTGCCGGGTTCCTCCTGATCCATTCCTTCGGCATGGGCGATGTCGGGCTCGATTACATGCCCCATACGCTGGCCTTTAACATCTGGTCCGGCCCCGATGCCGTCCTGCCCCCCGCCGGCGCCGCCGGATTGCGCTGGTTCACCATCCGCCTGCCCGATCCGGAAAGTTTTGCGGCCCTCAAGTCTCGCCTCGAGCGGGCCGGCGCGCCGCTCGAAGCCGTCGGCGCGGCACTCGAAACCCAGGACCCCTTCGGCAATCGCATCCGGCTCGAATTGGCGTAAGCTCGGGGCCGTCTCCGCCGCGCGCGGAGCCGATGCCGGAAACGAAAGGACATGTCATGCAGGGCCCCGAGGCGATTCTTCAATTCTGGTTTGTCGAGCATGGCCCGGAGGACTGGTTCGGCGGCAAGCCCGAATTCGACGCCGAACTGGCCGCCCGCTTTTCCGATCTGCACCCGCAGGTGGCGCGCGGCGAGGCCTGGGCCTGGCGCGGCACGCCCCGGGGCCGGCTGGCCGAGATTGTCGTGCTCGATCAGTTTTCCCGCCAACTCCATCGCGGCAGCGCCGAGGCTTTCGCCCAGGACAAGATGGCCCTGGTCCTGGCCCAGGAGGCTGTCGCCGCCGGCGCCGATGCCGCGCTCGAACGCGCCTGGGCGGGATTTCTCTACATGCCCTACATGCACGCCGAATCCCTGGTGATCCAGGATGAGGGCGTCAGGCTCTTCACCCGCCATGGCGATGAGAACAGTCTCGATTTCATGCGCGAGCATCGCCGGACCATTGCCCGTTTCGGCCGTTTCCCGTTCCGCAACGCCGCCCTGGGGCGCCCGAGCACGCCGGAGGAACTGGCCTATATGCGCGAACAGGGCGATAGAATGTTCTGAGCGCCGGGCCGGGCCGCCTGCAACCCTTGGCGCTCGCCGCCGTTGCAGGAGGGAAGGAGTACCCTCATGGATCTCTCGCCCTATGTCTGGCTGATTGCTCTGACGGTCGGCGTCGTTCTTCTCGGCGCGGCCATGAGCTTCGGCATCCTGCGCAACCGCGACCGGACCCTGTCCGAAAAAGTGCTGACCGAGGTGGAAACCAAGCGCGAATATGAGCGCGAGGACCACGACCCGTAGATTTCGGCAATCCGAACCGTTTTGGAAACGGGGTGAAGGCGCCGCCTCCACCCCGCCATTGTCATGAGAACGCGCGGGGCCTACGCCACCAGCCCCTTGGTCAGCTCCAGCGCCTGCCGCTCGAACAGGCGCCTATAGATGCCGCCCTTGAGCCGGATCAGCGCGTTGTGGTCGCCTTCTTCCACGATCCGGCCCTTGTCGAAGACCAGCAGCCGGTCGAGCGCCTGCACGGTCGAGAGCCGATGCGCGATCACCAGCGTGGTGCGGCCCACCATCAGCCGCTCCATGGCCTGCTGGATCATCACTTCGCTCTCGCTGTCCAGGCTCGATGTCGCCTCGTCGAGAATGAGGATCGGCGCATCGGCCAGGAACGCCCGGGCAATGGCGACGCGCTGGCGCTCCCCGCCCGAGAGTTTGACCCCACGTTCGCCCACCAGCGTTTCATAGCCCTTGGGCAGGCCGGCGATGAAATCGTGCGCATTGGCCTGGCGGGCCGCCGCCACGATTTCCGCCCGGCTGGCGCCGGGCCGCCCATAGGCGATGTTCTCGGCCAGCGTGCGGTGGAACAGGATCGGCTCCTGCTGCACGATGGCGATCTGCTGGCGCAGCGAGGATTGCTGCACATCGGCAATGTCCTGCCCGTCGATCGTGATGGCGCCTTCGTCGATGTCGTAGAGCCGCTGGATGAGCTTGACGAAGGTGGTCTTGCCCGAACCCGAATGGCCCACCAGCCCCACGCGCTCGCCCGGTTTTATCGCCACCGAGAAGTTGCGGTAGAGCGGGGTCGGATGCGCGCCGTACTGGAAGGTGACCTGCTCGAACCTTATGCCGCCCGCGCCGATGGCGATGGGCACGGCGCCCCGCCTGTCGTCGATGCCCAGCGGCGTGCGTTCGAGCGCCACCAATTCCTCCATGTCGTTGACCGCCCTTTGCAGGTTGCGGATATGCTGGCCCACATCGCGCAGATAACCCTGCAGCACGAAGAACATGGCGAGCACGAAGGTGATGTCGCCCGCGCTTGCCAGTCCGCGCTGCCACATGATGAGGCCCGTGCCCAGGATCCCGGCCTGCATCGCCACCATCAGGTAGCCCTGGACGGTGCCGCTCAGATTGCCGCGCTTCCAGGTGCGGCGGGTGCGCTGGTCCCATTTGCCCAGCACATGGCGCATGCGGCTTTCCTCGCGCGTTTCCGCGCCGAACGCCTTGACCACGTTATTGCAGCTCACCGCGTCGGCCAGCGCCCCGCCCAGCCGCGTGTCGCAGGCATTGGCCAGGCTCGCCGCCGGCGAGACGAAACCCATGGAAAGGCCCATGGTCACGGTGATGTAGAGCACCGAGCCGAGCCCCACCACCAGCCCCATGATCGGCCAATAGGAGCCCAGGATGATCGTGGCGCCCACCAGCATGACGAAGGAGGGCAAAAGGGCCACCAGCAGCACGTCGTTGAGCTGGTCCAGCGCCCACATGCCGCGGGTGATCTTGCGCACGGTCGAGCCGGCAAAGCTGTTGGCGTGCCAGTCCGTCGAGAAGCGCTGCACCCGGTGAAAGCCGTTATTGACGATGTCGGCCATCATCTTGAGCGTCAGGCGGATAACGCCCTGGAAGGTGAACCAGCGCACGCTGATGCCGAAAAGACCCAGGCCGATCACGATGGCGAAGGCCTCCAGGGCATCCGATGCGGCGGAGGCCTCGGCCCCGGCAATGGCGTCCACGATGCGCCCCGAAAAGGTCGGCACCATGACCAGGGCCAGGGTATCGGCGATGACCAGGGCGCAGATCAGCGCGATCAGCGCCGGCTGGCCCGACCAGTGCCGAAAGGTAAAGCCGAGCACGTTGCGATAGGCATCGGCGCGGAAATCGAGTTTCTTGCGACTCATATTGCCAGCCCGGTCCCGTTTTCCGGTGACCGGCCCTCAAAGACAGGAAATGAAAGGCACAGCCGGAACGGGGGACGAAATGATCCCCGTCAGATCAATCGGGCTGCGATGAAGAAGAGAACCGCGGGCGGCGGGCCGTTTCGGCGGGCCGCGGATGGAAACAACCTAACGGTGGCTGTCGCCAGAGGGGAAGGGCATCGGTGTCACTGTCATACAACGCCTCCCATGTTCGATCTGAAGCGGTGGACGTTTTGTAGCCAAACCGTTCGGCCTTGCCAATGGGGGATTTTTCGCCCCTGCACCGGTGATGCAGGAAAGACACAGGGGCATGCTTCGCGCCGCTCTTCTTGAACGCGGGCGGGCCGGGCGCCGGCGGCATGAACACAGAATTTCCCGTTGCGCCGGGTGGCGCCCTTTTGCCGGCGGCGATAGGCTCCGGCCAACCGATTCAGAACGAGAGGCATTCGCCCCAATGAGTATCGATCCCGTCAAGCTCGACAAACTCGGCCAGGTCGCCATCAAGGTCGGCCTGCAACTGGCCGAGGGTCAGGACCTCGTCATTACCGCCCCCATGAGTGCCGCGCCCCTGGTGCGCCGCATCACCGAGCACGCCTACAAGGCCGGGGCGGGCCTGGTCACCACCATCTATTCGGACGAAGAGGCCACGCTGTCGCGCTACAGATATGCCAATGACAAGAGCTTCGACCGTGCCGCCGGCTGGCTCTATGCCGGCATGGCCGAGGCCTATCGCAACAATGCCGCGCGCCTGGCCGTTTCGGGCGACAACCCGATGATGCTGGCCAATGAGGATCCCGAAAAGGTGTCCCGCGCCAACCGCGCCAATTCGGCGGCCTATCGCCCGGCGCTCGAACTCATCACCGGCTTCGACATCAACTGGAACATCGTGTCCTATCCCACGCCCAATTGGGCCCGGCTGGTCTTCCCGAACGACCCCGAGGATGTGGCCGTCGGCAAACTGGCCGATGCCATCTTCAAGGCGTCCCGCGTCGACCAGGACGATCCCATCGCGGCCTGGAAGGCCCATAATGCCAATCTCAAGGCGCGCTGGACCTGGCTCAACGGCAAGAAATTCGCCGCGCTCAAATATTCCGGCCCCGGCACCGACCTCACCATCGGCCTGGCCGACGGCCATCGCTGGAAGGGCGGCGCTTCGGAAGCCAAGAACGGGGTTACCTGCAATCCCAACATTCCCACCGAGGAAGTCTTCACCACGCCCCATCGCCTGCGCGTCGAAGGCACGGTTTCGGCCACCAAGCCGCTCTCCCACAACGGCACGCTGATCGAGAACATCCAGGCGCGTTTCGAGAATGGGCGGCTGGTCGAGCTGAAGGCGAGCAAGGGCCAGGACGTGTTCGGCAAGGTGCTCGATACCGACGAAGGCGCAAGGCATCTGGGCGAAGTGGCCCTGGTGCCCCATTCCTCGCCCATCTCGGCCTCCGGCATCCTCTTTTACAACACGCTCTACGACGAGAACGCCTCGTGCCATATCGCCATGGGCCAGTGCTATGCCGATTGCTTCGAGGGCGGCAAGGATCTCTCCCCCGACCAGATCTTCGCCCAGGGCGGCAACAGGAGCCTCATCCATATCGACTGGATGATCGGTTCCGATCAGGTCGACATCGACGGCGTCCATGCCGACGGCAGCAGCGAACCCGTCATGCGCAAGGGCGAATGGGCATTCTGAGCCGCCCGCGCTGTTCCGGCCCCGTTTCAGGCGGGGGCCGGCGGGAGCCGAGCAGGCGATGGCAGGGGAAAGGGCGCCCTATTCCCCTTCCAGCGCTAAAAAGTCCTCCGCGCTCAGCACCAGCCTTTTGTCGATCTTGCCGATCTCGTCCTTGTCCTTGCCCTCGTAATCGGCGCCGTGCAGCACCACGCGCATGGCATTGAGCCTGAGGCGCCGCTTGTCGTTGGCGCGGATCACCGTCCAGGGCGCGTGCTTTGAATCGGTGCGCTCCAGCATGTTGTCCCGCGCCCGGGAATAATCGTCCCATTTGCTCAGGGCTTCGAGATCGACGGGCGAGAGCTTCCAGGTCTTGAGCGGATCGTGCCGCCGGTCGTGGAAGCGCTTCAATTGCATTTCCCGCCCGATCGAAAGCCAGAACTTGACGAGACGGATGCCGTCGCGGGTCAGGCGCTTCTCGAATTCCGGCGCCTCGTCGAGAAAATGCTCGGTCTGCGCGCGCGTGCAGAACCCCATGACCGGTTCCACCCCGGCCCTGTTGTACCAGGAGCGGTCGAACAGCACCATTTCGCCCGCCGCCGGCAGCCAGTCGACATAGCGCTGGAAATACCATTGCGTGCGTTCCCGGTCGTTCGGCTTGGGCAGGGCCGCGATGATATTGTAGCGGGCATTGAGATTGTTGAGGAAACGCTTGATCGTGCCGCCCTTGCCGGCCGCGTCCCGGCCCTCGAACACCAGTATGGTGCGCGTGCCGGCCCTGGCCATATGCGCCTGGTGCCGGACAAGTTGCTTTTGCAGCTTGTACATCTGCGTGTCATATTCGTCGCGGTCGAGCTTTTCGTCATAGGGATAGGCGCCCGAGGTCAGGGCCGCCTTCCTGATGGCCTTGGGCAGTTCGGGATCGTCGATGTCGAAGCCGTCAATAGGGTCGCGCACGCTGTCTCTCCATTGTCACAGTGAACGTGCTATGAAGGGGTCCGCCGCGCAAGGGCGGGCGAAGGCGAATTGACGCGACGGCAGGATATGGACGACAGCCGCCCTCAGCAAACTCCCCGCCATACGGCCATGTTGCGGCCGCGCCTTGTCGCGCAGGCCCCGGTCCTGGCCGGCCTGGCCGGTTTGATCCTGGCATTCGTGCTCCTGGGCGATTTGCGGGCCGACCTGGCCATTCTGGGCTATCTCCTGATGGTCGTTTTCCTCGCGCTCCTGCCCTTGCCCGTTCCTCTCGCCACCAGGCCTGCCGAACCCGCCCCGGCCGAAAGTCCGGCCCGTGCCGGCGATGATATGCTGGCCTTTGTCGAGGCCCTGGCCGATCCCTGTTTCGTGCTCGACCGGCGCGGCGCCGTGCTCGAACGCAATGGTGCCGCCGCCCGGCAATATCCCAATCTCCTGCCGGGCCGGGTCATGACCCTGGCTTTGCGCAATCCCGAATTCATCGCCGCCATCGATACGGTCATGCGCGCCGGCCAGCCGCGCAGCTTCGAGCTGCATGAAGCCCTGCCCAGCGAAACCTGGGACAAGGTTCTGGTCGCGCCCCTGCGGCACGGCGGCGTGGATTGGCTCGAAGATGCGGACCGCCGCCTGCTCGTCACCTTCCAGAGCCTCACCGAATTGAAGCGCGTCGAAGCCATGCGGTCCGATTTCATCGCCAATGCCAGCCACGAATTGCGCACGCCCCTGGCCTCGCTCCTGGGCTTTATCGATACGCTTTTAGGCCCGGCCGCGCGGGATGCGGCGGCACGCGAGAAATTCCTCGCCATCATGCGGGGCCAGGCCGAGCGCATGAGCCGGCTGATCGACGACCTCCTGAGCCTGTCGCGCATCGAAATGCACCAGCATCTGCGCCCCACCGGTTCGGTCGAGCTGGCCGGGCTGCTGCGCGAAGTGCGCGAGGGCCTGCAGGCCCAGGCGGGAATGGCCGGGCTCGACATCGTCCTTTCCCTGCCGCCGGACCCGGCCGAAATCATGGGCGATCGCGGCCAGCTCTATGAAGTGTTCGAGAACCTGGTCGAAAACGCCCTTAAATACGGTGCCGGCGGAGGCAGTGTCGAGGTCGGGCTGACCCGGTCCGACCGGCCCGGCTTCCGCCACCAGGTCAGCGTCGTCGATCACGGCCCTGGCGTCGAGCCCGAACACGTGCCGCGCATGACCGAGCGCTTCTATCGCATCGACGCCGAAGCGAGCCGCAAGAAGAAGGGCACCGGCCTCGGACTCGCCATCGTCAAGCACATCGTCCAGCGCCATCGCGGCCAGCTTGCCATAAAATCCCGCGCCCGGCCCGGCGAGGGGCTGCGCGTCGACGTCCTGCTGCCCTGATGCCTTGCCTTGTCGGCGCAATCCCCGAAATGAGAAAGGGCGCCCGCGGCGCCCTTCAACCTGCTGCGAAAACGCCTCAGCGCTTTTTCTTGTCGAGCTGGTGATAGGCCCGGCGCGAATGGAATTCGCAATAGGGCCCGGTTTCGAGCGAGGTCTGCCCGCAGAAGTAGAAATCCTTGGTCAGCGGATCGCCGATCGGCCACTTGCAGGTATGCTCGTTGAGCTGGAGCAGGCTGAGGCGCTTGTCCTCGGGAATGTAGAGTTCGGCGGCGGCCGGGGCCACGTAAAGCTCCGCTTCCAGGTCCGGCGCTGCGGCCAGGGCCGTGGCGCCCATCACCTGCGGGCGCGGTGCGCTGGCGCGAGCCTTGGCGGTGTGATGGCTCATGCCGCCCATGCCGCTCGAGGGGCTGGCCACGCGGCGCGGGGCGGGGCGGCTGGCCGGCCGCGCCCGCGGCGCGTTGTTGGTGGGCTTGGCCCGGGCGGAAAGCTTGAGGCGATGCACCTTGCCGATCACGGCATTTCGGGTCACCCCTTCGCCCAGCTCCGCCGCAATCTGGCTGGCGCTGAGCCCTTCCATCCAGAGCTTTTTCAAAAGTTCGACGCGCTCGTCAGTCCAGCCCATCGATTGTGCTCCTGAAACTATCGTCAAAACAGAATCCTTCATTGCGCTGCCAAAACCGCTCTGGCAGCCTTTCGACTCTACAGCTCGTATGTTGAGCGGGTCCGCCGCACGAAATATCGTGTCCCCAACGGTTTGGAGATTACGCCATGGCTGGAATCGGGATCAAGACGCGGGCCGGAATTTCCCCGTTTATTCATTGGTTAAAATTGGCCTAACAATCCTTGAGTCAAATCAGGCACTTGGCGCTGGCTCATTGACTTGGCGGGCGGATTTCGCCTAATTCTCGGGGCCAAACGCGCTGCCGAACCGGCGCGTTTTTGGTTTCTGTGGCAGCTTTGCCACGCTCCGCGCCACCCGCCTTTCATTCCGCCTGCTAAAAAGGAACGTCCCAAGATGTCTGCTCTCTATGGCACATATGCCCGGTCCGATCTCGCTTTCGAGCGGGGCGAGGGTATGCGCCTTTTCGACCAGCAGGGGCGATCCTATCTCGATTTCCATTCCGGCGTCGCGGTCAACGCCCTGGGCCATGGCGACCCGCATCTGGTCGCTGCACTCAAGGCTGCCGCCGACAAGGTCTGGCATACGGCCAATACCTTCACCATTCCCGAGCAGGAGCGGCTGGGCCAGCGGCTGGTCGATCTGACCTTTGCCGACAGCGTGTTCTTCACCAATTCCGGCGCCGAGGCGCTCGAATGCGCCATCAAGACGGCGCGGCATCATTTCTTCGCCAAGGGCGAGCCCGACCGCTACGAGATCATCGCCTTTACCGGCTCCTTCCATGGCCGCACCCTGGGCACCATCGCGGCGGGCGGCAATCCGGCCTATCTCGAAGGCTTCGGCCCGCCCATGCCCGGCTTCAAGCATACCCGGCCCGGCGATCTCGACGCCGTGCGGGCCCTGGTGACGCCCCAGACCTGCGCCATTCTCATCGAGCCGGTGCAGGGCGAGGGCGGCGTCACCGCCATGAGCACCGATTTCCTCCAGGGCCTGCGCCGGATTTGCGACGAAACCGGCATGCTGCTGATCCTCGACGAGGTGCAGTGCGGCTTCGGCCGGACGGGGCGATTCTTCGCCCATGAATGGGCCGGGATCACCCCCGACATCGTGGCCGTGGCCAAGGCCATCGGCGGCGGTTTCCCGCTCGGCGCCTGCCTGGCCAAAGGCGATGTCGCGGCGTCCATGGTCCCGGGCACGCATGGCTCGACCTATGGCGGCAATCCGCTGGCGACCGCGGTGGGCAATGCCGTGCTCGACCGCATCCTGGCGCCGGGCTTTCTCGACCATGTCAACCAGATGGGCCAGCGGCTCGCCTGGCATTTGCAGCAATTGGCGCAGAAATATCCCGATTACGTGCTCGAATTGCGCGGCAAGGGCCTGCTCGCCGGCATCAAGATCGCGCCGCCGGTGCGCGATTTCGTCTCCCGGCTGCGCGACGATCACCAATTCCTCGCCATCGGTGCGGCCGACAACGTGCTGCGGCTCCTGCCCCCGCTCATCGTCACCGAAGCGGATATCGTTGAGGCCATGGAAAAGCTTTCGGCCGCCTTCGACGCCATCGACGCCGAAACCGCCGCTGGCCAGCCGGTGGACTGACATCATGGACCTGACCTTCTATCATTTCGGCCGCCGCCGAGGCCCGTGACGGCATGTTCTTCCCGGGCCGCCCAGGGCGGCCCAATTCCAGATTTTCCCAAGCGTCAAAAAGGAACCCGGCCCATGTCGATGACCGGCACCCCAAGACATTTTCTTTCGATAGACGATTTTACCCATGCCGAACTGCGCGGCATGCTCAACCAGGCCGGCGCGCTCAAGCAGCGCCTCAAGGAAGGCGACCGCCCCCTTCTCCTCAAGGACAAGGTGCTGGCCATGATCTTCGAGCGCCAGTCCACCCGCACCCGCGTATCCTTCGATGTCGGCATGCGCCAGCTCGGCGGCCAGACGCTGATGCTCTCGGGCCAGGAAATGCAGCTCTCGCGCGAGGAAACCCTGGCCGACACCGCCCGCGTCATGAGCCGCTATGTCGATGCCATCATGATCCGCATCCTGTCCCATGCCGATCTGCTCGAATTGTCCGGGGCGGCGACGGTTCCGGTTATCAATGGGCTGACCAGAAGGGCGCATCCGTGCCAGATCATGGCCGACCTGCTGACCTTCGAGGAGCATCGCGGCTCCATCAAGGGTGCCAAGGTCGCCTGGGTCGGCGACAGCAATAACGTGCTCCATTCCTGGGTCAACGCGGCCGAATTGTTCGAGTGCGAGCTGACCATTGCCACGCCGGAAGAATACAGTCCCGAGAAGGACTTGATAGAAGACATCCGGCGCGCCGGCCCCTATGCGAAGCTGATCGAGGACCCGCGCGAGGCCGTCGAGGGCGCCGACCTCGTCATCACCGATACCTGGGTATCCATGGGCGATACCGACGCCGCCGAGCGCCGCCGGGTCTTGAAACCCTATCAGGTCAACACCAATCTTATGGCCTTGGCGAACAAGGACGCCCTGTTCATGCACTGCCTGCCCGCCCATCGCGGCGACGAGGTGACCGACGAGGTGATCGACGGGCCTCAATCGGTGGTGTTCGACGAGGCCGAAAATCGCCTCCATGCCCAGAAAGCCGTGCTGTGCTGGGCCTTTGGGGTCGAAGCGAATTAGGCGGAATTTTCTGCCCGAATGGCAAATTCACCACAACCTCACCCCCCGCGAAAGCGGGGGCCTCCGTTTTCGGAACGGGCTTTCCGCTCTGGCGGAAATGACATCGTGACGGATTGCTGGTGCGTTCGGTCTCCTGGGCGTAGCCTTTGAAGAAAGACGAGGATCGATGACCACGGAACGCGACATGACCGAGAACCTGCTCTCCACCATGGGGCTCGACCGGCCTGAAACCGGCGACGATGCCGTGGTTCCCTTCACTCTCGACAAGCTCGATACCCGCGGCCGCGTGGTGCGGCTGGGCGCGGCGCTCGACACCATTCTCAGCCGCCACGATTATCCCGTGCCGGTGGCCCGCCTGCTGGGCGAGGCGGTGGTGCTGGCCGCGCTGATCGGCTCGTCGCTCAAATTCGAGGGCCGCTTCATTCTCCAGACCCAGACCGATGGGCCTGTCAATCTCATCGTCGTCGATTTCGACGCGCCCGACGGCATGCGCGGCTATGCGCGCTTCGACCGCGACGCGGTGGTCAAGGCGGCCGAGGCGGGCCGGGTGGGACCGGCCGAACTGCTCGGCAAGGGGCATCTGGCCATGACCATCGACCAGGGCCCGCATACCGAGCGCTACCAGGGCATCGTGGCGCTGGAGGGCAATTCGCTCGAAGAGGTCGCCCATACCTATTTCATGCAATCCGAGCAGATCCCCACCCAGGTCCGCCTGGCCGTGGCGCAGATGAGCACGCGCGGCGACCATCGCCCCCGCTGGCGGGCCGGCGGCATGCTCATCCAGCACCTGCCGCCCAGCGGATTGGCCGTCATGCCCGACCTGCCGGGCAATGGCGATTTCGCCAATCCCGACATGGCCGATCCCGATTTCGTCGAGGCCGATGGCTGGAGCGAAGCCCGGGCCCTGCTCGGCACGGTGGACGATCTGGAACTGGCCGATCCCGATATTTCGCCCGAGCGGCTGATGTTCCGGCTGTTCCACGAAACCGGCGTCCGCGTCTTTCCGCCCCAGATATTGGAAGAGCGCTGCACCTGCTCGGCCGAGCGTATCGAGGACATGCTGGCCAATTCCTTCTCCGACGAGGAGCGCGAGGACATGGCGGTCGATGGGGAAATCGAGGTGGTCTGCGAATTCTGCTCCACCGCCTATCGTTTCAACCCGCATCACTTCCACGCCAAGCATTAGGCATCTCGCCTCCAGAGGCGGGACGGCGGCTTTGATTGCCGGTGATGGGAAAAACGCCCTAAATATCTGGTGTCGGAGAAAACTTCGCGTTTCGCCCCGGCACCTCGTCTTGTAAATTTCTTCGACTACCGGCAAAATTCCCCGCGTGTTCAAACGGGCGAGGGGGGGCCGGGATGAATGCCGATCTGATGACGACGATCGAGGCCATCCAGCACCAGGCCGACAGCGCGGCCATCCTCGATGTGATGTTCGGTGCTATCGGCGATTACGGTTTCGAGCGCTTCATCGTGTCCGGCCTGCCCGACCGGGGCCTGGATGTGCGGCCCTTCGTGCTGCTCTCGGGCTGGGACGACGAATGGTACGAGCGCTATACCGGCCTGGGCTATGTCCATCTCGATCCCGTCGCCCGGCATTGCTTTTCCACCACCACGCCCTTCGACTGGTCCGATGCGCCTTATGACCGCGAGGCCGACCTGCCCGCCCGCCGGGTGATGGAGGAAGCGCGCGATTTCGGCATGGACCAGGGTTTTTGCGTGCCCGTTCACATGGAAGGGGGCATGCAGGGCGTGGTGTCGCTGGTGGGCTCCACCGACCATCTCGACGAAACCCGGCGGCTCGAACTGCACATGCTGGCGCTCTACGCCCATGGCCGGCTGCGTTTCCTCAACTCGCTCAATCGGGACGACCGCCCGCGCCGGGCCATCACGCCGCGCGAAGCCGAAGTGCTCAAATGGGCGGCGTGCGGCAAGACCGCCTCGGAAATCGCCGACATTACCGGCCTCACCGTGCGCACGGTCAACCAGCATTGCGAAAATGCCCAGAAGCGCCTGGGCACCAATAATCGCCTGCATACCGTCGTCGAGGCCATCCGCCACAAGCTGATTTCGCTCTGAGGCGGGCCCAGTCTCCGCCTGGGGAATCTTCCTATTGGGATTTCTGCCAATTTCGCGGCGCCTCGGGCCCATGCCTAATCCTCGGCAACGAAGTCAGTGGCCTTGGGGGGCAGTCCGATGCAGATGCACATCGTCCGCACGCCAGCGGACCGGCGAAGCCATGATCTGCTGGAGGCCAATTACCGGCTGCGTCACAGGATTTTCGTCGAGCGCCAGGGCTGGGAGGCCTTGCGCCGCCCCGATTGCCGCGATGTCGATGCCTTCGACAATGACGATGCCACCCATCTGCTGCTGACCGATGGCGACGAATTGGTGGGCGGCTCTCGCCTGACCCCGCTCGACAAACCGAACTTGCTGCAGACAGTCTTTTCCGGGCTGGTGCAAGGAACCCTCCCCGACGACCCTTCGCTTGGGGCCGATTGGACGCGCTTTTACGTGCGCCCCGATCGACGCGAAGGCCGCCGGCGCACCCTCGAGTCTGCAGCCCTTTTCTGCGCGGTGATGGAATATGCCCTGGCCGGGAATTTCCATTTCATCACCTTCGTTTCGTCCATCTACATGCTCGAACACGGTACGGCGGTCGGCTGGCACATCGTGCCGCTCGGCACCCCGGTGCTGATCGACGGCAAGCCGACCCTGGCCGCCTGGATCGAGGTGTCGGAGGACGCATTGGACAATGTGCGGCGGGCCACCGGGATGGGCGATACGCTCATCCCGGCCTCTGCGCCCCGGCCCCACCCGGCCCAGGGCCTGTCGGTCCATTAGGCACCCGCCGCCATGTCACGCTCCCTCGGGCTGATGCGCGCGTTGCTCGGCCCCGGCGCCAGCCGCGAAGAGGCGCAGGATTGCCTCGATCGCGCGCTCCTGGCCGAAGTCGATCCCCTGCGCTGGTGCGCGGTGCATCTGCATCTGTCCGAAGCCGAGATCATGCGCCGTGCTGCTCATTGGGCCGGTCTGGCCTTTTTCGATGTCGTGCCGCGCCTGGCGCATTGTCCGCTGGCGCCGCACCGCCTCGATCACCTTGCGCAGGTGCGCATGTTCCGCCTGCGCCTGCTCGATCGGGACGTGGCCTTTGCCGCTCCCGATTTCTTCGGCATCCTGCGCCTGCAACAGCGCCGCCAGGCCGATCCGGCGCTGCGGGGCCAGCTCTGTCTCGTGCCCGATGCCGCCTTGCGCCACTTTCTCGCCGGCGCGGCGGCCGAGGCCCTGGTCGATGGCGCCCGGCAGAACCTGGCGCGGCGCTGGCCCTTCGCTGCCGCCCAGCTGGACCTGCCGCGCGGCCTGCGCTGGGGTTTCGCGCTGGCGATCCTCGCCATGGCGCTGCTGCTCCTGGCAACGCCCTTGCTGGGCTGGCCCGGCCTGCTGCCGGTCTGGGCGGGTCTGGTGAGCCTGCCGGCCTTCCTGCGGCTGGCCGCCCTGGTCGAAGAGCCGCCCCCCGAGCCGCCATCGCCCGCCCCCGCCGACCTGGCCGAATGGCCGCTCTATTCCGTTCTCGTGCCGCTGCGCGACGAGGCCGGCATGGTCGACCAGCTCTGCGCGGCGCTGGCCCGGCTCGATTACCCGCCCGAGCGGCTGGACATCCTCTTCGTGGTCGAGCAGCGCTCGCCCGCCACCATCGCCGCCCTGCGCCGGCATCTGGGTGACACCCGCTTCTGCCTCGTGGAAGTGCCCGACGCCTTGCCCCGCACCAAGCCCAAGGCACTCGATTTCGCCCTGCCGCTCTGCCGGGGCGATTTCGTCGTCGTCTACGATGCCGAGGACCGGCCCGAGCCCGACCAGCTCCGGCGCATGGTGGGCCAGTTCCGCGCCCGGCCCGATCTCGCCTGCATCCAGGCCCGGCTGGTGATCGACAATGCTCGCGGCGGCTTCCTGCAATCCCAGTTCGCCGGTGAATATGCCGGGCTCTTCGCCGTGTTGCTGCCGGCCCTGGCGCGCTGGCGCATCGTCATGCCGCTGGGCGGCACGTCCAACCATTTCCGCCTTCCCGTCCTGCGCCGATTGGGCGGCTGGGATGCCTTCAACGTCACCGAGGATGCCGATCTCGGGGTGCGCCTCGCCCGGCGGGGCCTGCGCACCGCCACCAGCACCAGCGCCACCTTCGAGGCGGCCCCCGATACCTTTCACGCCTGGCTGGGCCAGCGCACCCGCTGGATGAAGGGCTGGGCTCAGACCTTCCTCGTTCACAATCGCCGTCCCAATCTCACGCGCGCCGATCTGGGCTGGCCCGGCTTTCTCGTTTTTCAGGTGCTGGTCCTGGGCATGATCGTCTCGCCCCTGCTGCATGCCGCTTTCGGCCTCGGACTGGTTCTGGCCTTCGTCCTGGGCCATCTCGAATGGGTCGCCCCGCAGCAGGGAACCGGCCTGTTCGTGCTGGTCTTCGCGCTGGGGCAGGGCGTCGCCATGGCCACCAATCTCGTCGGGCTCGCCCGCACCGGGCAGGGGCATCTATGGTGGACCCAGCTCGGCCTGCCGTTCTACTGGCTGCTTATCGGCCTTGCCACTATCAGGGCCCTGTTCGAGCTGGCCCGGCGGCCCTTCCACTGGTTCAAGACCCCGCACCGCGCCGGCATATCCGCGCCCCGCCCGGCCGTGCCGCGGCCTTTCCCCATCCAGGCCCTCGGCAGGCCGCGCCCGCTGGCTTGAGCCGCGCCGCCGGCCGGGAACGCTCCCGCCCGTCCTGACGTTGGACAGGAGGTCCGCGTCCGGGAAGGAAATCGCCATGCCTGCCACAAGGCCGATCTGGAAGGGGCAATTGCGCCTGTCGCTGGTGTCCATACCGGTTGAGATGTTCAGTGCCGCGCGCAGCGGCGCCCGCCCCAGCTTCCGGCAGATTCACGAGCCTACCGGCAAGCCCATCCATTACGAAAAGGTGGTTGCCGGCGTCGGTCCGGTGGACAAGGACGAGATCATCAAGGGCTTTGAATATGAAAAGGGCGATTACGTCCTGCTCACCGACGAGGAAATCGACGCGGTCAAGCTTGAAACCCGCAAGACCCTGGAGCTGACCCAATTCGTCGGCGCCTGCGAGATCGACCCCATTTTCTACGACAAGGCTTATTTCCTGGTCCCCGCTGACGAACTGGCCGAGGACGCCTTCCGGGTGGTGCGCGATGCCCTGCGCAAAAGCGAGAAAGTGGGCCTGGGGCAATTGGCCCTGCGCGGCAAGGAATACCTGGCCGCCGTCAAGCCCAGCGGCACCGGCCTCATGCTCGAAACGCTGCATTATGAAGAGGAAATCCGCAAGGCCGATCCCTTCTTCTCGCAGATTTCGAGCCGCAAGGCCGAAGCCGACCTGCTCGATGTCGCCACCGCGCTGATCGAGAAGAAGACCGCGCCCTTCGATGCCGGCGCCTTCAAGGACCATTACCAGGCGGCCCTGCGCGATCTCATCAAGCGCAAGCTCAAGACCAAGGGACGCAAGCTCAAGGCCGAGGAGGAGGAGCCCGCCGAACGGGCTGCCGGCACCAATGTGGTCGACCTCATGTCGGCCCTCAAGCAGAGCCTTGAAGCGGGCAGCGGCCGGAAATCGGCGCGCAGGAAGGCGGGTTGATGATGGCCACGCCGCGGGATTTGCTCAGGGAATACCGTGCCAAGCGCGATTTCGCCCGCACCCGGGAGCCTTTGGGCAAGGCGGCGCAAAAGGCGGCGGGTGCGGCCCGGCGCGGCACCTTCGTGGTGCAGAAGCACGACGCCACGCGCCTCCATTTCGATTTCCGCCTCGAACTCGACGGGGTGCTCAAAAGCTGGGCCATCACCAGGGGACCCTCCAACAATCCCGCCGACAAGCGCCTGGCCGTACATGTCGAAGACCATCCCCTCGATTACGGCGGCTTCGAGGGGACGATCCCGGCCGGTCAATATGGTGGCGGCACCGTCATGCTCTGGGATCGCGGCACCTGGGAGCCTGTCGGGGACCCCCATGAGGGCCTTGAAAAGGGCGATCTCAAGTTCCGCCTGTTCGGCGAGCGGATGAAGGGCGAATGGGTTCTCGTGCATATGAAGGGCCGCGACACCCGGCGCCGCAACGGCCCGGACCGTGAAAACTGGCTGCTCATCAAGCATGGCGACGTCTATGCGCGCGACCGCGACACCCTGACCGGGCGGTTCACCCGCTCGCTTGCCACCGGCCGGGATTTTGCCGCCATTGCCCGGGGCGCGCCGCCCACCAAGTCGAGCAAGGTGCCCGCCAGGGCTGTCTGGCAATCGGGGGGCGGGCGCACCCCGCATTTCCGCCCGCCGCAACTGGCCACGCTCACCGATACGGTCCCGGCGGGCAGCAATTGGCTGTTCGAGATGAAATATGATGGCTATCGGTGCCTTGCCGCCATCGCCGGCGACAATGTGCGCCTCTATACCCGCAATGGCCTCGACTGGACCGAGCAATTCAGCAACCTGGTCGAGCCGCTCAGGAGCCTCGAGATCGGCTCGGCCCTCATCGATGGCGAGATTTGTGCCTTCGACGGCAAGGGCCGCACCGATTTCACGACGCTCAAAACCGTGCTGTCCCGGGGTGGGCGGCTCGAATATTTCGCCTTCGACCTTCTCGAAGCCGATGGCGAGGATTTATCCGGCGCCCCGCTGATCGAGCGCAAGACGCGGCTCGAAAAGCTGCTGGCCAGGTCGCCGCGCAACGGCCCGGTGCAATATTCCGCCCATGTGCGCGGCCATGGCCAGAAAGTGCTCGATGCCCTTTGCCGCGACCGCTACGAAGGCGTTATCGCCAAGCGCGCCGATGCGCCCTATCGCGGCGAGCGCAACCGGGACTGGTACAAGGTCAAATGCCTCAAGCGCCAGGAATTCGTCATCGGCGGCTGGTCGCCCTCGCACAAGCGCTCCGGCTTCGCATCCCTGCTGCTGGGCGCCTGGCAGGGCAAGAGCCTCACCTATCGCGGCCGCGTCGGCACCGGCTTTTCCCACGATGTGCTGGACGACATCGAGAAACGGCTCAAAACCCGCGCCCGCAAGACCAGCCCCTTTGCCGCCGTGCCCCGCGACATTGCCCGCCATGCCCGCTGGGTCGCGCCGGACCTGGTTGCCGAAATCGCCTATACCGAATTGACCGGGGACGGGCATCTTCGCCACCCTTCCTTCATCGGTCTGCGCGAGGACAAGCCCGCCCGGGAGGTCATCATGGAACATGCCGCCAAAGTCGAGGCCCCGGATGGGGCCGGTGCGGACATTGCCGAAAAGCTCGGCGTCCGTCTCACCTCACCCGATCGCGTGGTCTATCCCGATCAGGGCATTACCAAGGCCGGCCTTGTCGCCTATTACGAGGCGGTGGCCGAGGCCATGCTGCCCCATATCGCCGACCGGCCCCTGAGCCTGGTGCGTTGCCCGCAGGGGCGTGCCAAGGCCTGCTTTTTCCAGAAGCACGATACCGGCGGCTTTCCCGACCAGCTCAAATCCATGCCGCTCGAGGAAAAGGATGGCGAGACGAAATCCTATTTCTATCTCGACGACCTGGCGGGCCTGGTCGCCGGCACGCAGATGAACGTGCTCGAATGGCATATATGGGGGTCACGCTGCGCCAACGTCGAAAAGCCCGACAGGCTGGTTTTCGATCTCGATCCCGATACCGGCCTCGATTTTTCCGCCGTCAGCAGCGCCGCTCTCGACCTGCGCGATTTCCTCGCCGGCCTCGGTCTGGAAAGCTATGCCATGGTGTCGGGCGGCAAGGGCATCCATGTTGTGGTGCCGCTGCGCCCCCATGCCGAATGGCCGGCGGCGAAAGCCTTCTGCAAGGCCATCGCCCGGTCTTTCGCCAGGGCCGAGCCCGCGCGCTTCACCGCCAATCTCTCCAAGGCGCAGCGCCAGGGCAAGCTGTTCATCGATTATCTGCGCAACGAGCGCGGCTCGACCGCCATCTCTCCCTGGTCCGTTCGCTCCCGCCAGGGCGCACCGGTCGCAGTCCCCCTGGCCTGGGACGAGGTTGAACCGCTCAAGGCGGCCAATGGCTTCTCCCTCGACGCCGCCGCGGCCCGCGCCGGCGAGGATCGGTGGAAAGGCTATTTCGAGCGCAGGCAAAGCCTCACCAAGGCCATCCTGGGCAAGCTCGACGAGCCCGATTAGGCGCTGGCCTCATGCGGCGGACCGGGCGCCTTCGCTCCTGCCGCCCGGCCTGGATCGCCGCCTATTCTCCGTCATCCTTTACCGCCTCCATCGAGACATGGGTGGAGGTATGGGCCACATGCGGCAGCGCCGAGATTTTCTCGCCCAGCACTTCCCGATAGGCCGCGATATCCTTGGTCCGCACCTTGAGCAGGTAATCGAAGCTGGAGGCGATCATATGCGCCTGTTCCACCTCGGGCAGGGCGCGCACGGCCTTGTTGAAGGCTGCCAGGGCCGCCTTGCGCGTGTCGGTCAGCCGCACTTCCACGAAGGCCACATGCGGCAGGCCGAGACGCTTGGGGTCGATCATCGCGCGATAGCCCAGGATATAGCCTTGTTTTTCCAGGCGCTTGATACGGGCCTGGCAAGGCGTCTTGGACAGGTTCACCCGCCGGCTCAGTTCCGCCACGCTGATCCGCCCATCTCTTGCCAATTCGTCCAGGATTCGGCGATCGATCTGGTCCAATGTGCTGTCTGTGGCACCTATCACAGGCATTTCTCCTTGCAACGCCATAAATATTACACCGAAAGACCTCTGCTGGGTACAAAATTGGGCGAACGGCCTTCGCGATCTCCGGCAGGATTCGATCCGCGCAATTTCGGAACCCGCCAATGGATCAGGACCTCGCCCGCGACAATCTTCGCGCCCGCCTTTATGCCGACGAGGCGCAACTGGTTCCCCACCTCATCGCCGCCTGCGGGCTGGACGAGGGCGAGCGCCGCGCCATTTCCGCCCGCGCCGCCGATCTGGTGCGCGCGGTCCGCGCCGGCGGCCAATTGGGGCTGATGGAAAGTTTCCTCGCCGAATACGGGTTCGACAGCGAAGAGGGCGTGGCCCTCATGTCGCTGGCCGAGGCGCTGCTGCGCGTGCCCGACAGCGAAACCGTCGATGCCCTCATTCACGACAAGGTGGGCGGTGCCGACTGGGCCAGCCATTTCGGCGGGTCGGAAAGCCCGCTGGTCAATTTCTCTTCCTGGGCCCTCGATCTCACCGCCGAAGTGCTGGGCGATCCGGAAATCGGCCCGAAAACGGCGCTGCGCCGTGCGGTCGCCCGCCTGGGCGAACCGATTATCCGCGCTGCCGTGGGCCAGGCCATGCGGCTGCTGGGCAGTCAATTCGTCTTCGGCCGCACCATCGATGAAGCCATTGCCAATGCCCGCGGGCCCGAGGCGCTGGGCTATCGCTATTCCTACGACATGCTGGGCGAGGCGGCGCGCACCGCCGCCGATGCCCGGCACTATTTTGACGCCTATCGCCGCGCCATCGCCACTCTGGCCCCGCATTGCCGTCATGGCGCGGTGCGCGACAATCCCGGCATTTCGGTCAAGCTCAGCGCCCTGCATCCGCGTTACGAATATGCCCAGCGCGATCGCGTCATGGCCGAACTGGTCCCGGCCACGCGCCAGCTTGCCCTGGCGGCGGCCCGGGCCAATATGGGGTTCAATATCGACGCCGAGGAGGTCGACCGGCTCGACCTCTCCCTCGATGTCATCGAAGCGGTGTTCGCCACGCCCGAACTGGCCGGCTGGGACGGGTTCGGCATCGTCGTCCAGGCCTATGGCAAGCGTGTCCTGCCGCTCATCGACTGGCTCGACGCCCTGGCCGCGAAATGGGGCCGCCGCATCATGGTGCGGCTGGTCAAGGGCGCCTATTGGGATGCCGAGATCAAGCGCGCCCAGGTCATGGGCCTGCCGGGCTTTCCGGTCCATACCCGCAAGGCGGCCACCGATGTCAGCTACATCGCCGCCGCCCGCCGGCTTCTGGCCAGCGGTGTCCTCTATCCCCAATTCGCCACCCACAACGCCCATACCGCCGCTGCCGTGCTGCACCTGGCCGCTGCGGCCGGCCGTTCCAGCGAGGATTTCGAGTTCCAGCGCCTTCACGGCATGGGCGAGCGTCTGCACGAAAAACTGCGCCAGGCCCATGGCACCGCCACCCGCGTCTATGCCCCGGTCGGGGCCCACCGCGACCTGCTGGCCTATCTGGTGCGGCGCCTGCTCGAAAACGGCGCCAATGGCTCTTTCGTCTATCAGATCGCCGATGCGGAGATCGCCCCCGAAACGGTTGCCGAGGATCCCATCGCCAGGCTTCTCGCCTGCGATGGCGCCTTCGCCAATCCCGCCATTGCCGCGCCGGCGGCGATTTTCGCACCGCGACGCAATTCGGCAGGGCTCGATGTTAGCGATCCGTTAGCATTTTCTTCTCTCGATACAAAAAGATCGGCCTTCCGCCGGCAGCAATGGCATGGGGGTCCGCTGCTCGCGTTCGCCGCGCAAAGCCCCGTATTCCGGCCTGTTTTCAACCCCGCCGATCCGGCCGATCAACTCGGCACCATCGCCGAAGCCACCCCCGCCCTCATCCCGCCCGCCCTCGCCGCCGCCACCGTTTCCCCCTGGTCTTCCCTGCCGATCGCGGAGCGGGCCGCCCTCCTGCGCAGCGCTGCCGACCTTTACGAAAGTCACGCTGCCGAACTGATGGCGCTGCTCGCCCGCGAGGCCGGAAAAACCCTGCCCGATGCGATTGCCGAACTGCGCGAAGCCGTTGATTTCCTGCGCTATTATGCCCAGCAGGCCGATCATCTTGCCGGCACGCCACGCGGGCCTTTCGCCTGCATCTCGCCCTGGAATTTTCCCTTGGCCATCTTCACCGGCCAGCTCGCGGCGGCGCTGGTCGCGGGCAATCCGGTGCTCGCCAAGCCGGCTCCGCAGACCCCGCTCATTGCCTGCCGCGCCGTGCAACTTCTGCACCAGGCCGGCTTTCCGGCCGATGCGCTGCAATTGCTGCCCGGCGGTCCGGAAATCGGCGCCGCCCTCTGTGCCGATCCCCGCATCGCCGGCATCGCCTTTACCGGCTCCCTGCCCACGGCCCACCGCATCGACCGGGCCATGGCCGCCCATCTCGACCCCCGCGCCCCGCTCATCGCCGAAACCGGGGGCCTCAATGCCATGATCGTGGATTCCACCGCCTTGCCCGAACAGGCGGTGCGCGACATCATCGCTTCGGCCTTCCAGTCGGCCGGCCAGCGCTGCTCGGCCTTGCGCATTCTTTATGTTCAGGAGGACGGCGCCGACCGGCTCCTGGCCATGCTCAAGGGGGCGATGGACGAATTGCGCCTGGGCGATCCCTGGCATCTCGCCACCGATATCGGTCCCGTCATCGATGCGGCCGCGCGCGAGCGGATCGAAACCTATGTGGCGGCGCGGCGCGGGCATGTCCTGCACCGTCTCGATGCCCCGCAAACCGGCATATTCGTGCCGCCGACGCTATTGGGCGTTTCAAGCATCGCCGATCTGCCCGGGGAAATTTTCGGCCCCGTCCTGCATGTCGCCCGCTTTCGTGCCGTGGACTTGCCCAAGGTCGTCGCCGCCATCAACGCTTCCGGCTACGGCCTGACATTCGGCATGCACACCCGCCTGTCCTCGCGGGTAAAGGCGGTTTCCAGCGCCATTCATGCGGGCAATATCTATATCAACCGCAACCAGATCGGCGCCGTCGTCGGCTCCCAACCCTTCGGTGGCGAAGGCCTGTCCGGCACCGGCCCCAAGGCCGGCGGGCCCCATTACCTGCCCCGTTTCCAGCGAGACGGGATAGGACAAGCAGAGAGGACGCAGGCGCTGCCCGGCCCCACGGGCGAAACCAATGTGCTCCATTGCGTGCCGCGCGGCACCTTGCTCTGCCTCGGGCCGGACGAGGCGGACAGGAACGCCCAGCGGGCGATGGCGGAACAGGCCGGTTGCACCGCGCTTCCGGCCTCTTATGAGCCCCGGCGCCTTGCCGATGGCCAGGATTTCGACGCCGTCGCCTGGTTCGGCGACGAAGCCACCCTTGGCGAAATCCGCCGTACCCTGGCGGCGCGCGACGGGGCCATCGTCCCCCTCGTTCTGGGGCCGGAAGACGCCGAAAGGCTGTTCCTGGAGCGCCATGTCTGCATCGACACCACCGCCGCCGGCGGCAATGCCAGCCTCATCGCGGCGGCAGGACAATAGGTGGAGACGGCCTATTTCTTGTTTCGCCCGCCCTTCCCGCCTGCGGGGAAAAAGGATTGCCGGTGCGATTCCGCCTGCACGGCGGCGCCGCGCATCCGCAACAGGTCCTTTCGGGCGATCAGGCCCACCAGCTTGCCCGTCCCCGGCTCGACCACCGGGATCCGCCCTGAATCGCGCGACAGCATCAGGTCCGCGACCTGCCCGGCGGTATAATCGCCGGTGACGCTGGGCACGTCGGCATCCGAAACCAGGTCGAACAGGCTCTGGTCGAGGTAGTTTTCGTCATTGCCCCATTTGAGCGCGTCGGCGCGCTGCACCATGCCCACCAGCCGGCCGTTTTCCGCCACCACCGGATAGGCGCGGAAGGTCTTTGCCTGGCCCTCGAAATAGGCCACCGCCTCGCGCCCGCTCATCGTTGCGGGGAAGGTGTCGACCTTGCGCACCATGATATCGGCGGCGCGCGTCAGCTCGAACGGATCGGTGCCGTATTCGCGGGTGATGTGCTGGCCTCGGCGGGCGATCTTCTCGGTGAGGATGGAGCGCTTGAGCCACAAGACGGTTACCGCATAGGCGCTCACCGTGGCCACGAAAACCGGCAGCAACAGGTGGAAATCGCCGGTCAGTTCCATGGCGAACATCGTGCCGGTCAGCGGCGCGCGCATGGTGCCCCCCATCATCGCGGCCATGCCCAACAGCGCCCAGATCGCCGGATTGCCCGGCAGCAGCAGTCCGGCGACCCAGCCCAGGGCGCCCCCCAGGATCAGCAGGGGCGCCAGCACGCCGCCCGAAGTGCCCGAGGACAAGGCCACGATCCACACCGCGGTCTTGACCAGGAGGATCGTCGCCACCGCCTGCCAGGTCAGCGGCTGGGTCAGCAGGTCGGAAATGACGTCATAGCCCACGCCCAGTGCCCGCGGCTCGATCAGTCCGCCCAGTCCCACCAATAGACCGCCCAGGGCCGGCCACCACATCCAATGCACGGGCAGGCGCTCGAAAGCGTCCTCGACCCGGTAGAGCAGCAGCGTCAGCAGCCCCGATTGCAGCCCGATGAGAATGCCGATGCCGGCGCAGAGCAGCAATCCCCACCAGGGCAGGCCGAAATCGAGATTGGCCGGAAACAGCGGCGTGGCGCCGAACAGCAATGGCCGCCAGGCGATGGATACCGCCGAAGCCCCGGCAACCGGAATGAAGCTGCGCGGCTTCCACTCGAACAGCAGCAATTCCACTGCCAGCAGCACGGCGGCCAGCGGCGTGCCGAAAATGGCGGTCATGCCGGCGGCGGCGCCTGCGACCAGAAGCGTCTTGCGCTCGGCGGCGCTGAGGTGGAAAAGCTGGGCGAACAGCGAGCCGATGGCCCCGCCCGTCATGATGATCGGGCCCTCGGCGCCGAACGGCCCGCCGGTGCCGATCGAAATGGCCGAGGAGAGGGGCTTGAGCACGGCGACTTTCGGCGACATGCGGCTGCCCCCGATCAGGATGGCCTCGATGGCCTCGGGAATGCCGTGGCCGCGGATTTTCTCCGAGCCGTACCGGGCCATGAGCCCGATGACGAGGCCGCCGGCTGCCGGGGCGATCGCCATCCAGGGGCTTCGAGCCACATTGCCCATATATATCGTCTCGACGCTGAACCGCTGCAGCCAGACCAGGTTGGAGACGAGGGAAATGAGATCGACCAGCACCAATGCGCCGAAGGCGGCCGCCGTGCCGATCAGCACCGACATGCCCAGCAGGATCAGCACGCGCCTGTCGGCGGTGAAATCGCCCAGGAGCCGGCCATCCCCCGTTCCTTTGCCGGTTTGGGGTCGGGACGCTGGCTGCGGCGAAACCATGAATTCTTACCTGTGTCGCGTGATCGGGAACCGCTTCCGGTCCGCTTGGACCGGTTGGGCAGCGGGCTAGATATATCGTGGTACGATATAAATCAATGAGTCGAATGAAGGAGATGGCCTTGGATGATCCGGCGCAACGCAAGGGCGATGTCCTGACGACAGCCGATTATGCCGCCTTGGCGGAATTGCGCCACGCCCTGCGGCGCTTCTCCGCCTTCAGCGAGGGCGCGGCCCGCATGGTCGGGCTGCCGCCCCAGCAGCATCAGGCGCTCCTGGCCATCAAGGGCGCGCCGCTTGCCCATCCGGTCACCATCGGTTTTCTAGCCGAACGGCTGGTCATCGCGCCCCATACGGCCACCGAACTGGTCAGCCGCCTCGTCGATGCCGCCCTGGTGCGGCGGCGCCGCGATCCGCATGACGGCCGGCGCCAGGTCCTGGAACTGACCGCCCAGGCCGAAATCGTGCTGGCCGATCTCAGCGAAGCCCATCTCAAGGAAATCCGCCTGCTCGCGCCCCAACTCATCGAGGTCCTGCAAGCCCTGGCGCGTTGATCCGCTGCCGGCCGCGAGGTGCAAAAAGACCGGCGCGATCGCAATCGCGCCGGTCCCGCAATCCGCTGTCTGGAGCTTACTTGCCCAGCCAGATCGTGCCGCTGTCGTTCTGCACCGGCACGCCCACGGCATTGCCGTATTCGGTCCACGAACCGTCGTAATTGCGGACCTCATAGCCCAGGATGCGCTTCAGCGCGAACCACGAATGGCTGGAGCGCTCGCCGATCCGGCAATAGGTGATGACGGGCTTGGAGCCGTCCACGCCCTTGCCCGCATAGATGCTGCGGATTTCCTCGACCGGCTTGAAGGTCCCGTCCTCGTTGACGATAGTGCCCCAGGGCACGTTGACGGCGCCGGGCACATGGCCGGCGCGGATCGAGAGTTCCTTGACCCCCTCGGGCGCGAAGATCTTGCCCGCATATTCGTCGGGCGAGCGGATATCGACCAGGTTCCCCTCGCTGCGGCCCTCGGCCACGGCCAGCACGTCCACCAGGCGCGCCCGCAGGCCTTCATTGCGCTCGGACAGGGTGATGGTGGAGGCGGCGGGTTTCGGCACGTCGGCATTGACCGGCAGGCCGCGGGCCTCCCACAGCTTGCGGCCGCCATCGAGCAGCTTCACCTGCGCGCCCAGCCCATAGACGTCCAGCACCCAGGCGCCCCAGGCGGCGAACCAGTTATTGTGGTCGCCATAGATGACGATGGTGCTGTCCTTTTCGACGCCCGCCGCGCGCAGCTTGGCTTCGAGCTTCTCGCGCGAGGCGATGTCGCGGTTGACCGTATCGACCAGGTCGACATGCCAGTCGAGATTGACCGCGCCCGGAATGTGGGCCGCCGCGTAGACCTGCGGATCGACGCTGACTTCCAGGATGCGGACCTTGGGATTGTCGAGATTGGCGAGTGTCCAGTCGGCGGTGACCAACGGCCCTTCGGGAATGGTGCTCATGGTAATGTGCCTTTCTGTGAAAGTGGGTTGAAGGATTTATTCGCTCTGGTTGGCGCCGATGCGCACGCAGAAATCGCCGAAATGCTCGTCGGCCATGCGTTCGGCCGCATAGCGTGCGAACAGCCCGTCCAGGTGTTCGAGAATTTGCGCTTCACCGATATTCTCGCGCACCAGCGTGCCCAGGCGCTCGCCATGGAAGCCGCCGCCGATATAGAGATTGTACTTGCCCGGCGCCCGGCCGGTCAGCGCGATCTCGGCGATATAGGGGCGGGCGCAGCCATTGGGGCAGCCGGTTATGCGCAGCGTGATGGGCGTGTCGGCAAGCCCGTGCCGCGCCAGCAGCGGGTCGAGCCGGTCCAGCAGGTCGGGCAGGTAGCGCTCGCTCTCGGCCATGGCCAGCCCGCAGGTGGGAAAAGCCACGCAACTGATGGCGTGCTGCCGCAGGGCGCTGCCGGAAAAGGTGCTGTCCAGCCCGTGTTCGGCCAGCAATTTGGCGATGCGGCTGCGCTCGCGCGGCGCGATGTCGGCGATGATGAGGTTCTGGTTCGGGGTCAGCCGGAACGTGCCCTTATGCACCTGCGCGACGGCCCGCAGTCCATCCATCAGCCCGTCCGGCGTGCCGGCATGCAGCCTGCCGCTCCGGATATAGAGGGTGAAATGGTGGCGTCCGTCCTCGCCCTTGCTCCAGCCCAGGCTGTCGCCATTGCCGGTGAACTGAACTGGCCGGGCCGGCTCGAAGGCGAAACCCTGCCGCCGGGCGATTTCGCCGCTGACCCAGTCCAGGCCCTTGTCGTCGATCGTATACTTGAAGCGGGCTCGCGCCCGGTCGGCGCGATTGCCGTAATCGCGCTGCACGCTCATCACCGCCTCGCTGGTGGTGAACAGCTTGTCCTTGGGAATATAGCCGATGACGCTGGCCACCCGCGGATAGGTCGTGGCCACCCGGTCGGTGCGGCCCATGCCCCCGCCGATGGCGACGTTGAAGCCGACAAGCTCGCCCTTCTCGACAATGGCGATATAGCCCAGGTCCTGCGCATAGACGTCGATATCGTTGCTGGGGGGCAGCACGAAGCCGATCTTGAATTTGCGCGGCATATAGGTGGTGCCGTAGAAGGGTTCTTCTGGCCCGTCCTGGGGCTGGCGCGCCTCGCCATACCAGATTTCCCGATAGGCCGGCATGCGCGGTATGGCCCGGTCGCTGCTGGCCCGGGCCAGCGCCAGCAATTCGGCATGCAGCGCCGACAATTGCGGATTGACCGCGCACATCACCCCGCGCGCATCGTCGCCGCAGGCCGCGACCGTGTCGAGCCCCACATCGTGCAGCCCTTGCAGGACCGGGCGCAGCCCATGGCGCAACAGCCAGTGGAATTGAAAGGTCTGGCGCGTGGTCAGCTTCAGCGTGTCCCCGCCATAGGTCCGGGCCAGGCTGTCGATCTTGAGCCATTGCTCGGGCGTGCAGACGCCGCCCGGCAGGCGCACTCGCGCCATGAACTGATAGGCCGGCTCCAGCTTCTGCCGCCGCCGCTCTTCGCGCACGTCGCGGTCGTCCTGCTGGTAGATGCCCTGGAACTTGAGCAGCTTGGCGTCCGACGCGCTGACCGACCAGGTCACCCCATCGGCCAGGCTTTGCAGGATGGTGCCGCGAAGCTGGTCGCTTTCGTGCTTCAGCGTCTCGTCGGGCCCCAGCCTGTCGAGCGGCTGCGACAGGTCGGCGCTGCGGTCGATGTCGATTACGTCGCTCATCAATAAACGTCCCGTTGGTAGCGTCCGTCGCGCTGCAGGGCGCGCACATAATCCTCGGCGGCCTCGGCGTCGCGCCCGCTGGCCGCGCCGACCGCAGCGATCAGCGCCTGGTGGACGCCCGGCGCCATGCCGGCGGCGTCGCCGCACACATAGAGATAGGCCCCGTCCTCGAGCCAGGCATAAAGCTCCGAGGCCCGTTCGCGCACGCGGTCCTGCACATAGGCTTTCTGCGTGCCGTCTCGTGAAAACACCGCATCGATCAGCGACAGCGCGCCCGATTTCTGGTGCGCCTGCCACTCGGCCTGGTAGAGGAAGTCGCTGCGGAAATTGCGGTCCCCGAAAATCAGCCAGGAGCGGCCATTGGCCCCGTTCTGCGCGCGTTCCTGCACGAAGCCGCGATAGGGCGCGATGCCGGTGCCCGCCCCGATCATCACGATCGGCGCATCGTCCGCCGGCAGCCGGAAATGCGGGTTGGCGCGGATGAAGACCGGCACCTGCCCACCTTCTTCGACCCGGGCCAGCGGCCCGCTCACCACGCCTTCGCGCGCCGTTCCGTGCAATTGGTAGCGCACGGTCGAAACGGTCAGGTGTACGTCCCCGTCCTGGGCCGCCTGGCTCGAGGCGATGGAATAAAAGCGCGGCTGCAATCGCCGCATGCCGCTCAGGAACGTATCGGCGTCCAGTCCGGGGACCGGAAATTCCCGGACGATGTCGACCACGTGATGGCCCTTGAGCCAGGCATTGCGCTCGGCAATGCGATCCGCCTGCGTCAGTTCACGCAGCGCCGGCGCGTCGCTCAGCCTGGCCCAATGGTCGAGAAAGCGGGGTGTGGCCACGGCGATCTCGAACCGGGTTTTGAGCAGGTTTTCCAGCGTATGGGTGGCGCCGTCGAGGCTGGCCGGGGCCGTGCCCGCCAGGCCGGTCGCCGCCAGCAATTCCGCCACCTTCTCCGCCTGGTTGCGCGGCACGATTCCCAGCGCGTCGCCCGGCGCATAGGTGAGCCCGGAATCGGTAAGGTCCAGCTCGACATGCCGGGTTTCCTTGCTCGATCCGCGTCCGGTGATGACGGTATTTTCCAGCACTTCGGCCAGGAACGGATTGTCCTCGTCATGGCGCAGGGCATCGCCCGCCGCCTTGGCGGCCGGGGTGGCGGCGACGGCGGCGGGCGCGCCCGCCGGGGCCTCGGCCAATCCATCGAGCAGCCCGGCGAACCAGCGCCGGCCTTCGCCGATCTGGTCGACGTCGCATTCTATGCGCGGCGCCAGCCGCTCGCCGCCAAGTTCCTCGAGGCGGGCATCGAGTGTCTTGCCGGTCTGGCAATAGAATTCGTAAGTGGAATCGCCCAGCGCCAGCACCGCAAAGCGCACGCCGTCGAGGCGTGGCGCCTTTCGGCCCCCCAATGTCTCGAAGAAATCCAGCGCCGGTTGCGGCGGCTCGCCCTCGCCATGGGTGCTGGCGATCACCAGCACGTCCTGTTCGTCCTTGAGGGCGCTGGCCTTGTAGCCGGCCAGGTCCTGCACCTTGACCGCCAGCCCCAGCGCCTCGCCGTGCTGGCGGGCTTCTTCGGCCAGCTTGCTGCCGGTGCCGGTTTCGCTGGCATAGAGCACGGTAAGGCCGCGCTGGGCCGGCGATGCTGCCGCTATTGGCGTGGCGGCCGGCGGCGCGGCCACCAGCGTGCCCGTCAATCCGCGCGCCGCGTCGGCATAGCCGGTGAAATAGCCCCCGACCCAGTTCGACTGCTCCGGGGAGAGCGAAACGGCCAGCGCCTTCATGCGCGCCCATTGCTCTTCGCTAAGACCCGGACCGGGAAAGCTCGTCGTGGTCATGAAGCCAAGGTTCCTCGCGTGATGCAGCCGGCAAGGGCCCCGCTGGGCCACCCGACAGGGCGCGAGAATTGATTGGGCTTTATCCTCTGGTCAAATGAATGTTATTGGTGAATGAGAACAATAAGAATGGTTCGATACTCATGGACATCATTCAGGCAAAGACGTTTCTCGAAATCGTCGAGACGGGGAGTTTCGTTGCCGCTTCTGGCCGTTTGAACGTAACACAAACCACGGTCAGTGCGCGGGTTCACGCCATGGAAGAGCAGCTTGGACGCCGGCTTTTCGTGCGAAACAAGTCCGGGGCCCGCCTGACGCCGGCCGGCGAGAGCTTTTTGCGCTATGCCCGGGCCCTGGTACAGACCTGGGATCAGGCGCGCCGGCAGGTCGCTCTGCCCCCCGGTCGCGTCGATGTCGCCAGTGTCGGGGCCGAGTTGAGCCTGTGGAACCCGCTGCTGGTCGAATGGATGGCCTGGATGAAGCGCGAGGCGCCCAGTATCGCCCTGCGCGCCGAGGTCAATGCCGCGCCCCAGCTTCTCGATGCCGTCCGCGAAGGCACGCTCGACCTGGCGGTGCTCTACGATCCCCCGCCCCAGGACAATAGCGTGGTGGTCGAACTGCTCTTTGCCGAAAAGCTGGTCATGGTCACCACCGATCTCGCCGGCACCTCGGGCGGCGCCGAGGATTACGTGCATGTCGATTGGGGCTGGTCGTTCCAGTCGAGCCATCAGGCGGCTTTTCCGCAGCTCGAAAGCCCCGGTGTTTCCGTGTCCCATGGCCCCCTGGCCCTGCTTTATCTGCTCAAGGCCGGCGGCACCGGCTATGTCCGGCTTGGAGCCATCGCCCCGCATCTGGCCGAAGGCCGGTTGCGCCGCGTGCCCGATGCACCCGAATTTTCCTATTCGGTCCACCTGGTCTATTCGCCCAGCGCCGACCGCTCCAGCATCGATCTGCTCCGCCGTGGCCTCAACCGCGCCGCCCAGGACCTCTAGCCCGGAGCGCGGTTTCAGGCGGGCAGGGCGGCTTCCTGCGCTTCCAGCCTTTTGCAAACGTCCAGCAGCACCCGGCGGCGTTCTCCTTCGGGCAGCCGTGGAATGAGGCCATGCAGGCGCTCCAGCGCCGCATCGTGCCCATCCTTGCCGACCATGTCGCCCTGGCGGCGCCGGGTGGCACCGGTTCCGTGCGGCGTCAGCCGCGCAATATCGCGCACCAGGTCCAGGTCCACCCCGACAAAGGGTGGGCGCGAGGCCTCGTCCCGCCGTCCGGCCAGCATCTCGACCAGCAGCGCCCGCAGCGCGGCGAGCACCGCATCGGTTTCCGCCGCCGCCGCCGCATCGTCCAGAAAGCCCATATAGGCGCCACCCACCTCGTCGGCATAGCAGACCGATGAGGCGGGGCCGAGAAATTCGAGTCCCCCTTTCCCCGCAAGGGCCCGGGCCTCGCCGAGGACGGTGTCGATGATGGCGGCGGCCGGCCTTATGGCCGCGACCTGGCCCACGCCCGTTCCGGCATAGAGTGCCATGGCCTCGAAATCGCCGCTCATCGAACGCAGGGGGGAATCGGTGCTGAACAGATAGATCGGGCGCCCTTCTTCCTCGCCGATGGCCACCGTGGTGTCCTCCTTGGCCGAGCCGCGTTCGCCCGCCGTTACCGCGCTGGTGAGCACCCGCACCGCCGCGCCCTCGGGCCAGTTGATATGGAAGATGTCGGTGAGCATGGTGTCTTCGGCGCTCGCCCCCACCAGGCGCTTCTGGTGGTGGGGATGGGCAAAGGCTTCCTCGGCCGCGATCAGGGCCGTGCCCAGCACCACGCCGTCGGCACCCAGCGCCTGCGCGATGGCCAGGTCGGCTCCGCTGGCCAGCCCGCCAGCCGCCAGCACCGGCACCTCCACCGCATCGACCACCGCCGGCAGCAATCGCCGAAGCTGGGTGCGGCCGCGCACATGCCCGCCCGCTTCCATGCCCTGCGTCACGATCGCCTGCGCGCCGGCCTTTTCGGCGTCCTCCGCCTCCTCGACCGAACCGACCTGATAGACCACCGTGACACCCGCATCGCGGAAGCGCCGCACCACGCCCGGATCGATATCCCAGAACAGTTCCACCGCCGGTATGCCGAGCGCCAGGATGGCATCGATCTGCGCATCGAGCAGTGTTCTTTGCGTCGCCGCGGGAATGATGTTGACGCCGAAATTCTCGATGCCCGCATCCCGCACCCGGGCCACCTCGCGTTCGATCAGGCCGACCGGCTCGCGCACCATGCCCAGGAAACCGAAGCCTCCCGCGGCGCTGACCGCGGCCACCAGGTCCGCGCGTGCCACCCCGCCCATGCCCGCCAGCACGATCGGGTGGCGGCAGCCCAGGAGGGTCTTGATGCCTGCACGCGGTGCTGCACTCATTTCTGCGCCTTCTTCCTGTCCAAAAGATAATCGAGCAGCACCAGGGCATGGTTGCGGGTTTCGTCATGCGCCGCGTAAAGCAGCGTCACCTTGCCCTTCGCCGCCTGCTCGAGCAGCGTCTCCACGGCCGGGTTGTCGCGCAATTCGCCGCGATAGAGCTGCTGGAATTCCTGCCAGTGCGCCGGGTCGTGGTTGAACCATTTGCGCAGGTCCGGGCTTGGCGCGACGGCCTTGAGCCAATCGTCCAGATGCGCCGCGCTCCTGGCCAGCCCGCGGGGCCAGAGCCGGTCCACCAAGACCCTGTGGCCATCGCCGTCGTCGGGCGGCAGGTAAACGCGCTTGATCGCAATTCCGGGCTCGCTGCCCGTTCGCCCTGGCGCCACCTTTTCCTCCGCCACTCCCGCAACGCGCCGAGCCTAGTCCATTCCTTTCGTACCGCAATTGAATTTGATTGCGCTATCAATGCAATTTTATTGCACGATTGGGGCGGTGGTTTTGACGTGAGGCAGGGGAGAGGCGTTCAGGCGGCACGCACCAGGGCGCCATGCGGCGGTTCGGCCACACCATCGACGATCACCTGGGAAATGCCGCGCGAACACGTCTCGATCCGCGCTTCGATGCGATAGACCTCGCGCAGCAATTGCGGGGTGATGACCGTGCCGGTGGCGCCAACGCCGCGCAGCCTGCCCTTTTCGATCACCAGGGCGTGGTCGGCAAAGCGCATGGCCTGGTTGAGGTCGTGAATGGCGATGAACACGATCATGCCGCGCTCGCGCGCCACAGCCCGCATGAAGGCGAGCACTTCCATCTGCCGGTGCAGGTCGAGCGCGCTGGTCGGCTCGTCCATGAGCAGGATGTCGGGTTCGCGCACCAGCGTCTGGGCGATGCTGACGAGCTGGCGCTGGCCCCCGCTCAATTCGCCCAGGTTGCGGAAGGCGATATCGGCGATGTCGATGGCCCCCATGATGGTGTCGATCAGGCGCAGATCCGCTTCGCTCACCGCCCAGCCGCCGCCTTGCTTGCGCGCCAGGAGAATGGATTCATAGACGGTCAGCACCGCATTGGCCGAAATGTCCTGCGGCATGTAGCTGATGGCGCGCTTGCCCTTGTCCGAGCCGCCGACCAGCACGTGGCCCGGTCCGGCCAGCAGCCCCGCCATGCGCTTGAACAAGGTCGACTTGCCCGCCGCGTTGGGGCCGATCACCGCCACGATGTCGCCGCCGGAGAATGTCGGTGTGCTGATGCCGGAAACGGTCAGCTTCCGGCCGTAATAGGCGCCCAGATCGGCCAGTTCGATGCTTACCATGATCGCCTCACATTGGAGAGGATGAGCGAGAAGAAGAAGGGCACGCCCACCAGCGCGGTGATGATGCCGATGGGAAACACCACCCCGGGCAGGATGGATTTCGACACCACCGAGGTGAGCGAGAGGATCAGCGCGCCGCACAGCAGCGAGGTGGGCAGGAAGAAACGCTGGTCCTCGCCCACCACCATGCGCGCGATATGCGGTCCCACCAGCCCCACGAAGCCGATCGTGCCCACGAAGCTCACCGGCACGGCCGCCAGCAGCGCCACGATCAGCATGGTTTCGAGCCGGATGCGCCGCACATTGACCCCGAAGCTGGCCGCCTTGTCCTCGCCCAGGCGAATGGCGGTCAGCGCCCAGGCATGGCGGGCAAACAGCGGAATGGAAAAGCCGAGCACTGCCAGGGTGATCCAGATCTTCTCCCAGGTCGCCTTGGTAAGGCTCCCCATGGTCCAGAAGACCACGCTTTGCAGCGCCTGTTCGGTGGCCAGATATTGCAGGAAAGCCAGGAGTGCGTTGAAGGTGAAGACCAGGGCGATGCCGAGCAGCACCACGGTCTGCACGCTGACGCCGCGCGCCTGCGAGATGAAATGGATGATAAGGGTGGCCACCAGGGCCATGGCAAAGGCGTTGAGCGGCACCACGAAACTGGCGGCGAACGGCACGATGGCCACGCCCAGCACCAGTGCCAGGGCCGCCCCGAAACTGGCGGCGGCCGAAATGCCCAGCGTGAACGGGCTCGCCAGGGGATTGGCGAGGATGGTCTGCATCTGCGCGCCGGCCAGCGACAGAGCCGCGCCGGTAATCACCGCCATCAGCGCCATGGGCATGCGAATGTCCCATACCACCACGCGGATCTTGTCGCTGACGCTGCCGGGCGAGACGATGGCCGTCACCACTTCGGCAAGGTCGTAGCGCGCCGGCCCCCAGGCAATGTCCACGGTGAACGAGGCGAGCAGCGCCAGGCTGAACCCGAGGATGATGAGAAGGCGCCGCCAGGCCAGGGCGCGGTAGCGACTGCGCCCCTCTGCGGCACCGGCGGCGGCGGTTGCCGTGGCCATGATGCCTATTCCGCGTCCAGCGCCAGCCAATAGCCGGGCTGGTAGGGCACCGGCAGGAACTTCTCGTGGAATTCCTTGAACGTGGCTTCCGGGTCGAGATCGGCGAAGAGGTCGGGATGGAACCACTTGGCCATGGCCTGGATGGGGGCGAACTGGTAGGGGCTGGCATAGAACTGGTGCCAGATGGCATAGACATTGCCGTCCGCCACCGCCTTGGCTCCGGTAAAGGCGGGTTGCTCCATCAGCGCGGCGAGTGCGTCGCGGCTGGCCTCGATATCAGCGGCGGCATTGGGCCCGACATTGACATAGGAAGGACCATCGCCGCTGCCCGAATATTGGCTCCAGTCCGAACCGGTCACCACGATGAAATCGGGATTGGAGGCGATGACCTGCTCGGGATTGATGGTGCCGGTATAGCCGGGCAGGAACTGCGCGCCCAGGTTGATGCCGCCGGCCATCTTCACCATCAGGCCGTAATTGTCATTGCCGAACGTGCCGCAGCAATCGCCCAGCCCCGCGGCGCGATACATGAAGACCAGCGGCTTTTCCGGGTTTTCCCGCGCCAGCACATCGGTCACCCGCGCCGTCTGCTCGTCCCAGAAATCGATGATGTCCCGGGCGCGCTCTTGCTTGTCGAAGAGCTGGCCGAGCAGTTTCAGGCTCGGTTCGGTGTTTTCGATGATGTGTTCGCGGAAATCGACATAGACCAGCTTCACCCCCACCTGGGCCAGCATGTCCTCGAGCTTGACCTCGTCGGCGGCCTTCTTCGAGCCGATGGTGAGGATGAGCACGTCCGGGTCGAGATCGACCACGGTTTCGGTCTGCAGCGTGCCGTGGGTGAGATTGCCCAGGAACGGAATGTCGGCCGCCGCCGGGAAGGCCGCGATATAGGCATTGTAGCCGGTGAAGTCGGTGGTCATCAGGTCGTTGCGCCAGCCCACCACCTGCGCGAAGGGATTGTCCGTCTCCAGCGCGGCGAGCGTGTAGAGCAGCCGCCCTTCGCCCAGGATGACGCGGTCCACCGGCCCGTCGAACTGCACCTGGCGTCCGGCGACGTCGGTGACGGTGAAGGGATCGGCCCAGCTTGCGCCAGGCAAGAGAAGGACGGTCCCGGCCAAGGTGGCCAGGGCGAGCTTGCGGATGGACATTGCCATGCACTCCGGTGTTGAAAGACACCCCGGCCTATGAAATATGACAACCAGAATCAACTATTATCTTTTAGAGCGATTCCAAGCAATTGCGGGTCGCCGAGGCAGGCCGATGAGCGAATTGAGCAATTATTCCATCCGCGATGAAATCCGCGAATTCTGGTCCGAGCGCGCCGCGACCTTCGACCAGAGCGTCGGCCATGAAATCTTCAGCGAGGCCGAGCGGCGCGGCTGGCATCGGCTGATCCGCAAGCATCTGGGCGAAGGGGCGGGCCGGCCCCTGCTCGATCTGGCCTGCGGCACCGCCGTCGTCTCGCACCTGATGCACGATATGGGGTTCAAGGTGACCGGGCTCGGCTGGTCCGAGGCCATGCTGGCCCAGGCCCGCGCCAAGGCGCAGGCGCGCGGCACCGATATCCGCTTCATCATGCGCGACGCCGAAACCACCGGCGAACCCGGTGCCAGCTACGATGCCATCACCAATCGCCATCTGGTCTGGACATTGGTGGACGTGCCCGCCGCCTTCGCCGAGTGGCACCGGCTGCTGCGGCCCGGTGGGCAGGTGCTGATCGTGGATGGCAATTTCGGCAGGAGGAGCTGGGTGTCGCGCCTGCATGGCGCCATCGACAAGGCCCTGGGCCGCCCTCCCGCCCGCGGCATGATGGACCCCAAAATGGCCGAGCGGCACAAGCGAATCCGCGATCAGGTCTATTTCAGCGCCGAAATGCCGGCTCAGGCCGTGGTCGACCTGCTCGCCGGGGCGGGATTCGTCGATATCGCGGTGGACCGCAATCTTTGGGACATCCATTGGGCCCAGGCCCGCAAGGCCGGTTTCTGGCGTGCCGCCGAGCGGCTGGCTTCCGACCGCTTCGCCATCAGCGCCCGAAAACCCTGAAGGCGTTTCAGGCGCGCGCGGCGCCAGGTCGTCGGATTGCACGGTCAAGGGAACGATGTGCATGCCCATGGCTTATCAGCCAGAGGAGAGTGCGAGATGACCAGGACATTCAAGCGCGGCGACCACGTGAGCTGGAACTCGGAAGCGGGGCGCGTGTCGGGAACGATCGTCAAGGTCCATACGCGCGATTTCGATTACAAGGGCCATAGGCATCGCGCCTCGGAAGCCGAGCCCCAATACGAAATCAAAAGCGACAAAACGGACCATGTCGCCGCCCACGAGGGCAGCGCCCTCGACCTTGCGTGACAATATAAGGTGCCGCTTCCCTTCTTCACGATCGGCCATTCCAACCGCAGCCTCGAGGACTTTGCCGGGCTTCTCCAGGCTGTGCGTGTCGCGCGCGTCCTCGACGTGCGGAAAATGCCGATGTCCCGGACCAATCCGCAATTCAACAAGGATACGCTGTCCGCCGCACTGGCGGATTTCCAGCTCTCCTACGACCATCTCGCCGCGCTCGGCGGATTGCGCGGCAAGGCATCGGATCTATCGCCCGAAATCAACGGATTGTGGGAAAACGGGAGCTTCCACAATTACGCCGATTACGCGCTTTCGGTCCCGTTCCACGAGGGTCTTGAGCGCCTGGTCGCGCAAGGGCGCGAGCGGCGTTGCGCGATCATGTGTTCGGAAGCGGTGTGGTGGCGCTGCCACCGGCGCCTGATCGCCGATAACCTGATCGCGCGCGGCGAAACCGTCTGTCACATCATGGGCCATGGCCGCATCGACGCCGCACGCCTGACACCCGGCGCCATCGTCCACCCGGACGGAACCGTCACCTATCCGGGCCCGAACCAATAGCTGGGAGAAATTTGAGCCGGCGAACTGGAAGGAACTGGAACAGGAGAAGGGAATCGAACCCCGGGAGGAACCGCTTGCCGGTTCCGACCAACAAGGATTCGAGGGGTCGGGCACTGAAGGGAAATTGGAGCGGATGAAGGGAATCGAACCCCGGGAGGAACCGCTTGCCGGTTCCGACCAGCAAGGATTCGAGGGTTCGGGCACCGAAGGAAAGCTGGAGCGGGTGAAGGGAATCGAACCCCGGGAGGAACCGCTTGCCGGTTTCGGCCAACAAGGATTCGAGGGGTCGGGCACTGAAGGGAAACTGGAGCGGGTGAAGGGAATCGAACCCTCGTCGTAAGCTTGGGAAGCTTCTGCTCTACCATTGAGCTACACCCGCTCGGGCGGCGCATAGATGCGGGAAATCGGCGGGCCCGTCAAGATGCCCGCGCCCCGCCTCAGCCGGGAAACGGCTTGAAGTGCTTGGAAAGTTTGAGCGTCTGGGCCTGGTAGTTCGAGCCCAGGGCCGAGCCATAGAGCCGGTCGGGCGCCTCGGCCAGTTTCTCGTAGATCAGCCGCCCGATGATCTGTCCGTGCCCGAGCAGGAACGGCACCTCGCGGCTGCGCACTTCCAACACCGCGCGGCTGCCGGTGCCGCCCGCTTCGGAATGGCCGAAGCCGGGGTCGAAAAAGCCGGCATAATGCACGCGGAATTCACCCACCAGCGGGTCGAACGGCACCATTTCCGCCGCATGGCTGGGCGGCACATGCACCGCTTCGAGGCTGACCAGGATATAGAATTCATCCGGATCCAGGATCAGTTCGCCCCGCCCGCGATTATAGAGCGGCTCCCAGAAATCGAGCACGTCCAGCGCGCCCTTCCTGTCCACGTCGATCACCGCCGTATGGCGTTTCGAGCGGAACCCGATCAGCCCCTCGCGCCCTTCGCCCAGCAGGTCGATGGAAAGCGCCACGCCATTGTCCACCGGCTGCTCGCCGCCGATCACCAGCGTGTCCGTCGCGTGCAGCGTCTGGTGCTCGGCCACCGAAAGCCGCGTTTCCCCGCACCGGAAGCGCATCTGGCTGAGCCGCGAGCCGCGCCGCACCAGCACCGGAAAGGTCCGGGGGCTGATTTCGAGGTAAAGCGGCCCTCTATAGCCCGCCGGCAATTGATCGAAGCCCCGCGCCCGGTCCCCGATGACGCGGGTGAAGACGTCCAGCCGCCCGGTCGAGCTTTTCGGATTGGCCGAGGCGCTGACATCGGCGGGCAGCGCCAGGCTTTCCTCCAGCGGCACCAGATAGACGCAGCCGCGCTCCAGCACCGCGCCGCCCTCGAGGTCGATTTCGTGCAGCTTCAGCGCCGCGATGCGCTCGGCCACCGAATGGGCCGGGCCGGGCAGGAAGCTCGAGCGCACCCGATAGGCCGTCCGCCCGAGCCGCAGGTCGAGGCTGGCCGGCTGCACCTGGTCGGCGTCGAAAGGCCGTTGCGTGGCGATCGCGCCCTGTGCGTGCAGCTTTTCGATCAGCCGCGCCGGAAAGACGCCTTTGGGCCAGGTCTCAGCCATGTCGTGCTCTTCAGCTCCATCCCGCTCCGCCCATCCCTAGCAATCGCGGCAATTGACGCCAACTCCCAATTGGCCTTACATCACAATCCAGTGGCGATTTGGCCGGTCGCTTGCAGCCACTTGAAAACTTCGCCCCCCACGCAAGGGGGGCAAGGAACGGCGAACCTGATCGTTTCCCGTTGCGCCAGGCATCGGGGCAGGGCCCGTCCGGCGGTTTTCTGGAAAAAAGAATTTGCTAAAGACCGTTCTTGAACCGGCCGCCGCTCGCGCGCCGGTTTTTCGTTTGAAGGCTCAGCTATGTCCAAGAAGAACAATCCCCTCCTCGATCCCCGCAAGCGTTCGGCCGCGACCCAGCTTGTGCATGGCGGCACGCGGCGAACCGAGTTTCATGAGACGAGCGAGGCCCTGTTCCTGTCTTCGGGCTATGCCTATCCCGATTCCGCCTATGCCGAGCGCCTGTTCAAGGGCGAGATTCCCGGCGGGCGCAATTATTCGCGTTTCGCCAATCCCACCGTCGACATCTTCCAGGATCGCATGGCGCTGATCGAGGGCGCCGAGGCGGCCCGCGCCTTCGCTTCGGGCATGGCCGCCGTCACCAATGCGGTGATGAGCCAGGTGCGCGCCGGCGACCATATCGTGGCCGCCAAGGCCCTGTTCGGCGGCTGCCGCTACGTGGTGGAGGATTACGCGCCGCGCTTCGGCGTCAGCTCCACCCTGGTCGATGGCCGCGACCCGGCCAATTTCGCCGCCGCCATGCAGCCCAATACCAGATTGGTTTTTATCGAAACCCCCACCAATCCCACCCTCGACCTGGTGGATATCGCCGCCGTGGCCGACATCGCCCATGCCCATGGCGCCAAACTGGTCGTCGACAATGTCTTTGCCACCGCGCTCTGGCAGAAGCCGCTGGAACTGGGCGCCGACATCGTCACCTATTCGGCCACCAAGCATATCGACGGCCAGGGCCGGGTGCTGGGCGGCGTGGTCCTGGGCTCCAGGGAGATCATCGAGGGCGACGTCCACACCTTCCTGCGCCAGACCGGCGCCACGCTGAGCGCCTTCAATGCCTGGGTGCTTCTCAAGGGCCTCGAAACCTTCCCCCTGCGCGTGCGCCAGATGACCGAGAGCGCCGAAAAGATCGTCGCCGCCCTGGCCGATCATCCCAAGATCGAGCGCATCATCTATCCCCACCATCCCAGCCACGGCCAATACGATCTGGCCCGGCGCCAGATGCAGGCCGGCTCCACCCTCATCGCCATCGAGCCCAAGGGCGGGCAGGACGCCGCCTTCGCGCTGTGCGACAACCTGGCGGTGATCCTGATTTCCAACAATCTGGGCGATGCCAAGTCCATCATCACCCATCCGCGCACCACCACGCACCAGCGCCTTACCGAAGAGGTGCGCCTCTCCACCGGCGTCACTCCGGGCCTGCTGCGCTTTTCGGTGGGCCTCGAAGATCCCGACGATCTCATCGCCGACCTGCTCTACGGGCTGGACCAGGTGTAAGCGCCATGGCGGGGCGGTTCTTCTCGCAATTGGCGCCGGAAAAAACGAAAAGCCCCGGCCTGCCGCGAGCCCTCTTTTCTTGCCGGGCCATCCTCCTTGCCCTTTGCGTGTGCTTCCCATTCCCCGCCTTCGCGCAGACCTTGCCCTATCATGCCGATCCGGACGCGCGGGAAATCCTGCCCGGACCCAATCCGGTTCCCGCCATCCGTTTTCTCACCACGGCCGATTTCCCGCCCTTCAATTACCGGGATGCCGCCGGCAATCTCATCGGCTTCAATATCGACCTGGCCAAGGCCATCTGCACCGATGTCAATGTCGCCTGCACCATCCAGGCCTGGCCCTGGGACCAGGCGGCCAATGCCCTGGCCGATGGCCAGGGCGACGCGCTGATCGCGGGCTTGGCCATGACGGCGGAAAACGGCCGCCTGTTCGATTTCTCGCAGACTTACCTGGCGCTTCCGGGACGCTTCGTCACCCGCGCCGACAAGGCCGATGCCTTCCGCCCCGAGGCCCTGGCGGGCAAAACAATCGCCGTGCGCGCCGGCGGCGTCCATGAAACCTTCGTCGCGCGCTATCTGCCGCAGGCTGAAATCGTCCGTTTCGACAGCGAATTGGTCGCGCTGGCGGCGGTGAAGGCCGGCACGGCCGACGCCTATTTCGGCGATGCCTTGCGTGCCGCCTTCTGGCTCAACGACAATCCCGATTGCTGCGCCTTTGCCGGCGCGCCCTATTTCCGGCCCGGCCTTTTCGGCGCCGGCCTCGCCATCGCCGTCGCCGCCGGCCACGATCCGGTGCGCCACGCGCTGGACCGTGCCCTGGTCCGCCTCAAGGAGGACGGCACCCTCGACGAGCTTTACCTGCGCTGGTTCCCCATCGGCTTTTATTGACGCCACGAAAGGTGGGAACCTCCGTTTCCGGCCACAAGGCCACAGACCACAAGGCACGACCCCCTCCCCCCGTCACCACCGGGCTCCGTCCCGGTGGTCCAGGCGATGCCGAGGCACCCCATGGATTGCCGGGACAAGCCCGGCAATGACGGAGGTGGAGAATGGGTAGCCTTCACCTTGCCATCTGGGAGGGGTCGGCGCGCAGCGCCGGAGCCCTGGGGCTCTCTCGATTCGTTGCCATCCACGATGTCATTCCCACGACGTGGGAGCCTCCGTTTCTGGCCACAGGTCACAAGGCACAGGACACGAACCCCTCCACCCCGTCACCACCGGGCTCCGTCCCGGTGGTCCATGCGATCTTGAGACACCCCATGGCTTGCCGGGACAAGCCCGGCAATGACGGGCGCAGGGAATGGGGAGCCTTCACCTCTCCCTCGGGGAGAGGTTGGCGCGCAGCGCCGGAGCCTTGGGGCTCTCTCGATTCGTTGCCATTCGCGATGTCATTCCCACGACAGTGGGAACCTCCGTTTCAGGCGACAGGCCACAGGCCACAATCCCCCCACCCCGTCACCACCGGGCTTGTCCCGGTGGTCCATGGGATATTGAGGCACTCCACGGCTTGCCGGCACAGACGAAGGACGGGGAGCCTTCACCTCTCCCTCGGGAGAAGTCGACGTGCAGCGCCGGGTGAGGGGGCCTTGCTCGGCGCATGCGACCGTCCCCTCCCGTAAAGGGAACCAGCCTATCCCAGCCGGCGGTGCCGCGCCCGCGCCGCCACCTCGATGGCCGCCGTGGTCAGCCGGTCGAGATTGAGCCGGTCGCGCAGCATTTCGAGATAGCGCAATTCTTCCTGCTCCAGGTGCAGGTCCACCGCCGTCACTTCCACGGCCAGCGCATAGGCCGTGTCCTGCAATTTTGCCGGAATGGCGGCGATGGCCTCGTCGATTGCGCGGTCGAGCCCGTCCGGGCCATTGAGAATGTCCGCGCATTGATTGGCCACCGCTTCCAGGCGCGCCTTGTCGAACCCCTCGAAGACCGGCAGCCGGTCGATCAACGCCTTGATGCGCGTCAATTCCCGTTCGGTCATGGCACTGTCGGAAGAGGCGGCGACGATCATCAGGTGAATGAGGGCGTCATGAGCGGGGCTGGTCATGCTTGAAGGTTCCATTTCGCGTCGGCCCAAGAACTAGGCTTTGCCGGCGCGGGGCGCAACACCTGCGACATTGACGGCGGGGCTGGAGAGTGCAACACACCCAAACGCGTTTCTCCCTCCATCCGAAAGGCCGCTGCCCCCGTGTCGCCCGCCGCTTTGCCCCCTCTGGATCCCGCCTTTTTCGAGCCCGCGCAGAATGCGCGCGCCTGGCCGTTCGAGGAAGCGCGCAAACTGGTCAAACGGCTGGAAAAGTCGGGCAAGGGCGAAGTTGTGTTCGAGACGGGCTATGGTCCGTCCGGCCTGCCCCATATCGGCACTTTCGGCGAAGTGGCCCGCACCACCATGGTGCGCACCGCCTTTCGCCTGTTGACGCGCGATGCGGTGCCGACGCGGCTCATCTGCTTTTCCGACGATCTCGACGGCATGCGCAAGATTCCCGACACCGTGCCGTCCAAGGCGGCCATGGAGCCGCATCTGCAAAAGCCGCTGACGTCGGTGCCCGATCCCTGGACCAATGAATATCCCAGCTTCGGGGCTCACAATAACGCCATGCTGCGGCGTTTCCTCGATACGTTCGGCTTCGACTACGAATTCGCCAGCGCCACCGATTATTACCGGTCCGGGCGCTTTGACGCGGTGCTGCTGCGCGCCGTCGAACGCTACGACGACATCATGAAGGTCATGCTGCCCACCCTGGGGGCCGAGCGGCAGGCGACCTATTCGCCCTTCCTGCCGATTTCCCCGGTTTCGGGCCGCGTGCTCTATGTGCCGATGAAGGAAGTCAACGCCAGGGACGGCACCGTCACCTTCGCCGACGAGGATGGGCGCGACACCACCCTGCCGGTCACCGGCGGCCATGTGAAGCTGCAATGGAAGCCCGATTTCGGCATGCGCTGGGCCGCCCTCGGCGTCGATTACGAAATGTTCGGCAAGGACCACCAGACCAACCAGCACATCTACGACAAGATTTGCGCCATTCTCGGCGGTACTCCGCCCGAGCATTACGTGTTCGAGCTGTTCCTCGATGGCGAGGGGCAGAAAATTTCCAAGTCCAAGGGCAATGGCCTGACCATCGATGAATGGCTGACCTATGCCGCGACCGAAAGCCTGGGGCTCTACATGTTCCAGAAGCCCCGCGTCGCCAAGCGCCTGCATTTCGACGTCATTCCGCGCACCGTGGACGAATATTACGCTTTTGTCGCGGCCTATCAGGACCAGGACGCCGCCGCGCGCCTCGAAAACCCGGCTTTCCACGTCCATTACGGCAATGTGCCTCATCCCGATGTGCCGGTCAGCTTCGCGCTGCTGCTCAATCTGGTGGCCACGGCCAATGCCACCGATACCCGCACCATGTGGGGCTTCATCTCGCGCTATATTCCCGGCGCCAGCCCTTCGACCCATCCCGAACTGGACAAGCTCGCCGGCTACGCGGTCCGCTATTTCAACGACAAGGTCAAGCCCCTCAAGGTCTATCGCGCACCCACCGAGGGCGAGCGCGCGGCCTTGCTGGATTTGCACGATCGCCTGGGCGAGCATCTCGGCTCGGTCGATGCCGAAGCCTTGCAGAATCTCGTCTATGAAATCGGCAAGACCCACCGGTTCGAGCCGCTGCGCGACTGGTTCAAGGCCATCTACCAGGTGCTGCTCGGCGACGATCAGGGCCCGCGCTTCGGCTCCTTCATCGCCCTTTACGGCGTCGCCGAAACCCGCAAACTGATCGAAGACGCCCTCGCCGGAAAAATGCTGCCCGCCTGACCCTTCCGGCAGAATCCATGTTCGGCCCGCAACGATAGCCCATGGCTGGATTGCCGGGACAAGCCCGGCAATGACGAGCGCGGAGGATGTGGAGTTTTCACCTCTCTCTTGGGGAAAAGTCGGCGCGTAGCGCCGGGTGAGGAGACTTCAACACCCGCCAGGACTACCCCTCTGTCATTCCCGCGAAAAGCGGGAACCTCCGTTTCAGGCCACAAGGCACGACCCCCTCCCCCGTCACCACCGGGCTTGTGTGGAAGATTTGTGCTTAATTGGTTGCATCAGCCGGGATGCGCATCCCGGCTGATGCAGGCAGGGGGCCGTTATTCCGGGCTGGTTTTGACAGCCGAGGACGAGCAAG